>Ga0315907_10002939_pt1 | contig 20718 bp, 13 predicted proteins | sample LakEriMetagenome_3_FD_203525 | JGI IMG/M metagenome (GOLD analysis project Ga0315907, IMG submission 203525) | Freshwater fungal communities from buoy surface, Lake Erie, Ohio, United States - Buoy 12 MA123 | ecosystem: Environmental > Aquatic > Freshwater > Lake > Lake biofilm | place: USA...
CACAGCATCAATCCGGAAACTATCTACCATGCAGAAACCGGAAAGTACTTATTTGAAGAGAAGGAGATCCATTTGGTTAGTAGTGGTCGCTCATTTGTGGATTAACGGATTTATGGGAACCGAGACTACACGGACAGAACAGCGCTCATCATGGGAGCACCCAATTTTGATTATTCATATGTTGCAGATAGCACTTTGCTAGAGGACAATGTGTCGTTTACCTATCAAACCATGCGCGATTTGTCGCTCGATGGCAACCGAAGGGCAGCTCCACTTCCCGCAACGCGTTCTGAGGTTGAGGGAATTAACCAAACACTTGCGAGCACTGCGTGGAATACACAATTGCTCACGGGCAATGATGCTCTGGAAGGCAGCCTAAAACAAATGGAGTCTCCACGCATCCTTCATATAGCCACTCACGGTTACTTTTTGGAAGATATAAAGCCCGAAAATGATAATGGCATGCGGATGATGGGCATGGATGTTAATCGAGTGGCAGAAAACTCAATGCTTCGCTCAGGATTGCTTTTGGCAGGTTGCAACAAGACTCTAGCCGATAATACACCTCTAACAGGCGGCGACAATGGAATACTCACAGCTTACGAGGCAGCTCTATTGGACCTGAGCAAAACGGAACTGGTGGTATTGAGCGCTTGCGAAACGGGTAAAGGCGAAATTCTCAATGGGGAAGGAGTGCAAGGGCTGCGCAAAGCCATGACAGATGCCGGTGCTGAACACATTTTGATGAGCCTCTGGAAGGTCGACGACAAGGTCACTTCAGAATACATGCAGACCTTCTACGGCCATTACGCTCAAGGCAAATCCATCTGCGAATCCTACAACCTCACCCGCAACGAAATCAAACAGAAGTACCCTCAGCCGTATTACTGGGGGGCGTTTGTGTTAATTGGAGAATAAATTATGAGAAGTTTATTAATGTTGCTGTTTCTAGTAATTCAAAATTTTTCAATTGCCCAGTCAATTACTGAAAAAATTGATTTTACATATGATAATTTTAATATAGGCAATTATTACGATGCATCCAAATACTTGGGAGATTTGGAAGAGTATTTTGTAGATCAAGAATTTGATTATTCTGATGTAATTTCTTTCTACGATTTATCAATAAGTTGCTACATAAATTTAGAAAAAAATGAAAAAGCAATAGAATTTTGCAAGAAAAAAAAGAAATACATTGAATACACGGTTATTCCAGAAAAGGATTCAATAATATTAGCAAATGAAATTTTTTTGTATCACTTAGATTTAGATTCGAGCGATAATAATAAGTACATTGAGAATATTTTAAAACTTTCAAAGGGAAAGGCTGGCCATTACTTCGATGTTTATAATTATTATTATTTTATAAAATTGGAAATGGTAAAAGGCGGCCAAAATTATGCGACACGAATTCAGGCGCTCAAAGATCTCGAGTTATATAACATGGAATACCAGGGTTCAGAGTCAATAGAAATGGCTAGAATTTATTTGAATCTTGGTATTTTATATATGGAGATTTCAGAGTTTGATTTGAGTGAATCTTATTTGAATAACGCAATTAAGAATCTTCAACTTCACAATGAAGAGTATTCTATTGATGGCATTCATGCGATTATTTGTTTGGGGTCTTTGCATAGAAGATTAGGGAATGATGAATTAGCTTTAGATTATTATAATAAAGCTGAAAATTTCGGTGAATCAGTTTTTGTTATTCAACCCCAACTATTGTCTAATTTACTGCAAAATAAAGCAAATCTGTTGAATAATTTTGAGGATTTTGAGAAATTTAGAGAGATAGAAACTCTATATATGAAAACTATTCAACTAAGAAGATATTATTTAGGAGAAAATGACAGTGAATATGCAAAGGCACTGGTTAATTTGGGTTCTTACTATATAAGTACAGGTGATTTTGAAAACGCTAGGACTTACATTACTAAAGGTGATAGTATCGTGAGGTCAAGAAATGATGTTGATGCGGTGGATCTCGCTTTTATTTATAATGCATTAGGTGAATTGAATTTCGAATTAGACTATAGCGAAAAGGGTTTTGAATACGTGAATAGAGCTTTGGATATTCTTACTAGAAACGGCTTAGAAAACGGGAGGGAATTTGCCATGGCTACATCAAATCTTGCACTTCGATATTGGTCAATGAGAGATTACAAGAGCGCTATACTCCATTTTGAGAAGGCAATTAATTTGTACACTGAGGTGTATGGTAAAAATCACGATATTGTGGCAACTGAGCGACAAGCTCTGGCGGCATTATATAACGAAATAGGTAATAAAACAAAGGCGAATGAAATTTTAAATCAGATATTAAATAATAATAATTTATCAGAGAATTTCAACATCCAGCATCAAATTGACGCCAGTTTGGCTTCAATGGATTACGGATTGATTAAGGGTTTTGATGATGCGACATATCAAAAGCAACTTGACTTACTGGAAAAGATTGAATCATCCGAATTGGCGTTTAGTGACCGCCATATTGAAGTTTTGAAGCGCTTGGCGGAAATGGAAGTTTATAGAGATGATTTGAATTTGTGTTTAGTTAGGTTAAGGGAAATAATGAGGATGAGTATCGATGCTTTCGGATATAATCATAGTAAAGTGGCTGATTCATTTTCGTTTTTATCTGAATTATTTGTTTTGCGAGGTGAATTAGATTCTGCTGATTCATATTTAAGTATGGCGCTCGACATTCAGGTGAAGGTTTTTGGGGACGATAATCCGAAGATAACGAGTTTATTAAGGGATAGGGCTTATTTGGAAATAAAGAAGGGTAATCTTGAAATGAGTGATTTTTATTTTGAGAAATCTATTAGAATTGAGGAAAGCAATTTTTTAAAAACTTACTTGGTTTTAAATGAAATTGGCATGCTTGAATATAAGAAAAATATCGATGATGAGGTGCGACGATATATTGATGCGCGGATTTTGGGTTTTGAAAAGGTTCAATCGAAGAGTTTCGTCAATTTGTGTGAATCATGGCACAATTCAAGTGGTATTAATTATTCTCTTAACTTACGCGTCAAGCGAGCGGTGTTAGAAAAAAACGATGAATTGATTACTTCGGATTATAATTTATTAAAGAATCAAATGGCCAAGAGAAATAGATGGGTTGGTTTAACTGCTAAATCTCGTATTAATTTAAATGTTGATGTTGATAGTTTGGATAATTTAATCCTAAATCTTGAAAGAAAGTTATATCAGTCTTTGAATTTAGAATTGTCTGAAATGAAACAAGTGGATGATTCGATTATTAATCTGTCGGTTAGTCCGAAATCTATTTTTATTCATTTGGCGGAAATAGATCCAAATGAAGGAGATTTTTTATGTGAGATATATCAATCGAATTCAACGCACCCTATTATCTTTAGAGTGAAATTTGATATGGAATACATTCACTCTATTGGGCAGAAATCCCAGAGGGAAAATGCTTTGTTGTATGAATTGTTATTCAAGCCTTTCGAAACATATACAGATTCAGTAGATACTATTTTTATAGCTGCTGATGGGGTATTTGAAATTTTTAATGTCGCTGTATTTTTTAATCAAGCTAGAAACAAATACCTGTTCGAATATGCTGAGGTTGTTAAATATGATAATATAAGGTCGTTTTCCTTTAGGGTCAATAATTTCATTTTTCGGAGATATGTAAATTCTGCTTCTTTGTATGGATTTCCGGATTATAATAGTGTGAAAGCAGTTTCTGTTGCTGGGAATAATAAATTTAAATTAACTAATGATTTTAATGTAGTGTATTTAGATTCAGTTAAACGATATTCATTGAAGGCTCTATCCTTGCCTTTTACTAAAGTTGAGGTTGAGTCTATATATGGCTTGCTGAAACGAAACAATTGGAAAGTTGATTTAAATATAGGTGAGGAGGCATTAGAAGGCAAGATTAAAATGGAGAAAAGTCCCCGTGTTTTACATGTGGCAACTCATGGATATTTTTTTGAAAATGTTCCTATTGACACAATTTATAAAACGTATTTTGGAGTTGCCGATAGGCGTAAGGCATTAGATCCAATGTTACGATCGGGTCTTTTGTTTGCTGGTGCTAATTTAACTCTTGGGGGTTGCGAATCAAGTATAGAAAACGGTTTATTGAGTGCATCTGAAGCTACATTTCTAGATTTGAGAAATACGGAATTGGTTGTACTTAGTGCATGTGAAACTGGAAGGGGACAGACAATTAACAGTGAAGGTGTTTATGGGATACGAAAGGCATTTTCAGATGCTGGTGCAGCTAATGTTATTATGACATTATGGAAGATTGATGATATGGTTACTCAAGATTTTATGTCTAATTTCTACGGAAATTGGGTAGATTTTGGGTTGACAATACGCGAGGCCTTTACTAAGACACGGTTATATATGAAATCTATTTACCCTGAGCCTTATTACTGGGGGGCTTTTGTGTTGGTGGGTGAGTGATTTTGTTCTTCAATATTTTAAATTTCAGAAATGAGACAAGTTATTTTTCTTTTTTTCATTCTTGCATCCCTTGGTGTCCGGGCACAAGATCGATCATATGAGCAAATGGAGGTCGATTATAATCGCTTTAAAAGCGAGGGAAAGAAGGATAGTGTTTTATTAGTTGCCCGCGAGATGAATGACTGGGCATTGAAGAATGAAGGAGATACGAGTCTTCGCTATGCCCGCTCATTTCGTTACATGGGAAACGGACATGTCAATTCGGACTCTTCAATTTATTATTATAACCGATCCAAACTATTATTGGAGAAAGAAAATAGAAACTGTTCCATTGATTATGCTTATACTCTCTATAATTTGGCAATCATTTATTCTGCAATGGAGGAATGGAAATTGTCTGAAGTTCATTATCTGTCTTCCATTGAAGCTTTCAATGGCATTAATATAACACAATCCCCGATATATTACGCGTGTTTAAAGAATATTTCACAGCTCTATGGAGAGATCAATCAAATAAAAAAAGAGGAAGTATATTTGATTAAGTACTTAAATACGCTAAAAGAAAATAACGAGACACTGCAGCCAAACTACCTCGATGCACTAATTTCATTAGGTGATTTCTATTTTTCAAATGGGCACATTGATGATGCAGAGGGGTACTATTTGTCATCGTACAAAATTGCCAAACGGCACACCCCTCATGCGAAAGATGAGTTGCTCATATTAAGGAGGCTTTTGGATTTCTATGTTCATGTTGGAGACATCACGAACATTAAGAAATATCAGGTGAAATATTTAAAAGCTATAGAAGTTGCACATAGTAATGCGTCTATCGATTTTGCAATAGCTGTTTTTGAAATAGGTTGTTTTTACGCTGATAAAGGAGAACTTATTAAATCAGAAAAATATTTATTAGAGTCACTTGAATTGTTCAAAGCACAATACGATAAGGGTAATTTGTATTATGTGGTAAATTTATTTTTTTTAGGAGACATAAATGAATCAAATAATAATGCAATTCAAGCTGAATATTATTATAAAAGCGCACTTAATGTTTTAATTAAATATCATGAAACAAATTACGAATTGCATGCAGATATATTAACGGGTATTGCTAATGCTGTTTTTTCAAATGGTAATTACAGTGAAGCTGAGAAATTGTATCTCAATGCTTATGAAATTGCCGACATTCATTGTAGTGATGACAGCGAGGTCTTAAAATCATGTTTAAATAATCTTGGAATATACTATGCTAGTATTGGCAAATACGATAACGCCATATTATATTACCTTAAACTTAATGCTCTTTTGGTTGCTAGTAAAGATGTGTTAGATACATTGTTTAATATAAATATGCTTCATAATTTAGGGTTAGCGTATATGGAAATTGGTTCTTATATAAAAGCGGAAAATAACCTATGCGAAGCTTCTAGATTAGCTCGAAATTATGTTGATAATCTTGATTTGGGGTTCGCTGACCTCATTAATAACTTGGGTAGGTTATACTTTGAGACAGGTGAATATTCAAAAGCGGACTCGCTATTTGCCAAAAGTCTTGAGATAAAGTTACTGTTATTGCCGAAAAATCATATGGATATTGCTAAGTCATATAACAATATGGCAGTGGTTCATCGTGCCATGAATAATTTTAAAATGGCGGATTTATACTATTTGAAAGCCTTAGATGTTTTAAGAGAGAATTATGGTAAACATTGCAAGGATTGTTCATTTGTATTAGGAAATATTGGCAATTTGTGTGTAGACATGAGGGAGTATAGCCGTGCTGAAAAATACTTAACCGAGTGTGTCAGCTTATGCAATGAGTATTATGGTAATAATAGCCGTTACTATATCAAATCCCTGCAAAATTTGTTCATTTGTTATTTTGAAAGCGGTCAATACAATTTGCTTAATACTGTGTTTGCTCAATATCTAGAATCTGTTAAAGAAACAATTGGAAGAAGCAATGTCTTATCAGATGAGAATATATTTAATTTTAAGAATGAATGTAATTACGTTTTAAATTTATATATCAACCATTGGGCCTTGTCAAAACAATCAAATTTTGAATTGATTCAACCAGTTTTTAATAATTGGTTGATATTCAACGGTTGGTCCTTTGGCCGCGACGCCTTATTTGAGAAAGTTGTATCTGCGGCTGAGGATAGTATTATCACTGGAATATATAATGAATTGATATTTGCTCAAAGGCAAATTAATGACTATCAGTTTTTATCAAAGATGGAACTTTATTCTCGAGGTATAGATTTAGATGCTGAGATTAATCGAATTGAGATGCTAAGGGCTACTTTGAACCAGCACATAAAGGGTTTAGAGCGAATAGACAACATTTATGATATGGAATCAATTGCAGAAAGATTAGGTGAAGATGAACTATACATGGATGTATTCAAAGTTCCGTTTTACGATTTCACAAACAAACATATGGCTGATTCGTCCTTCTACGTTAGCTTAGTTCTCGATCCTATAAGTAAGTTGGAGCCAAAGCTTATTTATCTCGGTGACGGCAAACAAATCGATGAGATACTGTACCCCTACTTAGTCAATCAAACTGCAAATCCTGAATCGGCAATAATGGACGGCCTGGTGTACGATGTTCTATGGAAGCCCTTGGAAGAGCATTTGGTAGGTAAAACGAAGATTTACCTTTCACCCGGGGGTATATACCACAGTATTAATCCGGAAACTATCTACCATGCAGAAACCGGAAAGTACTTATTTGAAGAGAAGGAGATCCATTTGGTAAATAGCGGTCGCTCATTCGTTGATCAGCGCATTTATGATAACCGAGACTACACGGATAGAACAGCGCTCATCATGGGGGCACCCAATTTTGATTACTCGTATGTTGTTGATAGTACTTTGCTTGTAGACAATGTATCGTTTACGTATCAAACCATGCGCGATTTGTCACTAGATGGCAACAGGAGAATAACTCCGCTGCCCGCAACGCGTTCTGAGATTGAGGGAATCAACCAAACACTTGTAAGCACTGCGTGGAATACACAATTGCTTACCGGTAATGATGCACTGGAAATGAATCTAAAGCAAATGGACTCTCCACGCATTCTTCATATAGCCACTCACGGTTATTTTTTGGAAGATATAAAGCCAGAGAATGACAATGGCATGCGTATGATGGGTATGGATGCTCAGCGCGTGGCAGAAAACCCTATGCTTCGCTCGGGTTTGCTTTTAGCTGGATGCAACAAGACCCTGGCCGACAATACACCGCTTACCGGTGGTGACAACGGCATACTTACAGCCTATGAAGCAGGTCTATTGGACCTAAGCAACACGGAACTGGTGGTATTGAGCGCATGCGAGACAGGAAAGGGCGAAATACTCAATGGAGAAGGGGTGCAAGGGCTGCGTAAAGCCATGACGGATGCCGGTGCTGAACACATTTTGATGAGCCTATGGAAGGTCGACGACAAGGTAACGTCAGAATACATGCAGACCTTCTACGGCCATTACGCTCAAGGCAAATCGATTCGCGAATCCTACAACCTTACCCGCAATGAAATCAAACAGAAGTATCCTCAGCCATTTTATTGGGGGGCGTTTGTGTTGGTGGGGGAGTGATTGGCTTAAAATTTTTATTGGTGTAGTTGATTGATTTACAGCTGTTAAATGGTGGCGTCAGAGTAAATCGTCATTTTTTTGGGTTACCTTTTTCTGTGATCGGTATAAACCATCAGATAACATTTAAAAACCAAACACAATGAACAAATTATTTTTAACTCTTGCACTTGTTGCAATCTCTTTTGTAAGCTTTTCTCAATCTCAAGTTTACGTAAATGGGTATTATCGATCCAATGGCACTTATGTGCAGCCTCATTATCGAACAAGTCCGAATAATACGGTGTATGATAATTGGAGCACTTATCCAAATGTGAACCCGTACACAGGAAACACAGGTACCCGTCATTATGACTACAACTCAGGCTATCAGAATACTTACAATTCGAATAACTACTACGTTCCAAGTTACAATGGTTATAACAATAGCTATTATCCCAGCTTGAATTCAACATACTATAGTTACTGGAGAAACTAGTAAGTGGTTTCATTAATCCAAAAGGTGAGGGTTTCCTCACCTTTTTTGTTTTTATTCATTGAAATTGTGGATGTAACAGCTTCCAAATCCATTGAAATTGGCTTGAAGCGGATAGAACGTGCGCTCATATCGCTTCGCAACAACCCAAGAATACGGATAGTTATTTTTATAGGTATAGGAAATCAGATAATTGCAACCTTCATTGTCGTTTGAAATAGATTGAGTAGGCACTGCCACCGTGTAGGTGTTGCTACCTGTTTTGTATCCAAATGCTGCAATATTTGACACCGGGAGGTTGTCATAAAAAACTGTTTTGATTGAATCCGATGTTGAGGTATTAACGCCAATCTCGTTGTACTGTAGACCTCCGACATAACGTGCCAGTTCCTTCACGTGTTCAACATGCATGGAATCTTGTTCATCAAAATAAAAACGAATGTCGTTATCGGATTCAACAGTACCATTGCGGTTTACATCTATCTCTAGCACCGGATAAGAATCCTGTGGTGTCGAAAAATTGAAATATGCGTATTGCACGTTTGTGGATCCGATGGTAAGTTCTTGGGTATGCAAACTGTGAAAAACAGAATCAGATTGAGGAACGATTTTTTCAATCTGAAGTTTTTGAAGGTATGCATGCTGTGCTGCAAAGGTGTCCTTCAAGGCTAAGTTGGCTATAATCAGGCGACTGAAAATTTGAAGTTTATTGTCCTTTTTGCTTTTGGCATCTTTAAGTGTTTCAACTTTGCCAAGAGCCTCATTTAAAGAAACTAAAGACTCAGAATATTCGGTTTTCAAATTTTGTAGCTCAAACTGATTGAGGTGGATACTGGATATCGCCTCGGTAATTTCATCAGCATTGAAATCAGTCTCAAAATCATTTTTAAGACTAAGTAATTTCAATAAATTCACATTGAAGGACAATCCATCTTCAATGATTTTTTTAGATTCCTTATTTGCATAGCTTCCTGCCAAAACATAGAAATAACTGATGTTCGATTGTATATAAAACCTATCGAAGGAGCTAACATCTTTTTGGTTCATCCCTTTTTTTAACTTGTTGATGTAGGATACGGCTTCATTCTGGGCCTCATTCGTCCTCCCTTGTTTTCCATAATAGTTCATTAAGCCTTCGAAGTAGGGGGAAAAATCAGATAACGCTACAACATCACATTTTGGGATGAAGTAATTCTTAACCCAAGAATTCAAGCCTTCGAAGGACTGTGGGTTAACGCCCTCATTCATCATTTCTTTAAAGCATAAACCAAGCGTATTAACGAAAATGAGCTTATTGGACATTGAATCAATCTCACTCCAGCTATATTTCGTAACTATAGCTTTAATTGTCTCAATTGTACTCATAATTATTGAATCTCGTTGCACTACGTTCTGGTTTAAATCATTGAGAAATATTTGATTAAAGCGCACTGAGTTTTCGAAGAACAGAATGGGATTAAGGGAATCTAAAATTGACTTGTGAGTTTGATTAAAGTTATGAGCCTGTTCAACGAAGTTTACATCCTCAGCGAAGTCCTTAGTAGTGTACCAATTGAATTGCCTGTATGCGAATGATTCAATGACGGATTGATAAATGGTGCTGGCTAATTCAACCTTTTGTTTCACGTCTTCTTCTTGATTAGCTAATTGTTCTGCAATATCAATAGCTTCCTGAAAATGGTTTCGATACTCTCTTGACTCTTTTTGTAGGAGATGATTCGCGTAGCTTATTTCTACCTCAGCCATCTCCTTGGATATAGGCCCAATTTCTGGATCACGACTATAAAAAGTCCAGGATATGTTGTATAATTTCTTTGCATATTCATTAGGTTCTTCTGTTTCTTCTTTGGTCAAGCTTTCAATTTCTGCTAGTAGCAAGTAAAAGCTGTTTCTATAAAAGTTTAGTCGATCGCTGCGAAGATACTCGGAAGAAATGGCATTGAAGTTTTTGAATAAGTCGTCAAGCGTGTTTCTAAAAAAATCTAAGTCAAGAGTTGAAACTTCAAGCCCTAATTCCTTAGCACGACGAAAATCAAATAGAACACCATAAATTGAATACACTTTGTCAATTTGTTGGGTTTGTTTTGACTGAAGTAAAAGTTTTGAGATTGAAATTGACTTCTGCCAAGTAGATTGTGCTTTTTCTTTTGAGCAAATTCCCATGTAGTTGCCTAAAATGTGGGCATAGTCACTTAAAATTCCAACTGAATCTTTTGGTGTGCAAACTGTTAGTAGTTCTTCAAATTGGCTTGCTGCAAATGTAGAGTTTTCGTCAATTTGAAAGTTGGAAACAACATCTGCGTTATAGCCTGTTAGAGCTGAGATTATGCCGGAATAGACCTTAATGAGTTCTTTTTTTTCGGCCATGGAGAGATTAAGATTTTTGCTTAAACCAATGAAAATGTCTAAATCGCTCATTAATTGGGAGTTGAATTTTTTTATCTCTTCATTTGAATTGAGATCGTCTAGAGTGGTAATTATATAAGTTTCAATTTCGCCTGGTAAAAAAAGAATTAGGTCTTTAAAGAGGTCATTGTAAATGTTGTGTTGATTGCTATTTACGGAAGCAGCATTAAGGCTTTGACACATTGTTAAATAAATTTCCCAATTGTTTGAGGCATCTTGATTTTTGTTTTGAATCAATTCTTCTAAGACCTTTCGATAAGTTGCTTTGAACTCTTCAGAACCGTCCTTAATAGTTAACCCTTTCAGTAGATTTATAATTCGGAACTCGCTTGTATCTATGTCAAGTTCATCAGTCCAAATTGCATATGCGAGATTCAATACTGTTCTCGTGTACAACGAATGGTTTTGTTGAGCTAATTCAGGTTGTTTAAGATAGGAGTTGTAAGCACTTGTAAGTGATGAACTAACCATGGTTCTATAACCGGTTTCATAGTGGTTATATTCATCGGTGGACCAATCGTTTATTTGCCGAAAAATTCTGAAAGCTGTATTACACTTTTCAAGCTGTAATTCAATACTCATTAAAGTAGATGCGTCATCATTGAATTGTGAATACTGAAGAATAAGAGCATCTTGAAGCTCAAGCAGTTTATCTGCTGCTACTTTATCTAATGTGTCGGCTTTATACAGTTCATTCTGCAAACTTTTCAGTTTTGTCTCCATTTGTTCTAATTCGATTACAGCTAGTTTGGAGTCAAAGTTCAAATACAATTTTCCACCGACGAGCCCAGATTCTTCTCTAGGGTTTTGTTTCCCTTCTGTGCCATCGACAACCTCCGAGCGGACATTTTTGAATATCTCCTCTATAGTAAGGTTGGGAATCTTGAGGTTTTTTGCCAGAGCTTTGCTGTATGGGCTATTGGTATTAGTATTTCCATCATAAGCTACGCTTCCCACTTGAGTGGAGTATGCCGTAAACGTCCCGGTAACGGTTGGAGACATGGCAAGACCATTTGTATTTGTTCCTCGGGTTGCCCCCATTGGGTAGCTTCTGCAGGCGTCCAATACGGTTATGAGCGTATTTTGACCTTGCTTTCTGTTTCGATTTATTATGTCTGTTGGAACGCAGTATTGTTCAATCTGATCAGGGTCGGTTAAAGATGCATTAGTGGGGACCAAATAATTGCGGTCATTAAATTGCAATCCATGACCTGCATAATAAAGAAAGCCGAGTTCTACACTTGACTCATCAAGTTGTCTAACAAATGATCGGATTGATTCGAACAGGGCATCTCGATCAAGATTGCGCTTTAGTGATACTTCAAAGCCAAGCGAGTCCAATGTTTCCGCAATTAGCTCTGCATCATTGACAGGATTGGTTAGAGGATTAGATTTATATTCATTATTGCCTATCACAAGGGCGATACGTTTGGTAGGTTGACCGAAGCAATAAACCGCAGATAGTATTAGAAAAAACGTGGCGAGTATTCTCATAGTTCAATTTATGTCAGATGTACAAGTATACGCAGTCTCATTACAACTCCATAACCACCTTATCAACTCATGATTAGATATCTCGGACGCGGATTAGTTACTAAGACCTCAAGAACCCAACAATCGACGGATTAATAACAGCAGGAATGTTCGATTGAATAATATGTTCCTTGTTAATGCTTATGCCACATTCAGTTGCCCAGTCCTCCCAAATGTAACTGAGGATGTCCCATTCAAGCATATCCGGGTTCTTGGGATAAATCTCTGCGATGCATAGTGTTGTGTTAGGAAAGTCCTTGTCGGTTTTTAGGATACCGAAATCACCGGCTTTCATTTCAGCTAGGACATTGGTGTTTCCGCGAAATTTTTTAAATACATGTTCTGATTTTGTTGAACGGTTATTTGCTATTAACTGCGGTTTGCCATCTTCGAAGTCGAAATAACCATCTGATAGAACGAGTAGCTTTGTATCGTATTCTTCGTTCGTCATGGTTGGTAGGGTAGAGTTAATGAAGGACCAGATGTCACTGCCACTGTATAAACTTGACTGATCACCCCTATAGCCCGCATTGTATAGATTATCTATTTTAGTTGATAGCGTTGACTTAAAGTCATTCAAAGTCGCAACCCTGTCTTTGGCAGCAATTTTTGGAAGATCGAAACAAAGTGACTGGGCCAATGATTCCAAATTCGAATCATTTCCTATCTGTGGCGCAATACATACTAAGAAACGATCCTTTGAATTGATTAACAAATGTCCTTTTGCGACTTTCTCGAATTGCTCAAAGGCTAGTTGGATAATCGCCTTGTCGCGTTCCGATTGTCCTGGTTTTGTTAAACGGTCGTCCAGGCAGAGTAGGGTAATGTATTGAATTGGTTTGCTATCAAACCGCATTTGTGGTTCGCTAGCCGTTGTTATCTTATCACCGGATAAGCTGATGATTAGTCCGATGGCAAGGGCTAGAATTGAGATGATAAGGATGAGCTTTTTCATGTGGATTCTTAATAATGTTTGTGTGTTGTTTGTTGGATTGTCTAGTTCTCAGAAGGTTTAGCTTCGTTTTGGACTATAACAGGCGCGAGGTATTGGTGCTTGAAATCAATCATTACTTCTTCGCATGTTTTTCGGAGAGTTTCGTTATCGGCAAGGTTGGTTACGTAGGTCATCCAACCGGAATAGAAGGAGGAGATTCTCTTTTTCAATACATGAAGATTGAATTGAACTGAGGTTAGGCTCTTTTTCAGACGGTCTATCTCACACTCGATGTTGAGTATTTCGCTTTTCAGTGCTATCGCCGCTTTCTTGAAATCATTCAGTTTGGTTTCTGCCATGCTGATTTCTTTCTCCGCTTCGGTGATTCGAAGCTTGTAAACGCTGTCCAGGTCGGATTTGGCTTTCTCCTTTTTGATTTCATTCAATATCAGACTCCATCCTATACAGGTCAGAAAACCTAGGAAAAGCACAAGGTAGAAACGGGGGCTTTGGTAGAACTTCCAATTGGCCTCAGCCATTCCATTCAATACTTGAATTTGATGGCTGTTGTATTCGATGAAGTAGGCGATAAGGCAATCACCGGTCAAGACAATCAGCAGCAGTGCAATTATTTGTCCCCATTTAATCTTTGAGGTTGATTCATAGGCAATATGCAGTACCGCAGCGAAGGCGAAGAATATGACCGGTGCTAACCAATGAAGATTGAACTCGCGAAATGCACCTGCGCTGAAAACGGTGTTCAAGAGTTCTCCTATATTGCTGCTATTGGCTGTAGCCAATTCGGCGGCCATGTTCTTGAAGAAAGCGCTGTGAAATGCACTGACATAAAAACCATAAAGGAATATGGATGTTGCAATGAATATCGTCCAATAGAGGTATAGATTCATCGGATCGACCTTTATGCCATCCTTTTGGGTTTCCTTTTCAATTTTGATTTCCAGGAGTTGTTTCTCTGCAGCTTTGATTTTTTTCTCAGCATCTGGAATGTCCACCTGTTCTTTCTCTTGCAAGTGGCTAAGTTTTTCGTTTCTGCTTTTTTCCAGGGCGGTCGTCTGGACTTCAACGTCTTGTCTAATTTTCTCCTGTTCTTCTTCTGATTCTCCAGCGTCGACGATAACACCGTTTCTAATATCATCAAGATGGCTTGCAAGTACTACAGGATCGGCTTGTGTTCGCCCCGCCTCGGTAAAGCCAAAATTGCGAAGGCTAATTAGTATTTTGTGTAATACCGGTGTGGTGCTTGGCTGGTTTGTAGTTGCTGTCTTTTCTTCAGTCTGTGGAAGAGTTTGTGATGGAATATTTAGGATCATATTATTGGATTTGATTTGTTTAATTGATTTTGAATTAAGATGCTATTGGCAATTGAGGCCTTTTCTGAGGGTCTCAAGCTCTTGTATGATTTGTTGAATTTTTTGCTCGGGGCTAGATAGGAAGTCTTGGTGAAGTTGGTTGAAGCCAATCATGGCCAAGTAATAAATCCCCTCTAGGCCGCATTGCTTCTCAAGTGTTTCGAAAACCGCTGATTTAGGAAACTCTTCCGCGCAGTCAGCATTGACATCACGGATGGTACAAAGAATATTGCGATGCGTTTCTGCTGGATCTGCGGAGGGCATCCCAATTGCTTTCCACAGAGAATCTGAGGAATGATTGTACGGCAATCTTGAGCTAGTTTTCTCTGCACCCAGTTCTTTGCTGTCTGGTAGATTATTCGCTGCCCAGAGAATGGCCTCGCTTGTTAGTGTTTCAGGCGACGCCTGGAAGAGGGCATTCATGACTTGAGGCTTGAAGCTATGTGCCTTACTTTTGGATTTGTTCTTGAATAGTTTTAACATGGTTGATGATTTTATGTCGTGCTTTATACCTGTTAATACCTATTCAGGAAAAAGGTAACCACGTCATGAAATTTTTTCAAATGTTGTTGTCCGAATACCACTATTGAAAGTCTTTGCAACCTTGCAATTCAACTAGGGATCCTCAATCCTTTTGAGTATGACTGCTCGCTGCGATTTCTTAAGCACTCATTTTAGAGCACTTTATTAGCAGGGAGATACATTGCTCAATAAAGAAAAATGAAATTGAAAATGAGTGCGTTATAAATATTCTTGTCAACTTGAGTCAGACAATTTGGTATTGCTGTGTGTTATGTATTGTTTCGTGCTTCTAACAAAATCATTTGACATGAAAAAGCACCTATTAATTTTTGCTGTTACATTATTGACTTTAACCGCTTGCACCAAAGAAGAAGAGGAGGAATGCAACTGCGGCGTAATCACCGCCGATGAAATCACCACCAATGCCGATGGCTCTTCCTGCTATTCGCTTGAGATTCGAAATGATTGCTCGAACAACAAGAAAACTTGGTGCTTCGATTACGATGTATGGCTCGATGGCAATCTTGGTGAATCGTTTTGTGTGACGAATGTGACGAGTTGGTAGAATGTTTTATTCACGTGCCGCTTTTGTTTCACTCACCCAAGTAAAACGTTCTTTCAAGTCGACGGATTAAATCAATTAATTTCAAGTAGGATTGCTCACTTGTTTGATTTTATCTTTACGATAGTCGAATTAATTGTAATATGACTTCAGTCCCAGTATACGATAGATCGAGCTCAGATTCGAAGGAGTTCTGTAAATTCTTTTGTGGTAAGTTCATTGAAGGTAGTCCAATTCAATTGGACTGGATGGAATATGGTTCGGATTATCAGCTGCAAGGGTATGTAACTGAGCTGTATAATTTCTTGGAGAGAAGGGCACGAAAATCAGGAGACTTCGAAACATTTCTAAATCAGTACACTTTATTCAAAAAATCTTATGATGTCCATTTACGTTGGAGTGTGTATGAGAAGTATGTTGATTTTTTGATTGATTATGATAAAATTGAAGATGCGGTTGTTGAATGGATTTCACTTCAAGAGGATGAAAGTACTCGTTATCGAGATGGTGCAATTGATCGATTAATGTACTTTGAGCAACTTTTGAAATATGGTATTGTTAATGGCTATCACATAGCTAATATGGCACCAAAATCGGGACAGCTTACTGAGTTTGGGAATCGCAATCGAGCAGAGGTTCTTCAAGTTATTGATGTAATGATTAGGGCTACTTATAGAACCAGTTTTTTCGAGTTATTTTATGAGGACTTCTCGTTAGACTCAACCGGGAACTTAAGTACATATGCATTCGATTACTACGAGCAGTTTTTTACGCATTCATCTGTTGCCAGGAAAACATGGGATTGGTATTATTCATCAAGTAAAGGAAAGGGGCCTGGAATACCTATTAGAAAGGATGGTAGCGCTACAAGTGACTTTGTTAAAGTTGCAATTCGCTATAAAGCAAATAGTCTTTTAAGGGAAGGAGAAAATGAGTACCGAATGAAAATCGGCGCTAAGAAGGTTGGTGAGTCATGGATTAGCGAAACAGAATTATTTTACAAACTCAAAAATCAACTTTCTGAATATGACGTGATTCATCATGGAAGGCCAGGTTGGTTGGGTAGGCAACACTTTGATATTTGGATTCCTCATTTTAATTGTGCAATCGAATTTCAGGGTGAACAGCATGATAAGCCAATAGATTATTTTGGTGGTCAAGAAGCCTTTATTCAGAATCAACGACGTGATGAGTTGAAAAGACAGAAGGCTATTTTAAACAGCACTAGAATTATTGAAGTGAGAAGTGGTTATGTTTTGGATGATTTGGTGTGGGATATCAAATCTGGCACCGGCTTAACCTCTTCACGAAAGGAGTAGCCGAGTCTTAACCGTCTGGCAGTTGTTTGGATTTGATTAGGGCTTAAGAAGAAGGGGCAAATGGTTTTTCTTTCTAAATTTTATAGGGACATTCGCTGTCCTTAGGAGTTGCTAAATTCCCACTTGCGACATAATCAAGAGTCTACAATGTATCATTAGAACACTCAGGAATATGGGGGGCTATAGAGCCGCATCCTCAAATGCTTGACTCCTTATATCGCTTGTGCAGCTCAAACTGTCTCTTCTGATTCGCATTGTAGATTAGTGCAAGGCATAAGATTACACCGAGTGTAAACACAATGATGAATGCGTCGCTATTTTCTTTCTTGAGCGTGTCGATTTCATGATAGAGGGGTGTTTGAATGTGAAAGTCTTTCGGAAGGGGCACGTCAAGCCCTTCCCATATGGCTTGTGATGATGGGTTATGCATATTTCCTAGAAGTTGATAATGTATAGATTTCCATTTTCATTGAAAAGTTGATAGTGCCCGTAGTAGCAGATTGTTGAAATGGCCGTGCTATTGGCGACAGGGATTTTTTGCACGCTATCATAAAGCTCCGCGCGAAATCCTGCATCTACCAATCTGTTTCTTTGGATAGGATGTTTTTTTAGTTTTTCAAGTTCCAGACTGTCAAGAATTTGCAAGTTCCGCTTGCGCGCATCTCTAATGTCTTTTTTGCGGCCATTGCGTTCGTGATTTCCGCAACTGATGGAGCAATACATTGTTTGCTTCAAACTTTTCGGTTCGAATGTTTCATTGCAATGCAAGCAAACAGCTGGTTTGAGTTTTCTCGCCATACTATTTTCCCTTTTGCAGGTACGTGATTATTTCTTGGCGGTTGAAGTATACACGGCCACCCAGGCAGTACTTCTTGATGCGCCTCGTCTTGACCCAGTTGTGTATAGTGGATAGGTTAACTTTGAGCATGGCCGCAAGTTCTTGACGGGTTATGAACTCGGAAGATGGTTCGTTCACTTCATTTCCTTTAATGTAGGTGATGAGCTCCTTAAGGTCTGCTTGCAGCTGCGATATGGCTGCGGGAATTTCGTTGAATGTTATCATGAGATTGGATTTGACTTTATGACCGCAAAGGTTCAAGGAAGAAATCGGTACCTCATGCAAATTGCGGTACCGAAATGGTACCGACCGGAAATCAATTCATAGAAGCGCTATTTCGGGTAGACATTTTTCTTAATGCAATCAGCAATAAACTTGGCGTTTAGGGTGATTCCATGGAAATCACAATACTCAATAGTGTCCTGAATGAGTTCAGGTAAGTTGAATATGCTTTTGCGCGAAGTTGACTCTAGCTTGATTGATTCTGAAATGTAGGCGCGCGACTTTGAAACGTTGAGCTTTTCAGCGCATATCGTTGGTTTTTTAACTTTTTCAAGAATCTCGTAAATAGTTCCATCGGCGAAATACAGCGCAACTTGGAAACTCCCATTTTTTTTGCGCTTTTCTTCAAGTTCAAGTACTCTTTTTACGTTGATCTTTTCTACCCACAGCTTTAACTCGTACAATGCTTGACAGAACAAAGCAGTTGAGCGCTTGTTGGCTAATTGAAAAGGGTGTTCCGGTGAAATGAAGTCGTAATTGACGTTCTTGCCGATGACGTAGTTGTGGTAATAGTATTCTTGAACTTTTTTTACACGACTGGCAGGAAGAATCATATCGAAGGTGGAAACGACCACTAGCTTGTGATCTTTGGAAAGTTCGCCATACAAAACGTTTTCTAATTCTTGCGTGGCAGACTCTACCAGATTAACCTTGTTCCTTGAAAGTTTAAGGGCTTTTTGGAAGCTCTTTTTTCCTTTGACAAGAAAGTTGTTTATGTAAACTCGGGCAATATCCTTCTGCTCTTTTCGAATTTTTCGGAGCTCAGTCTTTGGGATGTCAGTCGTTTTGATAGCTGGTGCTTCTGGCAAGGGATTTTTTTTGCTGCTATGAGACTGTTGTCCCTCCAACATGAACTTATAATTTTTCCATCCTTCAAATGTTTTAAATCCAGCCATTGTTCATGAGGGTTTGAATAGATAGTCTCGAGACCTCCGTTTGAGGTTTACCAATATACGCCAACAGTTGTTTTTCGGTGGAGTGGCCTGTGTAGGCCATAATATGGGTGTTGGGCAAATGTCCATATTGACACGTAGCAAAACTCCTTCTACCAATGTGGGAAGACACGAGCTCGTATTTAGGGAACTGACCTTTTATAAGTCGTTTCGTTGTCTTATCCATTTTAGAACCATAAACAATTTGGGTTAGGCCAACAATTTTACAGACCTTCTTGATATTCGTGTTGTAACGCTGATCAGATATTGCCGCTGGAAATTCGCCATTGCGCTTGTCCATGATTTCTTTGACCATTTTGAAGATGGGTATTTCTAATAGTTTCCCTGTCTTTTGCTGTTTTATCCGAATGGACTGGATACACTCAGAACCTACCACAAGATCGACAAGGTCAGCTTTCGTGAAGTTCATAAAGTCCGAAATGCGCTGAGCAGTATTGCATGATATGATTAACCAATCTTTGGAATTTTCTAATTCTTCTGATGGCATAGGTGTGCGATGAATCAGTTCGATTTCTTCGCGGGTGAGGTAAATTTTGTAGACGCTTTCCTTTCTTGCTCTTAGCCCGTGTAGTTGTGGACTTATATCTATGTTGTTTTGTCCGGCGTGCTTGCAAATCGTTTTGATGAAGGTGAGCACGCGTTCGAAGTAGTTGGCGCTCAATTTTTGATTGACCTTGCAAAACTCTTCAAAATCTATTCTGAAATTTTCATTCACCTCTCTGATCAGGATTCTGCATTTTTTGTGGCGTTGGTATGCAAGTATTTTTTGCTTTACAGAAGACCATTTCTTCATTGATTCTTTTGCCGCGGTAGACTTCTTTACTGATATGTAGTAGTCGAAGTACTCTGCGAGCGTCTCAGGAAGGCCGTTCTCATTTTTTTGTTCGGTTTCGTTTAGCGCGCGGTTCAACCAATCCTTATCAATATTCTCATGCACACGCTCTGCACGCAGGTATGCATGTTCCAGCCTTAATCGAATATCGGTGAGTGTAACGGCTAGTTCTTTCAGGTCGTCCGTTTTTGCATTTTTGACCGTGCCGCTTTTATCGTCCCAATTTTTGACGGGCACGTGAAGCATGGTTCTTTGTTTGATATCAATTAGACGACCTACGCGCATCCGAACATAGATGATTGAGCTACCATCTTTTTTCTTGTTTTGGATTAGAAACTGGAAGATTTTCATTCGCCAAAAGTCGGTCAAAATTTTCAAAATCTAGCCCACATCTAGCCCACCAAATGTTAAAATCATGCGATTTTATGCAATTCCGTTAGAGCTCTATTTTTCCTAAAATGGCTTATAAATAATTGAAAATAAGTAAAATGGAGAATTTTAGAAAGTTGAATGAAATTGAATGAAATTGTGGCTTTGTGGAGCGATTATCTCCACGAAATGAATCCGCAAACACTTTGTCTTAAAGGGGTTGCGGATTTTTTGTTTGCAGTCTAGGCCACATGTAGGCCACGGATATGGA
>Ga0315907_10002940_pt1 | contig 20713 bp, 22 predicted proteins | sample LakEriMetagenome_3_FD_203525 | JGI IMG/M metagenome (GOLD analysis project Ga0315907, IMG submission 203525) | Freshwater fungal communities from buoy surface, Lake Erie, Ohio, United States - Buoy 12 MA123 | ecosystem: Environmental > Aquatic > Freshwater > Lake > Lake biofilm | place: USA...
AGCGCTATTCGGTCGAGATCAGCAACGAGCGCGGCAGCGAATATCGCTGGCGCGACGCGGGCGAGCGCTATCTCGAAGAATTGCTGTGGCCGAACACCGACGATGCGCACGACCGCCAGTACTACAAGCGCCTGATCGCCGAGGGCCATTCGCGTCTGGCAACGCCACTCTATCCGTTCGCGCTCGTGATGGTGGCCCTTGCCTGCCTACTGCCCGGCAACTTCAACCGCCGTGGCCTCGCCCAGCGTCTGCTTATGGCAACCTTCTGCGGCGTTGCCACGCAAGCGCTGGCGATCTCGCTGCCCAACCTCGCATCGCGCATGCCAGCGACGCTGGCGCTGCTCTACATCGCCCCTGTCGCGATTGCGGCGGTTGCAGCCTACGTGATGACGCTTGGACCCAAGCGCATGCGCGCGGTCCAAACCTCGGTGGCGTGAACCGTTCGATGCGCCTCTCAACGACCCTACTTTCGTATATCGGGCGCCAGTTCGTGGCCGCTTTGGCGGGTTTCTTTCTGCTGTTGATGGCGCTTGTCTACATGTTCGAGGTCATCGAATTGCTGCGTCGCTCGGCAAGCCGCCCCAGCGTCACGACGCAGCTCGTGCTGCAGATGGCGTTCTACAAACTGCCACAGATGGCCGAAGAATTGTGCCCTTTCATCGCCCTGTTCGCGGCCATGATCACGTTCTGGCGCCTGACCCGCTCGCACGAATTGACGGTGGCGCGCGCGGCGGGTGTGTCGGTCTGGCAGTTCCTGTTCCCAGTCGTGGGCATGGCCCTCGCCTATGGCATCGTTTCGGTCGCGATCCTCAATCCAATCGCAGCCGCCCTCTACGGACGCTTCGAGCGGCTGGACGTCGAGTTCATGCAAGGCCGCGGCAATCTGTTTGCGCTCTCTAATGCGGGTTTCTGGCTGCGGCAGAACGATGCGTCCGGCGATTCGGTCGTGCATGCGCGGCGCGTGGCGTCGGCCGACATGCGCCTTTTCGATGTGATCATCATCAATTTCGAGGGACAGGATCGCTTCAAGAACCGCATCGACGCCGCCCGCGCCCAGCTCTATCCCGGCTATTGGGAAGTCGAGGACGCCTGGATAACCGCGCCTGAGCGCCCCGCCGTGTTCGAGCAGCGCCGCCGCGTGCCAACCAACATGACGGCCGAGCAGATCCAGGATTCGTTTTCTTCGCCGTTGACGATCTCATTCTGGGAGCTGCCGGGTTTCATCCGGCTGATCGAAACGGCGGGTTTTTCGGCCACGCGCCATCGCCTGCACTGGCACCAGTTGACGGCTCTGCCTCTGCTGCTGGCCGCTATGGTGCTGATTGCGGCGACGTTTTCCCTGCGCCCGCATCGGCGCGGCGGCACCGGCCTCATGATCGCAACCGGCATTGGCACCGGTTTTGTGCTGTTTTTCGTCTCAAGCCTTGTGGGCGCCCTCGGCCAGAGTGCAACAATCCCAGTCGCCCTCGCCGCCTGGACGCCTGCCGCCGTGTCGAGCATGCTTGGTATCGCCATGCTGTTGCATCTCGAAGACGGCTGACCAATCGCCCTTGCGACACCCGACCCAGCGACACGCGAATTGCGCGCGGAGCGCTTTTTAACTATAGATTTCGACCATGAAGAACCAGAGTCCCGCCGTCCTCAGCTTTGCCCTTGCCGCCGCCCTGATGGCTGTCCCTGTCGCCCCGCTCGGCGCGCAAGAACAGCGCATCATTGCGGTCGTCAATACCGACATCGTGTCCAACTTCGACGTCGACTCCCGGATCGCGCTCAATTTCGCGACCATCCAAGGCGGCGCCTCGCCCGAAGCGCGCGAACGCGTGCGCCCGCAGGTGCTGCGCCAGCTCATTGACGAACGCATCCAGGTGCAAGAGGCAAAGCGGCTCGGCGTGGCGGTGCCCAAGCGCGACATCGACGCGCAGATCGCGCGCCTCGAGCGCGCCAACAATCTGCCGGCCGGTGCCGTCGACCAGATCCTGCGGCGCGCGGGCTCCTCGCGCTCGACCCTCGAGCGCCAGATCGAAGCGTCGATCGCATGGGGCCGCATCGTCGCGGGCCGCCTGCGGCCGCAGATCGAAGTCAGTTCGGAAGAAATCGACGAAACGCTGGCGCGCTATTCCCAAGGCGAACCGGTCACCGAATATCTGCTCGCCGAAATCTTCCTATCGATCGACAATCCCGACCAGGAAGGCGAAGTCGAGCGCAATGCCGACGAGCTGATCGAGCGCATGAAGGGCGGCCTGCCCTTCCCCGTCGCGGCCCAGCAATTCAGCCAGGCTGCTTCGGCCAACGAAGGCGGCGACATCGGCTGGGTGCAAAAGGGCCAATTCGACGACGCGGTCGAGCAGGAGCTAGCAAAGCTCGATACAAACGACGTTTCGATGCCGATCAAAACCCCGAGCGGCATCTACATCTACGCCATGCGCGAAAAGCGCGTGCTTGCACCCGCTTCGCCCGACGATGCGCTCGTCGAAATCGCGCAGATGGTGTTCCCGTTGCCGTCGGGGGCCGGTCAAAGCGACCGCGAGGCGACGCTCGCACTGGCCGAAACGGTCCGCGAGACGGTCGAAGGCTGCGCCGACCTCGAACGCGTGGCGCAGGAACTGCGTGTGCCCGCCCCCACGCGGCTCGCCGAGGTGCGCATCGGCGACCTTGCGGCGGACGCGCGTGCGCGCATCCGCGCGCTCAAAGTCGGCGAGATGACCGACCCGACGCCGGCCTCGGGCGGCGTTGGCATGACGATGCTGTGCGTGCGCCAGGAACCGAAATCTAACCTGCCCTCGGCCAGCGACATCGAAGAAAACCTGATCCGCCAGCGCATCGACAATGCTGCCCGCCGCTATCTGCGCGATCTGCGGCGCGTAGCCGTGATCGACATCCGGGCCTGACGGCGATCGACCGGCCGACGCAGCCGCGCGCTCCTGCCGCCGACGGCTTGCCGCCGCTTGCCGAGATCGTGCGCAAGCACGGCCTCGCGGCGCGAAAATCGCTGGGCCAGCATTTCCTGTTCGATCTCAATCTCACCCGCCGCATCGCGCGGGCGGCAGGCGATATTGGGACCGGCACCACGATCGAGGTCGGCCCCGGTCCCGGCGGCCTCACGCGTGGGCTCTTGGCCGAGGGGGCAGGCCATCTCGTGGTGGTCGAGCGCGATGCGCGCGCCTTGCCGGCCCTCGAAGAAATCGCGGCTTTCTGGGGACGCGATCGCCTGACGATCGTCGAGGGCGACGCGCTCGAACTCGACCTTGCCGCGATCGGTACGGCGCCTCGGCGCATCGTCGCGAACCTGCCCTACAATGTCGGCACGCCGATGCTGCTGGCTTGGCTGGCACGGCCCGACGCGTTCGAAACGCTGGTTGTGATGCTGCAAAAAGAAGTCGTCGAACGCCTCGCAGCAGCGACAGGCAGTGCGGCCTATGGGCGGCTGTCGGTTGCCGCCCAATGGCGTTGGCAAGTACGCCGGCTGTTCGATGTCGCCCCCAGCGCTTTTTCGCCCCCGCCTGCCGTGGTGTCGGCCGTGGCCGAATTGCGGCCGCGCGCCCAACCGCTTGCCGAGGCCGACGCAAAAACGCTCGAACGCGTCGTGGCGGCCGCGTTCGGCCAACGGCGCAAGATGCTGCGCCAATCGCTCAAAGCGCTCGGTGGCGATCCGCTCGCGCTGTGCGAAGTGGCCGGGATAGACGCCACACGGCGTGCGGAAACCCTATCGGTCGAGGAATTCTGCGCGCTCGCGCGCGTCGTCAGCGCCCGTCGCGCAAACGCTTGACGAAGTCGCCGAGCCCGATCTGACGCTCGCGCTTGATCCGCTCGGCTGCCAGAACCGACTGCACTTCGGCAACCGAGCGGTCGAGATCGCGATTGACGACGATGTAGTCGTATTCGGGCCAATGGCTCATCTCGTTGGAGGCCTGCGCCATGCGCTGGGCGACCACATGTGCCGGATCCTGCGCCCGCGCATTGAGCCGCCGCTCGAGCTCGGCGGTCGAGGGCGGCAGGATGAACACGGTCACAAGATCTGCCGCGAGCTTTTCGCGGATCTGCTGCGTGCCCTGCCAGTCGATGTCGAACAGCACGTCGCGCCCCGCACGCAGGCTCTCTTCGACGGGCCCGCGCGGCGTGCCGTAGTAGTTGCCGAAGACTTTGGCGTGTTCAAGAAATTCGCCGCGATTGATGCGCAACCCGAACTCGGTCTGGTCGACGAAGAAATAGTCGAGACCGTCGGTTTCGCCGGGCCGCTTTTGCCGCGTCGTCGCCGAGACCGACATCGCAAGCCCCGGTTCGCGGCGCAACAATTCGCGGCTGATCGACGTCTTGCCCGCCCCCGACGGCGACGACAGCACCAGCATCAGGCCGCGGCGGTAGATCGCATCGTCCATCGCTTTTCGTCACTCCACGTTTGCGGCTTGCTCGCGCATGCGGTCGATCGCGGTCTTGAGGGCGAGCCCGATGCGGGTCAGCGCGATGTCCGACGCTTTAGAGCACAGCGTGTTGGCCTCCCGGTTGAACTCCTGGCTCAGGAAGTCGAGCTTGCGCCCGACCGTCCCTTTGCCGGCAAACAACTCGCGCGCCTGGCCGATATGCGCGCGCAGCCGGTCGAGTTCTTCGCGCACGTCGGCCTTGACCGCAAGCAAGGCCGCCTCGTGCGCCAAGCGCTCGGGCGATAAGCCGGTCTGGGTCCCGAGCAGTTCGGCCATCTGCGCTTCGAGTTTGGCTTTGAGAGCGGCCGGTTGAGCGGCGGCACTGGCGGCCGCCTCGCGCGTGAGACTTTCGATTTCGTCGAGGGCTGCGTCGAGCACGCGCGCAAGAGCCGCACCCTCTTTGGCACGCGCTTCGACGAGGCCCGCAAGCACGAGGTCGAGCGCTGCCAGGATCGCCGCATCGAGCTTGGCCTGCTCGGCTTCGTCGAGCGGCGTTTCGCCGACCGTTTCGAGCACGCCACGAATGGCGAGAATGCCGTCGAGGCGCGGGGCCGCCGCATCGATGCGGCCCGACAACTCGCCCATCAAGGCGATTGCTTGGTCGAGGGCAGCCCGATTGATCTGGAGGCGCGGACCCAGCGTCGGCGTTTCGATCGTCAGATTGAGCGCCACATTGCCGCGATCGAAGCGCTTGGCCGCGCGCGTACGGATTTCACTTTCGAGACGGTCATAGCCCGGCGGCAGGCGCAGGCGCACTTCGAGGCCGCGCCCGTTGACCGACCGTGCCTCCCAGGTTGCCACACGCCCCAAAGCCTCGGCGCTGGCACGGGCAAATCCGGTCATGCTGGCAAGCGGCACTGGCGTTTCTCCTCGGGTGGCCCGGTCACGCGTCCGAATCGTCGAACGGCACATAAACGGTTATACAGTGCCCAGGAAAGGGCACAACGTCATGCGAAGCTGGCGCAGCATTCTGATCACTGGCGGCTCCTCGGGTCTCGGAGCCGCCCTCGCGCAAGAATTGGCCGGGCCCGGCGTGCGGCTCGCCTTGACCGGCCAGAACCAAGAGCGGCTCGCCGAAGTGGCGGCGCTGTGCACGGCCAAGGGAGCCGCCGTTGAAATTTCCGTGCGCGATGTTGCAGACAGGCACGCGATGGCGACCTTCGTTGCCGCCATGGATACGGCCGCGCCACTCGATCTGGTCGTCGCGAATGCGGGCATTTCGGCCGGAACCGGCAACGGCGCGGAGAGTGCCGAGCAGGCCCGCCGCATTTTCGCGGTCAATGTCGACGGCGTGGTGAATACGGTCGCTCCGATCCTGGATGCCATGGGGGCGCGCGGCCGTGGCCAGATCGCGATCGTTTCGTCGCTGGCCGGGTTTCGTGGCCTGCCCGGTGCGCCTGCCTATTGCGCCAGCAAGGCCGCGGTTCGCGTCTGGGGCGAGGCGCTGCGCGCCGACTGGGGCCCTCGCGGCGTGCGCGTCAACGTCGTATGCCCCGGCTTCGTGACCACGCGCATGACCGCGCGCAACAATTTTCGCATGCCGCTGCTGATGTCGGCGGAACGCGCGGCAGCGATCGTCTGCGACGGTCTTGCACGCGATGTCGGCCGCATCGCGTTTCCGCGCCGCATGTATGCCGCCTCGTGGCTGCTGGCGGCCCTACCCGGCTTTGTCATCGATCCGCTGTTGCGCCGTCTGCCGCGAAAAGCTTGAATGCCGTACCCATGACATTGCTTGTTCCGCCCTTCGACTGGCCGCCACAGACCGATCGCCTCGCGCGTTTTTACGCCTATTGGGAGTCGCGCTGCGGCGGTCGGCTATTCCCGGCGCGCCGCGACATCGATCCCATCGATTTCTGGTACGTTTGGCGCGACGTGCTGATGCTCGATGTGGTGCATTGGCCGCGCTTGCGCTTCGTCTATCGCCTGTGCGGAACCGGCCACGTCGAATGGCGGGGCAAGGACCTCACCGGCCAAGATGCGGAAGACCGCAACGCGCCGCAGCTCGACGGCACGTCGCTGTCCGGTTGGACCGATTGCGTCGTCGCGCGGCGGCCGAATCTTCAGCAGCTCCAGGGCATCTTCGACAATCGGCACCTGCATTTCTGGACCTTGCGCCTGCCATTGGGCGACAGCGATGCGCGCGTCGACATACTGCTGACGGCGCGCCAGGTTTTGCTTTAGCGCTGGCCGGCCGCGCGCGCGCGTTCGATTTCGCGCAGCCGCGCCACATTGCGATTGTGTTCGGGCAAGGTGCGCGCGAACACGTGCCGCCCCTCGCCGTCGGCCACGAAATAAAGCGCTTCGTCGGCCGGCGGATTGAGCACGGCGGCAATCGCCGCACGCCCCGGATTGGCGATCGGCGTGGGCGGCAAACCGTCGATCGCGTAGGTGTTCCACGCATGCCGCGTTTCGAGGTCCGCACGGCTCAACGGCCGACCGAGCGGCACCCCCGGCGACAGGCCGTAGGCAACTGTCGGGTCTGCCTGAAGCCGCATCTTGCGGCGCAGACGGTTGACGAACACTGCTGCCACGCGCCCGCGCTCGTCGGCATGTGCCGTCTCGCGCTCGACGATCGAGGCGAGTACGAGCGCTTCTTCTGGCGTCGCAAGCGGCAGATCGGGTGCACGCTTCGCCCACAATTCGGCCAAGGTCTCGCGCATGGCACGCTGCGCGCGCTCGATCGCACGGGCGCGCGACTCGCCCCAGCTGTAGAAATATGTTTCGGGCAGCAGGCTGCCCTCGGGCGGTACAGCGTCGAGTGCGCCATCGAAACCTTCGGCGGCGCGCAGCAATTCGACGATCTGCGCCGACATGAGCCCTTCGGCAAAGGTGATGCGGCGCTGCACCGTGCGCCCGCTCGCAAGCAATTCGCCCGCCGCACGTGCGCTGATGCCCGCCGCAAACAGATATTCGCCGGCTTTGAAACGCGGCAAGGTGCCGTCCCATCGCGATCCTGCGAGAAACGAGAACGACGATGCCAACACGCCGCGTTCGACGAGGAGGAGTGCAATATCCTCGGCGCCCGCCCCGCGCGGGATCACAACCTGGGTGTCGGCAATAGATGGGCCGGGGCGCACATAGCGCTCGGACAATGCCCAAGCAGTCAGCGCCGCGCAAACTACGACCAACAAGGCCGCGATCGCGAGGCTTGCGCCAAGCCTACGCGACACGGACGCCTTGCCTCACGTCGGACGCGAGAATATCACTGCGGCATTGGTGCCGCCGAAGCCGAAGCTGTTGGAAAGTGCGTGGCGGATCGGGCGCTTCTTGGCGTGGATCGGCACAAGGTCGATGTCGCAGCCTTCCGACGGATCCTCGAGATTGCGCGTCGGCGGTGCCACCTGGTCGCGCAAGGCGAGGATCGAGAACACCGCTTCCACGCCGCCGGCCGCACCCAGCAGGTGCCCGATCGCCGACTTGGTCGACGACATCGAAAGCTTGTAGGCCGCCGATCCGAACAGGCGCTTGACGGCACCGAGCTCGATTTCGTCGCCGAGCGGCGTCGAAGTTCCGTGCGCATTGATGTAGTCGATGTCGTCCACATTGAGCTTGGCGTTGCGCAATGCGGCACCCATCGCCCGGAAGCCGCCATTGCCGTCTTCCGGCGGCGCCGTAATATGGTGCGCGTCGCCCGAGAGGCCGTAGCCCGTGAGCTCGGCATAGATTTTCGCGCCGCGCTTTTTGGCGTGCTCATATTCCTCGAGCACGACGACGCCCGCACCCTCGCCCATGACGAAGCCGTCGCGGCCCTTGTCCCAGGGGCGCGAGGCGCGCTGAGGTTGGTCGTTGAAGCCGGTCGAGAGCGCGCGTGCAGCGGCAAAACCCGCAATGCCGAGACGGCAGATCGCGGCTTCAGTACCGCCCGCCACCATCACGTCGGCATCGCCCAGCATGATGAGATGGCCCGCATCGCCGATCGCATGCGCACCGGTGGCGCAGGCGGTCACGGCCGAATGGTTCGGCCCGCGGAAACCGTATTTGATCGAAAGATGGCCCGACACCAGATTGATCAGGGCCGAGGGAATGAAGAACGGGGAAATACGGCGCGGGCCCCGCTCCTTGAGCGTGATCGAGCCTTCATAGATTGCCTGCAGGCCGCCAATGCCGGAGCCGATCATGACGCCGGTACGGTCCTGGCCTTCCTCGTCGGTTGGCTTCCAGCCGGAATCCTCGACCGCCTGGGTTGCCGCCGCCAGACCGAAGATGATGAACGGATCCATCTTCTTCTGGTCTTTGTGCGGCACCCAATCGTCGGCATTGAAACGTCCTTCGGACGTCTCGCCGAGCGGCACCTGGCCGGCGATCTTCGCCGGCAGGTCCGACACATCGAACGACTGAATGGCGCCGAGACCGGACTCGCCGGCGATCAAACGCTTCCAGGTCGCTTCAACCCCGCACGCCAAAGGCGTGACGAGGCCAAGCCCGGTGACAACGACGCGACGCATCGGGGGATTCGCTCCGGCCGTTAGCGGCTCAGGCCTTAGCCTTGCCGATGAAATCGATCGCGTCCTTCACGGTCGAAATCTTCTCGGCGGCATCGTCCGGAATCTCGATGCTGAACTCTTCTTCGAACGCCATGACGAGCTCGACCGTGTCGAGACTGTCCGCGCCCAGATCATCGACGAAGCTGGCGTTTTCCGTGACTTTCGCTTCTTCCACGCCCAGGTGGTCGACGACGATTTTCTTCACGCGTTCAGCAATCTCGCTCATTGTATTCCTCTCGTTCGGCTCCGTATCGGCTCCGTCCGGAAGGACGCTGGCCGATACCATTGACGATCCGCTTTCCGGGTTGTCCGGTCAAGACGGAGTCGATTTCCAATTCGGGGGGTTGGTAACACAAAATCGAACCGGTTGACCAGCCTGCGAATCGTTCGCGAAGTCAGAGACTTGGTACGTCCCCGCAAAATCAGATCATGGCCATCCCACCATTCACGTGCAGAGTCTGGCCTGTGACGTAGCCCGCTTCGGCACTTGCGAGATAGACAACCGCCGCCGCAATCTCGTCGGCAGCCCCCATGCGGCCCAGCGGAATGGCGTCGAGCAGGCGCTTTTTCTGCTCCTCGCCCAACGCTTCCGTCATTGGCGAAACAATGAAGCCGGGCGCCACGCAATTGACCGTAATGCCGCGCGAGGCGACCTCTTGGGCAAGCGCTTTGGACATGCCGATCATGCCGGCCTTAGCAGCGGCATAGTTCGCCTGGCCCGGATTGCCGGTAACGCCCACGATCGACGTGATGCCGACGATGCGGCCCCATTTGCGCTTCATCATGCCGCGCAAGGCGGCACGGCTCAGGCGAAAACCAGCCGAAAGATTGACGTCGATGACCTTCTGCCAATCCTCGTCCTTCATGCGCATGGCAAGACCGTCGCGCGTGAGGCCGGCATTATTGACCAGAATGTCGACCTGGCCTAAAGCGGCCTCGGCGTCTTTGAAGAGTTTTTCGGTCGCGGCCGCATCGCCGAGATCGCCCGCGCACACAACGGCATTGGCACCGATCTCAGCGCGCACGGCTTCAAGGGCGTCAACGCGCGTGCCCGCAAGCGCCACTTTGGCACCGGCTGCCGCCATGGCAACGGCGATGGCGCGGCCAATGCCGCCGGAGGCGCCGGTTACGAGTGCGGCTTTGCCGTCGAGTCTGAACATGGGGGCCTCGGGTTCGTTAGAGCGTTTTGGCGAAGGCTTCGATGTCGGCGGGTGCTCCGATCGCGGTCGCGGCAAGATCGGGCTCGATGCGCTTGGCAAGGCCGGTCAGGACCTTGCCGGCACCGAGTTCGTAAAGCTGCGTGACGCCCTGCGCCTTCATGTAACTCACGCATTCGCGCCAGCGCACCATGCCCGTCACCTGCTGCACAAGCAGTTTGGAAATGGTGGAGGCGTCGTGGGCAGCAGACGCGGTGACGTTCGCCACCAGCGGAATGCGCGGCGGCGCCATGCGCACCTTGGCCAAGGCTTCCGCCATCGCGTCGGCGGCGGGCTGCATCAGCGCGCAATGGAAAGGCGCACTTACTGGCAGCAGCATCGCGCGCTTGGCGCCCTTGGTCTTGGCGATTTCGACCGCACGCTCGACGGCGGTCTTGGCCCCCGACACCACGACCTGGCCCGGCGCGTTGTCGTTGGCACAGTCGCAGACTTCGTCCGCACCGGTCTCGGGATTGGGGCGCGCGGTCTTGGCAACGTCCTGGGCGACCGCAAGATCGAGACCGAGCAAAGCCGCCATAGCCCCTTCGCCGACGGGAACAGCCTTTTGCATCGCATTGCCGCGCAAGCGCAGCAGGCGTGCCGCATCGCCGAGCGAAAACGTGCCGGCGGCCGCAAGGGCCGAATACTCGCCGAGCGAATGGCCGGCCACGAACGCAACATGTTTGCCGAGATTGAGCTTGGCTTCGCTCTCGAGCACACGAAGTACGGCGATCGACACGGCCATCAAAGCTGGCTGCGCATTGGCGGTCAGCGTCAATTCTTCGGCAGGCCCCTCGAACATGAGCTTCGACAGTTTCTGGCCCAGCGCATCGTCGACCTCCTCGAACACGAGGCGGGCCGCGGCGAAGCTGGTCGCAAGATCGCGGCCCATGCCGGGTGCTTGGCTGCCCTGGCCGGGAAACGTGAATGCGCGCATATCGAAAAAACCTTTGTGGGGGCCATCGCGAAGGTGCCGCGTCCCTACCCTCGCATGGCTGGACAAGTCAAGCCGCACGGTCTACCTACCGCACATCCTTGAAACAGGAGACAACGACATGCGCCGCCGAATCTTTTTGGCTTCCGCCCTGTGCGCCGCCACGTTTGCCGCCGCAAACGCCCAGACAAGCCCAATCGAAGTGCAGGATCCGTGGGCACGTGCGACGTTGGGCCAATCGCGCACGGGTGCCGCATATCTGACGCTGTCGGCAACCGGCCTCGCTGCCGACCGCCTGGTTGCGGCAAGCTCGCCCGTCGCCGCGAAGACCGAGTTGCACAACCACATCATGGTCGGCAACGTGGCGCAGATGCGCCAGGTGGACGCGATCGAGGTTGCGCCCGGCTCGCCCACGCTGCTGCAGCCCGGCGGCCTGCACATCATGCTGATCGACCTCAAGGCGCCGCTGCAGGCCGGCACCAGCTTTCCGGTGACGCTGACTTTCGAAAAGGCCGGTACCGTCACTGTGCAGGTGGCCGTGCGCGCTGTCCGCGCCCCAGCCGCACACGGTCACACCCACTAGTCCCCCCGCCAAACCCTTCGCTTGCGGGCGGGGCGGTTTCGTGTATATTCCGCGACCTTCACGACGGGCGGGGCCATATCCCGCCCGTTCTCCTTGCCGACTTCCCGGGCCCCCAATGGGTACAGAAGCCGGTCGGGACCCGGGTTCGCTGCGGCATTCGGCTGCAACGGGCGCTTGGGTCCGAAACCCGAGAGGAGCTGCCGATGGCGTTCTACGAGAACGTGTTCATCGCGCGTCAGGATTTGGCGCAAGCCCAAGTCGACGCGCTCGCCGACCAATTCACCGCCACGCTCAAGGAGCTCGGCGGCGAAGTCAAGAAACGCGAATATTGGGGTCTGCGTTCGCTGACCTTCCGCATCAAGAAGAACCGCAAAGCGCATTACGTGCTGCTGTGCCTCGACGCCCCGCCCAAGGCGGTCGCCGAGATGGAGCGCCAGATGGGCCTCAACGAAGACGTGCTGCGCCTGATGACGGTGCGCGTCGAAACGATCGAGGAAGGCCCCTCGGCGATGATGCAGAAGCGCGACGAGCGCGAAGGCCGCGGCGACCGCGACGGCGGGCGCGAAGGCGGCCGCTTTGGCGAGCGCGACGGCGGTTTCCGTCCCCGTCGGCGCGACAATGAAGGCGGCGATGCCGTCGCAATCGAAGGAGCGATCTGAGCCATGGGCAATCCCTCGAACGAACGTATGTCGGGCGACCGCGGCGAGCGCGGCGGCGAACGTGGCGGCGAGCGCGGTGCGGGCGGCGGCGAAGGCGGCTTCGGCGGCCGGCGTCCGTTTTTCCGTCGGCGCAAATCCTGCCCCTTCTCGGGCCCGAACGCGCCGAAGATCGACTACAAGGACATTCGTCTGCTGCAGCGCTTCATCTCGGAGCGCGGCAAGATCGTGCCGGCCCGCATCACCGCGGTTTCGGCGCCGAAGCAGCGCGAATTGGCCCGTGCGATCAAGCGCGCTCGTTTCCTCGGCCTGCTGCCCTACGTGCTGAGCTAAGGCGCGCGAGCGAAAGACCCGAGAACGCGACCGATGCCGAGCAACTACGCCATGATTGCGGCAGCCGCCGGGGCTGCGAGCGCGTTCGTTTACGCCTCGCTGCTCCTCGGCACGCCTGCCGCTTTCATCCTCGCCTATCTGGCGCAGCTGCCGCTCTATGCGGTCGGTCTGTGGCTGGGGTCGGGGGCTGGCCTTATTGCGTCGGGTGCCGGGATCGTGGTGGCGTTTTTGGCGGGCGGGTTTGCCTTCGGCGTGATCTACACGCTCGCCAACACGGCGCCGGTGCTGCTCATCGTGCGCCAGGCGTTGCAATGGCGCACGACCGCGAACGGCAGCGTCGAATGGTATCCGCCCGGCGGCCTCTTGATGTCGCTGGTCGGGTTGGCGTCGGCGCTGTTCGCGATCCTCGTTCTCGCGTTTTCCGGGCAACCGGGCGGGCTTAAAGGCTCGATCGAGACCTTCTTGAACGAAGGCCTCAAGCGTCTCAGCGGGCCGCTCGGCATGGATGCCGCCATGGTCGAAAGATTCGCCGACCAAATGGCGCGCTTCTTCCCCGGCATCATTGCGGTGTCGTGGCTGACCATGTCGGCGGTGAACGGCATCCTGGCACAAGGGCTTCTGTCGCGTTTCAAACGCAACTGGCGCCCTTCGCCGCGCATGTCCGACATCGACCTGCCAATCTGGCTGTCGGGGCTCACCGCTATCTTCGCGGTTGGCGCTTTCCTCGAGGGCCTTGGCGGTTTCGTGTCGAGCAACATGCTGGTGCTTTTTGCGGCCGCCTACAGCTTTGCTGGCCTCAGCGTCGTGCATGCGCTGATCAGCAAACTGCAATGGCGCGGGGCGGCGTTGGGCGCACTCTACGGCGCCATTCTCGTCTTCGGCTGGCCCATTGCCGTAGTCGCAATCCTCGGGCTCATCGAGCCTTACGCAAACCTAAAGGCGCGCGCCGCAGGCGCGCCGCCGCAAGTCTGAACCCAATTCTTACGGAATACGAAGGAGACAAGGCGATGTCCCAGATGGATGTGATACTGCTGCAACGGATCGAAGCGCTCGGCCAGATGGGCGACGTGGTCAAGGTGAAGCCGGGCTATGCCCGCAACTTCCTGCTGCCCACCAAAAAGGCGCTGCGCGCGACCAAGGAAAATCTCGCCTATTTCGAGAAGCAGCGCGTGCAGCTCGAAGCGCAGAACCTGAAGCAGCGCGCCGATGCGCAGGCCGTGGCGGAGAAGATGGGCGAGAATTTCGCCGTCGTCATCATCCGCACGGCCGGCGAAAGCGGCATGCTGTACGGTTCGGTATCGAGCCGCGACATCGCCGTTGCGATGAAGGACGCGGGCGTGACAGTCGACCGCACGCAGGTTCTGCTCGCCCAGCCCATCAAGGCGCTTGGCCTGTTCAAGACGCGCGTGGCGCTGCATCCGGAAGTGACGGTCACGATCACCGTGAACGTTGCGCAGTCGGTTGAAGAAGCCAAGCTCATGGCCGAAGGCAAGGCGCCCAAGCCCCAGGCCGAAGCCGCCCCGCCGGCCGAACTCACGGCAGAGGCTCAAGAAGCGTCGGTCGAAGAAGCGCCGGCTGCCGAAGCCGAAACGGCAGAGAAGCCCGCCAAGAAAGCTAAGAAGAAAGCCAAGGACGAAGCGTAAGCCGCTTTTTTCCAAGTCTTTTGCCGCAAGAACGGCGTCGCCTCGATCGAGGCGACGCCGTTTTCGTTTTCGCCGACTCGATTGTTTGCGCGTACAATTCCCCTAATCCACAGCCCTTCGATTCGATTTTTATTTTCGCACGTCGATTCTTGTTTTAGCGCGTCTGCCGACGCGCCTAAGGTCTGCGCCTCATGGAAACACAAGCAACCGCCAACGTCGCCTTTCTGCCGCAGCGCACGCAAGAAGACGCACCGCTGCAGCGCATTCCGCCGCACAACTTCGAAGTCGAGATGGGGCTGCTCGCAGCCCTCCTCGCCAACAACCGCGCCTACGAAAAAGTCTCCGAGCTGCTGCGCCCCGAGCATTTCGCCGATGCGCGCCACGGCCGCATCTACGATGCGATCGGCAAGCTCGCCCAGAAGGGCCAGCAGGCCAACGCCGCAACGCTCAAGAACTATTTCGAGCATGACGGCGAATTGGCCGACATCGGTGGTGCCGAATATCTCGCACGCTTGCAGGCATCGGCCGTCACGATCATCAACGCGCAAGACTACGCGCAACGCATTTTCGATCTCTATCTGCGTCGCGAACTCATTGACATCGGCACGGACGTCGTCAACGAGGCCTACGCGTTCGACGTCGACAGCGACGCGAACGCCAAGATCGAAAGTGCCGAACAGAAGCTGTTCGATCTCGCCGAAAAGGGCCAGGCCGAAGGCGGCTTCAAAACGTTCAACTCGGCACTGACCGCCGCCATCGACATGGCCACCCTCGCCTTCAAGCGCGACGGGGCGGTCACGGGTGTGACGACCGGCTTTGCCGACATGGACGACAAGCTCGGCGGCCTTCACAAATCGGATCTGCTGATAGTCGCAGGCCGCCCTTCGATGGGCAAAACGGCCCTTGCGACGAAGCTTGCCTTCAACGCGGCCCTCGCGCGCCAGCAATGGATCGAGCAAGCCATGCGCGACGGCCGCGACCTCGACGACCCCGAGGCCGACGGTGCGGTGGTGGCGTTCTTCTCGCTCGAAATGTCGGCCGAGCAGCTCGCCAACCGTCTCTTGTCCGAGCGCGTCGAGATCCCGTCCGACAAGATTCGGCGCGGCGAAGTGGCGGGCGAGGATTTCCCGAAATTCGTGCAGGCGGCGCAAGAGCTCGCTTCCCTGCCCTTGCATATCGACGACACGCCGGCTTTGTCCGTCTCAGCCGTGCGCACGCGCGCGCGCCGCCTGAAGCGTACGCACGGGCTCGGCCTCATCGTGATCGACTATTTGCAGCTTCTGTCGCCCCCGCCCGGCATGCGGGCCGAGGGCCGCGTGCAGGAAATCTCGGCCATCACGCGCGGCCTCAAGGCGCTTGCCAAGGAACTCGACGTGCCGGTTATGGCGCTCTCGCAGCTCAGCCGTGCGGTCGAACAGCGCGAAGACAAACGCCCGCTGCTATCGGACTTGCGTGAATCGGGCACCATCGAGCAGGACGCCGACGTCGTGATGTTCGTCTATCGCGAGGAATACTACCATTCCCGCGCCGAACCCGGCCGCCGTCCAGAGGAGGACGAAAGCAAGTTCAACGAACGCCATCAAAAATGGCAAGAGCGCGGCGAGCAGATCATGAATATCGCCGAAGTGATCCTTGGCAAGCAGCGCCACGGCCCGATCGGCACCGTGCGCCTACGCTTCGACGGCCAGTTCACGAAGTTCTCCGACCTCGCCCCCTCCGACCATCTGCCGGAAGTTTATGAGTGAGGCTGGCCCCGCGTCGCTGCTGACGGTCGATTTGGCGGCAGTGGCGGCGAACTGGCGTGCGCTTGCCGCACGCGCAGCCCCGGCCGAATGTGCCGGCATCGTCAAAGCCGACGGCTACGGCCTGGGTGCTGGCCCAGTCGGGCGTGCGCTCTATCGCGCCGGCTGCCGCACGTTCTTTGTGGCGAGACTCAGCGAGGCCGTAGCGTTGCGCGAATTCGTGACCGACGATGCGCGCATTTGCGTACTCGACGGTCTGATGCCGGGCGAAGAAGAGATTTACACGCGGCGCAATCTCACGCCCGTACTCAACGATCCAGGCCAGATCACGCGCTGGCACGCCGCCGCACGCCGCCGGGGCGACAGCCTCGATGCATTCGTGCATATCGACACCGGCATGTCGCGCCTAGGTCTGACGCCCGCCGAAACTCAAGCGCTGATCGCGGACCAAACGGCCCTTGAAGGCCTCAAGCTGGTCGCCGTGATGAGCCATCTGGTCAGCTCCGAGGAGCCAGACAATCCGCTCAACGCGGTTCAACTCGAACAATTCCGCAAAATCCGTGTGGCTTTCCCCGCCGCCAAAGCGAGTTTTGCCAATTCCTCAGGCGTGTTTCTCGGGGCTGGCTACTGGTTCGACCAGATCCGACCAGGCTGCGCGGTCTACGGGATAAACCCCACACCGGCGCAGCAAAACCCGATGGCGTGCGTAGCGACGCTGCAGGCGCGCATCCTGCAGGTGCGCGAAATTGACCGCCCCCAGACCGTTGGCTATGGTGCGACGTGGCAAGCGAGTCGCCCGACGCGCGTTGCCACGATCGCCTGCGGTTATGCCGACGGTTGGTTGCGTTCGCTTTCGGGTCGCGGCCAGGCGTCGCTGCGCGGGCAGACGGTTCCCTTCATCGGCCGCGTTTCGATGGATCTGGTCACGCTCGATGTTTCGGGCGTGCCCGCAGCACAACCGGGCGAGATGGTCGAACTCATGGGTCCGCAAATCTCCGTCGACAGCGTCGCCGACCGCGCCGGCACAAACGGCTACGAGGTGCTGACGCGGCTGGGCGCCCGCATCGCGCGCAACTATCGGGAATTGGGCGCATGAATCCGCTTGCGACGGTCGGGCGATTCTTCATCGCGTTCCTGCAGCAGATCGGCGAGCTCACGATTTTCGCGGGCCGCGCGATTTCGCATTGCGTGCGCCCGCCCTTCTATTTCCGCCATATCGGCCGCCAGATGCTCGATATCGGCTACTACTCGCTGCCCGTCGTCGGTCTCACCGCTTTGTTCACAGGCATGGTGCTGGCCTTGCAAAGCTATACGGGCTTCGCGCGTTTCTCGGCTGAGGGTGCAGTTGCAACCGTCGTGGTGCTGTCGGTCACGCGCGAATTGGGGCCGGTCATTGCGGGCCTCATGGTCGCAGGCCGCATCGGCGCCTCGATCGCCGCCGAAATCGGCACGATGCGCGTGACCGAGCAGATTGACGCGCTCTACACGCTCTCGACTAACCCGATGAAATATCTGGTGGCCCCGCGCATCATTGCGGGCGTGCTCACGCTGCCGCTGCTCGTGATCGTGGCCGACATTATCGGCGTGTTCGGCGGCTATGTGGTCGGCGTCTATAAGCTCGAATTCAACGCCGCCGTCTATCTCAAGCAGACCTTCGATTTCCTCGAATTCATGGACGTGTTCTCCGGCCTCGTCAAAGCCGCCGTGTTCGGCTTCATCATCACGCTAATGGGCTGCTACCACGGCTACCGCTCGGACGGCGGGGCGCAGGGCGTTGGCCGCGCCACGACTAACGCCGTCGTCTCGGCCTCGATCCTGATCCTGGTGTTCAACTACGCGATCACCGAAATCTTCTTTGCCACGCGCTGAAGGGGATCTTGATGGCCGACACGCCCAAAATCGAAATTCGCGGATTGAAAAAGCGCTTTGGCAGCAAAGTGGTGCTCGACGGGCTCGATCTCGATGTCGGCGACGGCGAGTCCGTCGTAATCATCGGCGGTTCAGGCACCGGCAAATCCGTTCTGCTGAAATGCATCTTGGGACTGCTCGACCCCGAAGCGGGCTCGATTAAGGTCGACGGGCAGGAAGTGATCGGCCTCTCGACGCGCGAGCGCGAACAAGTGAACCGCAAATTCGGCATGCTGTTCCAGTCGGCAGCGCTGTTCGACTCCTTGTCGGTCTGGGAGAATGTCGCGTTCGGTCTGATCTCAGCACAAGGCAAGTCCAAAAAAGACGCCAAGCCCATCGCAATCGAGAAGCTGGCGCAAGTCGGCTTGCCGCCCCAAGTCGGCGAGCTGCAACCGTCCGAGCTTTCGGGCGGCATGCGCAAGCGCGTGGGCCTTGCGCGCGCCATCGCAACGCAGCCCGAGATCATCTTTTTCGACGAGCCGACGACCGGCCTCGACCCGATCATGTCCGACGTGATCAACGATCTGATCGTCGATTGCGTGCATCGCCTGGGGGCGAGCGCTTTGTCGATCACACACGACATGGCGAGTGCGCGCAAAATCGCGCACCGTATTGCGATGCTCTACCAGGGCAAGATCATCTGGCAAGGCCCGGTCGGCGATATCGACAGATCGGGCAACGCGCATGTGGACCAATTCATCCACGGCCGCGCCGACGGCCCGATCCGCATGCAGATTCCGGTCTAGGCAGGACAATGGCCCGCGCAACCGCGCGCTACGTCTGCCAGGAATGCGGAGCGGTGCACCCCCGTTGGTCGGGAAAGTGCGACGCTTGCGGCGGCTGGAACACGATCGTCGAAGAAGCCGCCCCGGACGTCGCCCCCAAAGGCGTTTCGTCCAAGGGCGGCAAACGCGTGACCTTCGTCGATCTCGAAGGCGAGAGCGAACAGGCCCCGCGCCGCACCACGGGCATTGCCGAGCTTGACCGCGTGCTCGGCGGCGGGCTCGTCAAAGGCTCGGCCGTCCTCGTGGGCGGTGATCCGGGGATCGGCAAATCGACGCTGCTGCTGCAGGCCGCCGCCGCTTTGCCCAAGGGTGCGCGCGTTGCCTACATCTCGGGCGAAGAAGCTGTCGATCAGATCCGCATGCGCGCCACGCGCCTCGGGCTTGCCAAGGCCAAAGTGGCCCTCGCCTCGGCCACCAATGTGCGCGACATCTTGGCCACACTCGACAGCGGCGAAGCGCCCGATCTTGCGATCATCGATTCGATCCAGACCATGTATATCGACCAGCTCGACAGCGCGCCCGGTACGGTTGCCCAAGTGCGCGCCTCGGCAGCCGAGCTCATTAGACTCGCCAAGCGGCGCGGCATCGCCGTGATCCTCGTGGGCCACGTGACCAAAGAAGGTACCATCGCGGGCCCGCGCGTGCTCGAGCACATGGTCGATACGGTGCTCTATTTCGAAGGCGAGCGCGGCCACCAGTTCCGCATTTTGCGCGCCGTCAAAAACCGGTTCGGCCCGACCGACGAGATCGGCGTGTTCGAGATGACCGATGCCGGCCTCTCGGAAGTGCCGAACCCGTCGGCGCTCTTTTTGGCCGAGCGCCGCGGCGAAGTGTCGGGGGCTGCGGTCTTTGCGGGCATGGAGGGTACGCGGCCCGTGCTCGTCGAAATCCAAGCCCTCGTCGCCCCCAGTGCTTACGGCACGCCGCGCCGGGCCGTAATCGGCTGGGATTCGGGCCGGCTGGCGATGGTCATCGCCGTGCTCGAGACGCGCTGCGGCCTCGCCTTCGGTGGGGCGGACGTGTATCTCAACGTCGCGGGCGGCTTGCGCATCGGCGAACCGGCGGCCGACCTTGCCGTGGCAGCGGCCCTGATCTCGGCCCTCACCGACACGCCCGTGCCCGGCGAAAGCGTGGTTTTCGGCGAAATCGGACTGTCGGGTGAGGTGCGCGCCGTGGGTCAGACCGAGGCACGCCTCAAAGAGGCCGCCAAACTCGGCTTTGCCCGCGCCTTGTGCCCGCCGCGCGGCAAACGCGGGGCGCCTGTTCAGGGTATCGCAACCAGCGAGTTGCGCCTGTTGAGCGACCTGGTCGAGGCGTTGGGCAATCCCACGCCGCGGCGCATGGCCCGGCCTGGATAAACTGGTATTCTCGCCGGGAAATGCTCGATTCGCTGCCCATCAACCTGTTCGACGCGATCGTCCTCGGCGTGGTGCTGTTGTCGGCACTGGTCGCGCTGCTGCGCGGCTTCGTCAAGGAAGTGCTGAGTTTGGCGGCTTGGGCGGGTGCCGTTCTCGTCACTTTGTGGGGATTTGCGCTCGCCCGCCCCTATTTCCGCACCTTCATCGACAATCAATTGCTGGCGGATGCGGCAACCTTGGTGGCCCTTTTCATCGTAAGCCTCATCGTTTTTGCCATGATCGCACATGGCACCTCGGCGCTGGTCCGCCGCTCGCAAAGCCTCACGGCCGTGGACCGGTCGCTCGGCTTCGTTTTCGGCATCTTCCGGGGGGCGATCCTGCTGGGGCTCGGCTGGCTGGCGCTGGCCTGGGCGATCCCCAGCGAAAAGCGGCCCGACTGGATTTTCGAAGCCAAAACCCGGCCCGCAGTCGAGCAGGTCGCCGAGTTTCTGGTCGGCCTCGCCCCGCCCGAATTCCGCGGCCAGGTGCGCACGGCAGGCGAACAGGCCCAACGCGGCAGCGACGCTTTGCGGGCACTGCAGCAATTGCAGCCGAATTCCCCTTCACAGCCCGGCGAAACCGGCTATAAACGCGAAGAAGTGCAGGGGCTGGAACAGCTGCTTGACCGCGTCCG
>Ga0315907_10002941_pt1 | contig 20713 bp, 14 predicted proteins | sample LakEriMetagenome_3_FD_203525 | JGI IMG/M metagenome (GOLD analysis project Ga0315907, IMG submission 203525) | Freshwater fungal communities from buoy surface, Lake Erie, Ohio, United States - Buoy 12 MA123 | ecosystem: Environmental > Aquatic > Freshwater > Lake > Lake biofilm | place: USA...
GCAATGGAAGCGATTGGCATGCAAGCCGAAGAGGATGCCCAAAAGCCGCAGGCTCTGGCACAGAATTATGTACCACAGAACAGCCGGGTCCTCGCCGCAAGTCGATTGATTCAGCCACAACAGCTGCAGCGAATCGACGTCGTCGCCCCGGCAAAGCCCGGCATTTACCCCTATGTCTGCACCTATCCGGGGCATTGGCGACGAATGTACGGGGCTCTGTATGTGGTGGAAAATCCGGAAGCCTTCCAGGCAAATCCGGCTGAGTACTTGGCCGCCAATCAGTTGGCGATCAAGGACGAACTGCTGCTCACCATTAACCGGGCAGCAACGGAATGGAAGCTGGGAGATCTCTCCAAGGACATCGAGGCTGAGTTTTCCAACGGCCGGGATTTTGTCAATGGCCAGCAGTTGTTCACGATCGGCAGCTGTGCTTCCTGTCACAAGTTTGCCGGCAAGGGTTATGAAGTTGGTTCAGACCTGACCAAACTCGACCCGCAGTGGACCCCGGAAGATGTGCTCAACCACATCATCGAGCCTTCGATGAAGATCGACGAAAAGTACAAAACCCAAATCTTCCAGTTGATCAGCGGGAATACGGTCTCCGGAGTCGTCGTCGGTGAAGACAACAACTCGGTCCGGATCGTCGAGAATCCGCTGGTTCAATCCAGCACCACGACGATTGCCAAGGATGACATCGATGAGCGGAGGGCCTCCACCGTCTCGATCATGCCCAAGGGGCTGCTCGACACGATGACCAAGGACGAGATCTTCGACTTGATCGGCTACATCCTTTCTCGCGGCGATGAGCAACACCCTCTGTATACCGGCAAGCGGTAAGCGGCGGGATTGGATTTTGAAAGGCAGCTGGAGGAACCTCAGCCCTCCAGTTGCCAATCGAGCCCAATGTCGAAGTTGGTGGCGGAGTGAGTCACAGCCCCAACGCTGATGCGGTCGACGCCGCTGGCAGCGACGGCGGCGATGGTGTCCAGCGTAATCCCGCCCGAAGCTTCAAGGATCACGTTCGGGGCAATTCGATTACGTACCTCCACCGCCTCGGCGAGCTGGGCGGGCGACAGGTTGTCGAGCAGGATCATTTCCGGCTGTTCCTCAAGGGCAGCTTGCAGCATTTCCAGGCGGTCGACCTCCAGTTGAATCCAGGTTCGATCGCCCTGGGGCAGCAAATGGGAGTTGTTTGCGATCCAGTTGCGAGCTTGACGGATCGCACGCCGGGCGGCCGTCTCGGGGTTGTCGCCTTCGCGTCGCAGAACCGCCAAGTGATTGTCCTTGATCAGAATGGCGTCATAGAGCCCGATTCGGTGGTTGGTACCACCACCACAACGAACCGCAAATTTTTCGAGATGCCTCCAACCGGGAGTCGTCTTGCGGGTATCGCACAATTGGGCGAACGTTCCCGCGAGGCGAGAGACATATTGGTCGGTGAGTGTGGCGATTCCGGAAAGCCTGCCGAGAAAGTTCAAACAGGTTCGTTCGATTCGCAGGATATCTCGAGCGGGTCCCGAGATGACTCCCAGAGTCTGCCCGGCAAAGACCCTTTCGCCGTCGTGAGCGAGCGGTTGCCACTGCACGGCCGGAGCTTTGCGCCGAATCACTTCCGCACAAACGGCCAGCCCGGCAATCATTCCCGGTCGTCGCGCAAACAGAGCGGCAGTCCCCTGGACCTGTGGCGGGACGACAGCCTCGCTGGTCGCATCCACACCTCCTCCCAGGTCCTCGGTCAGAGCCGCATCCACCAGCCGTTCGAAGCTCTCGCGTTCCTCGAGGCTGAATAGAAGTCCGGGGCGGGGCTTGGCTGCCACCTGGGAGGACTCCGCCAGAAACTGTTTGATCTGCCAAACGATTTGGTCGCGCACCCTGCGGAACACGTTGAACTGTTCGGCCTCTGAGCCCTTGGCCCGGGCCGGATCGTAAAACGGCCAGTGCAATATCTTCGCAGCGGGAAAAACGGGACAGTCTTCCTGAGCACCGTCGCAAACGGTAACAACCAGGTCAAATCGCCGCCCGGCGAACTCGTCGACCGACTTGCTCAAGAGCCCCTCGACTGGAACTCCCCGTTCGGTCAAAGCGCGAACGGCCAGTGGATGAACGAACCCGGCTGGACGAGTTCCGGCGGAGACTGCCCGCCACGCTCCGGCGCCCAGCTGGTTCCAGATTGCTTCCGCCATTTGAGAGCGGCAGGAATTGCCCGTGCAGAGAATTAAGACATGCTTCATGGGAGGCAGCATCGATCGAGAGTGGGAAAAGATGAATTCATGTTAAGCCATCCGCGGTGCCGAGCGTAGAGCGGATTTCGGTGATCGGGGTGGTTATCCGCCACCGCGGGCTTGCTGCTTGACGAAGGCGGCGAATCGCTCGAGCGTTTGCGGACTGACGTGATGCTCAATCCCCTCCGCATCAACCTCTGCGATCGGTCGCGGCACATCGAGAGCGAGGAGAAAGTCCACCACCAGTTGATGCCGTTCGGCGCACCGACTCGCCAATCGGCGCCCGCGTGGTGTCAGTTCCAGCGGACCATAGGGACGCGTCTGAACCAACCCTTCAGCGACCAGCCGATCGATGATCCGCAGGGCCGTAACGTGCGAGACGCCGAATCTCCGGGCGAGGTCAGCGTTACGGCAAAGGCCAGACGCGGCAATCTGCTCAGCGATTGCCTCGACGTAATCCTCGGCCTTTTCGCTGGCATGATCGCGGCGAACACGGCGATGCGCGGCTGCGGGGGCCGGCAATTTCCGGTTTGGGGTGGCTGTTTTATTTCCAGCGGTTTGCTTGCGGGACAAAGGAAAACTCCTGCATCGGGATAGCTGTCCCCAACCACTCCGCTCAAACAGCCGCCCGCAAACGCTCCAAGCATTGCCTGCCAGAAAACGGCTGAGGGCCCGTGCCCGGGGACTGTGAACCTGACACATTCTCCCGCGGGGCGAGTTGAGTTTGGACGCTCCCCGGGCGCATGGGCCGGGTGATTGACGAGCCGCTCGCCGTTGCTACAATCTCAAAGTGTAGCATAGGCTACATTGCAGAGCGAAAGCAAGTGGCCATTGGCAATCAACTGCGGTGGCGGAAGCTGCCGTTCGCGTTACCGCTGGCTCGGAAAGCAATGCTGGCTCGGAAAGCAATGCTGGCTCGGAAAACGCCGTGCATGGAAACGCGAACACCGGGGTGCGGGCTATGAGCACGGCGGGCTATGAGCACAGCGGGCTATGAGCTCGGCGGGCTATGAGCTCGGCGGGCTATGAGCTCGGCGGACTGAGCGGGCAGCAGCGGGGCCAGCGGGCCTGTCGAGAAGAGGGTGTTTCGCGAAGCGGGCCCGGCCCCGATTCCGAGGCTGGGCAGCGACCGGTTCGGTGAGAGAACGGAAAGCAGGGGAGTGATGTTCGCATCGGGACGAAAATCCGGTAGCTGCCGAACGAAAGGGGTCAGACGTTTTGGTGACGGGCGGCCGTGGGGCTGGTGCGGATGGCTGTTGATGCTCAGTCTGCTCGGAGTATCCGCGGGCGGTTGCGGCGGCGGGGACGCGCCATCGGCCTTGACTGGTTCCTCAGCTGGTGCGAACTCAAGTGCGAACTCAAGTGCGAACTCAAGTGCGAACTCAAGTGCGAACTCAAGCGCGAACTCAAGCGCGAACGCGGGTGCCGGGGCAATGGTCTACAAGGGGACCGGGCCGATTCGGGTTGTGGTCACGACCGGGATGGTTGGCGATCTGGTTCGCCTGGTCGGCGGAGAGCGGGTCCTCGTTCAGCAGTTGCTGGGGGCCGGAGTGGACCCCCACCTTTACAAGATCTCGCGCGACGATGTGAGCGCCATTTCTAAAGCCGACCTGGTGGTCTACTCGGGGTTGCTGCTCGAGGGAAAGATGGACGACACGTTTCGGAAATTGTCGGCGAGCCAGCCAGTTTGGGCCGTTGCCGACGCCTTGGCGGCGAGTGAATTACTGCAGCCAGCAGGGGGAGTTGAAACACGGGATGGTGAACATCCGGCTGCCGATGCGGTCGATCCTCATGTCTGGATGGATTTGAGCCTTTGGTCGCGGTGTCTGGAGAAGTTTGCCGAGCGACTGGGGACCTTCGACCCCGCTCATCGGACGGAGTACCTGGCGAATGCCACTGAAGCCGGGCGGCGGTGGCAGCGTCTGCACGTCGCAGGAACCGAGGAGATCGCCTCGATTGCACAAGAGAACCGGGTGTTGGTCACTTCCCATGACGCTTTTGGCTACTTCGGCCGGGCATATGGAATCGAGGTCCGCGGCGTACAAGGAATTTCAACGGAATCGGAAGCCGGCCTGCAGCAGGTCAATCAACTGGTGGACCTCTTGGTGCAGCGCCGATTGCGGGCGGTGTTTGTTGAGAGCAGTGTCCCGCGAAAGAGCATTGAAGCGATTGTCGCTGGCGCGGCTGCCCGGGGACAAAGAGTAGAGATTAGCGGGCCGCTGTATGCGGATGCGATGGGGGAACCTGGAACTGAGGCCGGGACTTACGAGGGCATGATGCAACACAATTTCCGGGTAATTGCGGAAGCACTGCGGGAGCGCGGCCAATGACTCCGAAAGTCGGCAAACGAATTCAGCTCGCGTCTGCTCTCTCTGAGGTGCTTTGGTGACCTCAAGCCGTTCCCAGAACGAGTTGCCACTTTCGGTTTACGACTTGACGGTCGCCTACCAGCGGAAGCCAGTCTTATGGGATGTTGGCTTCGAGGTACCGCCGGGGAGTCTGGTGGGAGTTGTCGGCCCGAACGGCGCGGGAAAAAGTACCCTCTTGAAGGCGGTGCTGGAGTTATTGCCCAAAGTGAGCGGGCAGATTCGCTTTTTCGGCGGCAGTTACGCAGAGAATCGGCACCGTGTTGGCTATGTTCCTCAGCGCGAAAGCGTCGACTGGGATTTCCCGATAGACGCCCTCGACGTGGTCACCATGGGCTTGTACCGGCAGATAGGCTGGTTTCGCCGGGTCAATCGCGCCCACCGGGATCGGGCGATGGCAGCCTTGGAGCAGGTTGGAATCGCCGATCTGGCGCATCGACAGATCAGCCAATTGTCCGGCGGTCAACAACAGCGGACGTTTCTCGCGCGGGCGCTCGTGCAGGGGGCTGACCTGTATTTGATGGACGAGCCTTTCGCGGCAGTCGATGCGGCGACCGAGCGGGCGGTGCTGGCCGTGCTTCGCGAAATGAAGGCGGCGGGTAAAACCGCGATGGTGATCCATCACGACTTGCAGACAGTCCCGCATTACTTTGACTATGTTCTGCTCCTCAACATGCGGGTGGTCGCCTTTGGTCCGACGAGCGAAGTTTTCACGACCGAAAATCTGCAAAAAACCTACGGCGGGCGACTGACGCTGCTCGAAGAAGCCACGCATGCGATGCGCGAGCGGGGGCGGCAGCGATGACTTTTAACGCCTGCCCGTTGCTCGAGGCGGCCTCGCTGTTCAAACAGGGCTGGAGTCCCGAGTGGTTCTGCAGCTGGCTCGGCCTGCCTGACGAACTCTGGCGCGTACTCTCGCTGCGCGACTACAACACCCGGGTTGTCGTCTTCGGGACGGCGCTGCTGGGAGCAGCCGCGGGTGTGATCGGCAGTTTTGCCCTGTTGCGCAAGCGGGCTCTGCTGGGGGACGCTCTCAGTCACGCGATGCTCCCGGGGATCGCCGTGGCTTACCTGATTTCCGTTCTGCTCGGTCAGGAGGGGAAGTCACTGCCCCTTCTGCTGCTGGGAGCGACGCTCAGTGGTCTGCTCGGCACTTGCTGTGTGCTCGGAATTCGACAGTGGACGAAGCTGAAAGAAGACGCAGCATTGAGTATTGTGCTCTCGGTCTTCTTCGGGGCTGGAGTTGCCCTACTGGGGATTGTCCAGCAAACCACTCGCGGGCATGCTGCCGGGCTCGAATCCTTTATCTTTGGCAAAGCCTCAGCGCTTGCAGTGGAAGATGCGTGGGTCATTTTCGGAGGCGGGCTCTGCTGCGTACTGCTGGTCATCTTGTTTTTCAAAGAATGGAAATTGCTTTGTTTTGACGAAACATTTGCCGCCTCCAGTGGCTGGCCGGTGCTCGGACTCGACTGGCTGATGATGCTGTTGATCGTCCTGATCTCGGTGATTGGTCTGCAGGCGGTTGGTCTGGTCCTGATGATAGCCCTGCTGGTCATCCCGCCGGCCGCGGCCCGTTTTTGGACTGATCAATTGCGAACTATGGTCTGGCTGGCGGGTGCCTTGGGGTGCGTGAGCAGTTTCGGGGGAGCGATCGTCAGTGCCCTGCTCCCCCGCCTCCCCTCGGGAGCGATGATCGTGCTCTTTGCGGGAGCGATGTTCCTGTTGAGCTTTCTTCTGGGGACCCGCCGGGGAATCCTTTTTCAGGCTTGGCAAAGCTGGAGACTGCAGCAGCGCGTGCAAAGGCAGCATCTTCTCCGCGCGATGTTTGAGCTCAGCGAACTGCAGGCGGCGGGAGCGGCGTCCTCAGTCGGCCAACCGGCGCCGGTCAGCCGCGAGCGGTTGCAGGGGATGCGGAGCTGGAGCAAGCGGCAACTTGCGACCGAGATCAACAGGGCCGTGACGGCGGGTTTGGTCATCCCGCTTTCCTCCGACCAATTGCGGCTGACCGCGGCAGGGCAGCAGATGGCCTCAAAGCTGGTGCATCAACACCGGCTCTGGGAGTTGTACTTGATCACGCATGCCGAGCAGGCGCCGAGCAAAGTCGATCGCGATGCCGACCAGATGGAGCATGTACTGACACCCGAAATGATCGCCCGACTGGAGCGGCTCTTGAATGCCTCCCAGCAAGGTGGCTCGGTACCGAGCAGCCCACATCCCATTCTGCCGCCGCCGGAAACCGAACGAATCGGGGGAGAGCAAGCATGAATGGGCTCTGGCCTGATGACTGGAGTTGGCAACTGGACGGCTGGATTATTCTGGCCGGAGTATTGTGCGCATTGAGCTCGGCGCTGGTCGGCAATTTCCTGGTGTTGCGAAAATTGAGCTTGCTGGGGGATGCGATCAGTCACGCTGTCTTGCCGGGATTGGCGATTGCCTTTCTGGTGACGGCCTCGCGGAGCAGCTGGCCGATGTTTTTGGGGGCCGTGATTGCGGGGTTGGTGACTGCGGGTGCGACTCAATGGATTCGCAGCGCCGGCAAGGTTGATGAAGGCGCTTCACTGGGTGTCGTCTTCACCTGCCTCTTTGCCTTGGGCCTCGTGTTAATCGTCCAGGCCGCCGACCGCGTCGATCTTGACCCCGGTTGCGTGCTGTACGGTGCGATCGAGACAACGCCACTCGACCAGGTCAGCTGGCTCGGCTGGAGAATGCCGCGCGTCGTCTGGGTATTGGGAACAGTACTCCTGGTCAACGTCCTCGTTCTCGGAGTCTTGTATAAAGAGTTTCAGCTCAGCTCCTTTGATCCCTCCATGTCGACCGCGCTCGGGATTTCCGCTCACGGGATGCACTCCTTGCTGATGGTGTTGGTAGCGGTCACGGCCGTAGCGAGTTTCGAAAGCGTGGGCAATATTCTGGTCGTCGCCATGCTGGTCGTTCCCCCAGCCGCAGCGCAGCTGATCAGCGATCGCCTCGGTCGGGTGATCGCATGGAGCCTGATTCTGGCTGCATTCTCAGCTGTCCTCGGGCATTGGCTGGCAACCGTCGTGCCGCGAGCCATGGGATATCGGGCCGTCTCAACGTCAGCAATGATCGCAGTCGCCGCCGGCTTGCTGTTTTGCGTCTGTTTTTTGGTCGGCCCGCGCCAAGGGGTGCTTAGCCGCTGGTGGCAGCGGCGTGCGGCAGCGGCGGAGATGCTCGCTGAAGATGTGGTGGGTTGGCTTTATCGGCGCGAGGAGAAACTTGCTTCAGCAGACAAGGCAAGTCGAGAGGCTGGTGCAGGCCCAGAGGAGCTGGCAAGCGGTTTGGGCGTCGCGCTCGGCCCTCTGCGGCGGAACCTCAAGCGGCTGGTGCGTCGTGGGACATTGCAAAACGTGGCCGGCAGGTATCAATTGACTGCTGCAGGACGCGAGGAGGGACAGCGCGTGGTGAGGGCACATCGCCTCTGGGAGCAGTACCTGGTGGAGCAAGCTGAGGTTCCGCTTTCCCGCATCCACGAGCATGCAGAGAGGTTTGAACATGTCACCACGGCTCGAATGCGCGAAGCGCTGGCGGAACAAACCGATGGCACTGAGCGAGACCCGCACGGCAGCCGAATCCCGCCCGAGAATTGATCGCTTGCCAAGCCACGGCATGGTTCGGGAACACGCCGATGGGCAGCGTCTTGGCGGACGAAAAGCGAAGGTTCAGTCATGAAAATCCTCCTTTTTGAATGGCTGCTCGGAGGGGGCGGACTGCTCGACCGTCAAGTTCCCGATTTGTCGGATTCGATATGGCGGCAGGGAATTGCGATGGCCGCTGCTGTTGCGGCCGACTTTCATGCGGCTGGCTGCGAAGTCATCGTGCCGGTTGATGCGCGGTTGCCCCGGATTTCGCTCCCGGGACGACAGGTGCCGATTGAGCAGGGTCATCACTTGCCCAATCGCTTGCGGGAACTGGCAGTCGAGGCGGATCGGCTTTTCCTGATCGCGCCCGAGTCGGCAGGAAGACTGACCCAATTGCTGGACTGGCTCGAAGATTTCGCGGCCAAACTCCTTTCTCCTTCGCGGACTTGGGTCGAGCTTTGCTCGGACAAGCACCGTTGCCTGGAGGCTCTTGAGCGGGCCGGAATCGACGTTCCGAGAGGCGTGCTTTGGCAGGCGGATCTCGATGTCTGGCCACCAAACAGTTCTCTGCCGGCAATCCTGAAACCAAACGATGGCTGCGGAGGGGAAAACTTGCGCCAGCTGAACGCGGAGTGGGGAGTGCAGCCAACTTCCGGGGCTTGGCGATTGGAGCCGCTCATTCCAGGCGACCCGCTCAGCATTCTGGCTTTGGCCGGTCCGAGGGGAAGCTTGCTGCTGCATCCGACCGTCCAGCACTTTGCTCCCGGGCGGCTCGGCGAGTACATCGGGGGAGAACTGGTCACGGACCCGCTTCTGGGAGCAATTGCGAGTGAAGCCGGCGCCCGGATTCTGGCCGCGTTGCCGGGCATGGTCGGCATGTTTGGCTTTGACCTGATAGTCGACCGTACCAGCCGAAAGGCGACGCTGATCGAAATCAATCCGCGACTGACCAGCTCCTATCTCGGTTTAAGGGAGGCCTATCAGGAAAACCTGGCTGGCGTTTTGCTCTCACTGTTTCGAAAGAATGGGGAGTTGGCTCCGCTGCGAAAGTCGCCGGAGTTTGACGGGAGCTGGAGTTTGTTGGATGCAGGGGAACTATCGCGCCCCGGCACGCGCTCGGACGCTCAGATCCAGAAAATCTGATCGCGGCCAGCTTTACCTATCAGCCGATCTTCCGTCCGACTGGCAGTGAGTTCATCGTCCCCCAGACCGCCACAAAGCGTATCCCAGCCCGCATCGCCGAAAAGCTGGTCCCGTCCGGCAAGGCCCATCAGACTGTCGTCCCCGGCACCGCCACGCAGCAGATCATCCGCTCCACCACCGCAGAGGAAATCATTCCCGGCTTGACCGTAAATCCAGTTGCTGCGCTTCGCTCCAAAAATCCGATCGTCACCTGCTCCGCCAAAAATCTCGGCGGAGACGTCCAGAGAGTGCCGAACCTCGAGGCGATCATTTCCCTCCGAACCACTGAGCACAACCAGTCCGATTCCTTCGCGGGCGAAGCGGGATATCTCGCGGCCGCTTTGAAACACGGCGAGACTGGAACCGATCGCTTTGAGCACGATCTGATCGTCGGCGAGCGTGCCGCAGACGATCAGCTTGCTGCCGTCCTGGTACGCAGTGACTGAAGTTTCGGGATTCAGCCGGGAGTCATTCCAGACCCAGTCAGCCACTTTCCGTCCGGTCGCAGCTCCGGCAGTGTGGTCGAAGAGGAAATGAATTCCCCCGTAGATCCGGCTCATCCCGGCCTCATTGGCCGCCGCGGTCAAACTGGTGAATGAACGGTCGGGAACACCCGGGAATTCCGAGCGGAGTTTGAAAGAGAGTTGATCGGTGCCGAGAAACTGCTGCAGTAAACCGGCTGCGGCCGCGCTGAAGGTGCTGTGCCCGGAGACGTAGGCCGAAAACGGTGGCGTCGTAAGATAGGGAGTCCACCCGGCATCGGCAGTGGTTCCCGGATTCCCGTCGCTGGCTGCTTCGCGAATGGCAGTGATTGGGCGCCACACATCGTACGCGTACTTGCAGTCCCAAGCGGCGATTCCAGCGTCCGCCAGCGAGATATTGAGCAGGGCAAACAGCCGGGCTGACTCCACCAACGGGAGCTTTCGGTCAGCGGCGATGTCCCCCGCAATCAGGTTCCACTGACCGGGCGGAGTAGAAGTTCCCGGTCCAGCCATCCAGATGCGGGCGATACCATCCTGTTCCGATGTTCTCACCGAGCTCTGCTGCGCACCCCATTGCTGCACCTGATTGACGGCCGCCGCATACTCGGCCGAGTTCAGCGCCGGAGGCGCGGCGGGGCGAAATTGATCTCCGGAATTCAGGCTGAAGGGCGTGACCTCGGGCCATTGTGGCAGCAGACTTGGAAGAAAGCTCGCGGGAGTGGGGCGCCATCGACCAGGCTCTACCCGAGGTTGATAGTCAACAACGTTGAACGCCCCGTCGCCAGCGCGAAGAGCCAAAATCTGATCGGCTGCATTTTGCCCTGCAGCGATGCCCTGACTTTCACGAATGCCATCGGGAATGGTGCTCAACGCGGACTGTAGCCGCGCCGCAAAGGTGGCGTGCTGAGCGGGGAAGAGCGCCGTTAACGTTCGCTCGGCAGCGGCGGCAACTGCCGCGGGTACTGAGGCTTGCGGATGTGCGACAAAGCTCTGCGCGTAAAGTTGGTAGCAATGTTCGATTGAATTGACGGCATCGTGAATGGCGGTGTGCACGATGGCCATCGCTCTGGCCGCAACGGGAGGAGCAGCTCTGTCGGTGCGAATGGCATCGAGGAGTACCGAGTTCCACTCGACCACAGCATCCGCAGCCATGACTTGGCGGGCCTCGAGGTGCGCGTACTCCAGCAGCTCCTGCCGAGATGCTGTTGAGCCAGACCTGCGTCGCGCTTCTAACCGAGAGGAGTTCCCCACAACCTGGTTTGACCGAGTGGGAGCAAGCCGGAATCGCAGACTGGAAAGCCGAGTACTCATGGAAACAATCCTGTTTGAGAAGAAGCAGCGGCGCAGAAGTCGGAGAATTGACGTTGCGGAGGGGAGCAAATTGACCGGAATCGTGGCCGAATTCTAGCGAGTCCGCCCAAAATCCCCAAGAAAATCTGAGCCATTGCTCGAGCATTTCTGGAAACTTCATCAGCCCCCCGGAAGGCCGGAATAGCGCTCGGCAAAAATCTCGATCTTGACGCAAATTTGCAGGCCAGATACGCTCCAGCCCGTTGGTTCGAACGACCCGGAACAATTTCCATTGCAAGGAGGCAATGGCGCATGGCTCAATCCCCCCATCCCAGTTCTGTGCCCTTGTTGGATGTGAAGCGGGACAATGAGCCGCTTCGCGAGGAATTCATTACGGCATTGACCCGTGTGCTCGACTCTGGGCAGTTTATCGGGGGTCCCGACTGCCAGTTGCTCGAGCAGGAGTTGGCCAGCTATTGCCAGACTCAATTTGCCGTGGGCTGCGCCTCGGGCAGCGATGCCTTGCTGCTGGCACTGATGGCGGTCGGGATTGAAGCCGGCGACGAAGTCATTCTCCCCAGCTTCACCTTTTTTGCCACAGCCAGCGCCGTGGCCCGGCTCGGTGCCCGCCCTGTATTTTGCGATATCGATCGGGAGTCGTTCAATCTCGATCCCGAACAGGTCGAAGCGCTTGTGACTCCCCGAACCAAAGCGATCATCCCGGTTCACCTCTTCGGACAATGCTGCGAGATGGGCCGCCTGCTCGAAATAGCAGCGAAACATCAACTGCAGATTGTTGAAGACTGTGCCCAATCCATCGGCGCCAGCTATGGCGGAGTCGCTTGTGGAGGAATCGGTCGGGTGGGTTGCTTCAGTTTTTATCCGACCAAAAATCTGGGTGGATTTGGCGACGGCGGGATCATGACTACCAATGACGCTGAAGTTGCCGACCGCCTCCGATTGCTGGCGAACCATGGGATGCGACCTCGCTATCATCACCAGGCCATCGGCTTGAACAGTCGCCTCGATTCATTTCAAGCAGCACTGCTGGCGATCAAGCTCCGCGAACTGCCGCGCTGGACCAGGGCTCGGCAGGAAAATGCTCGACGATATCAACAGATGTTTGCCGAACGGGGAATGACTGACTTGTGCGCTGTTCCCAAGGTCAATGTCGACGGTGAACACGTCTGGAACCAGTTCACGGTGCGGATACAAGGCGCAGCGCGAGACGCTGTGCGGCAGCAATTGGCCGAACGCAAAATCGGCACGGAGGTCTACTATCCGATTCCTCTGCACCAGCAAGTCTGCTTTGCCTACCTTGGCTATCAGACTGGCAGTTTGCCGGAAACAGAGCGGGCCTGCGCCGAAGTGCTGAGCCTGCCGATTTTCCCGGGACTGACCGCAAAAGAGCAGGCAACCGTCGTAGACACGTTAGCCGACGTCCTGCATGCTGTGCGACCGCTGCGGAAAGTTGCCTGAGCAGAGCCCGTCTGCTTCGGCACCGCACCTCGGGCTGCGGACGGAGGAAGTTCGGCTCGCGGTGGAAATCTCTCTCTCTCTGCGTTACGCTATCGAGCACTCCGGGTCTGCGCTGGGGTTCGTGCCGAGTGAGTTCCGTCCAGATTCCGTCGCTTTTCGGCCGCTTTGGCTGACCCCGAGCCGCCGCGCGATACTTTCCCCCACGGAATGGCGATGGGCAAACTCCAGCAACATCTTCTCGGCCTGATCGCTTTCAGCCTGGTGGCGATTTCGATTGTGGCACTATGGAGCGGATCGACTCAACCACTGTTTGCGATCATGCTCCGCGTCGGTTTTGGGTTGCTGGCAATCTGGCTCGCCTGGCCTCAATTGATGCGGGGCGAGTGGAAGGGCTCGCTGCTGGTCGCCGCCATTCTCGTTGGCTTGGTGGTCCTGCTCGCCGCTCGTCCGCGTTATGTTCCGGTCATCGGAGGAATCCTGATCCTCGCAGGCGCGATCCAGCTTGGACTCCGCTACGCCAGCCGGATGTTGGGACGGTCGTCCGGCAATCGGACGCGACGCGAGTGAGAAGACCGGCGCGCCCGATTGGCCAACCGGGCCCGGTTCACAGGCTGTTCGGCCATGCCCGGTCTTCTCCAGACAAAGCCCCCAACCTTTGGCCTCGGCGCTCGGTTCGACTTTCGGGATTAAACTTCTGGGCCTAGGTTCCGGCGGCACCGGGAGGAGCATTTTCAGCAGCTGGCTTTTGCTGAGCGTTAACGAGGTCTTTCAATTTTTTACCGGCGGTCTCGAAGAGCTTGAGCATTTCGAAAGTGACGCCCTTTCTCGGGCCTTGCTGGCTATCGACGCCGACTTTTTCCCGGGCGTCCGTCTCTTTCTTCTCGTTTTCGTCCTTGTTTACATCCACCAGACCCAAGTCCGACTTTTCCATGACTTCGTCGAGGACCACACGGGTTTTATCGACAAAGCTTCGCTCGGCGTCAGTTGCCAGCGCGTACCACTTACCGGTTCGAGAAAACAGGTTCTGGCACACGAACACGTAATTCTTGCAGGCGCGACGCTCGACGTTCAGGTAGTAATTCGGCATGTCGAAAACCGGCGCGTTGGGATCGGCCTTGTCCTGCTGGCCGCTGTCTCCTTCGCCGCCACCGTCGAGACCACCGGCTCCGACACCGGGACGGCCATCATCTTTTCCGCCGCCACCGGACGAATCCCGCTTGGCGCCGCCGCGAAGCAAAAAGGCTCCGTCGCTCATCAAGTTGATCGCAATGAATTCCTCGACGTCCTGGCGGATTTTGTTTGCCTGATTCAAAAGGGCTTGGGAGGCAAACGTCGCGACGCTCTCCGAGACATCCTTGACCCGAGCGAGTCCGGCGTTTTCGTAGTTCAATTGGCTGAGGGCATCAATCACGTCCAGCCGCAACTGAAATTCATTTTTGTCATCGTTCAGCACGGTGTAGAGCGAATTGACCACGACCCCGTTTTCACCCGGATTGCGGAGGAAGCCAAGAATCTGAACTGCCCGTCGCCGCAGCCAATAACTGGCGTCCGGGTCCCAGGTTTCCTGCCCGGCGAACTTCTTCTCGGCGACCGCCAGGGCGGAGTCCGAAATTTCCTTGACGTCCGCCTGCTCCAGCCGCGGTCGAACCCCTTCCAACTGGGCAATGCGATGCAGTCCGGTGAAGACTCCGACGCGGAGATAAAGCGGCAATTGGTCTTGCTTCAGCATTCCAATCAGATACTTCACACAAGCCGGATTCGGCGCGGGTGATTCGTTGGCAAGACTGTTGCCTTCGGAAGTGTTGGCGATGCCGATCATCAAGACGGCATTCAAGCGGACAGCCGGGTGGAAATTCCCCTCGGCAATTCGCTTCATCGTCGGCAGCATCTGCTCTTCAATCAGATAAGTGCGATTGGCGCCGTTCGACTCGGGCGAGAGGTAACGCCGCAGGAAATCGGCCCGCTTGGCTCCCAGGCTCGAGAGATTGGCATCACTCGTTTGAGTCATCTCGGCAAACAGATACTCCTGAAAGAAGCGATCAAAGTTATCCGGTCGCGCCGAGTTGGACTTGAGGCAATCCTGAATTGCTCCGGCATCGTCACTGATATTCTGCTTGGCTTGGATCACCTTGGGCTGCAGAGCAGACCGCTCAGCAACCGTCTCGCGCCCCGTCAACACCGGGACGAGGTACCGTTCCGAGACGGTCAAGGTCTCGTAGTTCTGAGCTTGGACGCTGACGGGGTTCGCCATTCCACCGACGATCGCACCCCAGATCAACCCAGCCCAAATCGCAACTTGGCCCCAGCCTGCTGCTCGTACCATTCCCACACCCTCAGTTCGTTATTTGATTTGCTTGTTGCGCGAGAACCTGTGTTGGTCCTGCACAGTCTCTGCTCGACTTACTCGATCTGCTTACCCGACCTGCTTGCTCGACCCGGGCGCTCAACTCGCCGCGGTCAGGTACCACTGAAGACTGAGTTGAAGGCGACCGCCGTCATTGCAAACAGGGAACGATTCATGCCTAGCCGGGAACGACGTCGCTTCAAGCCGCTCCCCCGAGCATTCACACGCGGCAGCCGATTGGATTGCCCCGAATCGGTTGCGGACGAACGCCCCCCACTTGCCATCACCAGGCATCGACGGCGAGCCTCCCGAAAAAAGCCCTCTCGCCTGACTGTCGAAACCGCACGTGACGCACTTCTGCGCGAACGAAGCTGCTCCGGTCGCGACTGATCCAAGAATACCAGCCAAACCCTCAAAATTCAAATTATCTGGGCGTTTTGCCGGCCCGAGAGAGGTCGCAATCGAGGTCTCCGCAGAAGCCGCCGAAAATTTATCCCGGGAAACCGCGCCGATCGGCTTAATCGGGACAATCACCCTATCGCTTCGGCGGGTACAGACCGGCTGAACCTTGCGGGCGGTGACACGGCGACGCGGAATTGACCTAGGGAATCTCGCTGCGGACGGCATATATTCAACCGTTGCCCCTGCAACCGTGCATTGCCAGCCGTGCGTTGCCTGTCCGCTTTCGAGCAGCTTCTACGCTCGAACTGCGGCCCAACCCGGATTTTCCGCCCGACTGCCGGTGAACCCCCTGCTGAAGAGGTCAAACATGAATTTGCGCCGATGGTTTCCGCTTTCCGTTAGTGTGACGTTCCAGTCAGAGATCTCTCAGCCCGTGGCGAAGGGGCGATTCAGCTGCACCGCGGCCGCTTTAACCAGCTGGCTCCGGGCTGCGCTTCTGGTCGGTCTGTCGTGTAGCTGCCCGGCTGGGGCAACAGCACAACGCCCAGAGTCATCCGCTCCTCCGCCGCCGACGCCGCAGCTTCTGCGCGGAGAGCAATTCGGCGATGCGCCCCGCTTGCACGCTCCGCCGGTCGCCTCGGCTGGTGCCTCGCTCTGGTCGCGACTCTGGAATGGCTGGAGCTCCAAGCGGACCGAAACGCGTTGGACTCAGGAACCGCAGCTGCCCCCAAAATCCGCTCCGGGACAACCCCAACCAGACGAGGTGGAGTCTGAAATTGAAGACATTCGGCAACGAGTGGGCGGGGTCGGCGAGAGCTTTTCCGACCTGCTTTCGCCCGGAGAATCCCGACGGCTTTTCTCCGAAGCATTGAACCGGGTTCGCCAGGAACAGCCGGGTCAGCAACCGCTGATTCAGCAGATGCTTCCTCAGTTCAGCCCAAACGCCGCGCATCCGCAAACCAGGCAGAGCCCCGAGGCACTGAATGCGGCGGGCAACTTTCCCCCGCCTGTTTCTCGATCGCCGTTGGTCCCGCCCCAGGCGCAAGGCCCCCAGGGTCCAGCCCATTTCCCATCGTCTGTGTTCCCGTCCGGGCCTCAGTCCAGTCCGAGTTATCCCGTTCAAGCAGTGCCCGGTCCGCACGCTTCCACGGGGGCACCCCACAGTCCGGTGCCGTTCGGACCCGGAGGCGGGCCAAACGGGCCAATTCCGACTTCCCCCCCGCAAGTTCCTCTGCCGACAGCCTATCCGCCTGGCCACTCTTTTTCTGGCCACTCTTTCCCGCCGGGCCACTCTTTCCCGCCGGGACCTTCTTTTCCGCCGGGCCACTCCGGCCCTGCAGGCCCCCCGGGACCATCCGGACCTGCGGGTCCGTCCGGTCCGAGCATCGCTTGGGGCTTTCCCCCGGCAGCCGAAACGGAGCAAGCGACAGTTCGGCGAATTGCCCGACAACTCGACCAGTTGGCCGAAGAGCTCGAAGGGCTCAAGCGATACGACGAGGCCGACAACCTCCGCCGTTATGCCCAAGAGCTGAGAGCGGCCGTTCGTTGACCGCGCAGGCTTTGCGCGGCGGTGTTTCTTGGTGTCGCTCTGGGGGGCTGGCCCTCAAGCCAACTCTCCGGTGATTGCCGGTCATTCCCACCGAGAGAGCCGCTGCAGGACAATCGGGCTGAGGGGGAATTAGACCAGCCGCGAGAACCGCTACAGCCCGACCTTCGCGGATCGCCACCGGTGTTTGCGCCAACTCCGGGCTCGGCTCCTCCCCGTCCCGGGCTGCCTCGATTCAGCTCACAACCGCGCGGCAAATGCCGGAAAACCTGATTCAAAAGCGGGCGGGAGAAGATATGATGGAAAAGCGGCGTTCTTTGACGCCCGCGGCCATGTTTGGCGCCGGTTTCCCAGTCGCGCCGTAGAATGTGGTGATTCGACGATCGAAATCGGGGGTGGAATCGGATCACCGCTCCCCAGCTGGCTTAGGCCCCCAAGAGGACCCGGAATGGTTGCGACCGGAACGAGCGGAAAACAGGGCGGAGACGCCTCTACGAACGCCTTTGTTGCCCTGCTGATCAAAAGCGGCGTCCTCAGCAAGGACCAGGCCCTCGATGCCGAAAACCTTGCTCGGCAACAAAACAGCACGCTCGCTGCGGCGCTGATCAAGCTCGGCTATGCGACCGAAGAAGAGGTGATGCGGGCCCTCGCCAAGACCCACCGCCTCCCCTACGTCGAACTCGACTCCCTGAATATCCCCGAACGGATCATCGAGTTGATGCCCGAGTCGGTCGCCCGGGAAAATGTCGTGCTGCCGCTGGTTCTGGAAGACAGCAGCCTGACGGTCGCCATGAGCAACCCGGCCGACGTCGACACGATGGACAAGCTGCGGTTTATCCTCAATCGCGATATTCGGGTCGCCCTCGCGTCCCGCTCGAAAATCCTCGAGTACATCAACAAAATGTACGGGCAAATCGAAGGTGAATCGGCCGACTCGATTCTCCAGGAATTTACCGACACAGCGATCGACTTCACCGAAACGGAAGACGACTCGGCAGCCGCAGCCGAAGCGAGCGATGAGTCCAGCGCGCCGATCGTGCGGCTGGTGAACCTGATGATTACCGAAGCGGTGCAGTTGCGGGCGTCGGATATCCACGTCGAGCCTTTCGAGGACCGGGTCCGGATTCGCTATCGAATCGACGGGGTGCTGCACGAACGGGATACCCTGCCAAAACGACAGCTGGGTGCGGTGATTTCCCGGATCAAGATTCTTTCGAAGATTGACATCGCCGAGCGGCGGCGGCCCCAAGACGGCCGGATCAAGGTCTCCGTCGGGGAAAAGGAACTCGACCTCCGAGTCAGCATCATCCCGACCAATCACGGCCAATCCTCGGTCATGCGGCTGCTGGATAAGGACAATATCCGGGTCAGCGTCAAACAGCTCGGTTTCGCCGACCAGACCTACCGGACGTTCCAGCAGCTCATTCGCCGCCCCAACGGGATCATCCTCGTGACCGGTCCGACCGGTTCGGGAAAGACGACGACCCTCTACGCGGCTCTCAACCAGATGAACCGGCCCGACCGGAAAATCATCACTGCCGAGGACCCGGTCGAATACTACCTCCCCGGAATCAACCAGGTCGAAGTCCGCCACAACATCGGGCTGGACTTTGCCCGCATCATCCGCTCCATGCTCCGCCAAGCCCCGAACATCATCCTCGTGGGTGAAATGCGAGATGCCGAAACGGTATCGATGGGTATCCAAGCCAGCTTAACTGGACACTTGGTTTTCAGTACTTTACATACAAACGATGCGCCCTCTGCCATTACACGCATGGTCGACATGGGGGTTCCCTCGTATTTGGTTGCCAGCTCGGTGGTGGCGATTTTGGCTCAGCGTCTGGTGCGGACAATCTGCTCCAAATGTAAGGCGAGATACACCCCTCCGGAGAGTGTCATCAAAGAGATGGGGATTTCAGCGGAGGAGCTGGCCAACGCCAACTTCATGAAGGGCAAAGGCTGCAACACTTGCCAGAAGACGGGCTTCAAAGGCCGGATCGGCATCTACGAGTTGCTGATCATCAACAACAAAATCCGGGAGATGATCTTCAAGAACCAGTCGAGCACCGAAATTCGGAAGTACGCGATCCAACACGGGATGGAGACCCTGTTCAAAGACGGCATCCGCAAGGTCCTTAGTGGCGTGACGACCTTCGAGGAGGTCTACCGAATCGCCAAGCGGACTGAGCAGGACGCTCCGTCAGTGTAAGCCCGTCAGCTCCGGGTCATCCGCTCTCCCCCCTAATCAAAGACTCCTTTCACCACTCTTACCGCTGAATTCACATGGCCACCGTTCTGATCGACAAACTGCTGGAAGCCTGCGTCAAGCAAGGCGCCAGCGACATCCACATTTCCGTCGGCCAACCACCCGTTTTTCGATTGCATGGCCGTTTGCGAAGGCTGGAAACTAAGGTTCTCGAGCCGGACGACACGGTCGGCCTGATGAAGAGCATCGCTCCCGAGCGTTGCCAGCGTGAGCTGCAGGAAGTCGGGAGTTCGGACTTTGGCTTTGCCTACGCCGACAAGGCCCGGTTCCGCGTTTCGATTTTCAAGCAGCGCGGCAACATTTCGATGGTGCTGCGTCAGATTCCCAACCAGATGATGCCCCCGGAATTCCTCGGCATCCCCGAAGTCTTCACCCGCCTTTGCATGCGGCCCCGCGGCTTGATTCTGGTGACCGGGCCGACCGGTTCCGGCAAGAGCACAACCCTCGCCTCGCTGGTGAACTACATCAATGAGCGGACCGACCATCACATCATCACGATCGAGGATCCGATCGAGTTTTATCACTACCACAAGAAGTCGACCGTCAACCAGCGCGAGGTTCACGTCGACGTCCCGACGTTTGCTGAAGCGATTCGCCGCGCTCTGCGGCAGGACCCGGATGTGATCCTCGTCGGCGAAATGCGCGATTTGGAAACGATTGAAGCGGCGATTACCGCCGCGGAAACGGGTCACATCGTCTTTGGAACGCTGCACACCAACAGCGCCCAGGGCACGGTCAACCGAATCATCGACGCCTTCCCGGGCAACCTGCAGGATCAGATTCGCACCCAGCTCTCCACTTCGCTGATCGGCGTGCTGGCCCAGACGCTGTTGCCGCGCATTGGCGGCGGCCGCGTGGCCGCTTATGAATCGCTGGTGGTGACCCCCGGCGTCGGCAACCTGATCCGCGAAAACAAGACGTTCCGCATCAACTCGGCGATTCAAACCGGCGCCAAGTTCGGAATGATGCTGATGGACGACTGCCTGTTCAAGCTCTGGCTGGAAGAGAAGGTCGAGATGGACGACGTCCTGGCCAAGGCGCACGACCCGGATTCACTGGCCAAGCGGATCGCCACGGCCCGCCGACAAATGTCTCAAGGGATGGCGGTTGAGTTCACGACGACCCCGCCACCGGCCGAATAATGCGGCTTGCTTCCTGCTTCTGCTCACACGTTTTTTCCCGCGGTTGTTTTCTCTCACTGAACTGAACTCGCCATGGCCATCCGTCGCATCGGACAGATTCTGGTTGACTTGGGTTTCATCACCGACGACCAGCTGGAAATGCTGCTCGAGGAGCAATCCCAGAACCCCGGGCAGAAACTCGGCAAGATCGCCGAGGACATGGGGCTGATCAATGAAGACCAGCTGGTCCAGGCACTGGCTGAGCAATTCGGCCTGCAAACCGTGGACCTCGAGGGATTCGTGCCCCCGGATGAGGCTCGGACTGCGATCACCGATGCGATGGCCCAGCTTTACCGGATCATCCCGCTGCAGCTGCGCGACAACGTCCTGACGATCGCCAGCTGCGACCCCCAG
>Ga0315907_10002946_pt1 | contig 20684 bp, 23 predicted proteins | sample LakEriMetagenome_3_FD_203525 | JGI IMG/M metagenome (GOLD analysis project Ga0315907, IMG submission 203525) | Freshwater fungal communities from buoy surface, Lake Erie, Ohio, United States - Buoy 12 MA123 | ecosystem: Environmental > Aquatic > Freshwater > Lake > Lake biofilm | place: USA...
CATTGGACTCAGAACTGCCTTACGGAGAAATCCATGCCGAGGCAGGCCGATTTGCAGGGCAATGTGTGGTGTGGGCAGCACAGGCCGCATTGCGCAAAGACATTGCTGCCATGGTCACTGCGCCACTTCACAAAGCAGCGCTGTCTGCAGCGGGTACCCCGTTTAATCAGTTTCCTGGGCATACTGAGTTGCTGCAATGTGAGGCTGCCAATTTCTCTGGCGTTCGAATGGCTGACATGCCCGTGAGAATGATGCTGGCCAACGACGAGTTGCGTACAGTGTTAGTGAGTATTCACGTTTCCTTGCGTCTGGCGCTTGACGCGGTGACTTATGACAATGTGCTTGAAAGCCTTCGAATTGCCCATCAGTCTCTTAGCCTGTTGTTGGGGCGAGCCCCCAAAATTGGGGTGGCAGGGCTCAACCCGCACGCCGGTGAGGGGGGCTTGTTTGGCTTAGAAGAAATTGAAATCATTGAACCCGCCATGGCCCAAGCCCGTTCTGAGGGCATTTTGGCTCTGGGGCCTTATGCCCCAGATACCGTTTTCATGCGTGCCCGTCAAAAGCAGGGCGCTGATTCTGAATTTGATGTGGTTTTGGCCATGTACCACGACCAAGGCCTGATACCCGTCAAATACATGGGCCTCGAGCAAGGCGTCAATGTCACCCTCGGTTTGCCCTTGGTGCGAACCAGCCCCGATCACGGCACGGCGTTTGACATTGCGGGGCAGGGCCTTGCAGACCCCTCCAGCATGATCGCTGCCATCCGAATGGCGCGCAGATTGATTCCCTGAGTCGGGGAAGGGGCTAGAAAATAGCCTTCCGCAGTCGGCTACAATCGCAGGTTAACCCTGATACCGATTCGCTAGAGGATTCTCATGAGTGATACCCCAGTCGACAGCAGCAAAAGGACGTGGCTGATTGCCTCTACTTGTGCTGGCGCCGTAGGCGCAGGCTTCGTCGCCACACCCTTTGTCAGCACTTTCCAGCCTTCCGAGCGCGCTAAAGCCGCCGGTGCTGCCGTTGAAGTTGATATTTCTGAAGTCAAGCCTGGTGAGAAGCTCACAGTCGAGTGGCGCGGTAAACCTGTTTGGATCATGCGCCGCACCAGCGAGCAGGTCGAAGCTTTGAAAAAATTGGATGGTCAGTTGGCCGATCCCGCTTCTGATCGCCAGGCTTATCCAACCCCCGATTACGCTAAAAACACGCACCGCTCTATCAAGCCAGAGTTCATGGTGGCGGTTGGTATTTGCACCCACTTGGGTTGCTCGCCTGGCGACAAATTTCAGTCAGGCGCTCAGCCATCTTTGCCAGACGATTGGCAGGGTGGTTTCTTGTGCGCTTGCCACGGTTCCACCTTTGATTTGGCCGGCCGCGTGTTTAAAAATAAGCCCGCACCCGACAACTTGGAAGTGCCACCGCACATGTACCTGTCCGACAGCAAGTTGCTGATCGGTGAAGACAAGAAGGCTTGAGGCATACCAACATGGCTGAATTCAAGGAAATTTCCCCTAACGCCTCTGCAGGCGAGAAGCTCATGAATTGGGTGGACAACCGCTTCCCAGCGACTTCGTTGTTCAAAGCTCACATGAGCGAGTATTACGCATCCAAAAATTTGAACATTTGGTATGTCTTCGGTGCTTTGTCATTGCTCGTGCTGGTGATCCAAATCGTCACTGGCATTTTCTTGGTGATGCATTACAAACCCGATGCCAACCTTGCGTTTGCATCTGTCGAATACATCATGCGCGATGTCCCTTGGGGTTGGCTCATTCGCTACATGCACTCCACGGGCGCCTCTGCTTTCTTCGTTGTGGTGTACCTGCATATGTTCCGCGGCCTCATGTATGGAAGCTACCGAAAGCCACGTGAATTGGTCTGGATTTTCGGTTGTGCCATCTTCTTGTGCCTGATGGCCGAGGCCTTCATGGGTTACTTGTTGCCTTGGGGTCAAATGTCCTACTGGGGCGCACAAGTGATCGTCAACTTGTTTTCCGCCATCCCCTTCATCGGTCCCGATTTGGCTTTGCTCATTCGCGGCGATTTTGTGGTGGGTGATGCCACTTTGAACCGCTTCTTCAGCTTCCACGTCATTGCAGTGCCTTTGGTTTTGTTGGGCTTGGTAGTGGCGCACATCATTGCGTTGCATGAAGTGGGCTCAAACAACCCAGATGGTGTTGAAATCAAGGCGCCCAATGCACCCAAAGACGCACAGGGCCACCCCTTGGATGGTATTCCCTTCCATCCTTACTACACCGTGCACGACATCTTCTCTGTCAGCATCTTCTTGATGGTGTTCACAGCCATTGTGTTTTTTGCACCCGAGTTTGGTGGCTACTTCTTGGAGTACAACAACTTCATCCCAGCCGACCCACTGAAGACGCCTTTGCACATCGCCCCCGTTTGGTACTTCACACCTTACTACTCCATGCTGCGCGCCATCACTGGCGAGATGATGTATGTCCTCATTGTTTGCGTGTTAGTGGGCGCATTTTTGGCAGTCAAAAACAACAGCATGCCAAGTATTCTCAAAGCAGGTGTCGTGGGCGGTGCCGTGGTCATTTCCGCCCTCATGTACGGTATTGATGCCAAGTTCTGGGGCGTGGTGGTCATGGGCGGTGCGGTCATCATCATGTTCTTCCTGCCTTGGCTTGATCACAGCCCTGTCAAATCCATTCGTTACCGTCCCGATTGGCACAAGTATGTTTACGCTGTGTTCGTGATCGACTTTCTGATTTTGGGCTATTTGGGTGTGCAACCCCCATCGCCCATCGGTGAGCGTGTTTCTCAAGTAGGCACCATGTTCTACTTTGGCTTCTTCTTGCTCATGCCTTGGTGGAGCAAGTTGGGTACACCCAAGCCTGTACCTGACCGCGTAGTTTTTGTTGCGCACTAAGCCCAGGAGTCCTTGACAATGAAAATAATTCAAAAATTTTTGCTGGGTATGTGTGTGGCTTTCTTAGCCATTTCGGGTGCCCAAGCGGCTGGTGGCAACGCCATTGCATGGGATAAAGCGCCGGTTAAAACCAATGACTTGGCCTCTTTGCAAAACGGTGCCAAGCTGTTTGTGAACTATTGTCTGAACTGCCATTCGGCAGCTTTCATGCGTTACAACCGCTTGCAAGACATTGGTTTAACCAACCAACAAATCAAAGACAACCTCTTGTTCGCCACAGACAAAGTGGGCGAGACCATGAAGTCCAACATTGATCCCAAGCAAGCCAAAGACTGGTTTGGCGCTGTGCCCCCCGACCTCACTTTGGTAGCACGCTCACGTTCGGGTCATGGCGGCACAGGTGCCGACTACCTTTACACCTACCTGCGCACCTATTACCGTGACGAAACCAAGCCTACCGGTTGGAATAACTTGGCTTTCCCCAACGTTGGCATGCCCAATCCATTTTGGGAATTGCAGGGTGAGCGCTTGCCGGTCTATGAAGAGCGTCAAGAGCATGGCCATGCCGTGCAATTCTTCACAGGTTGGAAAACGGTCAAGCCAGGTACTTTGACACCCTTGCAGTACGACCAAGCGGTGGGTGATTTGGTGAACTACTTGCAATGGATGGCTGAGCCTGTCCAAAATACCCGTGTGCGCATCGGCGTTTGGGTCTTGATTTTCTTGTCCATCTTCACTTTCATTGCGTGGCGTTTGAACGCCGCTTATTGGAAAGACATCAAGTAATTACTCGTGATTCGGGCTTTGCCCGAATTGATGGAGTGGGCAGTCCCGCCAAACCGGTGGCTTCCCACTCTTTTTGATTTTTAGGAGCCTTCACCATGATGGTGCTTTATTCAGGAACAACCTGCCCTTTCTCTCACCGTTGCCGCTTTGTGCTATTTGAAAAAGGCATGGATTTTGAAATTCGCGATGTTGATCTGTACAACAAACCCGAAGACATCAATGTCATGAACCCGTACGGCCAGGTGCCTATTTTGGTGGAGCGTGATTTGATTTTGTACGAATCCAACATCATCAACGAGTACATTGACGAGCGTTTTCCACACCCCCAACTCATGCCTGGCGATCCTGTCGACCGCGCACGCGTGCGCTTGTTCTTACTCAACTTTGAAAAAGAGTTGTTCACACACGTGGCCACATTGGAAAACCGCACGCTCAAGGGTAACGACAAAGCTTTGGAAAAAGCCCGTTCACACATCCGTGATCGTTTGACCCAATTGGCACCTGTTTTCTTGAAAAACAAGTTCATGCTGGGCGACAACTTCTCCATGCTTGACGTGGCCATTGCGCCTTTGCTTTGGCGCCTCGACTTCTATGGCATTGACCTGAGCAAAAATGCAGCGCCCTTGCTTAAGTATGCAGAACGAATCTTCTCTCGCCCAGCCTACATTGAAGCGCTCACACCATCAGAAAAGGTCATGCGCAAGTAATTGCGAAAGCAATTAGAAATCCACATCAAAACGCCATGGTCATGAACGCACTGGAATCTCCCTCTACTCGCCCTTACCTCATTCGGGCGATGTACGAGTGGTGTACCGATCACTCTTTCACACCCTATGTGGCTGTGAAGGTTGATGGCTCGGTCCAGGTGCCCCGTGAGTTTGTGCAGGGCGGCGAGATTGTTTTGAACATCAGTTTCGATGCCACCAGCTCACTCCAATTGGGCAATGAATTCATCGAGTTCAAAGCCCGCTTTGGCGGTAAGCCGTGTGACATCATGGTGCCCATCCATCGCGTGATGGCCATCTATGCGCGGGAAAATGGACAAGGCATGTCATTCCCCGTCACCGATGTACCCATGGGAACCACAGTGCTTGGCATGGACAAGTTGTACAAAGTGCCTGATGCAACTGAAGCGACAGATCAATCCGACAAGCCAGTCCCGCCAGCACCTACGCGCCCAACCCTCACCAGAATTAAATAAGCGCTTTCAAAAACTGAGTGCGCCTCAGAAAAACTGCGATTATTGAATTACAATTCAGCCCGTGCCGCTTTAGCTCAGTTGGTAGAGCAACCGCCTTGTAAGCGGTAGGTCGTCAGTTCGAATCCGACAAGCGGCACCATTGATAAAAACCAGCCTTGGGGTTGGTTTTTTTTCGTCCTGCATATTTTCAGCGGGGATTTTGCAGAATTTTGAGGCGAATTTTCTCAACGCTGTAGCCTTGGCTGTTCAGATGCGCCTGAAGCGCCGGTAGCATTTGACGCAGCTTGGCCGCCGCGGCATTGGAGTTCACCAGAAGACACCATTCGGTGCCGTCAATAGGCCCGGCCTGAATGGCATTTCGCAAGGGGCTGGGGATCAGATTTTGCAAAGCATGAAGCCGCAGGCTGGATTCTCGGGTGAGCTCGGTCAAGCGCGCCAAACTGGGCGATTCTTGCGCCGCTTCCATGAGGGTGAGGGCTTGGTTGATTCTGGCCATTCCAGCATTATGCGAGAGCCCTGAACATCTGCGGTAAATTTCGGACACTTGCCTGCGCTCAGCAGTTAAAATGTCGCGTTCACTTGCGACTTGTGCGCATGTATTTTTGAATCCACTTTAAGACAGGATTTGCGGGCTGCGCTTTGCGTTTTTGGCAAAGTCAGACACGTACCAACATGGCGATCAATTTTCTGACCCAAATTTTCGGCAGTCGCAACGACCGCACGATCAAACAGTACCGCAAAACGGTTGCGATCATCAATGGCTTAGAAGCTGAGTACGAAGCTTTAAGCGATGAACAATTGCGCGCCAAAACTGACGAGTTTCGAACTCGCGTGGCGCAAGGTGAATCCCTAGACAAAATTTTGCCAGAAGCTTTTGCAGTTGTTCGTGAAGGCTCCAAGCGCGTCATGAAGATGCGTCACTTCGATGTGCAAATGTTGGGTGGTATTTCTCTTCACAAGGGCAAAATTTCTGAAATGGGTACCGGCGAAGGTAAAACCCTAACGGCCACACTGGCCGTGTATTTGAATGCCTTGCCCAACAAAGGCGTGCATGTGGTCACTGTCAATGACTACTTGGCCAGTCGCGATGCTCAGTGGATGGGCAAGCTCTACAACTTCCTTGGCATGAGCGTGGGCGTTAACTTGTCCCAGCTCTCCCGCGAAGAAAAGCAGGCGGCCTACAACTCAGACATCACCTACGGCACCAACAACGAATTTGGTTTTGACTATCTGCGCGACAACATGGTCTACGAAGGCAAAGATCGCGTTCAGCGTGGCCTCAACTTCGCCATCGTCGACGAGGTGGACTCTATTTTGATTGACGAGGCGCGCACACCGCTCATCATCAGTGGCCAAGCCGACGATCACACAGCGCAATACCAAGCCCTCAACCAAGTGGTGCCCATGCTGACACGCCAAGAAGGCGAAGCAGATCCTCGCACCGGCGAAGGCATCACCAAGCCTGGCGATTTCACAGTCGATGAAAAATCACACCAAGTGTTCTTGACCGAACAGGGTCACGAAAAAGCTGAAAGTATTTTGGCCAACGCAGGGCTCATCCCTGAAGGCGCAAGTCTTTATGACCCCGCCAACATTGCGCTCATGCACCATCTCACCGCTGCCTTGCGGGCCAACCACATCTATCACCGCGATCAGCACTATGTGGTGCAAGAAGGCGAGATCGTTATTGTTGATGAATTCACGGGCCGTCTCATGACAGGCCGCCGCTGGAGCGATGGCTTGCACCAAGCGGTAGAAGCCAAAGAAGGCGTTGCCATTCAGGCTGAAAACCAAACCATGGCTTCCATCACCTTCCAAAATTACTTCCGTTTGTACGGCAAGTTGGGGGGCATGACCGGCACGGCCGACACCGAAGCCTACGAGTTCCAAGAAATCTATGGTTTGGAAACAGTGGTCATTCCGCCCAACCGCGTCAGCCGCCGTGAAGACCAACTCGATCGCGTTTACAAATCGGCGCCAGAAAAATACAACGCCGCCATAGCCGATATTCGAGAGTGTTTCGAGCGAGGCCAGCCTGTGTTGGTAGGCACCACTTCCATTGAAAACTCAGAGCTTATTTCAGAATTGCTCACCAAAGCTCAGTTGCCGCATCAAGTGCTCAATGCCAAGCAACATGCAAGAGAGGCTGACATCATTGCGCAAGCAGGACGCCCTGGCATGATCACCATTGCCACCAACATGGCTGGCCGCGGCACTGACATTGTGTTGGGCGGCAACATTGAAAAAGACATTCAAGGCATTGAGCTGGATGAGAGCCTGAACCAAGAACAGCGTCAGTCTAAAGTTGCTGCTATGCGCACCGAGTGGCTGACCGTGCATGAGCAGGTCAAGTCTTTGGGTGGTCTGCGCATCATTGCTACCGAGCGTCATGAGTCCCGCCGCATTGACAATCAATTGCGTGGTCGTTCTGGCCGACAGGGTGATCCTGGCTCTTCACGCTTTTACTTGAGCTTGGACGACCCTCTCATGCGCATTTTTGCGGGCGACCGCGTGCGCGCCATCATGGATCGCCTCAAAATGCCGGAAGGCGAAGCCATTGAAGCGGGGATGGTCACTCGCAGCATTGAAAGTGCACAACGCAAAGTCGAAGCGCGCAACTTTGACACGCGCAAACAATTGCTTGAATACGATGACGTTGCCAACGATCAACGCAAGGTTGTTTACCAACAGCGTAACGACATCTTAGATGCCACTGAATTGGATGGACAAATAACTTCCTTGCGCGAAGGCAGTTTCACCGACTTGGTTCGCCAGTTCGTGCCCCAAGAAACTGTGGAAGAGCAATGGGACTTGGTGGGCTTGGAGCGAGTATTGAGCGATGAATGGCAAATTCAATTGCCGCTCCGTGAAACAGTAGCGTCCGCCACAGCCATCACAGACGATGAAATTCTGGAAATGGTTTTGACGGCGGCCAACAATGCATTCAAAGTCAAACTAGATGCAGTAGGTATCGAAAACTTTGTGCCCTTTGAACGAGTTGTCTTGTTACAAAGTATCGACACCCACTGGCGTGAACACCTGAGTTCTTTGGACTATTTGCGCCAAGGCATTCATTTGCGTGGTTATGCACAAAAGCAACCTAAGCAAGAATACAAAAGAGAAGCCTTTGAACTTTTTGGTCAATTGCTAGACTCTGTTAAAAACGAAGTGACACGTGTTTTGATGAACGTGAAAATTGAATCAAGCGAGCAAATTGGCGAAGCGGCCCAAGTGTTGGAAGAGCGCGCAGAAAATATCAGCAACGTGACCTATACCGCGCCAGATGAGCAAGGCCAACAACAAACGCAAGCTGAATTTCAAAGCAAATTGCTCGCGCCTGTGGGCCGCAACGAACCTTGCCCTTGCGGTAGCGGTAAGAAATACAAGTTTTGCCACGGTAAATTGGCCTAAGAGGTTTTCATGACAGTGAATCTTCAAGCCCCCAATCCCGAGCATGTCTTGGCCGTTCCGGGTGTTCGCTTAGGCATTGCACAAGCGGGCGTTCGCAAAGTGGGGCGCAAAGACCTCACTGTGATTTTGCTAGATGAGGGCAGTGCGGTGGCGGGTGTCTTGACGCAAAACCGCTTTTGCGCTGCGCCTGTTCAAATTTGCCGCGATCATTTACAGCAAGTGAATCCTTCGCAAGCAGATACACAGATTCGTGCTTTGATCATCAACACGGGCAACGCCAATGCAGGCACAGGTGCCAAAGGCTTGGCCGATGCGCGTGCAACTTCTGAAGCGCTGGCCGCGCTTCTTAAGCTTAAACCGCAGCAAGTGTTGCCGTTCTCGACGGGTGTGATCATGGAGAACTTGCCTGTCGATCGAATCGTGGCGGGCATGCCTGCCGCCATTGCCGATGCACAGGCAAAGCACTGGGTCAAGGCGGCTGAAGGCATCATGACCACGGACACAGTGCCCAAGGCTTTCAGTGCGCAAGTCACCTTGTCTGGCCAGACTGTCACGGTCACCGGCATTAGCAAAGGTGCAGGCATGATTCGCCCTAACATGGCCACCATGCTGGGTTTCTTGGCCACCGATGCCAACATCGATCCCACCTTGTTGCCAGCATTGGCCACCGACATGGCCAACGCTTCCTTCAATCGCATCACCATTGATGGCGACACCTCGACCAATGATTCCTTCATGGTCATGGCCACGCGCAAAGCGGCGCACCCTGTCATTTCCTCTTGGGATTCAGCAGATGGCAAAACGCTTCGTACTGCCCTGATGTCTGTCGCACAAAAGTTGGCGCACGCCATTGTGCGAGACGGTGAGGGCGCAACCAAGTTCATGACGGTTCGCGTTGAAGGCGGCAAGACAACGGAGGAGTGTCTTTTGGCAGCCTATGCCATTGCGCATTCACCCTTGGTCAAAACAGCTTTCTTTGCCAGCGACCCTAACTTAGGGCGAATTCTGGCTGCTGTCGGCTACGCTGGCATTCACGATCTTGATCAAGACTTGATTGGTCTGTATTTAGACGACGTCTGTGTGGTTCAAAACGGGGGGCGCAATCCTGCCTACCAAGAAGCCGACGGGCAACGTGTCATGAAGCAAAGTGAAATCACCATCAAAGTGCAACTCGGACGCGGTGAAGCCTTTGACACGGTCTGGACCTGTGATTTGAGCCACGACTATGTATCCATCAATGCAGACTATCGATCATGAGCAACGCTATTGAAAAACTTTTAGAACGTGCTGTGCTCATGATGGAGCGCATTGAACGCGTTCTGCCTCAGCCCTTAAGCGAGCCCGATTGGCATGAGGCCATTGCTTGGCGCTATCGAAAGCGTGCATCAGGCCATGGTGTCTTAGAAGCTGTGCGCCATGTGTCAGACATGAACCTGGCTGACTTGCAGGAAATTGAGGGGCAGAAAGAAAAGTTGCAACAAAATACCTTGCAATTTGTACAAGGCTTGCCGGCCAACAATGTCCTCCTCACAGGTTCACGGGGTACCGGTAAATCTTCATTGATCAAAGCTTGTTTGAATGCCTACGCGACCCAAGGTTTACGCCTCATTGAAGTTGACAAAGAAGACCTGACCGATTTGCCCGACATTGTCGATGTGGTTGCTGGGAGGCCAGAAAAGTTCATCATCTTTTGCGATGACCTGAGCTTTGAAGATGGTGAAGGTGGCTACAAAGCTTTGAAATCCATTCTCGATGGTTCGGTGGCGGCATCCACACCCAATGTGCTCATCTACGCCACCAGCAACCGTCGCCATTTGTTACCAGAGCACATGAAGGACAACCTGACCTACACGCACACCGAAGATGGCGAAGTGCACCCCGGTGAAGTCATTGAAGAAAAAATTTCTTTGTCCGAACGCTTTGGTTTGTGGATCAGTTTCTACCCCTTCTCGCAAGATGAATACCTCGCCATCGTGGCGCAATGGCTGCGGTCTTTGGGTGCCAGCGAAGCTGTCATTCAAGCTTCTGGGCCTGAAGCCCTGGTGTGGGCCCTAGAGCGTGGCTCACGCAGTGGCCGCGTGGCTTATCAGTTTGCGCGCGATTGTGTGGGCCGCATGGGTCAAGGCGCGTCCACTCAGCGATCTTTATGAGCGAGGCTGCCGCATTTGGCCAGCCTCTGCTGGTAGCGGATGCGCATCTTCAACGTGATGGCGGACAAAATCGCAAGACAGTCGATGTGGCTGTGGGCATCTTGATCAATGCACAAAATCAATTCTTACTCACCTCAAGACCCCCAGGCAAAGTGTACGAAGCTTACTGGGAGTTTCCGGGTGGCAAGCTAGAGGCCGGTGAAACCGTTGAACAGGCCTTAACGCGGGAACTTGAAGAAGAGCTTGGCTTGAAGATTGATGACGTTCAAATTTGGCGTCAACAATGGGTGGACTATCCGCACGCTTTGGTCAGGTTGAACTTTTGCAAGGTTCGCAGCTGGCAAGGCAACTTGGAAATGCGGGAAGGGCAACAGTTTGCTTGGCAAATTTTGCCTGTTCAAGTGGTACCTGTTTTGCCTGGGACAGTGCCCGTTCTAACTTGGTTGGCCGAAGAAAGTGGCTTTGTGGGTGACACACATCAGGCTTCAAGCTAGTCCATCTTCATTGCAACTTGGGGTCACCAAAATGATCTTGATCGGGTGGCGTTTCTTCGGGGACTCTGAAGCTCTCATTGGCCCAAGCACCCAGATCAATGCCTTTGCATCGTGCGCTGCAGAAGGGACGGTAGACATTTTGTGAGCTGAAAAGGCTAGGGCCGCTGCAGGTGGGGCACTTCACTTGTTTGGGTTTGGCGGATGGCTCGCTCATGGGTCTCTTTGCCAATTCAGACTGCGCCTGCACTTTAAGCGCAGAGCGTCATTTCAAAGGGGGTGTCTTCCTTGTTGGCAATCAATTTGCCATCGGCTGTTTGTTGCATCAACCGAATGACCACCAGCAATCTGTTGCAGCTGATCTCGGGTGTGAGGTTCAAAGTGTCGTCAATTCGCAAACGGAGCAATTGAAAATTACGGCCTTGCGGTAAATTTTGTTGAAGCTGCCCCCCCGTTGCCATGACCTTTTGAGTGCTGCCAGATTCGCGCATCATTTTGAGAATGAGTTGAATCGCATTGGCCAAAGGTGCAAAGTGTTGCGACCATTCGAGCAAATTAGCCTGCCTGTCAGCAGGTTCATGGTGTTGCCATGCGTGGTAGGCTGGTAAGTCAAATTCACAGGTTCCGCCGGGAATGGCTGTACGGCTTCGAATGCTGTTGAGAAATTCACTTTCACCCAAAGAACTGCCCATTTTCCCAACCATGCTGTTGAGCGATTCGAAGCGTTGTTCGAGTTGAGCAATCACCAGATCAAGCGCCTTCTCGGAAATGGAGGGGTTGCCACGGTAACTGTTGAGTTGCTGCTTGTGCCGCTCGATGTCTTTGAGAATATCTGATTTCAATTCAGACCGAGAACCTACTTCCATGATTTCAAAAATCGTGGTGAGCGCGTAATGGTGATCTAGTGCCTCGGAACGCTGACTCAATTGGTTAAAGCGTGCAAACAAATGCTGCAGACGCAAATAGGTCCGAGTTCGTTCGTTGAGGGGGTATTCGTAAAGTATCACGCTGCGTCTTTCCGTGCCGAGATCATAGCTCGAAGCGGGCCATCATTTCATGGACCCGTTGTTTCAGATGGGCTAAATCGATGCCTTCATTGAAAATGACAGCATCGGCGCTGTCCAAGCGCTGTTGCCGGCTGGCTTGCTGAGAAATGATCTGCTCGATTTCAGCTCGCCCCAACTGATTTCTGCTCATAACCCTCTGAATTTGAGTTTCTAATTCACAGTCGACCACGCAGACCCAGTCAACTTGGCGCCGCCAGCGTTCGCCAGACTCTACCAACAAGGGCACGTCATAGACCAAACAGGCATGACCCGCTGAAATGGCGGTATTGCTCTCTTCTTGAAGGACTAGCCCAACCAGTGGGTGAATGATGGCCTCGAGTCGGCGCTTGCTTTGGAGGTCCGAAAAGACCAGTGCGCGCATGGCTGCTCGGTCCATGGCGCCGTCAGGGGTTATCAGTTGTTCGCCAAATTCAGCCAAGATAGCAGGAATGGCGCGTCCTCCAGGCAGGGTGAGAGACCGGGATATGGCATCTGCGTCCATAACGGCGGCGCCCGCGCTGGCCATGATGCTGGCTACCGTACTTTTGCCGCTGCCAATGCCGCCCGTCAGGCCCAGTCGAATTGGCTTGCGGCTCAACGGGTCAAGCTCCCATGGAAATGCCTAAAAAGAAACATGCGAATCCAGAAAAGGCTAAAAAAGGTCCAAAAGCGAAGTGCCCATTGTGACCCAGTTGTCCTCGAATTTTTTGGATGACCCCAAAAATCAGCCCAGAAACAGAGGCCAACAAGAGCAAAGGCAAAAGGCTCCAAACGCCCACCCAGGCGCCTATCGCGGCCAGCAATTTGAGATCTCCCTGCCCCATGCCCTCTTTGCCCGCAATTCGCTCAAAGCCCCAGCTGACCAGCCATAGAAGCCCATAGCCTAAGACAGCACCAGCAACTGAATGCACGAGCAGGGTGGGGGTGAGCGACATGGCGCTACCAATGAGGCCCACCCACAGCAAGGCTTGCGTGAGAAGGTCTGGAAGTAGGAATGTTTCGGCATCAATCCAAGCCAAGGCTAAAAGCGCAGCGCAGAAAAAAGCTCCTAACAAGGCTGAATAGCCAAAACCGAACTTGAGGAGAGACATGCAAAACAACGCAGCTGTGATGATCTCGACCAAGGGGTAGCGAGAAGAAATGGTCTGATTGCAATGTTTGCAACGACCAAAGCTTAAACAGTAAGACACTACGGGAATGAGTTCGTACCAGCGAAGAGTTTGAAGACAGTGTGGGCAGTGAGATCGTGGCGTGAGCAAATTGAAACCATCGGAGTCACTTTCGTCAGCCCTCAAAATCATGATCGGCAATCGGTGAATGAGCACATTCACAAAACTGCCAATGACAAGGCCCATGGCAACCACCCACAAGATTTGTGCCAAACTGACTTCTGCCGAAGAGGGCAATACCCAGCCCATGGTGTCAGGGGACAACCACAATGGAGGCCATGCAGTGGTGATGTTCAAAAGACTTGTCCTAGGTTGAAGATGGGCATGTACAAGGCCAACAAAATGCCACCGATGAGTGTGCCCAGAACCACCATGATGACAGGCTCGAGAAGTGTCGACAGATTGCCAATTTGTTGATTCACATCTGACTCCATCAGTTTGGCAGCACGTTCAAGCATGGTATCTAGTGACCCCGTTTCTTCGCCAATGGCGCACATCTGAATGGTCATGGCAGAGAACAAGTTGGATTTTGACATGGCCTTGCTCAAACTTTGCCCTTCTTGAATGCGTTCTGTCATTTCAAGCGTGGCTTGTGCCAAATTAGGCGAGACACTTGCAGCAGTAGCAGGCGCTAGTGCTTCGGCCAAAGGTATGCCTGCCTGCAGCAAAGCCGATAAAGTTTGTGTCCATTTGACGATCATGGCGTTTTGCAAAAGCGGGCCCATAACCGGAATGTGAAAGATCATTTTTTCGAAAAGAATTTGAAATTTCAAGGATCTTTGGTGCGCCCTACTTAGCAAGATTGTGAATGCCAAAAGTGCCCCAAAAAGAATGTCAGCCCATTGACCCACCCAAAGGCTCAGGTTGATCAATTGTTGCGTTGCCCAAGGCAAAGACGCGCCCATGCTTTTGAAAACATCTTCAAAGACAGGCACCACCCAAAGCAAGATCACCACCAACACCATGACAGCAATGAGCAATATGCTGACTGGATAAATGAGTGCATTTTTGAGTTTGGCTTTCAAGGCGGCATGGGCTTCAAGAGTGTCTGCCAAGCGGTTTAAAATTTTGTCCAAGATGCCAGCTGACTCGCCTGCGTGCAATAAACTGCAGTAATGCTGATTGAAAACCTGAGGGTGTTTTTGAAAAGCCGCGTGCAGCGACTGGCCTGCATTGACTTCGGTGCGCAGTGCTTGCAAAGTATCACCAAAGGCCTTTTGATGGGCGCGAGACCCCACGATGTTTTGACTGAGCAATTCAAACGCCTGAGACAGGGGAATGCCAGCGCTCATGAGGGCTGACCATTGCCGTGTGAAAACGCTGAGTGTTTGGGCTGGCACAGGCTTGCTTTTGAATTTGCGAATGGGGGCAGTGTGCCGCCTGGCCACTGCCCGTGAGAGGGCGGCATCAAGCGACATCGGTGTGAGCCAGAACTTCGGACAAAGAGGTGATACCCATCGAGGCTTGGAGAAGTCCTGCATGGCGCAGTGTATTGACACCCTCTTTTTCAGCTTGCGCTGCCAGTTCGGAGCCACTGGCATTTTGCAAAATCAAATGTTGCATTGCTGAAGTGATTGGCATGACTTGGAACAAACCAATCCGGCCCCAGTAGCCCCTGTGACATTGAGAGCAGCCTTTTGCTGCATAAAAATGGTGTTGTGGTGAGGCTTGATCGGCGAAAGATTTCAAGCCTAATTCTTGAAGCCGTTGAGGTGACACACTGATGGGTGTGCGGCAATGAACGCACAAGCGGCGCACCAAGCGCTGTGCAGATATGAGGCTGATGCTGGATGCCAAGTTGTAGGTGGCAACGCCCATGTTGCGAAGACGAACCAAAGCGCTGGGTGCGTCTTGTGTATGCAAAGTGGACAGCACCAAATGGCCTGTTTGCGAAGCCTTGATCACAATGTCTGCCGTTTCATGGTCTCTGATTTCCCCCACCATGAGAATGTCGGGGTCTTGGCGCAAAAAGGCACGAAGTGATGTGGCGAAATTAAGGCCAATTCTTTCTTTCACATTGACTTGATTGATGCCTGGCAGTTGAATTTCAGAGGGATCTTCTACGCTTGCAATGTTCACCTCAGTCCGGTTGAGTACATTCAAGCAGGCATACAACGATTGAGACTTGCCTGAACCTGTGGGCCCTGTGACCAAAACCATGCCATGAGGTTTTTGAATGGCTTCAAGCAGTTTTTGTTTGTCGGTCGCGCCATAACCCAAATGATCTAAATTGAGCTTGGCCAAATCGGTTGATAAAATGCGCACCACAATCTTTTCGCCGAAGAGCGTTGGCAAGGTACTCACCCGCAAATTGAGACGCTGTGCATTTTGAAGACCCAGGTTCATGCGGCCGTCTTGTGGTACGCGCTTCTCTGCAATGTCTAAGCGCGACAAAACCTTGATGCGAGAGACGACTTGTTCTTTGAACTCAAATGGCGGCGGTGCAATTTCTTGTAAAACACCATCGACACGCAAGCGGACGCGGAAGAAGTTTTCGAAGGGCTCAAAATGGATGTCAGAGGCTCTAAGCTGGGCTGCAATTTCCCAAGTTTGCTGCAGATAGTGAACAACAGGCGCTTCAGGTGGCGTGGGCAGTTTGCCGGATTGATAGGTTGCCATCTGAAGCCATTTCATAAGAACAGGGCATTCAATGATGCGTGCATTTTGGCTGTTCAAACAGTCCTAACTCGAAATGCAAGAATTTGTGCGCTGGTATGTCGGCCAGCTTGTTCTATTTAGAAAATTCAATCAAAATGACATGTGTTTCAATGCAAGTATTGCGAGGAACTCATGAAACTACTGATCATTTTGACCATGCTGGGTGCTGTCAATGCCTATGCTAGCGACCCACCCAAAGCGAATGACAAAAAAGCACCAGAAAGATCGGTTGTTCCGGAGCGCATCACCCGGCCTAAATCAACACCAGAATCTTTGCCCCAGCCATTAGAGAAAAAGAGCACGCTAGACGTTTGCCCCAAATATGAGTACAAGGAAAGGGATTCTAAAATTGTTTGCTTGATCAAACCTGCGGGCGGCGAGAAACCCAAACCCGCGGCCAAATGACCCCTGGGATCAGCTGTATGGGGGATTAGCCCGACAAGCCTACAAAGACATTTTGTACATCGTCATTGCCGTCCATGGCGGCTAAGAAATTTTCCACTTCCTCGAGCTGCTCGGCGCTTAAGTTGGCTGGGTTGACTGGGTTCTTGGGTTGATAGCCCAACTTGTTGGACAAAACGGTGAACCCGTGCTCGGGCAGTGCTTTGCTGACCAAATCCAAATCACTTGGGTCTGTGATGAAAACTGTGACACCTTCTTCGTCTGCAGCTTCAAAATCTTGCGCCCCAGCTTCGATGGCTGCCAGTTCTGCGTCTGCATTCGCCTGCGCAGGCTCGGCTTCAATCATACCGACATGATCAAAATCCCATGAAACTGAACCAGATGTACCAAGTTGACCTTTGCGAAATAAAACGCGAACTTCCGAGGCTGTGCGGTTGAGGTTGTCAGTCAATGCTTCAACCATGACGGGTACTTGATGCGGTGCAAAGCCTTCGTAGATGACGCGTTCAAAATGAACAGGGTCACCCAACAAGCCGGCTCCTTTTTTGATGGCGCGTTCTAGAGTGTCTTTGGGCATAGACACCTTGCGGGCTTGCTCGACCACCAAACGAAGTCGAGAATTGGCCGCTGGATCGGGGCCACTCTTGGCCGCCATCATGATGTCCTTGGCCAAGCGCCCAAAGAGTTTGCCTCTAGCGTCTGCGGCTTGTGCTTTGCCTTTTGCTTTCCACTGGGCGCCCATGGGGCCTACTTTCTGTGTGTTGGTATGAAGGCGTCATTTTAAATCATGCCCTACCTATCAAAGCTTAAACCGTGATGTCGACGTTGCCGCCTTTGGGTTGGTCATTTGATTTAACCTCTTGTCTTGTCACTTCACGTTGAGGCTCCATTTTTGGCGGCGGATCGTTTTTGACCTTCTGCTCCGTTTTGACCGGTCTTTCTTGTTGAACACGAGGCGTTTCGGGCCGATTGTTGGCAGGACGAATTTCTGACATGATGAAACTTCCTTGGAATGAATGAAGAGAAGCAGGGCGTGTCGACACGACTCATTGTCAACCAAAATGAAGGGCAATGGGTTAAATCTGTAGGGAGACAAGACATGAAATTCGCCATCCTTATTTTGAATTTGATTTTCGTCTGTTCTGCTTGGGCCAATTCAACCGCCTGCTTTTCAATCAAAGACTCCCATCGCAAAAACGTCTGTTTGGCCCAAGTAAAATAGTTGAATTGAATACCAATATATGAAATCAGTTAAAAAACTATGGGTTGTCTGGGTTTCGGCAAGTATTTATTACCTCTCGCTCCTTCTGAATGAATGGGTATTTGGTGATTCGGAGTTTTCTTTTGATGTGCATTGGGTGTTTTTTCCAAGCGGTTTTCGGTTTGTTTTGGTCTTGCTTGCCTTGGAGTCGGGGGCCTTGGGCATCGCCTTAGGGGGTATCCTTTGGAATTACCAATTCCACCCCGATTTGGGGCTTGACTTTGCTTTGGTCACCGGCTTTGTAGCAGGTTTTTCACCTTGGTTGGCTCGCCATCTCAGTGTGAGTTTTCTTGGCTTAGACCGTGAGTTTAAAGTTGTATCGCCTCAAACCTTGTTGAAAATATCCCTCTTGTTCGCAACGCTTAGCGCGCTTCTGCATCAACTTTGGTTTTTTTCTCAAGGCCTCACTGAAAACTTAGCTTTGAGTTTCAGTGTCATGGCGTTGAGCAATTGGGCGGGAACTTTGTTGGTCTTAATGGCTTTCAAGTTCATCATTCAAAGATACGCCAACTCGGCCACTGATCGGCAAAAGTTTTGAATTTTAATTCTCATCCGGCAATTCATCATGAAACAAATTTACCTGCGATATTTGGTGTTGGCTGATACTTTGCGTCAAACAAACATTGATCTTTTGGGCATTGACGAAATTGGCAAAAAATTACTTGAGGCCATTGCCATTAGGAGTGCACAAGGCCAGCCTCTGGTCGTTACTCAAACCATGGAGCTGAGTGACATCGCTAGCCCTGCCACCATCCATCGACGCATTGAGATTTTGAAAAAAGCTGGCTTGATTCAAGTGATGCAAACTGAACAAAATCAAAAGATCAAATTTTTAGTACCAACCCAAACCAGCATTGATTATTTTGAAAAGCTTGGAAAACTCATGGCCTCCGCCATCCGCTCTTAAAAATGCCACAAGCTTTACCCACCTTTAACGATGTTTTGGAAGCTGCTGCTCGGCTTGAAGGTGTGGCACACAAGACGCCAGTTCTTCGTTCCCGTACGTTGGACGATCGAATGCACGCTCAGGTCTACGTGAAATGTGAGAACTTCCAGCGCATGGGCGCCTTTAAGTTCAGAGGCGGGTTCAATGCCTTGGCCAAATTGAACGAAACGCAAAGACGAGCAGGCGTGGTGGCTTACTCCTCGGGTAACCATGCGCAAGCGGTCGCTTTGTCGGCACACATTCTTCAAATTCCCGCCACCATATTGATGCCGCATGATGCTTCGCCCGCTAAGTTGGCGGCCACACAAGGCTATGGTGCCAAGGTCATCGGCTATGACCGTTATTCTGAAGATGCCAGTGCCTTGGCCATAGCCTTGTCCCATTCACAAGGTCTGACGTTCATCCCCCCCTTTGATCATCCTGATGTCTTGTCAGGTCAAGGCACGGCAGCCTTGGAATTGTTCAAGGAGGTGGGGGAACTCGATGCGCTGTTTGTTTGTTTGGGGGGCGGCGGGCTTTTAAGCGGAAGCGCATTGGCTGCCAAGGCGCTCTCACCAGAATGTCAACTCGTGGGTGTAGAGCCGCAAGCGGGCAATGATGTGCAGCAATCTTTCAGAAAAGGCGAGCGGGTCAAAATTGCAACGCCAGTGACCATTGCCGATGGCGCACAAACACCCATGGTAGGCGCCATCACTTTTGAAATCATCAAAGCTTTGGTCAATGACATCCACACCGTGACAGATGCGCAACTTGTTGACAGCATGCGCTTTTATGCTGAACGCATGAAGATGCTTGTAGAGCCCACAGGTTGCCTGTCTTTGGCTGCTGCCCTTCAAGCAGGCGATTCATTGCAGGGGAAAAAAGTAGGCCTGATTGTCAGCGGCGGTAACATTGACATGGCGAGGTTTTCGCAATTAATGTCGGCTTATCCGTGAAAGATTTAAGTCCGGCGCTCTAACAATTGCGACGCCAAAGCAATGAGTGCATCTTTGTATTGACCATCTGGCAATTGTTGTGCCGCATCCACTGCGCGCTGAGCCTCAGCCATAGCGGCCTTGCGACTGCCTTCTAGCGCACCCGTTTCACGAACGATGGCAATCACATGGCTCAGTTGGTCGACTGAGCCTGTTTCGATGGCCTTTTGAATCAATTCTCGCTGAGCTGGCGTGCCTCTTTGCATAGCCAAAATAAGGGGTAGCGTGGCTTTGCCTTCGCGCAAATCATCGCCGAGGTTCTTGCCCATTTCGGAGGCAATGCCCTCGTAATCCAAAACATCGTCAATGACTTGAAAAGCAGTGCCTAAGGCTTGGCCATAGTTAGCACAGGCCTCTTCCAATTCAGGCGAAGCTTTTGCCAAGATGGCGGCTAAGCGCGAGCTGGCTTCAAACAATTTGGCAGTTTTGGACCGAATGACGTGCAGGTAGGCGTCTTCGTTCAAAGAGGCGTCGTGCATGTTCATCAGTTGCAAAACTTCACCCTCTGCAATGACATTGGTGGCATCGGCCAACACTTGCATGATGCGCATACTGCCTGCATCCACCATCATTTGGAAAGCGCGGGAATAGAGAAAGTCTCCCACCAACACGCTGGCTGGGTTGCCAAAATTTTCGTTGGCAGTGGGACGACCACGTCGCAAAGTGGACTCGTCCACCACATCGTCGTGAAGCAATGTGGCCGTGTGGATGAACTCCACCACCGCGGCCATGCTGTATTTGTGCGCTTCTTGATAGCCCAAGGCACCGCTGGTCAGCAACAAAATGACGGGTCTTAGCCGTTTGCCACCTGCCGAAATGATGTACTGGGCAACTTGGCCGACAAGGGGTACGCCTGAACTCAGGCGCTTGGCGATGACCTCGTCGACCTGGGCCAAATCTAGCGTCACCAAAGCCAATGCCGAGGCTGGAGAGGCATGAGAGGATGGCGCAGAGCTTGGCAAAATGACTTTGAACAACTTGATTTGTGGGCAGAATCGCCGAAAAACTTGAGTTTTTGAGGCGGTTTCTGTGTTTTGTGGTGATTATAGAGAGCGAAAACGCCCATTGGGGGCTGGCATGAATTCTGTCTCAGGGGCTTGTCAAGTCTCAAAAGTACGTGCTAAAATCCTCGGTTCCTTAGGGTTCGTCCTAGGAAACTTCCATTTAAGAGGTCATTATGTACGCGGTCATAAAAACCGGCGGCAAACAGTATCGTGTTGCTGCTGGCGAAAAAATTAAAGTAGAACAGATTGCTGCGGACGTGGGCCAGGAAATCGTGATCGACCAGGTTCTGGC
>Ga0315907_10002948_pt1 | contig 20681 bp, 16 predicted proteins | sample LakEriMetagenome_3_FD_203525 | JGI IMG/M metagenome (GOLD analysis project Ga0315907, IMG submission 203525) | Freshwater fungal communities from buoy surface, Lake Erie, Ohio, United States - Buoy 12 MA123 | ecosystem: Environmental > Aquatic > Freshwater > Lake > Lake biofilm | place: USA...
TAGATGTTCGGCCGAATGGTGTTTGGCTGGCATTGTTGCGTGAAGGGAAGCTGATTGAGCTTCATGAAGAACGGGGAAATTCAGATTTCGCTGTTGGTGATATTTATTTAGGTAAAATTCGCCGATTGTCCCCTAGCCTTAACGCGGCGTTTGTAGACGTGGGTTATGATCGAGATGCATTTCTGCATTATTTAGATCTTGGCTCCAATTTTAATTCATTAAATAAATATACCAAAGAAGTTATTCGCGGGAAACAAAGTGTTCCCTCACTTCAATATTTCAAGTTAGAACCTGAACTGCAAAAGGACGGCAAAATTGATTCTTTGCTTTCTTCCAGTCAGTTTGTGATGGTGCAGGTGGCGAAAGAACCCATTTCTTCCAAAGGACCTAGACTTTCTTCCGAGATTACCTTGGCGGGAAGATACATGGTGTTGGCACCGTTTTCATCCAAGGTCTCAGTATCGCAAAAAATACGTTCCCAAGACGAAAAAAAGCGGCTTAAAGAGGTTATGGAAGGATTGCTTCCAAAGAACTTTGGAGCAATTATTCGCACCGTTGCTGAAAACAAAACGGCAGAAGACATCCAACAAGACTTGGCTCAATTGCTTGAGAAGTGGGATTCAATATATAAAAACTTAAAGGGAAGTAATTCCCCAAAACGAATTCTAGGTGAAATAAACACCACCTCCTCAATTTTACGCGATTTACTAAATGCCGATTTTAGTAATGTTCATGTGAATTCTTCTGACTTATATGAAGAAATCTCTACCTATGTGCAACAAATTGCACCGGGAAAAAACAGCATCGTTAAACTATACGATGGCCGTATTCCTATCTTCGAGCGGTATGGAATCAACAAACAAATCAAAGTGCTTTTTGGTAAAAAAGTTCCGATGCCAAGTGGGGGTTACCTCATCATTGAACATACCGAAGCCATGCACGTGATTGATGTGAACAGCGGTAACCGAAAGGGCGCCGATGGTCAAGAATCTAATGCGTTAGCAACCAATTTAGAAGCCGCTGAAGAAATTTCCCGCATCTTACAATTGCGCGACATGGGCGGTATTATCTGTATCGATTTTATCGATATGCATGACCGCGAGAATAATCGGATTTTATACGATAAAATCAAATTATTCATGAAGAATGATCGTGCAAAACACAACATCATTCCTCCATCCAAATTTGGCGTTGTTGAGATTACAAGGCAGCGCGTTCGAGAAGTTACCGAAATCGAAACCAATGAGTCTTGTCCTACCTGCAACGGAAGTGGGGAAATACAAGCCAGCATTCTGTATGCCGAAGAAATCGAAAATAATTTGGCGTACATGATTCAAGACCGTGGAATGAAAGGCTTTTCTCTTCAGGTTCATCCTTATTTAGAAGGGTATTTTAAAAAAGGCGGAATGTTTAGGTCGATTCAATGGAAATGGTACTTTAGATTTAAAACGTGGATTCCGATCACCCCGAATACGGCATTTCATATTTTGGAATATAAATTCGTTGACAAAAACCAAGAAATTATCCCTGAATAATGACCCTCGAGGGTGATACTCATCGATTAATTATTGAAATGGAGCGTTTTTGTGCCTATCAAGAGCGAAGCTCCTTTGAAATAAAGACAAAGCTTCACCGGAAAGGAGCTACGGAGGCACAGGTAGAACGTGTGCTAACACACCTTATTTCATCCAATTTTTTAAATGAAGATCGGTTTGTAGAAGCTTTCGTACAGGGAAAAAGCCGCATTAAGCAATGGGGTGCACAACGCATTAAATCTGGGCTTATCGCACATCACATTCCAGAAGCAGTGATTAATCGAGCCCTTTCTTCTTTATCAAAAACAGAGAGCCACGCTCACCTTAGGCGATGGATCGAAAAAAAAGAAAGCAACTTAAAGCACGAAGCAGAAGGACCAAAGAAACGAGCTAAAATCATTCGATTTTTACTCTCCAAAGGCTTTTCCTTGGATGAAATACTTAAGGAGGTTTAAGTTTTTTTGATGTAAAGCACCTCCTCTAGTTTGAAAACTTTAAGAAGTTGATTCTTGGTTAACGATTTAATACTCAAATCCCATTGTTTATTGCTGCAATCCACTTTTACTCGGATGTCTGCCAAGGGTGTAGGTTCGCCTGAACATGCATTTAAAATCTGACGGTCTAGTTCCGATAAATTAATCTGCTTTTCAGGGCGCATTTGTGGAAAAAACAGTACCTCTTGAATGGATTGATTGTCTGTTAATAACATCACTAAGCGGTCCATTCCGATACCAATTCCAGAGGTTGGTGGCATTCCGTATTCTAGGGCTCGAAGAAAGTCTTGATCAATAAACATCGCCTCATCGTCTCCGCGCTCGGAAAGCGCGAGTTGTGCCTCGAATCGCTCCCGCTGATCAATGGGGTCATTCAGCTCCGAATACGCGTTTGCTACTTCTTTACCATTAATCATTAATTCAAATCGTTCCGTCAGGGCAGAGTTGGTGCGATGACGTTTGCACAAAGGCGACATTTCAATGGGGTAATCAGTAATAAAGGTGGGATTGATGTAGCTTGCCTCACATTTCTCCCCAAAAATTTCATCTATTAATTTCCCAACACCCATTTCTGGGGTGACGTCTATGCCTAATTCATGGCATAACTCGCGCAGCGTTTCTTCTGATTTCCCTTCAATATCAAAGCCCGTGTGTTCACGTATTGCGTCACGCATGCTGATTCGTTTGAATGGGGCTTTCAAGGAAATCTGTTGTTCCCCAACCGAAATCTCGGTGGTACCACAAACCTTCAGGGCAATTTCTTCGATCAAGGACTCGGTGAAACTCATCATCCACTCGTAATCCTTATATGCCACATACAGTTCCATTACCGTAAATTCCGGGTTATGGGTACGGTCCATCCCTTCGTTTCGAAAATCCTTTGCAAACTCAAATACACCATCAAAGCCACCGACAATTAACCGTTTTAAATACAGCTCATTGGCAATTCGAAGGTAAAGCGGAATGTCTAGGGCATTGTGATGGGTAATAAAAGGGCGGGCGGTTGCACCCCCAGGTATCGGCTGTAAAATTGGGGTTTCAACTTCTAAAAACCCAAACCGATCAAAGGCCTTGCGCATCACTGAAAAAACCTGTGAACGTTTAATAAAAGTATCCTTCACATCGGGGTTCACCACCAAATCCACATAGCGTTGGCGATAGCGTAATTCTGCATCAGTAAATGCATCATGGGTGTTGCCGTCTGCATCTACTTTCGGTAAGGGAAGTGGTTTTAAAGACTTGCTTAAAATGGTTAAAGATGTTACATTGATTGAGGTTTCACCCACTTGGGTCTTAAACATCGCGCCTTCAATCCCGATGAAATCTCCTAAATCAAGTAGTTTTTTGAATACTTCATTGTATAAGGTTTTATCCTCACCTGGACAAAGTTCATCGCGATTTAAGTACAGTTGTATTCGTCCCGAACTGTCTTGCAGCTCTGCAAATGAAGCCTTTCCCATGATGCGTTGACTCATCATCCTTCCTGCCATTTTCACGGGTTGATTTTCCTCATAGGAAGCCTTCACCGATGCGGCTAAATGTGAAACCTGAAATGCAGCAGCAGGATAAGGCTCTATGCCTAGTTCTCTTAATTTAGACAACGAAGAGCGGCGTTGTATTTCTTGTTCGGATAATTCTTGACTCATTCAATGGTTATTTAACGGTGCAAAGATAAGGGATGTTTAGGCGCTTATAAATTAAAAAGGAGCATTCCAATGCTAAAATATATAAACAGCCCGATAATATCGTTTAATGTGGTTACGAAGGGCCCAATCGCCAAGGCGGGGTCAATGCGATATCGATGCAGCAGCATCGGGAACAAGGTGCCAAAGGTGGCTGCAAAAACAATGACGGTAAGTAAAGATAAGCTAACCACTGTTGCGAGTTGAATGCCTGAAAACACGGAAGCTACTCCGAAAATTAAACCCGATAATATAATTCCATTCATCAATCCAACGCCTGCCTCACGAAGCAATCTAGGGAATATCCGTGTCAATCCATGGTCGCCTTTCGCAATAGACTGTACAACGATGGCGGAAGACTGAACCCCGACATTACCCCCCATAGCGGTAATTAGCGGAATAAAAAAGGCAAGGGCTGGTAATTTAGAAATGCCTCCTTCAAAACTTGAAATCACTTTAGCACCAATGGTGCCTCCTACCATGGCAAGAATCAACCAAGGAAGCCGCGAAAATCCTGATTTCCAAAAGGACGAATTGGCGTCGGTTCGGTCACTAATACCGGTAGCCATTTTAAAGTCTTTATCCGCTTCTTCCCGTATATAATCCACCACGTCGTCCAGCGTGATCCTGCCCACCAATTTACTCTGATAATCTACCACAGGAATAGAAACCAAATCGTATTTTTCCATGATTCGAGCAACCTTTTCTGCCGTATCGCTGGTTTTAACCTTGATGATATTTTTGGATTGATAGAGTTCTTCTATGGTCGTACGAGTGTCTGCAAATAAGAGGCGTTTCAAAGAAAGCACTCCCACCAATTGATCCGATTCGTTAACCACAAATATATTGTAGACTTTTTCAACGTCTTCTGCCTGCTTCCTTAATTCAATCAGGGCGCGCCTAACGGTCCACTCTACGTGCGCTTGAAAAAACTCTTTTTGCATGAGTCCCCCTGCCGTATCCTCATCATAATTCAATAAATCTACAATGTCTTCGGCCGCGTCATCATCTTCCATTTGAGAAATAACCTCGTGGATTTGATCTTTGGGGAGTTCTGCTAAAATGTCGGCGGCATCGTCTGAATCTAAGTTCTCGAGTTGATCTGCAATTTCTTTGGATGACAAAGAGGCGATGAAGCGATCGCGCACGTCTTCATCTAATTCCATTAAAATATCCGCTTGCAGGTCTTCGTCTTCGGCCAAATAATAGATGTATTTGGCCTCTTCATTGGAGAGCTTATCTAATATTTCTGCAATATCGGCGTAGTGAAGGTGAAGCACCTGTTCTATGAGCCATGGGGCATCATCGTTAGCAACACGCAAACGTATTTCTTGAAGAAAGTCCTTAGTTAGTTCGTGGCTCATTAACAAAAAGTGTTACACTTGCTTACGAGGGAATCCGTAAAAGGTTCGCAGCGGATTTCAGGATTGCGCGTTGGTTTTTTTAAGGCCTGCTTTTCTTAATCTTCTTTGGATTACCCAAGGCCTTAAACAAAGCTTCATTTGAATTCGCTTGCGTATATTTTTCTGAAACTTTCTGCCAATCTAATAATTCCCAAACGGCCGTTAAATAATCTGCGCGACGATTTTGATAATTCAAATAGTAGGCGTGTTCCCACACATCAATCCCCAATATTGGGATTCCTCGTTCAATGCTAAAACGCATTAATGGATTATCTTGATTTGCCGTTGAAACTACACACAGGGTTCGGTTTGGCTTAAGAATTAGCCACGCCCATCCGGATCCAAAGCGCGTGGATGCTGCGCTAAAAAGCGCCTTTTTTAGGGAATCCATAGATCCAAAGGTCATGTTTATGGCATTCATCAATGACGGACTGCACGACCCTTGCATCGCTTTTGGTGCTAAAATCTCCCAAAACAACGAATGATTGTAATGTCCCCCTGCATTGTTCCTAACGGCCTCTTGTCCTTCAGATGGAAGTGATAATAAAATTTCCTCGAGGCTAGCCGATTCAAAAGAAGTGCCTTTAATGGCTTTATTCAGATTGTTTACATAGGCCTGATGGTGCTTTGTTAGGTGGATTTCCATCGTTTGCGCATCAATATTTGGCGCATACGCCTCATAGGTAAAAGGTAATTTGGGGAGCGTAAACGGCTGTGCGCTTGACAGGACCGCCAATAATAACATAAATAAGATTAAAGAAGGTCTCATTTTTTATGGGTAAAGTTACAAAAGATATCAACGCCGCTTCGGTAAAACCTGTCTGATTTTGCGCATTTCTTCGTATTTTTGGAGCCTTAATAAATTGACCACAATCATGGGGTTTCGGGAATATAAAGGGCTAAATCTGCCGAACATAACAGAAGAATTACTTGCTTATTGGGAGGCAAAGGATATTTTTAAAAAATCCATAGACCAGAACGGCTCCGCTGGAAATTTTGTGTTTTACGAGGGCCCCCCCTCTGCCAATGGGGTTCCTGGTATACACCACGTGATGGGGCGGGCAATTAAGGACACCTTTTGTCGGTACAAAACACTCAAGGGCTTCAAAGTCAATCGTAAAGCGGGCTGGGACACCCATGGTCTGCCGGTAGAACTGGGGGTTGAAAAAGAACTGGGCATCACCAAGGAAGACATTGGGATAAAAATCACCGTTGACGAATACAATGCCGCATGTAAAAAAGCGGTAATGAAATATACAGACATTTGGAATACCCTTACCCGAGATATGGGGTATTGGGTTGACATGAGTGACCCCTATGTAACTTATGACAGTAAATACATGGAGTCGGTCTGGTGGTTATTGGGGCAACTTTATGAAAAAAACTTACTCTACAAGGGCTATACCATTCAGCCTTATTCTCCGAAAGCCGGCACGGGACTTTCTTCTCATGAGTTAAATCAGCCGGATTGCTATAAAAACGTAAAAGACACCTCGATTGTCGCTCAATTCAAATGGCTTCCAAACCAAGCAAACCCATGGGGAACATACGGGAACAACCGTTATTTTTTAGCGTGGACAACCACTCCTTGGACCCTCCCCTCCAACACGGCTTTAACGGTTGGTCCAGGGATTGATTATGTGCTTGTGTATACCTTCAATCCATATACCTTTGAATCGATCGAAGTGGTCTGTGCTATGCCCCTCGTTTCTTCGCTGTTCGGTAAGGGATTTGTTGCGGTAGAATCTTCAGAGGCTCTCGTCCTTCCTGAGGATAAAAAAACCATTCCGTTTCTTGTGGGTTCGGCACACAAAGGGCAAGACTTATTCGGATTGCGCTACGAACAACTGCTCCCTTATTGTTTGCCCTTCGAACGTGCAGAGGAAGCCTTCCGAGTCATCGGCGGGGCTTTTGTTACCACGGAAGACGGTACAGGAATCGTACATACTGCGCCTACCTTTGGGGCAGATGATGCACGAGTGGCACAAGAAGCTGGGGTACCTCCTCTATTGGTACTGAATGAATCCGGGCATCCGGTTCCTTTAGTAGACCTACAAGGGCGCTTTATATCATCTATGGGTAACCTTGCGGGTAAGTATGTGAAACAAGCCTACTATGAGGAGGGGTCCGAACCAGAAAAATCAGTGGATGTTGAAATCGCTATTCATTTAAAGGAAACCGGGTATGCGTTTAAGGTTGAAAAATATGAACACAGCTATCCGCATTGTTGGCGCACCGATAAGCCCGTGTTGTATTACCCCTTAGACTCGTGGTTTATTCGGGTTTCTGAACATCGCGAAATGTTGGTGGAACTCAATAAAACAATTCAGTGGAAACCAGAATCAACTGGAACCGGGCGCTTCGGTAAATGGCTTGAAAATGCCAACGACTGGAACCTTTCCCGTTCCCGATACTGGGGAATCCCAATTCCTATTTGGAGTACTGAAAACGGCGATGAACGCCGCTGTATTGGGTCGCTAGAGGCCTTAAAAAGTGCTTGTGAAGAAGCGGTAATCAAGGGGTATATGAAGGTAAACCCCCTGCGTGCATTTGAAACCGGAAATATGAGTGCAGAGAATTACCTGCGCGTTGATATGCATAAAAATCAGATGGACGAAATCATCTTGGTTTCTCCAAGTGGACAGCCCATGCGAAGGGAGGCGGATTTAATTGACGTATGGTTTGATTCAGGGGCGATGCCTTTTGCTCAGTGGCACTATCCCTTTGAAAACAGCGCCTACATCGATAATGGCACGCACTATCCAGCAGATTTTATTGCTGAAGGGGTTGACCAAACGCGCGGTTGGTTTTATACTCTTCATACCATCTCTGCGCTGGTATTCGGAAAAGTGGCATATAAATCGGTGGTTTCGAACGGATTGGTATTGGACAAGCACGGGCTAAAGATGTCGAAACGACTTCAAAACACCGTAGATCCCTTTGTGACGCTTGCTGAATTTGGTGCGGATGCCACGCGGTGGTATATGCTGACCAATGCGCAGCCTTGGGATAATTTAAAATTCGATGAATCTGGGATTAAAGAAACCCAACGCAAGTTCTTTGGAACCCTATACAACACCTATTCATTCTTTGCGCTTTATGCGAACATTGATGCCTTTGACCTTGATGCGAATGAAATCCCTTTGGAGAAACGTCCAGAAATGGACTGTTGGGTTCTTTCTCGATTGAATAGTTTGATACAACTTGTAGATGACTGTTACAATCAGTACGATGCAACCAATGCGGGGCGACACATCCAGGATTTTGTGTGCGATCAATTGTCGAATTGGTATGTTCGCTTGGGAAGAAGGCGTTTCTGGAAAAACGAAGACCCTATTGATAAACTGGCGGCTTACCAAACCCTATACACCTGTTTAAAAACAATCAGTATTCTTTCTGCACCTATTGCACCGTTCTACATGGATCGCTTGTATTTGGATTTAACCCAGGGTAAAGAGGCAGAATCCGTGCACTTGGCAAAATTCCCAAGCGCTCAGCAGTTCGCTATAAACGCAGCACTAGAGCAAGAAATTGATTTGGCTCAACGAATTACTAGCATGGTACTTAGTTTGAGAAAAAAGGAAAAAATTCGAGTTAGACAACCCTTAAAACAGATATTAATTCCCACACTTCCGGAACCGTTGACCGCCTATGTGAATCGCATTGCCGAATTGGTGAAATCAGAAGTAAACGTCAAGGAGCTCACATGGTTAGATGCACGCACCTTGGTTAAACAAATCAAGCCGAATTTTAAAACCATCGGGCCTAAATATGGCCAACAAATGAAAGGAATCGCCGCATGGGTAACCGCCCTGTCTTCCGACGAAATTCAGGCCTTTGAAAGCAACGAAGGTGCACGTTTTATAATCGATGGGACTCAGATTGACCTGACCTTGGCAGATGTAGAAATTAGCACCAAAGATGTGCCCGGATGGGCGGTGGCCAGTGAGGGGATTCTGACCGTAGCGTTGGATGTTGAAATTACCCCAGCGTTAAAAGCGGAGGGAATCGCTCGAGAAGTTGTAAATCGCATTCAGAATGCGCGAAAAGAAGGTGGATTTGAAGTAACAGATAAAATTCTAGTGCAATATCGGGGGAGCGACGAAGTCCATGACAGTATTTCAACCCACGTCAACTATATTGGAGAAGAGGTGTTGGCAAGCCACTTTGAACGGATGTCGAGTGCGTTTAACGGGGTCGTTCAAGAGGAAATCATGGAGGCTAACGACTTTATATTTACATTAATAAAAAACACATGACTTGGATTTTTGACCAAAAAGAAACAGCAACCTCAGAGGGTGCCGCCATCCGATGGATAGATCATCGGTTTTTTACCTTAGACTTTGAGGGACAAGAATTTCACGGCGAAATTATTTCTGATTTAAGTGAAGCGCATCAGTTAGTGCTTAAAATAAATCACCGAGTATTTCATATTCGTAAGAAACATGCCTTAGATGAGTTAATTCAACAGCTTGGAATGGATAAGCCAAAGGTTCGTAAAATCAAAAGCTTCAACGCACCAATGCCCGGCAGGATTATTCATGTGCTCGTGAAGGTAGGCGACGAAGTTGATGCCGGAACACCCCTAATTTCCTTGGAAGCGATGAAAATGGAAAACACCTTAAAATCAAGCGGCATTGGAAAGGTTAAGACCATTCATGTTGTCTCGGGTGCCGTTGTTGAAAAGGGTGCGCCCTTGTTCGAATTCGAATAAGATTAATACAGGATTAATGCAGCAATTGTATATTCGCCGACAAACCTCTTGGATTTCCTTATGAAAACAATCAATCGTGAACTTAGCTGGCTTAGCTTTAACGCCCGGGTATTACAAGAAGCCCTTGATGAAAAAGTACCCCTTATTGAACGTTTCCGGTTTTTAGGAATCTATTCTAATAACTTAGATGAGTTCTTTCGGGTGCGTGTGGCAGGCGTTAGACGCATGATGGATGCGAAACAAAAAAAAGTATACGGATACGACGGGACCGCAGAAGAGTTATATAAAGAGATTCGCAAAGTTGTTTTGCATCAACAAGAACTGTTCGAGTCGTGCTATTTAGAACTTACCCAACAATTAATCAAAGAAAACATCTTCTTTGTAGATGAACAAACGATCACGCCACCCCTAACAAGGGCCTTGTCCAACTATTATAAAGAAATCTTTAAACACATGCTTTTTCCAATTATTTTGGACAAAAAAGCTACATTCCCAGACCTTCGAGACGACGCAATTTATTTGGCCATTAAAATCCATAAAAAAGGCTTGGCAAATCGCTATGCCATATTACAAATACCGCCAGGTAAGGCACGGTTTCATGTAATGAACGACGGCGCTTCTTCGTATTTTATCCTTGCGGATGATATCATCCGTTTACACCTGTCCGATATCTTCTCCATGTTACCTTATGATAAAATCAGTGCTTACACCTTTAAATTTACCAGAGATTCAGAGCTTGATTTAGAAGACGACGTAACCCAATCTTATTCCGAAAAGATTGAACGCAGTTTAAAGAAACGGAAAAAAGGTACTCCGGTGCGCTTTGTGTACGATGAATTCATGCCTGAAGATTTATTGACCTATTTACTAAGTTGTTTAGAGCTTAAAAAAGCTACAAATGCTATTCCCGGAGGGCGATACCACAATTTTAAGGACTTTCTTCAGTTTCCGGATTTCAATCGAAAAGACTTACTTTTTACGCCGCAACCACCTCATCGTCATGCCTTTTTAGAATCAAGCCAACAACTGTTAGAGCACATCAAGGAGCGAGACGTTTTCTTACATTTTCCTTATCAAAAATTCGACTATATCATCGATTTATTGCGCGAAGCTGCGATAGATCCTTTAGTAACAGAAATCAAGATTAATGTATATCGCCTTGCGCCAGATTCACAAATCATGCGTGCCCTGATTGCAGCAATTTACAACCGTAAACAGGTAGTGGTTATTATGGAACTTCAAGCGCGATTTGATGAGGCAAATAATTTACAATGGTCAAATCAACTCAAGGAACATGGTGCGAAGGTTATTTACGGCGCTCCAAACTTAAAGGTACATTCCAAACTCTTGTACATTAAACGGCAAAATAAAGGTGTGGATTTATCGGTGGCCTATGTAGGTACTGGAAATTTTAACGAACGAACCTCACGAATTTACACGGATTTCGCCCTAATTACAGCCGAAAAACGCGTGGTTACTGAGGTCTCTAAAGTATTCCGTCTCCTAGAGAACAACATGGAGCGGGTAAGCTTCCGTCATTTAATGGTATCTCCCATAAATTACCGACGAAAAATAATTCAACTCATAGACCGAGAAATTCAACTTGCCAAAGCGCGGAAAGCAGCCTTCATTCGAATCAAGTTAAACAACCTAACCGATCGTCAAATGATCGAGAAGCTCATAGAAGCGAGTATGGCTGGCGTACGGGTAGAAATGATTATTCGTGGAATCTGCTGTTTAAAAACTGACCTCAAAAGAAATCCAAACCTTACGGTAATTAGCATCGTTGATCGATACCTGGAGCATGCGCGATGTATGGTGTTTGGCAATGATGGTAAGCCCCTCTTTTATATTGGAAGTGCGGATTTAATGGAGCGCAACTTGGATTACCGAATTGAAGTGGCAACCCCAATTTTCGATCCTCGAATTCAGGCTGAGATTACAGAAATTTTTGAATACCAATGGAGAGGCACCGTAAAATCTAGGTGGATTACTTCCGACATGAAAAATGAATATCGGCGAACGGAAGGTCCCCCGTTTCATGCACAACAAAATTTATATTTAAAATACAGCGAAAAAGAATCCGATTAATCAATCACCGGGATGGCATGTTCTAGGGCACTGGCTGCAGTAAAGACGGCATCTATGGATGTGCTTAGTTGATTAGACCACCGATATTCTATGGGTTCCCCGCTTATACACCACGCTGCGCATTCGTCGATCGTCTTATCTGTTAAGTCAAACAACACCGTTACTCCAATCTGCTTGAGTGCGTGGGCATTACAATGTTGCTCAAAATGATTCGCATAGGGCACCACTAAGAGCTTTTTGTGGAGATAAAGGGCCTCCGCAGGCAGCTCAAAACCAGCGCCGCAAATGATGCCTTGTGCGCTAATTAAATCGCTTAGAAAACCAGGACCACCTATGGGACAAAACGTTAAATTTCCAACGCACTCCTCTTGGCTTACTTCTTTCGTATATATTCTAAATATGCCGGGCAGCTTTGAAAAATACGCGTGTAAAAAAGACCTGTCAAACGCCGTTAAGTACACTAAATTATGGGAGCCCCTGGTGGGTTTGGCCGCTAAGATTTCCTCTCGAATGATTGGATAAAAGGTGTCCTCGGTAAATCGTTCAAAATGAAACCCTAAGCTAATTGTACTTGGACAATAATGCTTAATGATCCAACGGCCTAAGGGAAACCAAAGGGGAGATTTCGGGCTTCCCGGAGCCCTTACTGCTGCTTGATGACTGAGCTCCACACAGGTTATCCCTTTCCATTTGCACGCCCATGCGCTTACGGGTTCAAAATCTGAAATCACCAAATCATACTGCTCAAGGGGTAATGCCCGAACTTCTCTTATAAAACGCAAAGGCTTTAGTCCCTTCAAAGTCTTTAATACATCAATCCCTCCTGGCGCTGACGATACAAAGGTCAATCCATAACATTGATATGCAATGGGGTATGGGAACGAAAGTTGCGATTGATTTCCGCTTATTAACACATCCACCGTGCCGCGTTGAGACAAAATAGGAAGCAAGGCTATGGCTCTACTTAAATGGCCATTCCCTGTTCCTTGAATCGCATATAAAATTTTCATGATGCAATCTGTTCTTCAAGAATCATAGACAAATCGATAGCTGTCGATTTCAATTCCGATTCTGGGTGATGTTCTGCTGTTTCTGTAAATTGATAGATGGACCATTTGCCATTGACATATTCAAGGGACGTATGGTTCTCTACCCAATCCCCAGAATTTAAATACGTTACTTCTCCCGTACCGTCGGCAGCGGAAAATACTTTTATGGCTGGTTGATGAATGTGCCCACAAACCACATATTTATATCCTTTTTCTCGCGCGATTTCAGCCACATTTTGCTCAAAATTATTCACGTAGGCAATCACTCCTTTCACTTTGTCCTTAACCTTCTTGCTGATTGATATTCGTTCCCTTCCTAATTTCAATAAGGTCCAATTAATCATGGTGTTGATTAAAATTAATAGGTCGTATCCTTTCCCACCAAGCTTCGCTATCCATTTGGATTGCCTCACCGAATAATCAAAAACATCGCCATGAAAAATCCATGCTTTTCCCGTGGGTAAGTCTAACACCACCTTATTATCTAAGGTTAAATTACCCAAGTTAAATCCAGTAAATCTTCGCAAAGCTTCATCGTGATTCCCGAGCACATAATGTACTTGTGTTCCACTGCTCATTAAGCGAATAATCTCTCGGATGACCTTGAGGTGAGATTCCGGAAAGTATTTTTTACTGAATTGCCAAATGTCGATGATGTCCCCATTTAAGACCAATATCCTCGGTCTGATTCGTTTTAGGTAAGACACCAATTCCGAAGCAGCAGAGCCATATGTCCCAAGATGCACATCCGAAATAACTACGACCTCATGTGTATATTCCACAGGTCAAAAGTGCTCATTAACAAAATGTTATGTGTTACGAGAGCGTTTTTTTTATGTTAATTTCACTTAACCGTTATGTTGATTGACTTGTCTTTCGTGCAGGAAACTTTTGCGTCCTGATAACTCGGCGCAGAAAAAGTGGCGCGGGCATTGTTTGAAAACCCATAGGATTCCGTGGGCATTCCAAGCACATTTTTATCCAACTTGTCGTTTTTATTGACGTCGTGATATACTGCGATTGCATAGGACCCCGAATTTAGATTGGCAAAGGTTACCTTGCACTTAAGCTGGCTGATCTCTACAATTTTCCCTTTAAGTTGCTTTCCATAACTTGGAAAGGTTTCACTCGAATTAAACAAGGCAACATAAGCCTGCCCCTTGTTCGAAGGGAATCCACTCACGTTAACCTCCAAACTAACGGTTTCTTTATGGAGTAACGCAAAAAGAACACTTGCAAAAAACCACTTTAACATACTCCAAAAACGTCCGAATAGAAATATTGTTCACGTTTATGGTCCTTAAGAAATGTTTACCTTTACCCTATGAAGCAGGTACTCGTTACGGGAGGCGCAGGATACATTGGTGCTCACACCATCGTTTCTTTGGTGGAGCAAGGCTTTTACCCCGTCATTGTAGACGACTTGCGAAACAGTTCCCAGGTAATTTTGGATGGATTGGCACAATTAGCAGCGGACAGATTTTCATTTATTCCCTTAGATATTTGCGATAAAGAGGACTTGTTTGAGGTGTTTGATGCCCATGCCTTTGACGCCGTAATTCATTTTGCCGCCTACAAATCAGTGGGTGAATCGTGTGAAGTACCGCTTCAATATTATCAGAATAACCTCATTGGATTAATGAATATACTAGAGGCGTGTACGAGGTGTTCCATTCCGAAATTCGTGTTTTCTTCGTCTTGCACGGTCTACGGAGAACCCGATCAAAAGCAGGTATACGAAACGACGCCGAAACGCTTACCAGAATCCCCCTATGGATTTACCAAATGGATGGGCGAACAGATTATTGAAGATGTGCATCGCAACTCCGTGCCCTTCCAAACCATTTGCCTTCGATATTTCAACCCCATTGGCGCACATCCGAGTGGATTAATCGGTGAACTTCCGGTTGGCGTCCCTAACAACCTCTTGCCTTACATCACACAAACTGCTGCTGGAATTCGCACTCACCTTACCGTATTTGGAAACGACTACCCCACCCCTGATGGCACCTGCATTCGAGATTATGTGCACGTAAGTGACGTAGCGGATGCCCATGTGCGTGCCCTATTATTTACAAGCGACAAGCCCTTGGATGTATTTAATATTGGAACCGGGAAAGGAACCTCTGTACTTGAAATGATACAATACTTTAATGAAGTTTCTGGTATAGACCTTCCGTATCAGATTGGACCGCGACGTTCCGGGGATATCACAGAAATCTTCGCTAATGTTTCCTATTCCAATGAAACGCTGGGATGGTGCGCAAAACGGAATGTGAAAGAGGCCTTGAACGATGCGTGGAACTGGGAAAACCGTCAAGCTAAAGCAAATGATTGATACCCATTGTCACCTGTACGAAGAATCATTTCTCCCATCCCTAGATGAGGTATTACATCGAGCGAAAGAAGCGGGCGTCACACAGATTTTACTCCCGAATATTGATGTGGATTCATGGGACCCCTTATTAAAGGTACTCAACAACCCTATTATTCCGTGTTCACCCATGCTCGGGTTACACCCCTGCTATGTAAAGGAAGATGTAAACGACCAGTTGAATGCCTTGGGCGAACTGCTTAAAACACATCATGAACAGCTTGTAGCGATTGGGGAAATCGGTATGGACCTCTATTGGGACAAACAATTCCTTACCCAACAACAAGAGGCGTTGAATCAACAAATTGAGTGGGCCTTACACTATAATCTACCGATTGCGATTCATGTTAGGGATGCCTTTGATCCCCTATTCGAAGTGCTGTCTGATTATCAAGACACCGAGCTTCGCGGGGTCTTTCATTGTTTTACTGGCACAAAAGAACAAGCAGAATATATCGTTCAAACGCATCCCTCCTTTTATTTTGGAATTGGTGGCGTATTAACCTACAAAAACAGCGGCTTGGCAGACGTGGTAAAAACACTCCCCACAGAGCGTCTAGTGCTTGAAACCGATGCGCCCTACCTGCCTCCTACCCCTCATCGTGGAAAACGAAATGAACCCGCCTATTTAATTCACATTGCCGACGCCTTGAGTAATGCGCTTGCGCTTCCCGTGAAAGAAGTGTATAAAATCACCTCTGAAAATGCTCGGCGCTTGTTTAATCTTAACGTGCAACACCTATGAAACCTCGCATTCTATTAATCTATACCGGTGGCACTATTGGTATGATGGCGAATCCCAATACGGGCGAATTACAGCCCTTGGATTTTATATACATGCACCAACAAATTCCAGAAATCGCGCGCTTAGACCTTGAGGTAATTCCGGTCAGTATTACACATCCCATTGATTCATCACACATGAATCCGTCACATTGGATAGAATTGGTTGCACTCATTGAACAGCATGAACCTCAGGCGGATGGCTTTGTGATTTTACACGGAACAGATACCATGGCCTATACCGCTTCTGCCCTAAGCTTCATGATACAAGGATTAACTAAACCTATTGTTTTCACCGGGTCACAACTTCCGGTGGGGATTTTGCGCTCGGATGGAAAAGAAAACATACTTGCTGCCCTAGAAATCGCCAGTAAAAAACGGGCGGACGGTAAGGCGGCATTGCAAGAGGTCGCGGTGTTCTTTCAATCTAAGTTGTTTAGAGGAAATCGGGTCTCTAAAATTTCTGCACACCAATTTGACGCCTTTGATTCCCCTAACTATCCCTTATTGGGTGTCGCGGGAGTAGACATTAAAATACATGCCAACCAATTGCTTGAGCAAAAGGCGAACGAAATTACCTACACCAAGGATTTAGATTCACGCGTTGGTTTGATTAAACTCTATCCGGGAATTAACCTCGACGCATATCAATCCGTGTTTGACCCTGTAGTTCATCGCGGCATAGTAATAGAAGCCTTTGGTTCTGGAAACACACCCAACCATGACGCCTTTGCCAAGGTTCTATCGGAATATGTGAGTAATGGCGGAATTCTTTTAAGCATCTCACAATGCACGAGCGGCAGTATACAGCCGGGAAAATATGCCTCTGGGCATTTATTGGCTCAGCTTGGTGCCTGGAATGGGACCGACCTCACAACCGAAGCGGCTATGACCAAATTAATGTGGTATTTAGGCAGTCACACGCATTCGAGCCCTGAGGAATTCAGCCTTGTGGTGGCCGGAGAATGCGCTTAAGCTGATGTTGCTTCGTTTAGCGCTTTTTTGTGGCTGAATAATCTTCGTAGTCTTCTGTCAACTCTTGACTCACTTGAGCGGTTACTGAAATTGGAATATAATCCACCTCCACATTCGTTTTGTCGAGTCCAAAATCTTCTGCAGGCTTCAATCCCGTAGATTTAACGAAGCGGTATGCTTTTATACAAATCATTTCGAACGGGGTCAGTTTATTGTCCATTGAAACCCGAGAGTTTAAGACAATGAATTTAAAATCAACCTTACCTACACGGTCTTTAATGCATTCAAATACGCTTTCATTGGTGAGTTCTCCTTTCTCCACCATGGTGCAATGTATTTTACGCATCATATATTCAATGCGATGTTCTTCTTTAAATCCAAGCTGTAGCGATACGTAATAGCACCCTTGATCAATTACTTCATGAACGGAATAATGTACGCCCCAGGGCTCATTTAAAATGTCTAAGTGCAAAAACCAAATTACTCCTGCTTTGCGCGGCCGCTTCATGAACAGGGAATGGTAAACGGTCAAGTCTAATTTGTCGTGAGAATTACTACGAGTAGGAAACACCAAATTTGTGGCCTCAAAGGGAATCGAGCTATCCTTTTTAACCGCCTCTAACAAGGGGGTTACAGCGGTCATTGGGAGGTACTCTGTAATGTTTCGTCGCAACTCGCGGGCTTTATAATAAAGATAAAGTAGGGAGAAGAATGTGGTTGCAAGAATTAAAGTAAACCAGCCTCCAGAAACAATCTTGCCTAAATTAGAGAGTAAAAACACTCCTTCAATCGTCAGGAAAATAGCAAAAATCAAGACATAAAACCCTCGGGCTCTTGGATTTTTCAGCATCAATAAAAAGCCCAACAGCACGGAAGTCATCACCATATCAATGGTAATTGCCAACCCGTAGGTGTGTTCCATCGCGCTAGATTTTTTAAAAATCCAAATCACCATTAAACAGCCCAGCATTAATACCCAATTGATGAATGGAATATATATCTGCCCCTTATGCTCTGAAGGAAACTTCACTTTAAGGTTGGTCCACAACTTCAATTTAATGGCTTCATTCATTAGGGTAAAGACCCCTGTGATTAAGGCTTGTGAGGCAATAATGGTAGCGGCTGTAGCAATGATGACCGCAAAAATTAATTGGTTTTTAGGCACCATGCTGTAGAACACCGTGGCTCCTTTGGTAAGGGTAAACCCTTCAGAAGTACACAACGCCGCTTGTCCGAGATAATGGAAGACCAACACCGATGCAATCACGGCCCAACTGATGCGAATGTTTCCTTTACCGCAATGCCCTAAATCCGAGTATAAGGCTTCTGCTCCCGTAGTGCACAAAAACACGGCGCCTAACGCAGCAAAGCCCCCGGGAACGGTAGTCACAAAATGAAAGGCTTCGTAAGGGTTAAAGGCCGCCAATACCCCAGGATTTTTATAAATATTGATTGCTCCGAGGTACGCTAAATAAGAAAACCAAATCACCATGATCGGCCCAAAAGCTTTACCAATAGCAGAAGTTCCAAATTGTTGTATGGTAAATAACCCAATAATTATACCCACGACGATGGGAATTACTGGTACGTCAGGGTTAATGTTATTAATTCCTTCAACCGCAGAAGAAATAGAAATCGCGGGCGTTATAAACCCATCGGCGAGCAAGGTGGCACACCCAATGAGCGCAGGAATCACTACCCACCGAACGTTCCGTTCTTTGAGTAAGGCAAAGAGGGCAAAAATTCCGCCCTCTCCATTGTTGTCTGCATTCAGGGCAAAATAAATGTATTTGATGGTTGCCAATAAAATCAAGGTCCAAATTACACAAGACAGTCCACCAATTACAAAGTCTCTACTCAAATGGGCGCCCTGACCGGTGATGGCTTGGAATACATAGAGGGGTGAGGTTCCAATATCACCAAACACAATACCGATGGTAATAAGAACACCTGCAAACGAGATTTTATGATAGGAACCAGACATATAAAAAATTTTGCTAATTTATAAGAAATAGGGCATGAATTCAATGAAACTTAGGAAATTATTTACTGCTATGGATTGCGTTTTGTTACACCAAAAAAATGGAATACCTTTGCACCCGTCTGGAGAGGTGTCCGAGTGGTTGAAGGAGCACGCCTGGAAAGTGTGTATACGCCAAAAGTGTATCGAGGGTTCGAATCCCTCTCTCTCCGCCAAAGCCATTAAAAAGCTAGCCTAAAGGCTGGCTTTTTTGCTTTTAGAACGGTGGGAAAGCTCGCTTTAACATCGGGAAAAAAGCAAAAAAGAAAGGTTGCGACTTCGGAGCAAGCTAGCTTTTTGATGGCTTTGAAGCTCCCCCCCTTGGGTTCACGAGCGTTAGCGAGTAATCCCAAGTAAATAAAAAAGCAAAAAAGAAAGGTTGCGACTTCGGAGCAAGCTAGCTTTTTGATGGCTTTGAAGCACCCCGGGTGCGGGTTTAAACCCGCACCCGGGAATAAACACACCCAGGAATAATGCCACAACCTATGCGACCCCCACGGGGTCGTACATTTCACACCAAACCTTGAGCTATTTATATTCGATTCCGATGGAATCGTGGAGATTCTAGGCTCACCATTGGGGAAATAACGCGACAAACTCATTAAAACTTGGGTTAAGATTCCATCGGAATAACATATAATAACCAAAACACAACACCTGCGACCCCCACGGGGTCGTACACTTCAAAACCAACCTTGAGCCAAGTATATTCGATTCCGACGGAATCGGGTTTAAACCCGCACCCAGGAACTAACCCGCCACCAAGGATTAAATACTTGATATCGTCAGGGTGTTATTTTTCCAAGACACGAATAACGAGCAAACAGCCTTCTTATTACTTTTTTTAACCTTTAAGTTAAAATTTTTGTTGTTTAATTTAATCTATAGGTTTACATTTGTACTATATTTATTAACCTTTAAGTTATGAATAATTTGAAAAAACCGCTTATGCAAAAGCACCTGGATGAATTAATCCAGTCCTACACCGCAGGAAATCATTCGATTAAATTATCCGTTGGATGGATTCAATATACTCGATTGGCTTTGGGTATGTCCTTAAGGCAGCTTGCCCATCGCATTGGAATATCGGCAAGTGCGCTTACTAATTTTGAAAAAAGGGAACAAACCGAGGCAATTACATTAGCTACCTTAAAAAAAGCGGCAAATGCAATGGACATGGAACTGGTATATTATTTTAAACCCAAGAGTGGATCTTTAAAAAACACCATCTCAATACAAGCAAAAAAGAAAGCGCAGGAAATTTTAATCCAATCGAATCAAACCATGCGATTAGAGGGCCAAGATACGGATCAAGATAGCCAAAATCAAGAGTTAGAAAGACTGACAAGAGAACTCGCTGATAACATGCCAAAAAGCTTATGGGATTAATTCTTAACTACCAAGATGGTCAAACGCCGTTGGATCCCGATCAGATTGATGGGTTGAAAATCAAAACCATTGCTACGCAAAAGCAGTTGAATGAATTCGAGCAAGCGAATATCAATGAGGCATTATTGTGGATTCACTCAAAACGAAAAATCACCGACGTGCTTACCGAAGA
>Ga0315907_10002949_pt1 | contig 20669 bp, 51 predicted proteins | sample LakEriMetagenome_3_FD_203525 | JGI IMG/M metagenome (GOLD analysis project Ga0315907, IMG submission 203525) | Freshwater fungal communities from buoy surface, Lake Erie, Ohio, United States - Buoy 12 MA123 | ecosystem: Environmental > Aquatic > Freshwater > Lake > Lake biofilm | place: USA...
TCTTTAGCTTGTTTAAATAGCGTCTCTGCTACAGATGCGTTAGCTTCAATACGACCTTTGTCAAGTTCTTCTTTGTAATACTTGACAAGTGTATCATGTGATATGTTTAGTACGGAGGCTATATCCTCATGGCGTGTGCCTACTGTAGATAAAGTATAAACCTTATTTCGGGTGTCGTCACTTACAAGGTGTGGGGGTCTTCCTACTTTACCGCCTTCTTCATTGTCTTTAGATAGATCGTCAACAGGGATTAACTCCTTGCTATCCTGTATAGTATTTATGTCATCGCTTATCATAGGAGTGACCATATTGTCAACAGGGTTTATAGATACTTCTTCATTCATTCGGATTATTCCTTATATATACATAACAAGTCTTTAGCTTGTTACAATTTGTTACAATTTAATTATAGATAATACTTGACAAGTTATTTACTAGAGATATTATTACATTGTCAATCTTGACAACTAACTAGGAGATAAACATGCAAGTTAAAAACATGACAAGCCTTAAGTCTTATAACAATATACCTAATCAATTCATTATCACAGACGATAATAAGACTTACTTTCAATCTTATAAGTCTATTATCGTAAAGATTGAGAGACTAGAAGACAAGGTTATTACTTATCTTGACCCTGTATATTATAACTATTCTAGAACTACATCTAAATATCGCAATGCTTTTCTAGGAGAATCTACCAAAGAGATAGAATCAAAGATTAAACAGGGAGTTTATATCCTTGAGAATCTTAACTAGTATATAGGGGAATTTATATATTCCCTTTTATAACTACGTTTTATTTAAACTTGACAAATAACAGGAGTCTTATACCATGTATTATATATTATGTAAAGATCAACTTAATAACTTAATAGGAAGATCTGATAGAGTGTTCTTCCCTTTTCAGATTGATTCTATTATAAAAGAACTCAATGCTAAAGAAGACGGCTATATCTATTATAAACAACTTGACAATGAATAGGAGATTATTACCATGTCAATAACTAGAAATTATAACGGGTCTTATACAATATCAGATATTAAAGATAACCAATATATTAAACAAACATATTACTTCTACACGCTTAAAGAAGCTAAAAGAATGTTTAAGGAATACTTGACAACATTATAAACTTATGTATTATTACTTTATAAGGAGATTATACAATGATTAATACCAATATACGCTTTAACGGCTTTTATGACTCTATTCATATGGATAACATTGACTACGCTATTGAGTCTTATTATTCAGATGATAACGGATTCTATGATTATGATTCGATAGCCGATAACATAGACTATAAGACAATCTTTAAAGATTATATAAACGTCTTTACAGATGAATTTAAGTCATGGATTCAAGATAACTATGATCTTGACATAGCTTTTAAGGATTTAAACCTTATAAGCCCTAAATACTATAATTATTCAACAGATGTAATTAATTGCAATATATCAGAAAAAGACAATGCTTTATTGATGATAACCTTTAAACGTGATAAAGACTTCATTAAGTATTTAGAGGAGAGAACTACGTCAAGAGACGGCTTTATCTCTCATTATACCTTTGGAGAGGCTTTATCAAATAAAGACGATATTTTATCGGATTATATTTTAAATTATCTTGTCAATAAGTTTGAATCTGATAATCTATTCATGCTAGATAACTATGACTTTATTTATCAATCTTTACATTAAGGAGATTAAACAATGAATAACTTGACAAAGAACTTCATTATATTACTATTAGGCTTTATCAACTTTTATATGTTCTTATTATTAATCTTATCTTACTAGGAGGCTATAAAATGATTAATGAAAATTTTAGCATTGGTTATAACGAGGGCTTAAACGCCCTTGAAAATATATCGCTTGTCAATGAAAACCCCGATCATGAAATTTTAGCGGGTCTTTTATCATCTATTGCGAATTGCGTCTATTATTATGCACCTAGCGAAAAGGCTGCAAACGAGCTTTTTAAATTCGCTATGGACTATGCAAAAGAAGAAAATGCCAAAATAGGCATGATCTTACCAAAGGAGACTACAAAATGAAGCGAGCCATAATAACACTTGACATTTCTTACAATGAAACTAACTATAATAGACCTGATTCATGGATATTTTCAGAACTATTTGATTTAGATGCTGAAGAATCAGTATCAGTTATAAGTATTGAAGATGATTTACCATTACAGGAGACTATATCATGCAAACAGAAATAGACTATATAAAAGAGTTAAGCAAAGATTACGTTAAGCAAAATAAAGAGGGCTTATTCTATATTCCTAATTATTGGGATAGAGAAGAGGCAAAATCTTATAATGTAGATTATCATAACGCTACAAGTTATTTTAAAACTATGATTAACAACCTTAATAAAGGAGGGTAATACTATGCAAATAGAACTAGACTATATTACAGAGGCTCTACACGCTATCGACCTCAATTTAGAAGATGTCAGTAGAGGCATTACACCCAGCGGTTATCTTACAATTAATCAGTATTTAGATGATATGCGATATCAGTTATCAGAACTTAATACTGAAATTTCTAATTTGGAGGTTTAATATGTCTGATATTCAATATAAATACAAATGTAGTGATATTGATAACCCTGATAATCATTATCATTATGGCATCGAATACTCTTCTGATTTAGAGGGTGTCTTTATAGACCATATAGAATGGTATTTATCAGAAGAAGAACGAGACAAAAATTTTAATAATAGTGAAGCAATTGACGCTAACAAGATCATGGAGACCTTATTATGAATAATTATTCCTATTCTTATGACTCTGATACTAACCATTTCATGCTTTTTGTAGATGATTTGTTAGTATATGATATGTCTTATTGCGACCCTATGACCGATAACGAAGCCGAAGAGTTAGCTTTAGAGTTATTTATAGACTACAAGGAGAACAGATAATGTATGTTATAGACTTTAAAAACAGAACTATTGCTAATTTTAACAATAAAAGGCTATCAGAATTCTTAAATGATGTAATTATTTACAATCAATCTACAATTAAAAACTACTATTTTATTAACACTAAAAAAGAAGCTGAATCAATTATTAAAAGTCAAATGAAAGCTAACAATGGATAGAGACCTAGAAAAAGTAATTATGGACTTCTTAATAGGGTTTGTTTTAGTCTCTATATTCTCGATCTTATTCAAAGTAATTGAATTTACCCTGAAATGTATATTAAAACGATTTTAAGGCTCTTTTTAGAGCCTTTTTTATTTCTATGCTACCTGACTATATCTTTTTAAAGATAATGCGTCTAAATGCTATTGCATGCGTTTTACAGGTATGCTTTTACTTCTTTTTCTTCTTTGACATTCCTGCTTCTGATAAAGCGATTGCAATTCCTTGTTTTGTGGACTTGACAATATTACCGCTTTTACCTGAATGAAGCTTGCCTTTTTTGAATTCACTCATTACCTTGCCGACTTTAGCAAGTTTAGCTTTCTTTGTTGTAGGTTTTTTCATATTTTACCCATAAAAAAAGCCCTTTATTTACAAGGGCTTAAAACTACTACGGAAATGCTGGGCGAGACTATCCCAACAACCGAATTATAGCATAAAACATATTACTCTGTCAAGCGACAATACGCCTTGAAGCCATAGTTAGCATGTTATCAAAGGCTAGTGCTAATTGGTATTCATAATCATCGTATTTAGAGGTTTTAAGGTATCTAGCGTAAACTGCATCCTTTTGATCTGGCTCAAGACTGCTTATGATCGCATCAATGGTTCTGACATTGGTCATATCCATTTCTGATACCATGTCTTCAAAGGCATCGCTAGTAGACTCTCCACCGCTAATCATACCTAATGACTTGCTAGGGTATCCTAACTTTGTGCTAGGTGCGTGCATCCACAAAGCCCAATCGTCTAGTATTTGCTTTAACCTGTCTATGTGCATCTATTCCTCGCTTGAATGAATATAAATACTTTTAATCCTATCGCTAAAGTCTGGCATAGGGTGATATATGTCTTGTAGCATTGGCACTTTAACTTTTGAGAATATAAGAAATCTATTCTGCTTGTTGACATTTACTAGACCTGCTGCGTGCATATTATACAACACCCCCATAAGTCTTCTAGCATCAGTCTTTAATGCAACTGCTATTTGTGGAATAGTTAATGCGTCATTCTCGATGACATCTAAAATATGTATTCTAAACTTCTCTAGATTGACTGACTTGCCATGCACTTCGTATTGTCTTTGATGTGGCTTCACGATACATCCATCACTTTACATTCCCACTTTCTTCCAGATTTAACCCACCCATGAATATGTATTTTCATTCCACTCTTACGAACAGTTCCTACATGCTCACTATCTGCAATCTTATTAGCCCTTGCTGACATATTACTAGCTGATGTAGTTTGAACTGCAAGTATCTCACCATCTTTAATAGCAAGTAAATCTATAAATCCAAACATATCTTGTCTTATCTTTGCAAATGCGTTCCATCGTTCTGTAATGGCAACAAGGTATCCTTCTTCTCTTAACTTCTTAAGACTTAACTGCGTTGGGCTAGTTGCCATTATACTTCATTCCCCCATACATCCCATCCTTCAGACTTTTGTCTAGCAAATAATTCTATTCTAGGCAAGTCACCTACAAGCTCAATAATTCTTTGTTTGGTAATGTCAGGCTTTTTTGAATGTTTTTCTATTGGTGTATCTATTACAGAGTGAACACCTGCATTAATTCTTTTTGGATTTCCCTTTGTTGCTAATAAACATATTTCAGCGTTAGCTCTAGTCCACCTACCCATTCCCATAAACCAAGTAGTTGCTATTTTATTTCTTTTAACCCAAGTAAACGCACAAGTTTTATATTCAAAACCCCATTCTTTTATTAAGTCAAAACATTCATTAAGTTTTGGCATGGTAACCCATAAAAATAAAATACAATCTTTATCGGCAATGTCTTTAACTGGTAATGAATTTATCCAATCAGCAGATTGTGTTGGGTATTTACAACCAGCACCTCTATTACCTGACAATGCTTTATCTTTATATGACCATGGTGGGTCTGCGTAAATGATATTATATTTTTTATTTGGAAATGGTATATGTTCAGATGTCATCAAATTGACTTTCGTTAGGTTTAGATACTCCATCAAAAAAACGTTTTTCTACTTCACCTGTTGACTTGTTTAATTCGTATTCATAATGCAATCCATCATTACCATTTTGACCTACAGTATCAATGCGAGATTGTTTTTTCTTTCCAAATATTTTATTCCAATTATCTTCTGCTTCTTTTTCAGAAATTAATAATGGTCTTCTTCCAGAACCTTTACCCAATTTTAATGATCTCCTTTTCAAACAACCAACCAATAGTTTTACGATGAGCAGATTCCCATGCTTCAACTCGTTCATGCTTATCTAACTCTTTATGGTTGTCTATCATATCATGGCACATATAGCAAAGACTAGCGATTCTGTAATCATGTGCTTTAATTCCTGTGCCTTTGCCATCACGTTGCTGATTAGAATGAGCAGCACAAACTGTACCATCTTGTCTTCCACACATAGCACAAGGAAACTCACGAACTGCTTCTAACAATTTCTTGTTTCTATAATTCATTAAAAAGGTGCTTCCTCATAGTCGTTAGTATTAAATGGCTTAACAGGTTCTTTAGGTAATTCTATAACTTGCACATCTGGGTGAGTGTCTTTATACCATTTGGCTTCACGTCTAGACCAACGATGCTTACGAATAATCTCACCATCATCAACAACTGCATGAGTAAAATTAGTCATCTTCTACCTCTAGTTTAATTTTGCCTATACATTTTGGAGGAACTTTTGGGTCCCATGTATCAATAACAATACCATTTTTATCTTGTGTAAATACTATTTTTCCAAATACATTCCATACATACAAATATTGTGGCTCTTTAGGTTGTGTAATAGGATTTTTATTTAACCAATCTTGTGGATATGTATAAGTTTTAATTGTTGAATCACTACTCCTTGTTCCTCTATACACATTTCCATCACCATAACAATTACATTCAATACTAGGCTCTTTAGGTTGTGGTTTAATGCGGTATTCTTCATCTGCTATATCGTTGTTAAATTCAGGAAAATAATCTTCATCCCAAACTGACCAATCACTCCAAATACCTTTACCTAATTTTGTTCTGTATTCTATTTCACCGCCATCAGCTAAATGTTTTATTTCTTTATGCCATTTATGTTGTTTCATAGTTCCCAACTCCAACCTAATTGACTCGCCCACTGCTCTATTGACTCTTGATACCGAGCCATTTCGTGAGTAGAAAGTTTTGTAGTAGACTTAACTAACTCCACAGGGTTACCAGCTATTTCAGTTTGGTAACGTAAAAATTTATATCCCATTAAATCGTGAACAGTGCTAGGATCTTCACCAATGTAATTAGCTATTGACCCATATAGCGACCACAATCTTTCATTTTGCTCTAGTGAACGTACTGCTTTTTCTTCATTCACATTAACTCTCCATCGTTTAGATAAGTCTAAAGTCTTAATCTTTTCCAAGAAATTCTCTAGGTTGTATTTCGTTAAAACGAACCGAATCATAACTATCTCTCCATCCTTTAGATTTAAAAGTTACACCGTCTTTAGATGTCGCTTTGTATATTATATCATCACCGAATAGTTCCTTGCAACTTTTTATAAAATCATTTATTGTCATTTAATTCCTAACTTTTTAAATTTAGCCCTTAAATATTTCCAATCAGCTAACATATCATCGCCACCTTTATTATAAATATCTAAAAGGTATTTACCAAATAATTTTTTAATAATTGGATTAAGAGATTGATTAAATTTTAATCTTGACTCAATAACCCTTATTTCAACCATTACTAAAACTTCTTTTTTTGTGTATTTTCTTTTTATCATTACGGTCTCTCCTTGTATGTTAGTCCTTTTTTGTCGAACCAAAATCCCCACTTACCCTCGACAGGATAGTTACGTTGCTTCTGTAAATACACCATGCAATCTGGTAAACCTTTTAATTCTTCTTCTGTCTTCTCACCTGTTTCAATATCATATTCCTTCTTCTTATTGCGGAACACACAGAGGATGTTATCGCATAAATTGCGAATATGACTCGATCCTAAAATGTGAGTAGCATCTGGCACTTCATGTTCGTCTGCCATTTTTCTTGTGTGTGCGACTAAAAAAATATGTATTTGTAAATCTCTGCAACAAGTAGCAAGTCTGTCTATAAAAAGTTTTTGTCTCTCGTAATTGTCTTCAGAAATATCTGACATTTTCATAAGAGAGTCGATAACAAATACTTCTACACCTAACACATGCTTACCCCAATACAATGTTGCTATCATGTCTTCACTAGATGTTGAACCTGTTTGATCGTACAAATATAATTTATCTTTTGCACGTTCACAAAACTTTATAATAAAATCATCCGTAGGTTCTGATGACTTTAATGTTTGTTGAACCATACGAGCAATAGTAAGCACAGGTCTCATCTCTAGTGATGCAATTAAACATTTAGTTTGTTGTTTCATTAATGATAAAATAACTTGCGACAAGAACATTGACTTACCATGTCCTGAAACTCCTGTCAATACAGTTAATTCAGCAGGTCTTATTTTGAAGTCATCTTCCGTTTTAATGAAGCCCAACGATTTACCGCTGTGTATTTCAGAATTAAAATATGAAACGACACTTTCAGTAAAAACATCCGTACTCTTAACAAGAAATTCTGCATTGTTATTTTCACCCTTGTAATATTCATTTATAATTTCCTTATTGACCGTCAACTTCTCTAATGCTTCACCTATATTCATTTAACACCATCCCATTGACTTCTGACTTTTTCAATTCCATCTTCCCATCGTTCTTGATTGATGTAAGTTAATGGTGCTGGATTAAATCCATCCTTCCATTGTTTAGATTGTTTCATTGCTTTAACATGAGTAATAATTTTATCTGCAATGCTATCCAACTTCTTATTAGCCCATTTATCCATACATGGTTTTTTACCTACTTTTCTATTGACTGGATACTCTTTCCAAAACTCTTCGAATCGCACAATAGATATTATCTTATCTTCTCTTATCTTATCTGGGGCGGATGTTGTCTGCCCATCGTCTGCACTTTGGGCGGAATTTGTGCAAAGCCATTCAGATAAAACTTCTAACATATTGATTATATAGTCTTTGTCTTTACGCAATCTAAATGCTATAATATCAACACTAGGTAAATTACCTTCATCTTGACTAGCTAAACACCATAGCTCAAAAAGTGTTGCTTTTTGATCTGAAGTTAGTTTAAACCAATCTAAATTATTTAAAATATCTCTACCATAAATCTTAAACCATGTCATCTCTTTTCTGTATTTTGGATTAGAAACATTATAATAATTAAACTTGTCCCAATTTTTTATTCTCACATTATTCTCCTTGTGGAATAGTTTCGGCTTGTCTTCTCTTAATTAAAATTTCTTCAATTTGCTCTGCACGTTTCTTTGGAATATCTTTAGTTGGTTCTTTAGCCCAATACTGAATAGCTTGAATAGAAATATCTAAAGCATATGCCATCTTGCGTCTTGAGTTATTAAAGTGTGATACAGCTTCCGTAAAGTTCATTTAAGTCTCCTTATTAAAAATGAGACATGACTATAACACCTATTTAAAATCTTGTCAAGAAGTTAAAAGTCGGATAAATACCACCCTATTAAAATAGTTGTTGACAATAATACAAAGTAGGAGTATAGTGGCTGTTCTAGTTTAGGAGTTGATATGGAAAGATTTATTCGTATTATTACTAATGAACGATTGCAAAAAAAGTTTACACAAAAGTTCTATTATGTGGTAAAGTGGTTTTTAGTAATATTTTGGGGGTATTTTTTATGGCATCTAATTTAAGACGAGTATCAGAAATATTGCATGACATGGTAGAAGAGTTTAAACAATCTAATGACGAATGGGAGAAGCGTTATGGATCAACAAATGTTTCACGATCAAGTAATGATGCAACAACAAATGAAAGAAGTAAACAAATACATAAAGGAGACAAGCAAGATGGGAGTTTATAAAAAATTAATGAAAGCTAGATTAGCATTACAAAATACTAATCTTACTAAATCTGGGCATAATAAATTTGCTGGATATAAATACTTTGAACTAGGTGATTTTTTACCAGTTATTCAAAAAATATTTGATGATTTAAGTTTATGTGGAGTTGTATCTTTTGGTACAGAAATTGCTACATTAACTATCACAGATATTGAAGATGGTTCAGAAACACAAATTACAAGCCCTATGTCTACTGCTGCTCTTAAAGGTTGCCATGAGGTGCAAAATTTGGGGGCGGTTCAGACATACATTCGCAGGTATCTTTGGGTGGCAGCCCTTGAGATTGTTGAATCTGACGTGGTAGATGCTAGTGCTGGTGCTGTTATCAAAATGAAAGATACCAAAGCAGAGGACTTTATCTAATGGAACAGCGTTCAGAAGAGTGGTTTCAAGCACGACTAGGCAAAGTTACGGCTAGTCGTGTAGCTGATGTTCTAGCAAAGATTAAGAGTGGTGAATCTGCGTCTAGACGTAACTACAAAATTCAGCTAGTAAGTGAAAGACTTACAGGTGAAAGGCAAGAAACATATGTAAACCAAGCGATGCAAGATGGAATTGATAGAGAGTTCTATGCTAGGGAAAGATATGTGCAACAATTCGGGGCAGTGGAAGAAGTAGGATTCATTAAACATCCTACTTTGGAAGCTGGTGCAAGTCCAGATGGTATGGTTGGAGATGATGGTATTCTTGAAATTAAATGTCCTATGGGAAGCACGCATACAGAAACATTGATGACTCAAGATATTCCAAGTAAGTACATACCGCAAGTGCAATTTCAGCTTTTGGTGACGGGTCGTAAATGGTGTGATTTTGTTAGTTATAACCCAATGTTTCCAGAGCATTTACAGTTATTCGTAAAGCGTGTGGAAGCAGACCCTGTTTACCAAAAAGAGTTAGAATCAGAAGTAAAGCAGTTTTTAGATGAAGTAGATGATGTAATCAACAAACTAAAGGAAATTAAATGAGACTAACAGAAGAACAAAGACTAAAACTTATGATGGCTTCTAGTGGTTTAACGCCAAGAAAGTTTTGGGATTTAGGTGAGGAAGGACAAGCACCTTATATGGAAAAACTACATGCGGCAATAGATGAAATATTAGAAGAAAATCCAGACGCATTTAGAGGGTCGGTAGTAAAAAGGCATTATACTAGACGTAAAAACGCAGTTAGATAACTTAAGGAGAAAAGAATGGCAGAACAAAAGTATGATAACACTAACACCTTTACATTGTTTAAGAACGATCAGGGGGACAATCCTAAAAAGCCAAATTACACTGGGATTGCAAACGTAGATGGTATTGAGTTTAGGATTGCTGGTTGGATTCGTGAAGGAAAGAACGGTAAGTTTATTTCTGGAACAGTACAACTAAAAGATGGTGATGTGAAGCCTAAACAGGCAGAGGTAGATGAGGATGTTCCTTTCTAGGAACACCCTCTCTAAATGTATTACTTGTTCATAACGTACATTGTAACTTCAAAGCCGAAACGCATTTCAGTTGCTGATGGTTTTGTCCACATGATTATGTCCTTTGTATGTAAAAATTAACGATTTTTGCTACACAAACATATTTGTATGTAATAGATGCAAGACAAAGTAGTTTGTATGTAATATATTGCTCTTTTTGCAATACAAAAGCAACTAATAAACATTTATTTTACCCTAATGAAAATACGGAGAGATTATGGATTATGATGATGATGTAGTAGACTATGACGATAATAATAGGCTTTCAGAGCTTCCAGAAGCTAAACTATTGATAGCAATGCTATACCAAACAATAGATGACGCTATGTATGTTCCTAAAAAATATAAAAGAAATGCAACTGAAAGATCTATAACAACTTTAAAGTCTAAAAACAAATTAGCTTTACGAGACAAGGTAGATGCTATACAATGGTTATTTGATGATAACGATGTTTATGACCTGTGTTGTGATTTAGCTGGCATGAGCAAATACAACATTAGAGAAATGGTTATTAACAAAATAGGTGCTGATGTCATTATGCCTTTAGTTAGCGGATTCTATCAACCAAATGGACATTAATGCTTTAGAACTAGATATAGCGTGTTATGCTACCGCTGTTTACCACGAAGTTAATACAAGAACATTGGAGGAAAAAATTGGAGTCATTAATACTATACGGAATAGGGTTCGTGATGGTCGTTGGGGTAATTCTGTATGTGCTGTCGTTTATTCTAATAATCAGTTTGCTGTGCAAGATCAGTCCCACCATCCAGTTAATGAAAGGGCGTATTTGGAGACTAAACTATTGGTTATTGATACGATTGTTCATAATAAATATGCTAACCCAGTTGCAAATGCTTTATATTTCCATGATGACTCTATACCGCCAAAAAAAGAATGGTTTGGTAAAAGAAAAAAAACACATATAGGAAGGATGGTATTTTATTAATGAAACCTTTAGCGTGGCTTGTAGAAGAATTTGATGGAAATGGAACACTTGTATGGTCTGGAATTATGACATCAGAACCTAAAGAAATGTCATGGTTTAAAGACCTTAAATCTAAACTGCATAACGTTACAATCACGCCATTAATACCAGATACAAAGAATATTGTTAAAGTAACAAATGTTAAAAAATATGATAGCAAGAGATTAACAGAGGCAAATAATGGACTTTAAACCACTTACACAGGAACAAATAATTGATGCTTATAGTAAAGTTTTTCCAACACGATATGAGCCAATGACAATAGATAGAATGATACAATTTGCAAGAATTATAGAACAATTACATGGAGTAAGATATGAAACCTAGTTTATTTATAGCAACACCAATGTACGGAGGGCTGTGTTATGGTACATATCTAGAATCAATGTTAAAGCTACAGGCATGGCTTATCTCTAAAGACATAGACGCATACTTTTCATTTCTTTATAATGAAAGCCTGATTACTCGTGGTCGTAACACATTAGTGAATGACTTCTTAAAAGGTGACGCATCTCATATGATGTTCATAGATGCTGATATTAGTTTTGAGCCAAAACACTTTTTTAAAATGCTTGATGCTGATGTAGATATTATTTGTGGCGTGTATCCCAAAAAAGAAATAAATTGGGCTGGTGTAAAGTTTGCTATTGACAAGAAAGTTCCAGAGCACCAACTAAAATACTTTACAGGAGATTATGTAGTTAATCTTGTAAATGAAAAAGACCTAGTTCCTACAGATAAACCTTTTGAAGTGAAGCATGGCGGTACAGGCTTTATGTTAATTAAACGTGAAGTGTTTGAGAAGCTAAAAGAAAAATGTCCATCATACACTCATAATATGAATGATACCAATGACAATTCTGATTTAGGCGATAAGATCACAGAATACTTTGCTACAAGTATAGATGAAAATAATCACTTGCTATCAGAAGACTATCATTTCTGTAAACTAGCTCGTGACAATGGTTTAAAGGTACATGGTGCTGCTTGGACACAATTAGTCCATACGGGAACCTATCAGTATAGTGGAAGGCTTGTATGATTATACCGAATAACATGATTAGCCATGTAGGCAAAATATTTCAAGGTGAATATGCAACACTTGGAGTTATAGAAAATCCTTATATCATAGACATAGGTGCTAACGTAGGTGGCTTTGCGGTATGGGCACATGAGTTCTTTAAAAACCCAAAGATTGATTGCTATGAGCCTATAAATGCTAATTATGACCTATTAAGACAGAACATAGAAGGTACTGACATTGCCATTAGAAATATAGCAATAGGCAAAGAGGATGGTAAACGCATGATGTATTACGGTTTAGATAACTGTGGGGAATCTAGCCTGTTTCAAGGTGATAGGCAATTAGAAGAAGGTGAAATGGTTAAAGTAATGTCATCTAAACATTTGCCACGATGCGACATTATGAAGATAGATACAGAAGGTGCAGAGATTGAGATACTAGAAAATCTAGTAAATTTTCCACTTGTATTTTTAATAGAATTTCATTCTGCATATAATAGACGTAAAATAGATCAATTATTACTTGACTATACGCTATTAGAGTGTACAATGCGAGGAAGAGATTATGGAATACTCAAATATATTAAATCATCTTTGGTAGAGGTTTGACATGGGAGCACCAAAAAGTTATAATAGGCAATTTATAGATGAGATACAAGCATTTATAGATTCGCCTCAATGTAGAACTAATACAGATGCTAGAAGGCATTTTAAGATGAATGGTATTAAGTTAAAAGAATTGCAAGCTAAAGGTTTATTAAAGTTAAAGCCAACATTAAGTAAGACTATGGTAGCAAGAATGGGTAATGCAGCAAATAAAGGAAAGCAAATGTTTCCTTTGCAAGATAGGTCAGTTATTAAATATCAAGGAGGAGTTAAGTATGGATAATGTAAATCATCCAAAGCATTATTTGGTAGGTGGGTTAGAGGCAATAGATATTATTGCTAGTCGTTTAACAAAGGAAGAGTTTATTGGATACCTAAAAGGTTCTAAATTGAAGTATGATTTAAGATACCCATTCAAAGGTAGACCAGAAGAGGATTTAGCTAAATCTGAATGGTATAAGAATAAACTTGTAGAAGTAATGCGTGATGAAGAAGCTATTAATCCGCCAGAGGTAACAGCTCAACTACAAAGGCTAGAGATGGTAGACGACTAATCGTCTAAATCTGGAATTTCAGAATAAACGGAAAGCCCATCACCACTAATCTCGATGTGGCTTCCGTCATCTAAAACTAAAATAAGCACATCTTCACCGTAGTAAGCTTCTGCTTCTACAATTTCTTTTCCTACAATATGCTCACATAATTTTTCTAAATTCATAATATTTCCTATATGCTGATAACTGCTTCTTTTGCTACTTTTTCTGATTTTACTGCACGAGACCATGAACCACATCCTTGACATTGAAAGCGTTGATAAACTTTAGATAAACTAACTTGAGTACCACGAGAATGTAATTTGCGTGAACCGCAATTTGGACAACATGTATTTGCGGAATACGCATTATGGTTTGGATGTGACTTAATCCATGCTTTAAACTTATCGTAAACTTTCTCTAAAAGCACAACATCGTTCTTGTTATATGCTTCCATAGTTTTCCATGCTTTACGATCATTATTCATACACTTAACCCACAATGTATGACCTTCATGTTCTGTTTTACTACCAAGCCCTAAAGCTTGTGCTACATAGTCTAGTTTGTTAGAAACAAATCTAAACTGTCTTCTTGCTACTTGCAATAAATCTATCTGTTTAACAGGTGCTGGAGGGTTCATACCAGACAAGAGAAACTCTTTCTGTAAGATAGGTATATCAAATCTAGAGCCATTATAATGCACTACGGCATCAGCTTCGTCTAATAGCTTATGGACTGATTCAAGCATCTTTTTCTTACCAGACTTTTGAATAGAGTCAAACATAATTTTAGATTCGCCATACCATTTAGCTGCATAGCATAGTGTATAAGATGATTCTAGTAATTGGTTAATTGAAATGTTTTGGTCATAGATACCCCATACATGAGCTGTATTAGGTGATACTTCAATGTCAATCATTAAAATTTTCATAAGAGTCTCTAGTAATTAGATACCTTATTATATACTAAATATAGCAATAAAAACAGTAATATATACTTAAAATGATCTATTGCACAAAGTATATCGCAGATTAAATACTCTACCATATTTTAATAGTTGCTTTTTTAGCTGCTTTAAGTTTTTCAAAGAATATATCAAAAGCGTTTTTAGAGTTACCTATGAAGTCTTTACCAGCATATGTAGCACCAAGTAATATACATCCTTCTGTGTGCTTTGATGTATTGCCAGAGTGTATCCTTACGCCTGTAAAGTTAGGTACATTAAGAATATGTGGCATTGGTCTACGAAAACGAACAGAATCATCAATAATAACATCGTAAGTTCCAGCAGGAATAGCTGTTTGTCCATTTACTTTTTTACCCTCTCTAACTTTATCTTCTAAAGTGTAGCAAAAATATAAATTGTTTATATACATACGACCAGCAGTGTAATTATCTTTAAAGTCGAATCTTTTTACTTCAATCAACATAAGAGTTAATATATTCCAATGCGTATGTTAATTGTTCCATAGCTATCATAAATGCTAAAGAAAAGCCCATAGCAATAAATAATAAAGTTACAATAATTAATTTAAGAAAAGATAAACCAATAAAATTCATAAAGTGTAGAACTATCATATGATCCTTATTTTTTAAGAGTTAGATACATTCTTTCGCCAATAACAAAAGACATACAAGCTCCAGTCATATCTAGAAATACTGCCACTACACCAGCACCAACAACTTCTGGATTAAAGACTATAATGCCTGTGAATAACATTATAGCACTAATGATGATATATCTGAATGATGCTCTTAAATTAATAATCCATTTAGAAGGTTCACCATTGACACCATCTAATGCAGCTAAAGCCTGTAGTTTTGCAGCTTCAGCTTCCATAAGTTTTACTCGTTCTTCTACGTTTTGTGGTTGTCCACCAGCACCACCTGTAAATTTAGCTATGATACCTCTAACACCATCACTAAATGCAGGGACTAAAGCTGGTAGAATTAAAGATGCGACTGAACTAATCATTATAGCTCCTTTGGATCGTAACCGTATTTAGTGGCTACTCGTTTTTGAAGTTTTTTAAAGAGACCAGCATGCTTTACATAGCGTTCTGTATTAGGGTATTCTATGTAAATTGCCATGTGTATTAACTCGTGCATAAGAGTCTTGATGACTGTATCTAAATGACCACATTTAGCTGTGCTAATAGTAATTGTATGAGGATCACCATGTTCTGGTGGTGAATATTCTCCATAAATTTCTGGATCATTATTGACTACAAAATCTACTTTAGATGCAGGTGGGAATTTATATTCATCAAATACAGGGAACTCTATTAAAGCCGAATATAGATTAGCTATATTGTTCTCGGTAATGAATGTCATATAGTTGAACGTGGTTTAAATAGTTGTGGATTGTAGACTGCTGTTGCATCTATTTCTGGAAAGTAAATTAATACTGATTCCATATTGTTTACAGATTCTTTCTTCCAGCAACCTTCATGGTTAGCATGACCATTTTCTGTGGCATACGCAGCATAAGGATAGCCACGCAAACCCATTTTAATAAATGTACATTCTTCTAGTGTCAATACTACTTCACCAGTTTCTGTAGCCATTGACATTTCTTTAGGTAACTCTTTACTTTCTGCATAACTAAATAACCAAGACCAAAATAAGGCAAGTATTACTATATACAGAAATGATTTCATTTTATTTTCCTAAAATGTTGTGCATAAAGAATGTAGCTAAACCACCTAAAAATGAAGCTATTGTCATACCAGCCCAGAATCCACCTTTAGATTTGTTTGCAAGTTCTAGTAATAGGTCAATATTAGTTTCTAACTTTTCTACTTTATCTTGTAAATTTTGAACTTCAGCAATTAACTTGCCATATTGTATTGGATCAATTTCATTACTCATTCTTTAAACCTTCGGTGCGTTATATAAGTTAATGGGAGGAAGTGTTAAATCATTCCATTCAATCATAGTAGACTCTTGTAGTCATCAGCTTCTGTCATGTATGGTGCTAACAATCCAGCAGCATTTAATGGAGTAGTATTGCCTTGTATAAGATTAATACCAGAATATGGTTGACCACCAGTTTTAATATTATCAATTACATTTTGCAAGTTTTGTTTTCCTAATGTACCAGCAACTCTTCTAGATATTGCTTTGGATGCAGGAATTACATTTGCACCTAAAGCAGCACCAACTGGACCGCCAATTTTAAAACCAATTAAAGCTGGAATACTTAAAGCCGCTACATTTTGCCCTTGATTAATGTTAGCTTGCATTGGTCTACCAAAAGCTCGTAATGCGTTTTCAATTCTTCCACCTTGAGCAGCATCTTTAATAGCCTTAACCTCTTCAGCACTAAATCCACGAAGTTTATTTTTATTAGTGGCTAAATTTCTAAACTGATCTCTTAATTTAGTAGCAAATACAACATCATCATATTTTGCATTAGGCTGCATACCAGCTTTTTCATAAATTTCATCTAGCAATTCTGATTTTCTAGATTGTTTCCATAAATTTCTTGCTTGTGGAATTAATTTAATAGCATCTAAATCACCTTTAGCTGGAGAAACAAGTTTTGTTGCATCTAGCTTTTCAACAAAGTCATCTAATTGCTCTACAATTTGTCCAGCAAACATTCTATCTGAAGCTTCACTAGATTTTTTAAGGGTAGAAATGCTTGATCTTAAATCTTGCATTTTTTGTAATGTTACAGGAGCATCTCTTACTTCATCTAATTCTTTAAAAACATCTACAATTTTAGGATTTCTAGCTTCACGAACTTTGCTACCAACACTTGATTTGACATTATTTACAAATTCATTAAATGGATCTGATTTAATAACAACACCAGCATCATCTATTTGTTTGTATAGATTACTTGCTTGTTGTTTAATGTCTGAAGCAAGAGGAACTTTAGCTTTTGTTCTAAACCCAATATTAGCAGCACCAGTAATTGGAGTAGGTGCTATTTTAGATGCTTCTACAACATTTTGTACATTTTGTAAGTATTCTGGAGCAACTTGACCTCTAGGTTGATATGTAAGTGCTTGTTGAACATTTGCAGCAGTTTTTTCAGCAGTTCCTTTACCAAAGTCACCAGTAAGAAACTCTTTACCTACACCAGCAACGTTACCTACAAACTGACCGAAAGCACCTGTTCCTGCAGATAATGCAGCTTCACCTACACCTAACGCTTTTTGACCAATAGATGGTTGGGAAGGTTGACCAAAATTCTGTTGTGCATAAGCTAATACTTCAGCTTGAGATGCACCTTCTGGTGCTGTAACTTCAAATAATCTACCATCTGGAGCAGTTATTTCAAATCTAGCCATTATTTTATCTCCCTAATTCCCCAGTTTCCTTGCCCACCTGATTGAATATTTGATGGAACGTCTCTAGATGATGTTGGTGCTTTATAAGAACCACGAGTGTATAATGGGTCTACAATAAAGTCAGCTGGTCTATACGTTCTATTGTAAGCATTAGAAATACGATTTTCAGCCAATGCAAGTTCTTTATCAATTCTTTCTAATTCAGCAACAATATCTTTAAATTTTTTCTTTTGTTGTAATGAGCCTCGAAGATTTTCAAATCTGCTACCTTCTTTTTCTGTGACGTTACCAACGGCAGCACCAGTTTGAGAAGCATTTCTCATATCTGTAATGCCTTCTACGAATAACTGATTCTTAAGTGTTTCTAATTCTGCAGCAGCACTTGCAGCTTCAGTATCAGGAATGTAAGATTTAATTGCTCCATCAACACCAAAAGCTGATGAAAACTTTGGGTTATCTAAAATTCTATTTACAGTATTTCTAATTCTTCTTGTAGATCCCAAAGCATATTCTGTAGCTGTAGTAGCTTTAGGTTGCTCAATAATTAGTTGCTCTCTATTTTTTGGAGATATTGCAGAGCTTTCAACTAATGGAAGACCTTGCTTAACTTCTTTTTCTGGTTGTTTAAATCCAGTTGAGGTTTGACCTTGAACAGGAACTTTAGGCTGACCTGAAGGTTGACCTTGAGGTGTACCTGTAGGTTGACCTTGAGTTGACAATGAATTTAAAAATGTTTCTTTTGTTGTCATTGGAGTAAATGTAGCACCAGTGTCATAAGTAGCTCTTTTACGATTAACTTCTTCTTTTGCAGCATCTGCAGATGTTGGTAGTTGGCTATAAATATTAAAGTCTTTATAGTCTTTATCTGTCCATTGATCTGGTGATTTATTAATAGATTTAGCAAACAAATTAACATCTTTATTAAATAATGGATCTGTAGCAGCTATAGCTTTAACGCCTTCAGATGGATTTGCTAAAATTAAATTTTGGAATTGTGGATATTTATTTACCAATCCTAAAGTACCAAACTCTTCTCTTGCAAATCTTTTATTTTCAAACTGACCTTTTTGAATATCTTGCATTAATTTAGATAATTCAGTTTGAGTCATAAAGTTTTTAGTTGCAAAGTCAATAGGAGCTTGTCTACCTGCAGTTGCACCTGTAAAGCCACCTAAAGCAGCACCAACTGGACCTTGATTCCAATTTTGTGCAATACCAGTAGCTAAACCAACACCAGTACCAATTAGCTGTTGTGTTTTAAGTCTTTCTTGTTCTTCTGGAGACAAGAGACTTGCAACAGGGCTTTGTCTTGTAAGAAATAATGTATCTAATAGTCCTTGAATATCTGCCATAATTATACTATCCTTCTAACTTGCAAAAGGTTTCCAGTCATTGGACTAGATTGACCTTGCCTAATTGGTTGAGTTAATGCAACAGCATTTTTTAATCTTTCTTTATTTGCCATTTCATTTTGTTGTCTAATGTTTAAAAGTGATTGACCACCACCCAATACCATCATAGGATTTTGTTGGGCATATGATACAGTATTAGGTATAATATTAGAGCCAAAATCAGAAATTCTTTCTCCAAACGTGAGTGGTGTATCTACAACCATTCTTCTAGGATTTAATGCACTAATTTGAGCTTCTGTAAGATCTTCTATAGGGTTAAATGGAATACCAGAAACAGATGAACTAGGTACAGCAAATCCTAAACCATCATCAGCTACATTAAGATATGGATTAATGTTTATTCCTGCACCACCACCGCCTAGTGCATTTGTTGGAAGTGATGTATTAAATGCGTTTTGAAGTGCTACGTCATCTACAGCGTTTAATGCTAATGAAGGATTTACAGCTGTAGAACCTAACTGAACACCAGTTCCAGTAGCAGAAGGTAATGCACTTTTAAATCCTGAAAACAAATTACCACCAGCACCACCAAAAATACCACCAGTAGCACCACCAAGTAATGCACCAGTAACAGGGCTTTTACCCATAGCAGCAGAACCTACAGCTCCAATAGCTGCTGGCACTAAAATTTCTGGACCAAGAGATGGTTGCAAAAAGTTATTAATAATCCATAAGGGATTAAAATATTTAAACATTATTTAGCTACCTTTCCTACTACATAGCAAATAGGTTCTAAAATAGCACGATAAATCATGCCATAAACATCACGTTTTTTACCTCTTTTTTGTTTCCATATATCAGCAGTCCTATGTCTTGCGATATGCTCTAAAATACCCCTTAAAATGCGTTGTAGGGTATTCTTTTCACCTGCTTTGTAGGCATAGTTTACTAATGGTAAGAATAGAGTATGATAACCTTTTTCGTATGCTGGGTCTAAATCTTTAGATTGTGCTAACCAGATAGCATTACGGAAGCTACCAAAGCCATATTCAGCGTTCATAGCTGTACATACAATCTTACCACCACCTGATTGAGTAGTTTTAGTAACTTGACCCATTGGAGCACCATATGCGGCACTTAAATAGGATTGTAGTTTTGTATATGGTTTGTTTTGTTCAAATTCGTATCTAGCAATAGCGTCTTCAAGAGCTTTTTGTGAGTAATCTTCTCTCACTTGACCAACATTCATAAGTTGGTTAATATCTTGATATCT
>Ga0315907_10002951_pt1 | contig 20664 bp, 23 predicted proteins | sample LakEriMetagenome_3_FD_203525 | JGI IMG/M metagenome (GOLD analysis project Ga0315907, IMG submission 203525) | Freshwater fungal communities from buoy surface, Lake Erie, Ohio, United States - Buoy 12 MA123 | ecosystem: Environmental > Aquatic > Freshwater > Lake > Lake biofilm | place: USA...
CATTACTTATGAGAGGGCATTGGAAGCCCAAGCCGACCTGCGGAAATTCCGTGGATCGACTATCGAAAGGAAACACATGTCTACAAAGACAACTTTCAAGCGCGTAGCGCTTGTTGCTGTTGCTGCTTTGGGTCTTGGTGTTCTTGCTTCTGTTCCTTCACAGGCAACAGTTCAGGCTCAGTCATTGACTCTTTCATCAGCAACATCAACGCAGCTAACAAATGAAACTTCAACAGCTTCTGCTGCTGTAGCGACAGTTAGCTTCTTGGCTGACAACCTTGGAGATACAGTTACTGTAACTGCATTCCTCATGTCTGCTCCAGCTGGAAATACAAAGACACCTGTTCTTCAGGTTTCTGAAACTACTTCAGCTGTAGTGCGTGATGATGCAGCCGGCGGTTCTGCACTAGCTGTTGGAGCTGAAGAAACAGATCAGACTGTTTCTATCAACTCATCTGCAAATGCAGCGACAGCGGTATCTGCAAAGCTCAAGGTCTACATGAACTCAGCAACAATTGCTGGTACATATGTAGTTAAGCTTGTTCCTTCTATTGCTGGTGGCGGCGGAGTTGTTGATGCAACTGGTGTCACATTGACAATCACAGTATCTACAAACCCAGCTACAGATACAGTTGCAGCATCTGCAACTTCAATCCTTACAACTGCTGCTGATACAACAACAGCTACAGATGCGACAGTTACATGGCCAATGGCTGCTTCAACAGCTAACGAGGCTGCTGTAATCAAGGTTGGTCTTCTAAACGCTGCAGGTGTAGCGACAGTTGGCGAGTCTTACACAGCGACAATTGCAGGTCCGGGACTTTTGGCTTCACAGCCACTGGACAACGATCTCTCAGCAGCAGCTGTTGGTCGCGCAATCACAGTTAAGGCTGGCGATGTTGTAACTGTTTACCCAGATGGTTCATCAGGTGTAGCAACAATTACAATCACATCAGCTGCTGGCAAGGTTCTTGCGACAGAGACTGTAACTTTCTACGGTGCTGCAACTACTGCGACAGCAACTGTTGTTAAGCCAATCATCAACGCAACATCAGGACAGAATGCAATCCTTGTAACCATGAAGGATGCAGCTGGAACTAATGTTTCAGAAGCTACTGTTTTCTACGTAACATCATCTGATGCTACAAAGATCTCTGGAGCATACACAGCAACTTCATCAATCACATACAGCTCAACAAACGGAACATTGGGTGCGGGTTACCTCATTCCTTTGACTGGTGTTGCAGCTGGAACAGCAAACATCACAGTTGGTACTAAGTCATCAGCTACAGCAACAACAGGCGTAAATGCGGCTGCGGTTGCAGTACGTGTTGGTTCAGAAACTCCAGCATCTGTTTCTGTATCTCTTGACAAGACTTCATACATCCCAGGCGAGAAGGCAACAATCACTGTTGTCGTCAACGACAAGGATGGTCTTGCTCTTGCAGATAAGACATACCTCAACATCTTCGCTACAGGCGGAATCGTTGCTAACTACACACTCGGCGCAGGTTCAGATACAACAACAGCTACATCTGTTGATGGATTTGCAAAGGGCGTAAAGACATTCACTGTCTACATGCCAATCGCAGAGTCAGATGTAGAGTTCACATGGACAACTGGCACAAACCTTCTACTTGCTAATCAGGCAGTAGCTGGAAAGCTTGTTGCTACAGTTTCAAGCGCTTCAGGCTCAGCAGCAATCGATGCAGCAACAGAGGCAACAGATGCAGCTAACGCAGCAACTGATGCAGCTCTTGCAGCAGCAGATGCAGCAGATGCAGCAACAGCTGCAGCTGAAGATGCATCAGAAGCGGTTGCAAAGCTTGCTAAGTCTGTTAACACACAGCTAAAGGCACTCAAGAAGCAGATCACAGCGTTGACTGCTCTTGTAAACCGACTCCTACGCTAAGTAATCGCCTAAAAGCGAATACTTTCTAGGAAAGTTCTAGAACCGAAACCCGGTTCCTCTTACGAGGAGCCGGGTTTCGGCCTTTCTATCGTTAGGATTAGGCCATGTTCAATAAGGCAGCAGAGAAGACAGCATCCCTTTTGATCTTGGTTGGGGCGCCATTTGTCACAGTTTTCTTGGTCACTCAGACGGTGACTGACCCGGTGAACGTCACAAAGCTAGCAGCAGCAGGGGGGCTGGGAGTTGGCCTAGTTGCTGTGACCTTGTTTTTCAATCTTAGAGCTCTTTTGGCTGAAGAGAAGTTGTTTTTAATTCTGACAATTGGTTTCATCGCTGCTGGCTTAAACGCTGTTCTTAATAGCAGTTCTCCTATATCCCAGAACATTTATGGATCATTTGGCAGAAATACAGCTTTTATGACTTACATAGTCTTATTAGCTATCTCAGTCTCGGCGCTAACACTTCGCGAAATCTCAAGCTTTAAGCGAATCATTTTTGGTCTGCAAATCGCAGGTCTTATCAACGTTATCTATTGTGCATGGGTCATACTTTTCGGAGACTTCCTGTCCTGGAATAACCCTTATGGAAATATTCTCGGGCTTTTTGGTAACCCAAACTTTATCTCGGCCTTTTTAGGCATCTTCATCACAACAATTTTGGCGGGTGTGGTTGCGCCAAAGGTTTCATGGAAGTACCGAATTGGCGGAATTCTTGTAGCGCTCGTGGCCTTCTATGAGGTTGTAGATTCAAATGCGATTCAGGGGATTGTGGTTACAGCGGGTGGAATGGCCATTGTTGGCTTCTTCGCAGTGCGCGCTTACCTGAAGTCTGCAATCGTAACTAGCGCCTATGTAGTGACTGTTTTAGGAGTTGGAGTTCTTGCCGTTTTTGGAGCACTTCAAAAGGGTCCTCTGACTTTTATCTATAAGACATCTGTTTCGCTACGCGGTGCGTATTGGGATGCCGGAATCACAATGGGTATGAATAACCCACTCACTGGCGTGGGCATGGATTCTTATGGCGATTGGTATCGCAGAGCACGATCAGAAAATGCTGCAACAGTTATGCCTGGACCAAAGACAATTACAAATGCTGCGCACAATGTTGTAATTGATTTCTTCGCCTATGGTGGATTCCCGTTGTTGATTACCTATTTGGGAATGTTACTTCTGGCTGGGATTGCAGCCTTTAAAGTTATCCGCAGGATGCAAGGCTATGACGCTGTTTTTGTCGCAATGTTTGGAGCCTGGACTTGTTATCAGGTTCAGTCAATCATCAGTATTAACCAGGTTGGGCTGGCTTTGTGGGGCTGGATTCTTACAGGAGCCCTTATCGCCTACGAGAGAGCAACGAGAGAAAAGGTTGCTGAAACCCCCACGGCTTCGAAGAAGGTGTCAGCCTCGGTAAGGAAGCAATCACCTTCAGTATTTTCACCGCAGTTAGTTGCCGGGCTTGGTGTCGTCGTCGGTTTGTTGATAGCCGTTCCACCACTGAGTGCTGATTCCAAGTGGCGTTCAGCTTTAGACTCGAAAGACGCCAATCAGGTAATTGCGGCTCTTGAACCGGGCTATCTCAACCCAAGTAATAGTCAGCGATATGCGCAGGCAGTGCAACTCTTCGCATCAAGTAATTTGATGGATCAAGCTCGAGAGATTGCTCTCAAGGCAACGGTATACAACCCAGATTACTTTGATGCTTGGAAGATTCTTTACTTCTTAAGCAATACAACTGAGGAAGAGAAAGCTCTAGCTCTTGAGAATATGAAGCGACTGGATCCACGTAATCCGGATGTACTTGCACAGTAAATGAAAGTTTCAATAATCGGGCAAGGCTATGTAGGGCTCACCATCTCTGCATTTGCTAGTGAGTTTTATGAAGTTATTGGTTTTGATAACAATCAGAAGATTGTGGATCAGCTCAACCAAGGCATCTCTCATATTGAGGGCGTTGAAAGCTCAACCCTCAAAAGTTGGATTAAGGCTGGAAAGTATCGTGCTACAACAAACGCTGCCGATATCAATGGCTCAGATATTGTGGTGATTGCAGTTCCAACGCCTCTAACAAAAGATCGTAAACCTGATTTAACCTTCATTGAGGCCGCATGTAAGACTGTTGGTGAGAACCTCAAAAGCCCAGCGCTAATTATTAATGAGTCAACTTCTTTCCCCGGAACGATTAGAAATTACATCAAGCCCACAATTGAAAAATATTCCGGTGGGAAGTCGAGGCATCTCTATGCCATTTCACCCGAGCGTGTGGATCCGGGTCGCAGAGACTTCAACCAGAAAAATACCCCTCGTCTATATTCAGGTTTGACTCCGGAAGCATCAGCAAGAACAAGAGATTTCTACTCAAAGTTCTGCGACCAGTTGGTCGAAGTTTCATCACCTGAAGTTGCTGAAGCAGCGAAGCTCTTTGAAAATACTTTTAGACAAGTAAATATTGCTCTTGTTAACGAATTTGCTCAGATTGCCAATGCTTTGGGAATCAGCGTTTATGAAACACTCGATGCGGCCAATACAAAGCCTTACGGATTTATGAAATTCACCCCGAGTGCCGGCGTGGGCGGGCATTGCATCCCTGTTGATCCAACGTACTTGGCTACGGTTGCCGAAGAGCGTGGTGTGCCAGCGACTTTCATCCGGCGTGCAAACGAAGTTAATCTTGAGATGTCGAAGTACATAGTTGATCGCGTTCAGGCCGATAACGGTGAATCGCTCCAAGGAAAGAGTGTTCTCGTTGTGGGCGTTGCTTATAAGCCAAATGTGGCCGATGTTCGCGAGACTGCGGCAGAACTTGTGATTGAGCACTTACGAAGTCGTGGTGCGATTGTGGCCTGGCACGATGATGTTGTGGGCACTTGGCATGGCGAGAAATCATCTGATCTCGGTGGGGCAGATATTTCTATTGTGATCACAAAACATGATGTAGTTGATGCAAGAAAGATTATGGCAAGTGCGCCCTATGTATTTGATACAACTGGAAAGTTGCCAGAAGCACACGGCCTTTAAAGTTTAGTTTTACTTTGTAAAGCTATTTGCAACTGAGTCGATGATTGAATCGAGTGTATGTGTTGGCTGCCAGTTAATGGCCTTCTTGATTTTGGTGATATCAGGGACTCGACGTTGCATATCTTCAAAGCCTGCCGGATAGACCTCGGTGTAGGGGATGAATTTGATTGTGGAAGATGATTCGGTGCGCTCGATAACTTTCTCCGCAAGTTGCTTGATTGTGGTTTCGCCGGTACCGCCAACGTTGTAGTAATCACCAATTGTTGAATCTGTGTCGGCAAGAGTAAGTACTGCGCGGACGGCATCTTCAACGTGGCAGAAGACTCGAGATTGGCTGCCGTCGTCGTAGATGATGATGTCTTCATTCTTGATGGCAGCTTGGATAAAGCGAGGAACGACCATTCCGTATTGGCCTGTTTGGCGAGGACCGACGGTGTTGAAGAAGCGCACCGTGGTGACTTTCAGACCGTGGGTCTTGTAAAGAGTGTGGGCGACTGCTTCCTCTAACGCTTTTGCATCGGAGTATGTCCAGCGAATTTTTTGTGGGGCTCCAACTACGCGATCTGATTCTTCGTGAAGTGGCTGGTTAGGGTTTTTGCCGTAGATCTCTGATGTTGAAGCGATGATTAGGCGTTTGTTATGTTTTGTAGCTGCGTTGAGAACTACTTCAGAGCCGTTGAAGTTACGGTCGATGGATTCGATTGTGTGCTCCATGATGTTCTTAACACCAAGAGCTGCGGCCATATGAAAGACGATGTCGGAATCTGCGACCAGTTTGTCTACGAGTGCTGCATCGCGGATATCGCCGGTATGAACAGTGATCTTTCCTTCAAGATGAGCGATGTTGGCTTGAGAGCCGGTGCTCATATTGTCGAGGATTGTGACGGTATCTCCGCGGGCGATGAGGGCATCTGCCAGGTGAGAACCGATGAATCCGGCACCACCGGTGATGAAAGCGCGCATGAGGTGAGTCTATCTTTTTAAGGCTAGTACACGGTCGCCTTTCAGGTGCCTCTCAGGTAGGTAAGAGATGGTTTGGCCATGGATCGCAGTGAGGCAACCTTTAAGAAGTACTCCTCTACAGGGGTCGATTGGGCTGCGTGGTTTCTCGGTATTGGTCTGGGGCTCACCTTGGCTCTGCAGGTCACCACGATGCGCTGGAGCGATATCTCATCGGTGTATTCGGCGGTTGCTTCTGTCTCACGTGTAGCGGGACTTGTGGGTACCTACTTTGCGATTGTTGGGATTTTCTTGGTCTCGCGCATTCCATGGGTTGAGGGCGGAGTTGGTCATGATCGATTAGTGACGTGGCATCGAAAGCTGGGGCCGTGGAGTTTGTATCTCATTGGTGCACATGTGTTTTTAATTGTGTTGAGTTTTGCTGGGCAAGATAACGTTCCGCTGGCAGTTGAGTTGTGGCGGATGCTCAATACATTCGATTGGATGTGGGTGGCGCTCGCTGGATTTCTATTGATGGTGATGGCTGGAGTTACTTCCTATAAGAAGGCTCGGGCAAAGATGAGTTATGAGACATGGTGGATTATCCATACCTATACATACTTTGCTATTGCTGCATCCTTTATGCACCAGGTGCTTAATGGGCAGATGTTTGTGAATCACCCCTTGAATCGTTTCTACTGGACATCGCTCTATGTGCTGATGGCTGCTTCAATAATTGTTTACCGTTTTGGTACGCCGTTGGTGCGCTCGCTTCGACATAACTTAGTTGTCGAGAGCGTTGTTGTTGAAGGGCCAGGGGTTGTTTCGATCATTGTTATGGGTCGCAAACTTCATAGGTTGGCAGCTGAAGGCGGACAGTTCTTTAGCTGGCGCTTCTTAACTCGTGGCCATGCGCTAATGTCGCATCCATATTCGTTATCGGCTGCACCGACAGATAACTTTCTGCGAATTACTGTGAAGAGTTTGGGCGATCACTCGCATTCAGTGGCCGCGCTAAAGAGAGGTACTCGAGTCTTTATCGAAGGCCCTTATGGCGCATTTACTGCAGGTCGAGCAACGAGGAAACATATTGTTCTGATCGGTGGCGGGGTTGGAATTACTCCAGTGCGTGCGCTGCTTGATGAGTTTAAGCACGGTGTTGAGATAGATCTCATCTATCGAGTCTCGAAAGATGAAGATATTGTGCTGCGCGATGAACTTGATTATTTGGAAGAGAATTCTGGCGGCACCATCCGCGTGCATTACTTAGTGGGTTCACGTCGCGAGCATCCGATGAATGCGAAAGCCCTCAAGGCGCTTGTTCCGCGGATTGCTGATTCAGATATCTATATCTGTGGTCCTGGGTCGCTTGTAGAGAGCGTTAAGGAAGCTGCAGCAGGCCTTGGGGTGCCGAAGAATCGCTTCCACGATGAGTCGTTCTCGTATGCGTAAACATGACTATCTATTTGTATTTCATTCAGAGTAAGGAGAAGAGATGATGAGACGCTCGCTATTAATCGCAGGTGGAACGGTGAGTGGCCTTGGTGTTGTCCTGGCTATTACGCCACCGCAGATTTCTTCTACTTCAACTGTCGGCGAAATGCCTGGCGCCAGTATTCCTACTGCGACGAGCACGCCGAGTGCTGCAAAGCCGAGTGCTGCGAGTACTCCGATGCAAAGTGCAAAGGCAACTAGTAAAGCGACTGCGAGCTCGAAGCCGACTCCTGTAGCACCACCTGCAACTACTGCAAATAAGAGCGTCAATGGAACTTTTACTGGAAGTGCTGTTGATGTTGGCTATGGAACCGTCCAGGTAAAAATTACTGTGGTCAATGGAAAGATTACAGATGCCCAAGCTGTGCAGGCGCCAAGTGGACGAAATGATCGTTACACAAATATGTCTGTGCCGGTATTGCGAGAGCGCACGCTCGCGGCTCAGAGCGCAAATATCAACGGTGTATCAGGAGCTTCCTACACATCTTTTGGTTGGTACACATCACTCGTCGTTGCTTTGAAGCAAGCAGGGCTCTAGGTCGCTACGGTGGTTCGCGAGCAGTACGAGATAGAAGTCTGGGGAACCATTCTCTATATAGCTGCAATCTCTACAACGCTGGATAAGGGTGCAATCGATGCTGCAATTGAAGATGTGAAGAAGTTTGTCACGCACGTTGAAGAGGTTTTCTCAACATACAAAGCAGAGTCGGTCATTTCAAAGCTACGCCGCGGGGAAATCGAAATTGGTGGATGCAGTGACGATGTGATTGAAGTCTGGAACGCGTGTGGTGCTGCATCTGAGTTTAGTGATGGTGCATTTAATCCGTGGGCAGTTGCAGGTGGCTTTGATCCATCGGGATATGTAAAGGGTTGGGCTGCAGATCGTATTGCTGAAATTTTGGTTGCAGCTGGCGTAGAGCATGTGCAGGTGAATGCAGCTGGTGATCTCACTCTGCGAGGCGGATTCTTAACTCAAGAAGGAGTTATTGCGCCGTGGAAAATTGGGGTTGTAAATCCTGATAATCGACAAGAGGTACTGCGTGTATTTGAGATTCACGATGGAGCAATTGCAACATCTGGTACCTATGAACGCGGTGCACATATTGTTGATCCGCATTCAGGGTTGATTGCCATTGGTGCGAAATCTGCAACAGTTATTGGCCCTGATGGTGGCTTGGCAGATGCGATGGCTACTGCCTTGATGGTCAGTGGCGACGATGGTGCCAATTGGTTTGGGCGAGAAGAGCTCGATGGATATTCAGCTTGGGTTATCGAGCGGAACAATGGCGGAGCATGGGGCGTTGGGCCGTTGATTACGGCAAGATAGGCGCATGGTTACAACAACGGGTGGATTTACAAGCGCTGGTTTAGCGCTCGAGGCGAAGGCTCTGACCCTTGCATCACTTACGCAGGCGCAGGCACTTGAGATTGGTGGCATTGCGCAAGAGCTTGGGTTGGATAGAAAGCTACCAATAGCAACTGAAGTGCGGATGAAAGATTGGGTTGTCTTTCATGCATCGTTGCCAGGCTCGTCTCCTGAAAATGATGATTGGATGCGACGTAAAGCAAATGTTGTTAACGCAACCGGTCATTCATCGATGTACGAGAAGGTTCTTGCAGAAGAGCAAGGAATCGATTGGCATCAATCAACTGGCCTATTAGAGGCAGACCATGCAGTTTATGGTGGCGGTTTAGCGCTCAATGTGGTTGGACTTGGTTTAACTGGAGTATTACTTATTAGCGGTCTAACAGAAGTCGAAGATCACTTGCTCGGCGTTGAAATCCTGACAGAGTACTTAGCCCGCAAGGGAGAAGAGCTTTGAGCATCTGGGTTTGTGGGGAAGTTCTTATTGATTTGATCCCAGGTGCCGATGGCGTGCGCGTTGCACATGTGGGTGGAGGGCCGGCAAATACTGCCAAAGCGCTTGCGCGGTTGGGCCACGATGTGCAATTCATTGATGGAATCTCAACTGATGAATATGGTGTTGCTGCGCGTAAAGAGTTACTCGATGATGAAGTAAAACTTGATTTAGCTTTGACGAGCGATAAGCCAACGTGCCTGGCAATTGTGTCACTCGATGCAAATGGTGGGGCGTCATACGAATTTAAGATTGATGGCACTGCGACCTTTGATTTCAACCTTAATTGGTTGCCAGATCCATCTCGATATAAGCCACAGGTATTGCATATTGGAACCCTTGTAACGGTCATTCAGCCGAGTGCAGACGTTCTTTACGACTGGGCGATGCAGGTTGCAGAGTTTGCACCGATTGTCTTTGATCCAAATATTCGCCCCTCTGTAATGGGCGATCGTGATGTATACGAGGCAGCTGTTGAAAAATGGGCAGCGTTATCGTCAGTAATCAAAGTCAGTGATGACGATATGGCTTGGTTATATCCAGGTCAGAAGTATAAAGATGTTGCTCAGCGCTGGATAAACGATGGTGCAGCACTGGTTGTAGTCACTCGCGGATCGCAAGGAATAATTGGAATTACTGCAGATGGCTCTGTAGAAGTAGATGGAGCCAAAATCACTGTCGCAGACACTGTTGGCGCAGGCGATACAGTGGGTGCAATCATTGTTGAAGCGATGATTGAAAAGGGAATTCTCGCCCTTACCGGCGATGTTTTGAAGGCAGTTCTGCACCGCGCAGCAGTTGCTGCAGGAATTACATGTTCACGCAAAGGCGCACAGCCGCCGTATAAGCATGAACTCAAAAACGTTTAGGAAGCAGTTGTAATGCAATTTATTGATGATGCAGAATTCCAGGTAGCTATCGACCTTGATGGTGGTGGAAAGATCACTTCACTTATCTGGCGCGAGATGGAGTTCGCAGTTCCTTTCCGCGGAAGTGTTCTGTCATCTGGTTGGTATCCGATGGCCCCGTGGGCTGGGCGTATTCGTGATGGTTTGATTACTTCTAGTTCAGGTGTTGAACATCAACTACCAACGAATATCGATCCACCCAATGCGATTCATGGTTTTGGTTTTACCTCATCATGGCAAGAGATTGGCCCCGGGCGTTCGTTGTTGCATCTACCAAAGCCATATATGGGTGCAACTGTTGAACAGACAATTGAAGTTTTAGATGATGCAATTCGTTGGTCACTTGAATATGACGATAATGGTTGTGATCTTCCATTCTGGTTGGGAATGCATCCATGGTTTGCTCGCGACCTTGATCGTGGTGCAACTGCTGAGATTGAATTTGCGGCAGAGAAGATGTTAAAGCGCGGATCAGACGGGCTACCAACTGGTGAAATAGTTTCTCCCACGCAACCACCTTGGGATGATGCATTTACCGAGATTCGTGGAACACCAGCCGTGGTTTGGGAAGATGCTGCGCGTATTGATATTGAATCCGATGCGCCATGGTGGGTTATCTACGATGAAGATCCAGATGGGGTTTGTATCGAGCCACAGACTGCGCCGCCTGATGCAGCGAATTTAGGAATTAGTGGTGAGAACTACATCGAAGCGCTCTTTGTTTTCTCAGCCGGCTAAATAGGATTACATCTATGAGCACTCAAATCAATCGCCAGCACCTCAAAGAACTTCGCGCAAAAGAAGAGCAGCGCTTTCTTGATACCCATAAGAAATCTGCTGCAGCCTTTGAAGATTCGAAGAAGGTCATGCACGAGGGTGTTCCGATGTCATGGATGGCTAAGTGGCCAGGTGCGCACCCTGTCTTTGTAAAGGAGGCAAAGGGTGCACGCTTTACTGATCTTGATGGCCAGAGTTATGTTGATTTCTGTTTGGGTGATACAGGTTCAATGACAGGCCACTCACCTGATGCAACTGTTGCTGCGATTCGCGAACAAGTGGGCAAGGGCATTACAGCGATGCTTCCAACTGAAGACGCTGCAATTGTCTCGGGGCTATTGAAGGAACGCTTTGGTTTGCCGAAGTGGCAATTTACTGTCTCTGCAACCGATGCCAACCGTCACGTCATTCGTTATTCACGAATGATCACGGGACGCAGCAAGATTGTTGTTATCGACCGTTGTTATCACGGCTCAGTTGATGAAACCTTTGCAACTCTTGATGATGCGGGATTTACAGTTAAGCGCGAAGGAAATATTGGCGCTCCAGTTGATCTTGATGTCACAACTCGTGTTGTTGAATTTAATGATTTAGCAGCGATGGAGAAGGCACTTTCACATGGCGATGTTGCTGCAATCTTGATGGAACCTGCGATGACCAATATCGGAATCGTTCTGCCACTCGATGGTTATCTAAAGGGTGTCGAAGATCTTGCCAAGAAGTACGGCACATATTTGATTATCGATGAGACGCATACAATCTCTGTGGGCCCTGGTGGAATGACAAAGGCACTTGGCTTAAAGCCAGATTTCCTAACTATCGGTAAAGCGCTCGCTGCAGGTATTCCGACTGGAACATTTGGAATGACGCAAGAGATTGCAGATGCAATAAAGAAGATGGTCGAACTTGAGATTATTGACCTTGGTGGAATCGGTGGAACTCTTGCAGGTAATGCACTTTCACTTGCTGCGATGAAGGCGACGCTGACGGATGTTCTAACAGAGGCAAACTTTGCAAAGATGATTGCACTAGGAAATCGCTGGTGCGATGGCATTGATGCTGCGATCAAAGAGTTCAATCTCGATTGGCACTGCAATCGCCTAGGTGCACGCGGTGAGTACATCTTTAAGGGCAAGGCGCCTGTAACGGGTAAACAAGCAGCTGAATCAGGCGACTTTGAACTCGAGCAGTACATCCATCTGCGCTTACTTAACGATGGCTATTTGATTACGCCATTTCATAACATGGCCTTGATGTGTCCTGAGACCACAGAGGCAGATGTTGATGGCCACACAGCAGCATTTAGAGCTATGTGTGCCGAATTAGTTAACGGTTAATTGAAACCCAGCGTTGTGTAGAGGCCTTTGCCGGCTTCATTATCTTCATCAACGTACAACATTGATTGTGTAATTCCTTTTTCCTTGAGATAGATAAGTCCTTCTGTGCAGACAGCCTTACCGATTCCTTTTCCAGATTCTGATGGGTCTACTCCGATTACATAGAGCTCGCCGATGGGATCTTGGTTAACAAAGTCGCGGTGAATCTTGGTCCAGCAGAAGCCAGCAATTTTTTCGTTATGGACACAGAGAAAGAATCCGTGAGGATCAAACCAGGGTTCGTTCATTCGGTTTTCAAGATCTGCCATCGCCCAATTTCCTTGGTCAGGGTGCTTGGCAAAGATGAGATTGTTGAGATCAAGCCATGCCTCTGAATGAATTTCAGGGTCGAAGGTAATGAATTGATAGTTATGTGGAATATGTGCAATCGGTGATTCGAGTGAACGATGAAGCTTAAGAATGCGGCGCATTAGTTATACGAGTTCGGAGATTGTGGATTCCTTGCCACCGTTTTGAACTGTGAAGCGGTAGCCGACGTTACGAACTGTGCCGATGATTGATTCAAATTCTGGGCCAAGCTTTGAGCGAAGGCGGCGGATATGAACATCTACTGTGCGAGTTCCGCCGAAGTAGTCATAGCCCCAGATCTCTTGTAGCAACTGTGCGCGAGTAAATACGCGGCCTGGGTGTTGTGCAAGATACTTCAATAGTTCAAACTCTTTAAAGGTGAGATCAAGTGATGTTCCCTTAATTTTTGCGGTGTATGAATTCTCATCGATTACGACATCGCCTTGGCGAATCTCAGATGATGTTGGATCTGATGCTTCGATTTGGGCGGCGTGTGCGCCAACTGCAATTCTGATTCGTGCATCTACCTCTGCAGGGCCTGCAGTATCGAGTATGACATCGTCGATGCCCCAGTCTGCTGTGAATGCAGAAAGTCCACCTTCAGTTGTAATTGCGATGATGGGTGCACCAACACCGGTAGTCGCAAGAAGACGCGTAAGTGATTTAGCTGCAGGGAAATCGCGACGTGCATCGATAAAGACAATATCCATCAGTGGTGTATCCACAAGAACAGATGCTTCAAGTGGAGCTACTCTGCAAGTGTGCTGCAAGAGTCCGAGTGCAGGCAGAACTTCTGCGCTCGCTCCCTGCGAATTAGTAAGTAGCAACACCTTGGCCATTGTGTGAGAATACTCTTGTGAATACTTATCTTCCACTTGTCATTGTTCTGGTGCTTGCATCGGCCTATGGCTTCTGGTGGAAGCGCACACGGGGGGCTATTCGCTCTAATAAAGCTATTCCGGGCCATCGTTTAACTGCCCAGGTTCTAGGCGAGCCGCTGGGATCACGGGCCACGATGGTCCAATTCTCATCAGCATTCTGCACTCCATGCAGGGCCACACATTCACTGCTTGCTCAGATGGTGCTGACTATGGACGATGTGAAACACATTCAGGTCGATGCCGAATCACATCTTGAACTAGTACGCGACCTAGATATTCGATCAACGCCAACAACGCTCTTCATCAATAAAGATGGAATTGAAGTTGGCCGCGCTGCTGGAACGCCAAAGCGCGAGCAGGTTCTCGCAGCGCTCTCCAATATTCGCTAGATAAGTTTCTGCGAATTATTCGCAATTCGCTAAACACCGGGCCATTCTCTAGCCTTGGGCTATGTCAGATGTTCTCGATACTCCAGAAGTAAAAAAGATTTATATCGATGCTCGTGGTCCACGATTTGCTGCAACGATTACAGCAACCGTTCTTGCGATTGCACTAGTTACTCAGAATAAGTGGGTACTACTGGCACAAGGTTTAGTTTTTCTTATCGGTGCAGTGCGCGGTCCGCAATTCACTCCATATGGATTGATCTTTAAGAAGATTGTAAAGCCACGTCTTTCAAAGGTCGCACCAACTGAAGATGTTCGCCCACCAAAGTTTGCACAAGCAGTCGGATTTATCTTTGCACTCGTCGGAACAATTGGCGCATTTGCTGGCGCAGATCTCGTATTCACAATTGCAACTGGCTTTGCACTAGCTGCAGCCTTCTTAAACTCAGCCTTCAATTACTGCCTAGGTTGCGAGATGTACCTGTTGGGGCTTCGTTTCACATCTAAATAGCACTTCAAGTTCACTTTATTCCTCGAGCAAAGTAGACTTTGACCATGGTTGAAAAACACGAACTCCACGAAAAGGGCTTGCGCCTTACACCTCAGCGCGAACTCGTTCTCTCTGCTGTTCGCTCGTTGGGACATGCAACTCCTGAAGAAGTTGCAGAGAAAGTTCGCCAGACACATCCTGGTATCAACTTATCTACCGTCTATCGCAACCTTGAAACACTTGAAAACGTAGGCCTTGTGCAACATACGCACCTTGGCCATGGTGGAGCTACCTATCACGCGGCAGAAGAGTTAACACACCTTCACCTTGTCTGCGGAACATGTGGATCTGTTGGCGATGCGCCAATCGATGTTGCGGCGAACTTTGTTCAGAATCTCTCTGATGACTTTGGTTTTAAAACAGATGTCACACACTTTGCCATCTATGGCACATGTGCTGCCTGTGTTAAGTAATTTAGGCAATCACCATGACAGCAGTCTTTGTCGAAGAAGGTCCCGATAAGGGAGCTATCTGGCATTTCGGTGAACCCAACAAAGAACAGAAAGCACTTCTTGAAGGTAAGGCGTGGGCAGATCTATCTCACTTAGCTGTAATTGCCGTTAGTGGCGATGATCGCCTTAAGTGGTTACACGATTTAACAACCCAACACCTTGTTGATTTCGGGGTTGGTATCTGGACATCTGCTCTGATCCTTGATCCGCAAGGACATGTGGAATATCAGTTCTCTTTGGTCGATGATGGCGAAGCTACTTACTTGGTACTCGATCCACAATTTACTGAAGGATTAACCAATTACTTAAAGAAGATGCGCTTTATGTTGAAGGTTGAAGTCCGTGATGCAACTGCTGAATATGCAGTTCTTCGTGCACCGGGTGCTGCAAATGAAGCTGGCGGACCATTTGCTTTGGTTCCGCGCAATGAACTTGAAGAGATGAAGGAAACTTTTGGCTCAACAGCGATGCAGGTTGGAACATGGGCACTTGATGCAGAGCGTGTCGCTGCAGGGCGTCCTCGTCATGGAATCGATACAGATTTCAAAGCGATTCCGAATGAACTTGGCGTTATTCACGGCGCAGTACATATGAATAAGGGTTGCTACCGAGGACAAGAGACAGTTGCAAAGATTTATAACTTAGGAAAACCGCCACGTCGTTTAGTGATGTTGCATCTCGATGGCCATGCTGTTGTGATGCCGCCATCAGGGACACCTGTGATGAATGGTGAGAACCAAGTGGGCTTTTTAGGCACAGTTGCTCGCCATCATGAACTTGGTCCGATTGCACTTGCGATTGTGAAGCGAAATACGCCGGTTGATGCCGAATTAACCGTTGAAGGTGTGGCTGCTTCCCAACAGATAATTGTTGAGGCATAAATGAAATTCATGGGGCAACTTTTTCTCACCTGCCTGGCTTGCCTCGCAATTATGTGGGCTGTCCGCAAGTTTTAAGAGTTACTCTTGCTCCATGGAGCTCTTCACAACGGTCGTGCTTGCACTAGTTGCAATGGTTGTTGGTATTGGGCTCGTTATCTATGGCGTCAAGGGACGCCGCGAGTCTCAAGCTCGCGATGGGCGCACATATAAGAGAGGCAGGCTCTAATGGCCTTCACAATTCCAGAAGGACTTCATCCTGATCTCAATCCACTTGCATGGATGGTTGGAACATGGCGCGGCAAAGGCCGTGGTGAATATCCCACGATTGAAACTTTTGAATATGCCCAAGAAGTTGTCTTTAACCACGACGGTCGACCATTTCTGAATTACTACTCGCGCTCTTGGATTATTGATAAAGATGGAGAAATCATTCGTCCTGCAGCATCAGAGACAGGCTTCTGGCGCGTGAAAGAGAATAACGTTTTAGAAGTTGTAATTTCACATAGCACCGGAATCTCTGAAGGCTGGGTTGGACAATTTGATGGTCCAAAGATTCAGTTGGTTATGGATCAAGGGTATTCAGCTCCGAGTGCAAAGATTGTTACAGCAGGAGTTCGTCTCTATGGTCTTGTTGCAGGAGAACTCTTCTTTGCATATGACATGGCGGCTGAAGGACAAGAACTTCAGGCACATATCTGGTCAACGCTAGAACGTCAGGTTGAATAAATGAGCGATGCAGTTCTTGCTGAATATGTTCGTGATGGCGTTGTTGAATCCGAACACCGCGGTTATCTCGTTGCACTGAACTCAGATGGTTCTATAAATCTTGCTCTTGGCACATCTGAACATTTGATTTTTCCTCGCTCGACTGTGAAGTGTATTCAGGGTGCTGCAATGGTACGTGCGGGTTTGAAGCTAGAGCCACGCTTGTTGGCGCTGGGCGCATCTAGCCATTCTGGATCTGCTGAACATATTGCTGCGGTGCGCGAAATTCTTTCGCTAGCAAAGCTCGATGAGAGTGCGCTGCAATGCATGCTTGATAAGCCACTGGGTGAAGCAGAGCGTCGCGCATGGGGCGATAACGCACCTACTCGTATTGCGATGAACTGCAGTGGAAAACATGCTGCGATGTTGCTTACCTGTGTGACAAATAATTGGCCGATTGCAAATTACTTAGATCCAGCGCATCCGCTGCAAGTTGCCATTAAGGCAGAGCTTGAAGCACTTGCAGGCGAATCAATTACGCTGACATCAACCGATGGCTGCGGAGCACCGCTCTTCTTAATGTCTGTACTTGGTTTAGCTCGTGCTCTACGCGCAATCACTATTTCAACAGATCCAATTCATCAGAGCATTCTCGATGCATCTCGCGCATTTCCAGAGATGGTTGCAGGTAAGGGACGACTTACAACGCAAATGATTGAAGCTGTTCCTGGCCTCTACATGAAAGATGGCGCAGAGGCAGTTGAGATTGCATCGATGCCTGATGGCCGCACGCTGGTCTTTAAAGTCTCTGATGGCTCACTTCGCCCATTTAGAGTCCTCGTTCATGCGGGGTTAAAGCACCTTGGTATTGATAGCCCATATGAAGCAGAGAATGTGCTTGGTGGCGAGCGAGTAATCGGCGCTATTCGCGCAACCTTTTAATCGCGTACCCTTAGAGGGTGAGCAGACCTAATCGCCGTATTGCAACCTTGATGGTGCATACATCTCCGCTTGATCAAGCAGGAATTGGCGATGCAGGTGGAATGAATATCTACGCATTGGAAGCTGCGCAAAATATGGCGGCGATGGGCGTTGAGGTAGATATCTTTACTCGCAGAACTAATAATGATGTGGCAGATATTGTTGAAGTAACCCCTGGTGTTCGAGTTATTCAATTAAACGTTGGGCCAATCTCAGGTGTAACCAAAGAGCAGTTGCCTTCATATATTCCTGCGCTGTCGGATGAGTTTAAGAAGGCGCTGACGGCTAGCCGTTACGACCTTATTCATTCGCATTACTGGATCTCTGGCAAGGTAGCGATGCCTGTTGCTAAAGAACTTAACATTCCCCTTGTGCACACGATGCACACCATGGCGCGTGTAAAGAATTTAAATCTGGCTGAAGGTGAAGTTCCAGAGCCAATGATCCGTGTGCAAGGCGAGACACAGGTTGTAGCCGCCGCTGATTCACTGATTGCCAATACCGATGCAGAAGCTGCAAGCCTTGTATCTCTCTATGAAGCTTGTCCCGATAACGTCTCGGTTGTGAGCCCTGGTGTGAACCTCAAGGCGTTTACTGCGGGGGCTGGGAAAGCTGCGGCACGTGAATTTGTTGGCTTGCCGGCAGATGCCCACATCATCACCTTTGTCGGTCGCATCCAGCCACATAAGGGCCCTGAAGTTCTTATCCGCGCAATCGCCGAGATGGTGCATCACTCACCACATCTACGACCTAAGTTGGTTACCAACATTATTGGTGGCGCATCTGGTGCAAATCAATCAGAAGTTGAACGCCTTAAGGAACTTGTCACATGGCTTGGAATTGATGATGTCGTGCGTTTTGCGCCACCTGTACTGCGCGAAGATTTGCCGCAGTGGTATCGCGCAGCTGATTTAGTTTGTGTACCAAGCTATTCAGAAAGTTTTGGTCTGGTTGCACTTGAAGCACAAGCTTGCGGAACACCAGTGGTTGCAACAGCAGTGGGTGGACTTCGTACAGCAATTGCAGATGGTATTTCGGGTGTCCTTGTTGATGGACATAACCCACGTGCTTGGTCATCAGTTCTTGCTCGTTTAATTCAAGAACCACAGCGCCGCGTATTGCTTTCAATGGGAGCAATCGAACACGCATCGCACTTCGGCTGGGATGCCACATCTCGCGGAACTCTTGATATCTATGATCGTGTTCTCTCTGCACGTATTGATGCACAGAAGAACATCGGATAAATGGCGCTCGATCCAACTGCTGTAATTGAGGATTTTCTAGAGTCACACGATCTAGATTTTGAACGTAGTGGTGCAAATACCTTTATGGTCACACTTCCTGGGGAAGCAAAGCTGCAGACACATTGCGCACTTGTTATCGGGGATCACTCACTAAGCATCAACGCATTTGTTATCCGTAAGCCTGATACCCATGTTGATGCAGTGCATGCCTGGTGCATGGCAAAGAATGCGCAGATGTATGGGGTCGCCTTTGCAATCAATGAACTCGGCGATATCTACCTTGTAGGTCGCCTGCCACTTGATGCGGTTAATGCCAAAGAGATTGATCGCCTTATTGGTTCAGTTCTGCAGTATTCAGATTCATCATTTAATCCACTTTTGGAACTCGGCTTTGCAGATGCAATTCGCCGCGAATGGGCATGGCGTGTAAGTCGCGGTGAATCTCTTGCAAATTTAGATGCATTCAAGCATCTGATTTGATGTGAGAGAATTCGCCACATGTCGAACTTCAAACTTATCTTGCTGCGCCATGGCGAATCCGAATGGAACGCCCTCAATCTCTTCACCGGCTGGGTCGATGTAAGACTTTCAGCAAAAGGTGAAGCAGAGGCAGCGCGTGGCGGAAAGTTATTGGCAGAGCGCGGACTCTTGCCAGATGTCGTTCACACATCGCTCTTGCGCCGTGCGATTCATACTTCGCAGCTCGCACTTGATTCATGCGACCGCCACTGGATTCCGGTAAAGCGCTCATGGCGTCTTAATGAGCGTCACTACGGCGCTCTACAAGGTAAGGACAAGGCGCAGACATTGGCTGAATATGGCGAAGAGCAATTCATGTTGTGGCGTCGCTCTTATGACACCCCACCACCGCTAATTGAAAAGGGTTCAGAGTTCTCGCAAGATGCAGATCCGCGTTATGCAGATCTCGGCTCTGATTTGCCGCTAACTGAGTGCCTCAAAGATGTTGTTGTGCGCATGATTCCGTACTGGAGCGAAAGCATTGTGCCTGACCTGAAAGCGGGCAAGGTTGTTCTTGTTACAGCACACGGAAATTCGCTTCGTGCATTGGTAAAGCACCTTGATGGTCTCTCTGATGAAGATATTGCAGGCCTTAATATTCCAACAGGTATTCCGCTGCTCTATGAAATTGGCGCAGATTTAAAGCCAGTTAAAAAAGGTGGCGAATATCTAGATCCTGCAGCTGCAGCAGATGCAATTAAAGCTGTTGCAAACCAGGGTAAGAAGTAAGAGTTACTTAGTAACGTTCTTGTAATCATCGCGCTGATCGCGCACGATTACAGTTGCTGTGACATCGCCTGCGCGCTCAAATGAGAGCGTCAGTGGAATATTGACTCCTGCAACTGCACCGACAGCGTTAAAGACACCCTTGGTAGTTGCTGAATCGCCTTCAAAGCGAAGTGGCATATTCTGCTTCAAAGTGGTCTCACCAGTAATTACAGCAGGGATGCCATTGACTGTGAGCCCGACGAGCGAATCGTTATCTTCAGAGTAGTTAACGAATGTGCCGATAACGACTGCTGATCCATCTTCTGTCGCAACAAGAAGAAGGTTAGAGACTGAGATGTTATTGCCATTCTCTTTAAGAATTACTTCATTGCCATCTGTTACTCGCTTAATGAGTCGAGTCTCTGCATTAGGGCCTGCACCGCAACCAGTTAGCGTGAGTGCGAGAGCTGATGCAATTAATGCAATCGATGATTTCTTAAACTTTGACTGGCGCATGGGCGAAATTATCTCATGTCAAATTACTCTTATTTGACGCTGGTTTAGGGCGGATAAACGGGGTTTTCTATGTCGGTGATGGCTGGTAGAATTGGTCCTCTATCGAAGGGCAATACATGACATTCAAGGTCGGCGAAACCGTTGTTTATCCCCATCACGGAGCAGCTCTTATCGAGGCAATCGAAACTCGAGTAATTAAGGGCGAAGAAAAGACCTACCTAGTTCTTAAGGTTGCTCAAGGCGACCTCACTGTTCG
>Ga0315907_10002952_pt1 | contig 20660 bp, 18 predicted proteins | sample LakEriMetagenome_3_FD_203525 | JGI IMG/M metagenome (GOLD analysis project Ga0315907, IMG submission 203525) | Freshwater fungal communities from buoy surface, Lake Erie, Ohio, United States - Buoy 12 MA123 | ecosystem: Environmental > Aquatic > Freshwater > Lake > Lake biofilm | place: USA...
TTCTGTTCATGGTGGGTTTCCCAGAGAACGCAGACTTATTCGGAATTGGATTCAGTCCTGTTTCGTTCATTTCGTTCGTGGTCGCAATCATATCATTCACTTTCCTGCACGTCGTTGTCGGGGAATTGCTTCCTAAATCGATTGCAATCCGTCGTTCACTTGGCACCACGATGCTGCTGGTTGGGCCGCTGCACATTTTCTATAAAAGCTTCTACTGGGTGATTCGCTTTTTCCAAGGAACAGCGAACTGGTTGCTGAAAAGGATTTTCCGCATCGATCCCATCAGTGAAAGCGAGCACGTGCACTCGGCTGAGGAGTTGGCGATTTTAGTGACGCATTCTGGTAAGTTCAAAGAAGTGACCGATACCGAACGCGAGATCCTGATCAATGCGTTAGAGCTCAACGAGCTTTGGGTGCGTGACGTCATGACCCCGCGGAATGAGGTGGTTGTCTTGGATGCGGACGAGCCGTTTGAAAAAACCTTGGCGATCGCGATCCGTAGCAAGCACACGCGTTTCCCCTTGGTCAAAGGTCACCTCGATCAAGCCATCGGTTTGATTCACATTAAGGATTTGTTCACGTTAATGAACGATCCCGATCCGGATTTGATGCGGATCAAACGTGAACTGAAAATGGTTCCTGACACCATGCCGTTGGATACCTTGTTGAAATTTTTCCTTAAAGAGCACGCGCACTTGGCGATGGCCGTGGACGAGTTCGGAACACCTGTTGGTATTGTCTTTCTTGATAACGTCATGGAGGAGTTGGTGGGGGATATTCAAGATGAGTTCGATAACGAGCACTCACCGTTTGTGCGGATTAACGATGACGAATTCGTGGTCGAAGGTGCTGTGACACTGAATGATTTGGAAGGTTACGTTCCGGCGCTTTATCTGGAGAGCGGTGAGGTGACGACTGTCGGGGGATATATCACTCAACAGCTGGAGCGCTTCCCAGAAGTGGGCGAAACGCTTACGATCCTTGGCTATGAAGCCAAAGTGACCAGCACGGATGGTCGACGCGTAGGACAAATCCATTTCCGCAAACTGGAAGAAGAAAAATCCGACCAGGATTCGGATGGTTCTGCAGAAGATGTTGCAGTTTGAGAAGTAGGCAGCTAAATGTCTTTCCATGTTGGAAGAGATACGGGGATTGCTGATTTTACAGGACAGGGACAAGCGTTTGCTGAATTTGGCAAAAGACTTGGCAAAATTGCCGCAAGAGGAAGCCAGGGCGAAAGCGAAATTGGCGGGAGATGAGGAAGCGGTGAAGCAGGCAAAGGAGGCGTTAAATGCCGTTGAGTTGCGGGTGAAGAAAATTGAAATGGATGCGGAGACGCGACGGACGACTGTGAAGCGTTTGCGTGTGCAACAGTTCGAGACCAAGAAGAACGAGGAATACAATGCGTTGGGTCACGAGATCATTAGATATGAAAAAGAAGTGGATGAGTTTGAAACTCAGGAACTTCAAGCCATGGAAGAGGTCGATGCGTATCGGGTGAAATTTCAGCAAGCCAGTGAGATGCTTGCAAAAACCCGTGCGGTGGTCGAAGCCGATCTTGCGGCGATCCGTGAGCGCCATGCGCGGATGTTAGAACAACAAAAAGAAGTCCAGCTTGAGCGTGATAAGTTGGTGCAAACCGTTTCTGAAGATGTCCTTCCGCTTTATACCAAGTTGATCAAATCCAAAGACGGCTTGGCGATTGCGACGCTTCACGGAGGAAATTGTACCGGTTGCAATATGAAAGTGATCGCCTCGACGGTGATTGCTGTCCATAGTGAGAAAGAGGTCACGCAATGCGAAAACTGCGGGCGAATTCTTTCTGTGGATGAGTGATGCGTGCGGAACTTGAAACGGAAGTTCTCAAAGGGGTATCGCGTTCGTTTTACCTGAGTCTCCGTCTGCTTCCGCTTCCGATGAGACGGGCGGCTGGGATCGCTTATCTTTTAGCGAGGACCAGCGATACGATTGCTGACTCTGTTTCAGGATCGGTTGGTGAGCGGATCGATGCGTTGTTAGATTTTTTAAAACAGGTGATGGGAGAGCATGTGGCTAAATCATTCCCCGAGCATTTCTACGAAGGAATCACCGATCCTCGGGAGGCGATGTTGTTGCTGAGTCATCTGGAAATTTTGGAAGCACTGCGTGGACTGGGTGCTGGTGAGATTGAATTGATTCATGAAGTTTTGGAAACCATCGTCGGCGGACAAGTCCTAGATCTCCAGCGATTTGGTAATGCAAGCGATGAGCTGAGCAGTTTGAGAAGTGCTGAGGAATTAGAGGATTATGCATGGCGAGTTGCGGGTTGTGTGGGTTTGTTTTGGACGCGCTTGGGTTTTCTCACGATGGGCGAAAATTTTTCCAAACATCCCCAAGTCGAGCTGGAGCAGTGGGGGGTGGAATACGGGAAGGGTTTGCAGTTGGTGAATATCCTGAGGGATTTTCCAGAGGATAGGAGGATGGGGCGGTGTTACTTGCCTGTGAGTGATCCAAGGGACGACGCGGCCTGTTTTAGGGAGTTCCAAACATGGCGAGCATCCGCGCTCCAGAAAGTGGCGTTAGGGCAGGCATATGCGGATAAGCTCGTTAGCTGGCGTTTGCGTTTGGCAAGCGGGTTGCCGGCGCTGATCGCGGAGGAGACGCTGGAGCGCTTGGATGTGAGGAATTTGGCGGCTCTTGAATTAAGGGTGAAAGTTCCGCGTTGGAAGGTTTATCAGATGCTTTTTCGATATCTATTGCATGCGTGATGCTGAGTCTTGCTTTGACTCACTCTTCGTCTGCTAGGTGTCTGGGGAAATCCATCGCAGCGTGTAGTATTCTAACAATCTGTAACTCTGTGCCGTTGATGCGGAAGAGAATCACGTGTTTTGCATGAGCGGCAATTTGGCAATCAGTGAACAGATCGTTTCGTTTTCTCCAACGTTCAGGATTGGCTAACAATTCCCCGAATTTTTTCCATAGAGAATCGAGGTAAATTTGCTCTTGTTCGGCGCCCCATGCCTGCAAGGTATAGGATCGAATGGATTGAAGATCCGCGATGGCGGCGTGGGTGAATTCAAGGGTCATGCTTGACTGCGTGCTAGAGCCTCGAATTCGGCTTTGTTGCTGACACGAACGGTTTCCCCAGCCTCAAGCTGTAAGTAACCGATCGCGGCTTCGCGTTTCAGCCATTCATTTTCGGCCTCGGCTTTGAGCGTCATCCGTAACGCCTCGCGAATGACCTCGCTGGCGTTGTTGTATAGTCCAGATGAAACCTTCATTTTGACGGCATTTTCCAGTTCAGGAGTTAAGGAGACGTGCATGATGAGAGGAGAGGCGACCTGACAAAGATTGTCAATCTTTGAATCCGAGCCTTAAGGAGCTTTTACTTCAGTGCCTGTTTGACAAGGTGCGACTCAGAAGAGAAAAACATCGCATCTTATGAGCACCCTAAAATTACACAACGCCATGTGGCCGGGTTTGGTTGGAAAAGAACCAGGCACAGATCATCCCCCAATTTCTCTTGAGCACATGCTCGATCTCACTGCAGCTGCTGAGGTTAACGGTCGGAAATACGACGGAGTGGACCTTTTTATTTTCCACCCTCACACCGATCCGGATGCATCCGAAGCCGATATCCGCAAGATGGCTGACCAGATCGCTGCAAAAGGACTTTCGGTTGGTTCCCTCGTGGCTCCGGTTTGGCCTGGCACAGTTGGTGGTCCAGCGTTTGGTAGCGATGACGACATGAAGAACTTCGTTCTCGCGGTTGAGAAAACCTGCCGCATCGCAAAAATTCTAAACGAGCACGGTGTCCGTAAATCCGGAATCATTCGCGTCGACACCGCTGGTGGCACCGCAGACTTCGCGAAAGATCCTGCAGGTAACACCGCTAAAGTTGCAAAAACCTTCCGTGAGGCAGGAAAAGTCGCAGAACAATTCGGTGAGCGCATCGCTGCTGAAGGTGAAATCTGCTGGGGTGGATTCCATTCATGGAAAGCCGCAGTTGATACCCTTGAAGCAACCGCGATGCCAGGAGTGGTTGGTTTCCAAGCCGACCTTGCACACACCTACCTTTACCTCATGGGTTACAACGCACCTGAGGCAGCACTTCTTCAAGCGGGTTACAGCGATGAAGAATTCTGGCCTGCATATAAAATCATGACCGATGCGCTCCGCCCATGGACGCTCGATTTCCACGTTGCTCAAAACGATGGTTCCGTTCACGGTACTGGTTCGCACGACAAGACGGGTCGCCACTGCCCGGCAGATGATCCAAACGGCAAACTCGACATCGCGAAATGCTCAACCTACTGGCTCCAAGGCGCCGCTGAGCGTGGCATTAAGCACATCTGTTGGGATGGATGTATGTTCGATAACTCCGTGCTCGAATCTGCCGGAACATGGAACGCAATCCTCAAAGCGATGATAGATGTTGATAAAGCCCTGTAATTTTCACTTATCTAACACATTTTAAAATATATGTCTAAGAAACCAATCCGCATCGGACTCATCGGCTACGGCTTCATGGGTCGTACCCACTCAAATGCCTACTCGCAGCTCGAGCACTTTTTCGACACCGAACACTATCCAGTTCGTCAAGCCGTTTGCGGTCGCGACGAAGCAAAGGTTAAAGCCTTCGCTGAAAAGTGGGGCTATGCTTCTTACGAAACCGACTGGCGCGAGCTAGTGAAGCGTGACGACATCGACGCGATCGATATCTGCACACCTAACAACTCCCACGCTGAGATCGCTCTCGCTTGTATCGCCAATGGCAAAATGATCCTTTGCGAAAAACCGCTCGCTCTCAACGGAGTAGAAGGTGAGAAAATGGTCGAGGCTGTTGAGAAATCCGGTCTGCCTAACTTGGTCTGGTACAACTACCGTTTCCTGCCTGCCGTGACGCTTGCGAAAAACATCGTCGCTGCTGGTGAGTTGGGTCGAATTTTCCATTACCGTGCAAACTTCCTGCAAGACTGGACGATTTCCGAAGAACTTCCACAAGGTGGTGCCGGTCTATGGCGTCTTGATGCGGCGGCTGCTGGTTCCGGTGTAACGGGCGACTTGCTTGCTCACTGCATCGACACCGCGCGTTGGATCAACGGCGATATCGTTTCCGTTTCTGCAATGACCGAAACCTTCATCAAAGAGCGCGTGCATACCGAAACCGGCAAGAAGCATCCTGTCACCATCGATGATGCATGTGCCTTCCTTGCTCGTTTCGAAAACGGCTCGCTCGCCATTTTTGAATCCACTCGCTACGCGCGTGGTCACAAAGCCTTGAACACCTTCGAAATCAACGGTGCGAAAAAATCACTCTCATGGGATCTTCATGATATGAACTACCTTGAGTATTTCGATCACGGAGTTCCAGGAGATCGCCGTGGCTGGAGTAAAATTCATTGCTCCGATGGAGATCATCCATACTCAGGCAACTGGTGGGTTCCAGGTCTTTGCCTCGGTTACGAGCACTCCTTCACCCACGCGTTGGTTGAGTTCTTCAGGTCGCTCGATAATCCATCGGCACCGATTAACTACCCTGACTTCCGCCATGCACTCGGCACCCAATACGTTTGCGATGCGGTTCTCGAATCCGCTCAATCCGGACAGTGGGTCGAAGTGAAAAAAGCGTAAGAGCTACTTCCTAAAAAGCCCTCGTGGATTTTTCCGCGGGGGCTTTTTGTTGGAGAGGCTATAAGAAGGTTTCGGGCATTTTTCTTGTAGGGAGGGAGGAGGCAAAGGAGGAGATGAGGTTATATATTAAAGTTTTTGGATATTTGAGTGCATTGAGAGGGGGTTAAATTGAAATATTTCCTCCTTTCCTCCTGTATCTCCTCTCTCCTTGTTTATAAAATGCCAGAACCTATATGAAAACCTTCTCATCTCTATTTTGTCTTTTACTCATCTCCCACAACGCTTTCGCTGCAGAGCCGAATACCCTGACCCCAGAAGAAACTGCCCAGGGTTGGGTGTTGTTGTTTGATGGGAAAGATGCCTCGCAACATCTTCGTGGTTATAACAAAGAGAAGTTGCCTGAGCAATGGGTGGTAGAGGATGGAGCGCTTTGCCGCAAGGGTGGGGGAGATGTGATTACCAAAGAGAAATACGAGAACTTTGAGTTTTCGATCGATTGGAAGATCAGCGAAGGTGGTAACTCCGGAATCATGTTCAAAGTTGTAGAGGCAAAAGGTGCCCCATACCTAAGCGGTCCGGAGGCACAGATTATCGATAACGCGAAAGGCAAGGATGCGCAGAAATCTGGATGGATGTATCAACTCTATGCTGCGGACAAAGACACCACCAAACCTGCGGGAGAGTGGAATCATTTCGTTCTCAAATGCCAAAAGACTCCGACCGGCACTTACAAGTGTGAGCATTGGATGAACGGCGAGAAATACGTCGAATACGAGATCGGCTCTGAGGACTGGAAAGCGAAAGTTGCTAAATCCAAGTTCGCAAAATGGGAAGGTTTCGGGAAAGCGGCTGAAGGTCACATCTGCCTACAAGATCACGGCAATCTCGTGTGGTTCCGGAATATCAAGATTCGGAAGCTGGAGCCGCTGAAGTGAGCTGAAATTTCAAGTTTCAAATTTCAAGTTTCAAGGAAGAGGAGAATCGCAAATCGCGTTCTTGATTTATAAAGAACAGGTGTGCCATCGCCGATAGCTTTCATATCGGGAGTTATGTCCGATCAGGCTCTCTTTATTGAAATCTGAAACTTGAGATTTAAAACTTCAAGCCTTCTCCACTTCCTCTGCGATGATGGTGATTCCGTCTCTAACAACGGATTCTTGCATGGCGAATGAGACTCGGATGCATTCTTGGCGGTGGCGCCAGTGGGTGTCGTCACAGCCGAAGAAGAAATGTTCTCCAGGAATGATGAGGACTTCGCGGGCTTTGAGGCGCTGATAGAGTTCGGATGAGGTGATGGGAAGATCAGGAAACCAGAACCAGAGAAACAACGCACCTTCGCTGCGGTGCATGTGCCATTTGAATCGATCGCCAAAAATTTCACGCACTACCTTTTGGGCGAAGAGAGATTTTTCACGATAGAAAGGACGGATGACGTTTTCGCTGAGTTTCAGGATCTCACCGCTGCGGATCAAAGGCAGGGCGATTTGTTGACCGATGCTTGGGTTTGAAAGCCCGGTGATTGCGGTCATGGACGAGAGTGCGGTAATGACTTCAGCAGGGCCAACAACGATCCCTGTGCGGGTTCCAGGAAGACCGAGCTTGGAGAGACTGAGAGTGAGGATGACGTGTTCGTCCCAGTGAGGTGAAGCCTCTGTGAAAATGATTTTCGGGAAAGGCGCGCCGTAGGCGTTGTCGATGATGAACGGGATGCCTTTGGCTTTGGTGAGTTCGGATAGCCGTAAGATTTCCGCATCGCTCAACACGTTGCCAGTGGGATTGGTGGGGCGTGACACAGTGACCGCCGCGATGTCGGGGCCGATATTGAGGTTATCGAAATCGATGTAGTATTTAAATTCGTTAGGGCCGGTGTGTTCGATGGTCGGTTTGACGGCGACAAACATATCGGGATCCAAACCTTGGGCGGCGTAGCCGATGTATTCCGGCACGAGGGGAAAGAGGATCTTGCGTTTGGTGCCGTCTGGCATGGTGCCAGCGAGGAGATTGAAAAGATAAAAGAACGCGGTTTGTCCACCACTGGTTAGGCACACATTTTCAGGGCCGACATTCCACCCGAACGTTTTCCGCAGCATGTCGGCGATGGCTTGGATGAACTCGGGATTTCCTTTTGGTGGATCGTAGGTTGTGAGCATCTTGCGGGTCGCGGTATCGTCTGCGGCGATTTCAGAGAGTCGCTTCTGCCAGATCGCGTTCACCTCCGGAACTTGGGCTGGTTGTCCTCCACCGAGCATTTTCATGTTCGGACCGGCGTTGGCTAGGGCGTTACCGAGATCATCCATGAGATCGCCAATACCGCTACCACCACCGAGACGCTGTCCAATTTTTGAAAATGGGTAATTCATAGCTTGGTGGATTGTTTTGGATTGGGGCTTAAAATGAAACCTTAAATCCATGCACAGGGTTTAATTTTTTCACCGCAGAGACGCAGAGGTCACAGAGGGAACGCAGAGAAGAATTAATTCACTTCATATATTCATTCATCCTCCGTGTGCTCCGTTATCTCCTTCCCTTTGACTACACTTTGTTCTGTCCAAACAGCTTGGCTTCGCATGAGTCAGTTATTCGCTAGTGCTCACGTGGTTTTGTTTTGAAAAATGCCTGAAATCATATCTATGCTCTTTCCACGTCCGACTAATTTTCCCTAATTTCAATGAGGTGTCTCGTTTGGCGGTTGCAAAGTGCTGGTCTTGGCGGCAGCATACGGCGTGATGAATTTTGACTTTGATACGGTTGTCGCGAGAAAAGGAAGCGGCTGCATCAAATACGATCGCAGGCCGGAGCTCGATCCGTTCTGGGTGGCGGATATGGATTTCGTATCGGCTCCAGTGATTATTGAGGCCTTGCATAAGAGGGTGGATCACGGGGTTTTTGGCTATCCTCAAGCACATGCTGGCTTGCTAGACGCAATCGCGGGCTATTTGAAAAATCGCCGTCACTCCATCTTGAATCCAGATCACCTCATCCATCTCGGAGGGTTGGTTCCAGCTCTCTCACTCGCTGCTCGTGCGTTCTGTGGAGATGGTGGGGAGTTGATGACTTGCACACCGGTTTATCCGCCCTTCCTCAGTGTCCACAAAGATGCGGGAGCGAAGTTGCTTACGGTCGATCACATCTTCGTCAACGGCCGCTGGGAATTTGATTGGGACACGATGGAAAAGAGCGTTTCTGAAAAAACGAAAATCTTCCTACTGTGCAATCCGCAGAATTCATTGGGTCGGGCTTTTTCAAAAGACGAAGTCATCCAACTCGCGCAGTTCTGTGTGAAGCACGATCTGGTCTTGGTCTCCGATGAGATTCACTGCGATCTAATTTTCGATGAAGCCGCGACCCCGCATTTCTCGGCATTGCAATTACCATCCGAGCTCGCTGCGCGTTCCATCACTCTGCTTTCACCCAGCAAGACCTGGAATATCGCGGGCTTGGGTTATGCGTTTGCGATCATTCCAGACGATTCGATTCGTAGAAAATTCAACGCAGCCAGAGGACACACTTTAGCTGAGATCAATGCGCTTTCCTACTATGCTGCGGAAGCGGCTTATCGAGATGGCGAACCATGGCGTCAGGAATTGATTTCTTATCTCAAAGGAAATCGCGATGAGCTGGTACGCTTCATCAACGAAGAATGCGAGGGATTATCGATACACGCACCCGAATCGACCTATCTCGCATGGATCGATGCACGGAAACTCGGGGTCGATAATCCCGCAAACTTTTTCGAGAAAGAAGCCGGATTGTTTTTATCCGACGGCACTTTCTTCGGCTGGCCCGGTTGGGTGAGGTTCAACTTCGGTTGCCCGAGATCGAGGATGATGGAGGGGCTGGAGAAGATGAAGGCTGCGCTTAAGAAGAGTGAATGATGAAGAGTGAAGAGTGAAGAGTGTTTCCGGTAAGCGAATGGCTAAGTTAGCGGAAGAGAATGGTTGGAGTCTTGCGAAAGCAACAGGAGTGCGGCGGCTTGCCCCGCCGATTGAAGAGCGGAGCTTGCTCCGCGCTGTTAGTATAAAGTGTGAGAGAAAGACGATCCAACCCGCGACGGAGCAAGCTCCGTCCACCGCCGTGCGGGAGCAAGCTCCCGCACTCCAGTGAAATATTTATCAGGCACAAACCATCTTCATCCAAGCCGCCAGGTTGTAGTAGTTCGTAATGCGTGTGATTCTTCCGTTGCTGGATTCAAAAAACGCGCCGATGCGGAGGTGGTAGGGTTGGCCGGTGGCTTCGGGTAAACCTTCATCTGTTGCGATATATTTGCCCCGGATGAAAAACTCAGCGGCGACGCGGTTTGGATTGTCGCATGAGAATACGCATAAGCTCTCGACTTGCTCTTGATAGCAACGATCCATTCTATCCAGAAATTTGCGAAACGCTTCGCGTCCGATTTCTTGGCCGCCTTCATTGATTTCATGAATCACATCATCGGATAAAAGCTCCAAAAGCGCTGCACGGTTTCCAGAATTGAATGTGTCGTAGTAATGTTGGATTAGTTCTTTCATGATAGGAATTAGTTCTTGGTTCTTGGTTCTTAGTTCTTAGTTCTTGGTTCTTGGTTCTTGGTTCTTGGTTCTTGGTTCTTGGTTCTTGGTTCTTGGTTCTTGGTTCTTGGTTCTTGGTTCTTGGTTCTTGGTTCGAAAATGAGATGAGCGTAGCGCTAACCAAGAACTAGGAACTACGAACCAAGAACTCTTAAAATCTGTGTTCATCCGCGGTTCATTTTTTTCGAATTAAAGGCTATTCGCAAAAGCGGCCGCTGACATGCGTTTCGAACCTTCGGGTTGGACTTCGGAAAGGATGAGGGATTGATTACCGCAGCCGATGAGTAGCTGACCATTTTGGTAGAGGAGTTCGCCGGCGGGAAGGGGTTGATCAATGATTGAAATTGGCGAGAAAACTTTCAGGCGTTTGGTTTTACCTTTGATGGATAACTCCATGAACGTTCCCGGCCATGGATCGTAGGCGCGGATGGTGCGTTGAAGGGTTTCGGCGGATTGGCTGAAATCGAGTCGACCGTGTTCACGCAGGAGTTTTGGGGCGTAAGTGACTTGGTCGGGATTTTGTGGGGTTCCTGCTTTTGGGTTTGTGGCTAAAATTTCCAAGGCTTCTGCAAGAGCAGAAGGTCCGAGGTCGGCGAGTCTATCATGCAACTCTCCGCCAGTTTCATGAGAGCCGATGGGAATGACTTTTTTGCAGATGATGTCACCGGCATCGAGTTCACGGATCACGTGCATGATGGTGATTCCGGTTTCGGATTCGCCATCGCGGATAGCGGATTGGATGCATGAGGCACCACGGTATTTGGGAAGAATCGATGCGTGGAGGTTGATCATGGCTTTTTTCGGAGCTTTGCGGACAGCTTTGCCGATGATCTGACCGTATGCCATGACCACGGCGATGTCCACGTGCAGGGCTTCGAGATCCGTTGCGATTTCCTTGATCTTCTCCGGTTGCCAAACCGGGATGCCGTGGGCGAGGGCGATCGTTTTGATTTCTGGAGGGACAGCGCTGCTTTGGCTGCGGCCGACCGGTTTATCTGGCTGGGTGATGAGGACACAAGGCTTCGGGCCGTGTTCGATGAGGTGTCGAAACGTCGGGATGGCGATATCTCCGGTGGCGATGAAGGCGAGGGTCATGGAAGAGTGAAGAGTGAATGATGAAGAGTGAAGTAGTTAGAATTTAGCGTTACAGTGATGGCTTTGAAGGTGAATGCGGAATCGATGACGTAAGCTGGAGGAATGTAAAAGCTGAGCTTATCTTATTTTCACTATTCACTCTTCATCATTCACCATTTAGCAAGGCAGCAGCCATCGCTCTGGCTTGTTCGCCGCCGCCGCCTAGCATGCGGACCAGTTCGGTGATGCGTTTTTCGCCTTCGACTGGGTAGAGTTTGGAGCGGGTGCGGCCTCCGATGACTTCTTTTTCGACCACGAAGTGAGCGGCGGCTGTGGCTGCGACTTGTGGGAAGTGGGTGATGGCGATGACTTGGTGAAGTTCTCCCAAGCGTGCCATTTTCTTCCCGACCGCACGAGCGATTTCACCGCCGACGTTGGCATCGATTTCATCGAAGACCATGAGTGGGGTGGCATCTTGTTCGGCGAGGGAGGATTTGACGGCGAGCATGACGCGAGAAATTTCTCCCGATGAGGCGATCTGGCGGAGCGGAAGCAAAGGCTCCCCGGGGTTGGGGCCGAACAGGAAATTGCAGGATTCCAAGCCGTGAAGGCATGGGTCTTTGAGCGGTGAGAGCTCGATTTCGAAAGAGGACTGTTTGAAGCCGAGATCTTTGAGCTGCGAGGCGATGTCCTGCGCGAGTTTCGGTGCGGATTTTTTTCGAGCCGCGCTGAGTTTTTTGGCGATGGCTTCCAGTTCTTTTCTGGTTTCAGCGAGAGCGAGAGTCAGTGCTTCGATTTTTTCTGTGCGGTTGTCGATGTTATCCAAGCGGTTAGAAAGCGTTTCTTGGCGAGCCAAGATGTCATCGATGCTTGGTCCGTATTTGCGTTTCAGGGACTCGACGAGATTGACGCGTTCTTCGATGGAAGCGGCTTCTGAGGGATCGATGTCCAGTTCCTCCGCATAATCTGTTAGAGTTGCTTCGAGATCCTGGAGTTCGATGGATGCGGTTTCGAGGGAGGAAACTTTATCTGCGATGGATGGATCGTATTTTTCGAGATCGCGAATGAGACGTTGGAGATCGGAAACGCGGGAAAGGATGCCGTCTTCGCCGGAGAGGGTGGTGATCGCTTGTGCGGCGAGTTCGACCAAGCGGGTGGAGTTGGAGGAGCGGTGATATTTTTCTTGGAGTTCATCGCCATCTGCAGGTGTTAGCTTGGCAGATTGGATTTCATCGAGCTGATAACGGAGGAGTTCGAGTTCTTGCTCCGAGGCGTTCTCGGCGTTTTGGATTTCCTCTAACTCTTGGGATTTTTCCCGCCAGTTGCGATATGCGGAGCGGTATTCGGTGAGAATGGAATCGGTGGTCGCGTAGGCATCGAGCATCGCGAGTTGGCGCTCTTGGGAGAGAAGAGATTGATGATCGTGCGGACCGTGGAGATCGACGAGATGTTCGCCGATTTTTTTAAGGAGAGTGATCGTGACGGGTGAGTCGTTGATGAACTGGCGGTTGGTGCTGGTGCCGATGGAGCGACGAATGATGATCTGGGTGTCGTCACAGGGAGGGAGTCCGCCTTCTTCGAGAATGGCATTGATTTCCGATGTGTCGGCAAGATCGAATACGGATTCGATGGTGCAGGTGTCCTCGCCGGTACGGATGAGATTTTTATCGGCACGTTCGCCGAGGATCATTTTCAGAGCGCCGACGATAACGGATTTACCAGCGCCCGTTTCACCTGTGACAGAGATCAAACCCGAGCCGAGTTCCCAAGCGAGTTCGTCAACGAGTGCGAGATTACGAATTTTGAGGAGGGTGAGCATGCGTTTACTGCAGGGGATTATGCAGGGGCTTAGGTGGGCAGAGCAAATCTAAACAATAGGTCGTATAGGACTTATATGGCCTATTGCGGTGCGGCATCCTTTTTTTCGCTAACGGCGAAGCGGTAGCGATTGATTGCATCGAGGATGCCAGCGGCCACCGCGTTTTGGTAGGTTTCGTGTGCAATCAATCGAGCGTCATGTGGGTGGCTCATGAAGCCACCTTCAAATAGAACAGCGGGATGTTTGACTCCAGAGAGCACGCTGAACCGTGCGCGCTTGATACCGCGGTCGAATGTATTTTCACCCAGTCGGCCGAGAACCGAACCGTGAATCGCGGTGGCGAGGGCGATGTTTGCGGAATCGTTTTCGTTGCCAGCTCTTGCGATGCCATCGCTGGCTTTCAGGTCACTTTCGTAATGGGATACACCCGGCGGAGAAAGGGTGAAGGTTTCAATTCCCCGAGCGGCCTTGCCTCCGGAGTTGAAATGCAAACTGATGAAAATGGCTTCTTCGGCTACTTTATTAGCAATTTCTACCCGCTCTTCGAGGGTATAAAAGCGATCGGTCTCGCGCACCATGATCACTTTATAACCTTTTGCTTCGAGCAAGGCTTTGAGTTTTTTAGCGAGGATCAAATTGTATTTTGCTTCGGTGCCAATGGGGTTGGTTGCGCCTGGGTCTTTTCCTCCGTGGCCGGCATCGAGGATGACCGTGCGGAAATTTCCGGCGTTTTTGATGAAGCTGGGGCGAAGGACAGGATCGATAAGTTTGGCAAGATCGATACGGGAGATATAAACCTCGTTTCCAGAGGTGATCACGGGATCTGAGAACACGAATTTAACGTTATTCATGAGACATTCGTTGCCGCCCACGGTGAGTTTCATTTCAATCTTGGAGTTCTCTAAAACAAGCGTATTACCAGTGCGGGTTAGGCGGGTGAACTTGTAGAAACGTTGGACATCCTTGATCGAGAGGTAGTCTTTGCCCTCATGCTTGGTAACGGTCCAAGAATTGTTTTTATCGCCTTGGGTAAATCCTTGCGAGGTAGCCGCGAAAAAGAATGAGAAGCATAGGAGGCCTCTCATTGCTTGATAAAGATATGACGCATGTCTGGGCATGAAGCGGTTACGCTAGGATAAGAAAATTAGTCTTTAACTCGCATCGTGACAATGGGATTTTCAGGGCAGGGAAAACATAGATTCCTTATTGGGGAAAACAAAGAATTTAACCGCAATGGAGCGGAGCGACATAGACGCTCGCTAAGCGGGTGCCCGCAGAGTCACGCTGGAGGTCGGGATCAAATGAACGCAGATGAAGACCTTAGTATAAGACATTTAATCAACCTCTGGCGTCTTATGTGGTTGGCGATAATAACTAAATGAGGGCTCCACAAAAAGGATCTTATCCGTGTCCATCTGCGCTCATATGCGGTAAATTTCCAATATGAGTAAGGATTTGTCACGAATCAGGCTGCCCTCTGGCAAAAGGATATCCTGCATTTTTTTCAAAGATTCACTTGCAAACCTGCGGCGTGCATCCTATTTCCTGCGCCCACCCAAACGGGAAAGCTCGGATGGCGGAATTGGTAGACGCGCTAGACTAAGGATCTAGTAGGGAAACCTGTGGAGGTTCGAGTCCTCTTTCGAGCACTTTCCTTTATGGAATAAGAAGTCCTGAGGTTCTTTAAACCTCGGGATTTTTTGTGTCCCAAAATCGTTTTGTGTTTATACTTAAGGGCTTTGTCAGACCTTATCATTTATGAGAATAACCCTATTTCAAAACGCTTATATCGGTTCACGGGTTGCGGATGCGGTATCCATGCCGGTTCATTGGTATTACGATCGGGATGCCCTGCGCGCGGAATACGGTGAGATCACGGGTTATCTGGCGCCGAAGAACCCTCACACGGGCTCGATTCTGTGGCGATCTCAATACACGGCTCCTAACGAAAAAGGTGAGATCCTGCACGATCAAGCGATTTATTGGGGGCAGCGTGGGATTCATTACCACCAGTTTCTCCAAGCTGGGGAAAATACTCTTAACTTCAAACTGGCTGCCGAACTCGTGCACTTGTCGGAAAAAACCGGAGGCTACGATCCGGATGTGTGGCTTGAGCATTACATCGATTTCATGCTCACACCCGGCAACCACCGCGATACTTATCTTGAGGAGTATCATCGGGGATTCTTCACCCGTTATGCGATGGGAAAACATCCACGAAAATGTGCGATCCAAGACGAGCATATCGGCGGTCTCGCGCAGGTGCCGGCTCTCTGCTACGTCATGCGCGGGGCGGAACTAACCGAACTTCGTGCCGCCGTGAAAGAACACGTCGGTCTGACGCATGCGCATGCGAATGTGCTTCGTGCTGCGGACACCCTCGCGCGGTTGCTGTTTCGAATTCGCGAAGGTTTCTCCCTGCGTGAATCCATTCGCCGTGAGGCGGGGGATTGGATTTCGGGAAATAAAGCGGAAAATTGGACATCACAACCCGATACCCATGTTATCGGGCAGCGCTTCAGTCCCGCTTGTTACATTGCCGAATCCATGCCGGCCTCGCTCTACCTCGCATGGAAATATCACGATGACTTCGATACCGGAATCATCGCCAATGCCATGGTGGGAGGTGATAACTGCCACCGTGGGGCAGTGGTCGGTTCGTTACTTGGCGCAGCCAACGGAGTTCCAGAAAAGTGGTTGGAAAATTTGAAAAACGGTTGATCGATCAAGATTCCCGCCCGCCTTTGATAATGCATAGGCGCCGTTTGGCTTGGCACTAGAGTTTGTAAATCTTGAGGATGTTTGAGCTTGATCCAATGACTGGGATTTTAGGAAACCTTGGCGCTGTGCCGATTCGAAAAACAACCTCTCTTTTTTGTGAGTCGGTGACCGATGCGGCGGCTGGCGATCCCTGATTTGCTCGGTTGGCCGCGGTTGAGTTTGTCGATGTCGTCTTTATTGATCAGTTCTTGGTTTAGGAAAGGCTAGATTGAGCTTAAATGAGAACTAGGAACAGAGAACTAACAACTTTTACCCGCAAGCTTGCGGGCCATGCGGGGAAAAAGCAGCCAATGGAAGGGTAGGCAGACATACCAATAAAGACGTCCTAACAGGCCTTGTGGGCGGAAGGTGGCGGTTTGTCTGAGCGATTGGCTACCGTCTGGCAGCTCCTTGATGGCGAACTCAAGCCATGCCTCTCCGGGAAGTTTCATTTCCGCGTAGAGGATGAGTCGGCCTGTTGGCCGGTCTGCGAGAAGGACACGCCAGAAATCTAACACGTCTCCGGCTTGTAATTCTTCGGGATGCCGCCGCCCACGCCTGATGCCGATGCCACCAGCGAGTTTGTCTGCGAATCCGCGCAAGCCCCACGCCCAGTTCATGGAAGGCCAACCGGCATGGCCGCCAATGGACCAGATGCGTGAAATGACCTGTTCGCGAGTTGCGGTGAGCGGGATTATCTGAGAATCTGTTAGAACACCGTGTTCTGGCACCTGGATAGCATCGAACAAACGCGGCGAGAGCGTACCAGCCGCGAGCGAGCTGATCCAGCTTGATGGCACATGATTTTGGGCGATTCGCGCCAGTGCCCGCGTGACCGCTTCCCGGTAACTCAGTAAATCCAGTGGAATGATTTCGCGGATCTTGAGGTTTTGGCAGACAGTTTCATGGGTGAGTGAGTCTACTAAGCTACGTGCGAGTGGAAATGAGGTAGACGTGAGTAGACATAACCAGCCAGAAGATAGCCTTGGGCTTAGCAAGCGTGTGGGGAGAAATAAACGCCGCAGGCCGCGCACCTCGCAGTAGCCTTTGATTAAGTCGAGATAACTCATGACCTCGGGTCCGCCGATGTCGTAGGAAACATTCGCTGTTTCCGGATGGTTCAAAATTTCTGTTAGATAATCTAATACATTGCGGATGGCGATGGGCTGGCAATGAGTATGAACCCAGCGAGGGGTGACAAGGATGGGTAATTTCTCGGCGAGATCGCGGATGATTTCAAACGATGCCGATCCGGAGCCGACAATGATGGATGCCCGCAGTACCGTAAGTGGAACTCCGCATTCGCTCAGGATTTCCTCCACTCTGCGGCGCGAGGAGAGGTGTTCGGAAAGCGGGCCTTCGTCCGCTGCGAGACCTCCGAGGTAAATGATCCGTTTCCATCCGCGCGCCTTCGCTGCTTCGGAGAAATGGGTTGCGCATTGTTTTTCCTTTTGGGCGAAGTCGCCGCCGGAGCCCATCGAGTGGATAAGGTAATAGGCTGCATCCACAGAGCGAGGAAGGGAATCCAAACTCGCTGCATCGAGAAAGTCAGCCTCAACGATATGCAGCCGAGTTTCGTTTTCTACGAAATGGCTTATAGGAAAGCGCCGAGTGTCTCGAACGACGGCCGTGACCTCATGGTTGGCATCCAGCAAAGCCCGGATCAGCCTTAATCCGATGTAGCCGTTGGCTCCGCTGATAAGAACATGCACAGTTTTACTGTTAACCCATTACCTTGGCTTGTCATGTGAAAATCTGTTGGTGATGGATGGGAAAAGGAACTGCGATTTTTAATCGCGACTGTAACCGGTTGCGTTAGCCGAGAGTATTTCGCTCACGAGGTCGCGATTGGAAATCGCGGTTCCTTTCTTTACTGGCTCATTTCGAGGGCTTTAACGGGTAGGGCATTTTCGTAAAGGGCAGGGACTAGGTCGATTTCGCAGGGGATGCGGGCGAGGGGGGTTTGGTGGCGGATGGCCGCTTCTTTCCAGAGATTGAAATGGTTGGTGTAGGATTCTTTGAAGCGACGCAGAGTTGCGGGTTCGATGCGGTGAGGGTGGCGGGTATTGAGTTCGGCATCGATGAAATCGTAGTTTCCTGACCAATCCGGATCGGCTTCAGATTTAGTGTAAGGGCTGAAGACGATGGGAGTTCCTTGCTTTTGTGAAAGAGTGCGGAAGTAAGGTGTGGGATCGGCTTGAAAAAGTAGATCGGAAATAAAAACGCGGAGTGAGTTGCTGCGAAGAGGGATGCGTTGGAGATCAGGAGCGAGAGCGGGGTTAGTGGGAGCGAGGGCTTCGATGGTTTTCATCCAGCGATCGGTATGGATGAGCATGGGATCGATGATGGTTTGCGCATCGCTGAAGATGGCATAGATGCGTACGGAGGCGCCTTCTTTGATCGATGATTCTGTTAGGAATTCGAGTAATTCGGTGCTACGTTTTTTCTTTTCGGGATCGAAAAACATGGAGGGTGAGGCATCGAAGATGATATCGACCACGGGTCGGATTTCCTCGCGGAATAGTTTCATGGTGACTTGTCCGGTGCGGGCGTATGCTTGCCAGTTGATGTGGCGAGGATCGTCGCCAGGCGAGTAGGAGCGATGGTCTTGGAAATCCATCGATGCACCTGTTCCCGAGCCGGCGAATTCACCAGCTGCGCCGCGCCAGACTTTGTTTCTAAATGGGAGACGGAGCATTGTGGTTAAACTTTAAATTTTAAACTCTAAACTTCAAGGAAGAGGGAATTGAAGAGTGAATTCTGAATAGTGAGGAGTGAAATTGAAGAGTAGAGATTTCAACTAAGAACTAGGAACCAAGAACCAGGAACAGATTGATTCTTACTTCGGAGCGATCGAGATTTTGTGGAGGTTGGAGCTGGGGAAGTATTTTTTTGCTAGGGCATTGATTTCGGTGAGAGTGATGGAGCGGTAGTCCTTGTCGCGTTCACGAGCGAGGTCGAGGCGCTTTGGATCGTTTTGGGATTGTGAAAGCACAGTGGACAGCCAGTAGGTGTTATCGCGGAGGGATTTTTCTAGAGTAGAAACGATGGGAGCGAGTGAACGGTCGAGTTCGTCTTGAGTAGCGCCTTTTTTTGCAAGGTCGCTGGCGATCTTGTTCATGGTGTTGAGCAATAAAGGGATGTCCTCAGGTTTGCCAATGGATTGGCCGATGAGGTAGCCGAAGCCCTCGAGTGCATCAGAACCCAAGGCACCCGCATCTGGGGAGTAGGAAGCTCCGAGTTTTTCGCGAATTTCTTCACGGAGGCGATCGCCGAAAATGTCAGAGAGAACTTTCAAGCGACGAGATTCTTTGGTGTTGTTGCGTAGGCCATCAGTTTTCCAAATGGCGGTGGCGACTGCCTGAGGAATCTTGGATTCGTATGTCAGGTTTTTTTCCGTGGGTGGTTTTGGAAATTTGACTGAGCGCTTGTGAACAGTTTGAGTGGCGGGTTTGAGATCGCGATCTGTGAGCGTGCCGAAGGTTTTAAGGAGATCCTGCGTGATCGTTTCTGGATTGAAATCGCCGACGATGGAGATTTCGATATAGCCTTCTTGGAATTCATTTGAGAGCCAGTTTGCGACGTCGTCGATCGTGTAGTTTGAAAGCTTGGTTTGGGAAGGCATCGAGTAGCGGGAGTCTCCGCCATGGAGCCAAGATTGCATTTCTTGTTCAGGGCCGGCGGTGGTGTGTTTGAGGTTTTGGAAAATCACCGGGATGTTTTTTTGGAACTGCCAGAGACCTTCGGGGCGGTAGCCAGGGTCGGTGATGGATGCGACCATGAGTTGAAGCTGGAGGAGTTGGTCTTCTGGGGTGGTTGATCCGGAAAGGATGAATGCGTCTTCAGTGATGCTCAGAGAGGAAGATACATTGCGACCTGCTAGAATTTCTGCGAGTTCGTCATTGGAATGTTTTCCTAGACCACCGCCATCGAATACGGCGGATGCGACGGCATCCAACAGGGGTTTATCGGCGGGTTGGGAAAGTTGGCCGTTGCCGATGCGTGCCATGATAAGAATTCGGTTTTTTTCAAAATCGGTGGCTTTGAGGTTTACCCGAACATTGTTAGAAAAAGTAATTTGTGTGATTCCGAGGTCTTCGACTGTGGAGGTTTTTTCGATTTCACCGGGAGTGCCCAAGTTGGTGTAGGCGAAGGGTGCGATGATTCTAGCAGAAGGAGGTTCGACAGCGGTTTCGGTGGATTTTTGGTATATGGAAGTGAGCTCTCCTTGGGTTTCTGGAGTGCTGGTTTTGGTGGTAAGTAGAAGGTGATAGCCAGGAGCTTTCCAGAATTCCACGAAAGCTTTCTGAACGTTTTCAAGAGTGATTTGATTGAGAGCGTTGGTTGCGATTTCCAAGCTGATCTCCGGTGTGGTGAAAACCTTTTGATCGCCGATGGTGGAGATGATTGCGGTGGCGAGCATTTCGGATTTTCGCGTCGCTCTGCGTTTTACGGCTTCTTGATAGGCATTCAGTAGGTTGGCTTTCGCCTCGTTGAGTTCGGCTTCGGTGAAACCGTGGGTGAGCGCGCGCCGGAATTCTTGTTCTAGGATAGTTGTCGCTTCTTGCCAGCGATCATCGGCTGCGGTTACGGAAATCGATCCGAGTTCTAGATGATTGAAGAGATTGAATTTACCCGCTTCGCCAGCGGCGATGGGGGAGTTTTCGATTTTAGAAAGACGTTCGAAGCGGCGGCCCATGATCGCGCTGGCGATATCCATAGGGAATTCTGCGGCGCGAGACTCTTTGGTGTCTGTCTTAAACTCGAACGGACGGACGAGGAGAAGAGAGATGTCAGTGGAGTCGATTTCAGGATCGCTGAATGTGTGTGTGACGAGACCTTGTGGA
>Ga0315907_10002957_pt1 | contig 20648 bp, 7 predicted proteins | sample LakEriMetagenome_3_FD_203525 | JGI IMG/M metagenome (GOLD analysis project Ga0315907, IMG submission 203525) | Freshwater fungal communities from buoy surface, Lake Erie, Ohio, United States - Buoy 12 MA123 | ecosystem: Environmental > Aquatic > Freshwater > Lake > Lake biofilm | place: USA...
ATGTCTGTAAACGTAGAGACTCTTAGGTCTCCATCAGCTGCTGACAGCTGGCATCACAGAAATGGATACCAGCACTCACCAAAGGCAGTTGAGGCATTCATACACCACCCGTTAAATGGACAGGTGGCTAGACTGACTCATTTATTTTAAGGCTTTCTTAATTATATAGTCTGCTGATTTATTTTTAACAATCATTTTATAGTCGTCTTCATCTAGTCCATTTTCTCCAAATTTCTTAAATACTTTTAAGTATTCTTCTCCTTGTTTTGGACTTAATCCTCCCATATATTGTATGAATCCTAATTCATTTATGGCTTTATTTGATGAATTTGTTGATTTAATCATTTTAATTTCCCAATCTTGAGGCTCTCTCTTGAATTCTTTTTTAAACTGCCTGTAAGTATCATATTGATTTTCAGTTAGAGCTCTCTTTTTAATTATTGAGTATGTCTTGTTTGCAACTTGACCCATCTCTTTAACTCCAGCACCAGTTGTATACGGAACCTCTAGTCCATAAAACACAGCCTTAGCTAGTGACTTGTCTTTATCTGTTAGGTACTTGGTTGTCTTGTTGCCCATGTAGTCATCTGTAAATGTACCATTAGTTGCCATTTCAGAGTTTTCTGCTAATTTTAAATACTGATCAGCAGCAATTGAGAACATTCCATACTTACCTTCCTCGCTATTTGTAAAGTTATAAGTAAGTTGATACGTGTTATCTTTTATGTATTGCTCCTTAAATTTATTTATCTGAGATTCAGTCATTTCTTTTCCTAGCATCTCTCTTAGTTTTTTCTCATCATTTATTGCTTGCTTTATCTCACCTTCGCTTGGAGATCCGAACATAGCCAACAACTCATCTGCACCAAATATTACTGCATCATCTGCCAATGGGTTAGGTGATGTCATATCAGCAAGAAGTGACCTCAATGGATATTTTGTTGCGTTAAGCATTCTTTTTTTCCATTCTTCGTCATCGTCATCATTACCTGCCATTGACTGAGCAATTGAGTAAAGTGCCATACCAATTCCAAAGTTTATCATTTGGAACACTCCTTGCTCTGCTGTTGTACCAGCAATTGATTTTATTGCAATTGCCTTATCTTCTGGAGATATGTTATTCCAGTTTAAGAATAGTGCGTTAATGTCAGCAACAAGTCTAGCTCTTTGGTTGATACTGAACGATGCAAAAGGTAACAAAGCTTTTCTAATCAATTTTCTAGCTGAGTCTTCAGATGCAAGAAGTTCACCAGCCAGTCTTTCATCAGATACGTTTTGCTGTCTTGAAACCATTGTGTCTGCATATATAACAGCGGCATCATTCAATTCTTTGAGACCTTCTTTTTTAATTGTTTCGTTCCATGTTGACCAATTTATTTTAGATACGTCATACCCATTGCTCTTTAAGTATTGCTCATAGTAAGACTTAAACGCTGCTCTAGCAACAAATACATCTGGTCTAGATAGAAACAATTTTAGTTGCCACTGAGTCAGGTTCTTGTACGTGTCAATAGCCTTGTCAAATGTTCCGTTAAATGATTTTAATTTTTTATTGGTACTCTCAATAGCTGTTAATGACTCCTGTCCTCTGTTAGTTACAGAGGCTCCAGTTGTATTTAACCAATTATTAAATTCTTCACCAGCGTATATTTTAAAGCTTGTTCCAGTTTGTATTGCTGTGCTTATAGCAACTGATACGGTCTGTTTAACCGACTGTAAAACGCCACCTAAACCTAACGCTGTTCCTACTGATGATACAGTATTCAGTGCGTTGTCAATGTTTCTAAACACATCGCTAGGAACAGACAGTTTGTTTTTAGATCTTCTGATATACTTGTTTACTCTTTCTGTAAGTATCTTTCTATCTTCAATAGTTGGTACAATTGCTTTAAATGACTTAGACTTAAAGAATGAATCTAACCTTCTAATTGCTCCAGCAGTGTTTATATCTACCAGCGCACCTGTAAGTGAGTCAACATTATTCATATCAAAGTCAAGGCTTACGTACCTTCCTTTTGGTAGGACTTTAGGTCTAACTGATGCAATCATAACACCAGACTCGTTAGTATCTGTTATAGAATCTGTGTTGATTAAGAATGCCGAGTTTCTTTCTACTATGTTATCGTCTATACCTAATTTTGATCCTTCTGTTGTTGACTTGTATCTGTCTGGGGTATAGTTTATATCCTTTCCTAGTATTGTGTTGTATACTGATCTTGACACGTCTGATAGGTCTGAGTAGTGCTTGGACCATTCGTTTATCCACCATTGCGTTGCTTCTTTATTAAAACTCTCCATTTTACCAGCAATTGTATCAAGATCTCTAGACTTTACATCCATCTTATCTAATACCTTCTCGTATATTTTAGCCATTTCTTGCTCTTTGGACGTTCCATTTTTCAATGCCTCAACACTTTCAAGTAACAGGTCTACACGTCTATTAAACTCTGATTTTACTTCTGCATCATTTCCAATTAAGTTTCTACTTAAGAACGCAAATGCACCTCTCTCATAAACATTTTCAATCTGGAAGAAGTCTTTAGTTTTTTCGAATTCTTTAACGTATCTATCCTGTATTTCTTTTATCTGTCTTCTAGCTTTATTGGCTCCAATAATAATATCTGAAAAACCACTCTTAGCCATTACTTCTATACCTTTCTTAGCCCCAACAAACATTCTGTTAAACAGTTCGTTAAGAGATGTAAGTTCGGTTCCAAATATTTGACCAAGTTTTTTATTGAAGTACATCTTTAGTGGTCTTGCAACAATACCTTTCTTTTCTAAAGACTTGGCATTTTGTTCTCCTAGTATTGTCTCGTATGCCGCTTCAAGTCCTCCAACTGCTCCATTCTCATAGAAATTATTTAAAGAATCAACCATCTCTATCATTTGCTTTAAAGACAAATCGTCTAGATTTGATTTGATTATATTATTAATCATATTTGAATGTCTTTCGCTTATCTCAATCTGTTCTCCAGTTACTGGATTGTATCCCTTTAATGGAGATATACGAAGCAAAGTTTTAATGTATCCTAGTTTATCTTTTAGAAAATCCATAGCAGCAGCTTCTTCATCTGCCTTTATCTCTGCGTCTGCATTATCTCTAATAGTATTTATTATCTTATTGATTTCTTTAAGCGTCATATCTTTAGATATAACACCAGAGTCAACTAGATCGTTATACTCGGCAAGTCTCATATTTTTCATCATCTCTTCCTGTCTTTCAAGGGTTGGTTTGATGTATTCGTATGCCTCTCCAAAGTTCACAATCTGCTTTAACGATACTGAGTCTTTTACACGTTTTGATGATTTTACTGCCCCTCTAATTTGAGCGGCCATCTCAAGATACGTGTCTATGTCATCCACCATTGACGGATCGATCTGAACAAACTCTCTGGCAACAGCGACAGTCTCTGTCATGTTTCCAGACTTCATCATTCTTCTGATCGCTCTTCTTTCTGCAAATGCATTGTTTACCTTTCCAGCGTACTCTGCATTGCTCATCACCTTGTTCACGTAGTCAACTACTCTATCAACCATTTCCTGGTTAAACAGATTAACGCTTGCTATTCTTCTATTTATAGCGTTCAATTGTTTCTCTGTTATCTTTCCTTTGTAGCTCTTTACAACCTGCTTTATAGACTCTCCAAGGGCCTTACGTCTATCGTTGATATCTTTAGCTGTCTCTCTTGATGATCGTGCCTGTAACTTAACTTGGTCGCGAATTGCCGCAGCAAGGTCAGACACAAAGGCAGTCTGCTTGGTCTTGCCCATTACCTTGGCAACAGATGTAGCCTTCTTTATTTTCTCTCCAAAGAATTCTTTGATCTCTCTTACTGCCTCCTCTCTTTGAGTGTCGTCAGAGTCTCTATACCAGTCTGACTTTTCAAGATTATTTACGGCATTTGCTATGGCTCTTTTTGAATCTTTAAATCTTTTGAATGACTTTTCGTGTATGTCCTTGGCATCTTGAATGGCATCTTCTTTTGACTGTTTTTGAGCTTTTATTTTATTTTCAAAAAATATTATTTGGTCTTCTCTAGCAACATCTTCTGTTTCTTGCAATGTAGTTTGTCTCCTTTCTTCTGGAGTCATTTTCATTCTATTCTCTACATTTCTTGCTTCAGTTTCTCCAGCAAATTTTTTATATAAATCAATAGCTGATGCATTAACTGTTTTACCATATTTTTTTATTGAATATTTATCTAGTAATGCCTGTATTTTTGACATACCAGATTTTAATTTTATTTTGTTTGATGTATCTATTCCAGAAAGAATAGAATATAGTTTATTGTAAATTACAGCATCTTTACCACTTTCTATTTCACTTATTAATTTTTCACCTAATGAATCAGTTATTTTCGAAATACTAGTTCCTACAGCAAAACCTTCTATTTCTTGTATAGAATGTTGAATTTCATGCAAAAGAGAGGCAGCTAAATCATTTAGATTAGGATCATATGATATTGATATTGTTTTTGTTGAAGAATTATATGAAGCATTTCCTACCTTAATTGCTGGATCAAAAATTATTTTTACATCTTTAATTTCTGGATATAACTTTATTAATTCATTTGATATAACATTATTTATATTTATCTCATTGATATTATTTTGATCTATTTTTTTAAATTCATTTAAAAGACGACTCTTTACAAATAATATATTATCATCTATCTCATATCTCCATTTTTTATCAGCACCTCTTTCCCATCCAGTAGTAAATCTTATTTCTTTATCAGATTTTCCATTATCTTCCATTTCTCTGGCTATCTGTAAATTATCTCTTACATCTTGAGATAGTCTAGCATTTTTACCTACTATTTGTGCTTTTATTTTGGATGGTCTTCCTTCCTCAAATGCAAAATCTGGAAGTAGTCCAACTTTTTGATCGGCAAATTTCATCTCTTCGTATACCTCTCCGACCATTTTGTCTGCCTCTTCTACCTTACCTTGTTTACGAAGCTCTCTTGCCTTATCTCTTTTCTTAAATACAGCGTCATTAACTCCGCTAAAATTAACCCAGCTATTCTGCCCTCTTGTCTCAGATGTCATGGCTTTTCTAGCTTCTGGTGAATACATTTCTGAGTGAACTCTCCATGCATTTTCCTCTCCTATTGGACCAAAGCTATTGCCTAATTTTGCATGACCAAAAAAGTCATGTACAAATCTGAACACATCATTAACCAATAAAGTTTCTCCGTTGATATCTTTTCTACCAGAGTCTCTTAACAATGGATTTTCTTTTCTCTGTTCTTCAGTTATTGGCTCATCACCAAAACCAGACTCAGTAGAGAATATTTTCATTCTCTTATTGTCTCTAAGATCATTTATCATGTCCTCAGAAGAAGAGTATGGTTCGTTATTATTTATCTCAACATTATATCCTTTTTCTAGTATCTGGTCATACTGATCTAACGTCTCCTTCGCCATAGCCTCGTATGCTTTTTTGACTTGTGGATCGTTAGGATCGTTTTTCATTTTGTCATACGCATCGGATATTCTTTTTGAAATATTTTCATCTAGCTTGGTTATCTTTTCTACAGGAACATATTCCATTCCTACAGACTTCATATATGACTTTGCTATTGTCTCGGCATCTTTTAACGGCTCGTTAAATAGTTTATTTCCAGCAACAGGTTCTGTTTTTTGAGCTTTGATTTGATTAATTTTTGTTTTTTGTTTAGATATTTTTGCAATACCAATGCCACTTTGAGCTAGTCCAAGTTTACCAAATGTAACTTCAGATCCATCAATCATTTCAAATACGCCATCTTTAACGGCATTACCCCTGTCGGATAATAATTTTAATTTTGGTTTAGATTTTGACTTTAAAACCCAAGGATAACTATCATGACCTTTTCTTTCTTCATATGTAACTGGTTCAGTAACTTCTATTACAGCATATACATGACTAGGTGGTAAATCTTGAAGTAATCTTTCAGTTAGTATATAACCTATTGAATCTCTAATACCATCTTTACTAAAAGATATTTTTCTTTTGCTACCTAATTCTTTTCGTATATTATCAATATTTTCTTTTTCTGATACACTTTTTGAAGTTTTAGATAAATCATTTATAACTTCATCAAAGAAATCTCCTCTTTTTTGGAATGTTGAATTTTTAACATCCATGAATTTTTCTTTAATGTCTTTATGTATTGCAGCTGATGAATCTTTACCAGAAAAATCAATATTAAATTTTTTACCAGCACGAATTAGTGATGATCTAAATTCAGATCTATTTATTAATCCTTTATCAACTAGCAATTCTATTATTGACATTGCAGCCTTAACTCCTTCTGTAGATGATATCATTTTAGACTCAGACCCTCTAACTAATACTAATCTACCAATACCATCAGTAGATTCTTTTAATGATTTATTTATTAAATTAGTTAAATTTTTAGCTGAAGTTTCAGATCCAGATGCCCAAACATTTCCAGTAATTAAAGTATAAAAAACTCCTCCTAGACCTTTAAATATATTTTTGCCTTTATAATTTAAATCTCCAACAAACATGTTGTCTGGTTGATGTATAGCTACAGTTTCACCAGCTATTTTATTTATATCATAATTGTTTTCTACACTCCCATTTTCTACTAATTTTTTGTAATCATTAGCATCTTCAAAATATGATACATCAAAATTACCTATCCTTTCAGCCTTAATAGATAATTCATTTGTATCAACTTTAATAGCATCACCAACCTCAATCTGCTCACCTCTTCCAAGCTTACCAGACATTGAGTTCATAAAGTCAACGGCATCTTGTGCAGTTGATGCAGCAGAAAAGACAACAGGAAGACCTAGCTTCTTGGCAATCTTATTGACTAGTGTTTTAAACTGCTGGAACTTTGTAGTAGATAGTTCTCTCTGAGCCTCAGCCATGATGGCTCCAAGCTCAGTAGTATACTCCTCAGCTCTTTCTCCCTGCTCATAGTTAGATACAAAGTTATCAAGTCTTTTCTTAAGTGCTTTGTCAGATATAACTGACTTAAGACCTTTTGCCATTTCTAACAATGCGCCAGACTCAAGTCCTTTCTTTGCCAACAGGTCGTGGAACGCCTCGTGAAATACTGTAGACACACCAGCCTTTTCTAAGTTTATATGTATGTCACCATTAACATATGAACCTCTGTTATCTTGAACACCTTGAGATATAGCCTGGTCATTTGTTATATTGGCAGACTTAGCAACACCAGCAACAAATGCATCAGTGTTGTCGTGCAATATAATTCTTGAATTAGGAATAGCAGACAATACTTTCTGAACGGCAGTAAATACTTTCTTTCTTTTTGTATCTGTCTCCTTATTAATTCTCTCACTAACAGTCTGACTGGTCTCTGGAGTTATTGTAACTTCTTCAATTTGAGTAACGGGTTGTTGCGCAAATACATCTGGAACTCTTCCTTCCTTAAATGCTTTAGATATCTCTCTAAACTGCTCATTGTTAAACTGTACTGGATTAAGTCCAGTACCTCCAGTCTTAACGTTCTCGAATGTACTTAAGTCAAACAATGACTCTTGGTCTGCATTCTTACCAAACTCAATTGCTTGTTCTCTAGCAGATTCTGGAGCCAGTATATTTAAGTCAATAGATACCTGGTTGCTGTTTGGGAATTTATAAATTCCAACCTTTACAGTCTCGTTGTCTCCAATCTTATCTTTGTGCTCTTCGACAAAGTCAGATATCATTTCTGGAGTTAATTCTTCAGCAGTAGTGTTCTTACTTACTACTGGAACAATGAGTCCTTTACCTTCGTACTTTGTTCCGTCTAGGTTGAACGTTGCACCATCCTCAGCATCATTTGATAATGACTTAACTCTATCAACCTCTGTCTTTGAGTTTGATTGAATTACAGGCTTATCTATTACTACTTCTTCTTGGACGGCTTTTGTTTTACCTTCTCTGGTAACTTCTTCCCCTTGGACGACTTGTTCCATTCCTCCACGTTCACCCCCTGTTTCTGCAACTCCTTCTTGTTCGCGTTGAAGAACGCCCTCTGTGCTTGGCTCTTGTACGGCATTTTGTTTTGATAATTCTTGCAGACTATTATTAATCTCGGTTACCCTGTCTGACTGAGGTTTAACCAAGTTAGGGTCCTTCCCTTCTATCTCTTTATTAAGTCTATCTCTCTCTAGTATTAAGTCTAGTGCTTTGGCTTGATTATCAACAGACATGTCGTCAGGAATTGATTTTATCTTACCCTGCATTTCTTTAAATGCATTTAACTGTTTTTCAGCCTCTTCTTTTTTAATATTACCATTGAGTATGTCTGACTTTAATTTTGATACTAAAGCCTTGTCTATACCCATAGTCTTTGCCGCATCAATTAAAAGATTTAATTGTTTTTTATCTTTAAACGCAGCAGATCCATCTTTTAATACATTTCCAGATTGTTGCACTGTCTCCACAATTCCACCACCCAAGAATCCCATGTAAGACTCGTATGCTACGTCACCTAACACCTCATAAGCAGATTTATTATTAAAGTAGTCCGAACCCTTCATTACATCGTAAACCTCTTGTATTCCCATTTGAGCAAGTCTCTGCGTTCCTTCTACACCACCTTCAAGTAAAGAAGACCCAGCAGCAGTAATACCATACTTAGCAATCATCATTTTAGTGCTCTTTATTACTTGAGCCTCTACCATTTCCTTGCTTGCATTCTTAGGTATCTGACTAAATGCATTTTTAAGTATTGCGTTAGATAGTGCTGACTTTAGTGGAGATTTACCTACAAGATAACTCAAACCAAAGTTTTCAAGTGCTCCACCAATTAATCCGTATGCACCAGACATCAGCACCTTGTCTCCTTCTGATACTCCAGATATGTCAAGTTGATCTAGCTCATCCTTCATCTCGTAGTATGACATTGCATATAGTGATGCGTATGCTCCGTATGTACCTCCTATAGATCCAACTGCCATAGCAGATAGTGATCTTGACATCTGAAATGCAGCCTTAGTAATATCCCACCTATCATCTGAGTTTACATAACTTTCAGTTGTTCCTACACCTACAATTTCTTCAATCCACTTATCTTTAGTCTCTTTGTCTGCCATAGCTACCATTCTAGGTATTGACAGTATACCATCTACAGCACTATATGCAATACCACCTACAAATGACCCCTTGTTCTTTTGAATTAATAGATTTGCTGCAATTGATTTGTTTACAAGATCTTGAGATAGAGATACGTTCTTTAAATTATTTTGAAATGAATTTGACTCATCACTAATTAATTTTAATTTATCTTTTATATCAGTAATAGATTGATTATACTCATCTTCATTTATAAGTCCATTCTTATATTTTGATTCTAATATTGATATATCTGTATCTACTTGTTTTTTTTGTTTAATTAATATGTTACCCTGAGCTAAAACATCATCAGCGTATTTATTAATTATTGATATCTCTTCTTCTTTTGGTTTAAGTACAGAAAACGCAGCGTTTTTTTCTTTTTCACTTTTGTCTTTTGTTCTTAAGTAAGCGTCTTTGTATTGGCTACTTAAGTCAATTAAGAACTCCTCTCTTGCCGCTTCTGTTTTTTCTTCAAGACCTAATTCTTTTGGTTTACCAGTTTCAAGAACTGTCTGTAAACCAGAAAATCCAAACGTACCATAATACTTTTTATTTTGAGCGTCAAGCTTTCTTTGTAGCATTATTGCCTTGTATCGGCTCTCGTCTATGTCACCTGCATTTTCTCTTAAGAAACTTCTTAGTCTTAATGCCTCGCTTTCGTCTGATTCATTTGACCCTAGAGATATAGTTATTTCATTTGACTTACTTTTAACTCTTATGTTGTCAGTACCTATACCAAACTGTTCAAACTCATACTCTGGAAACAATCTTTCAAGAACTTCTTGTGCATTTTCTTCTGTTCCTAGAATTAATTTTCTGTCTACCTTATTTATTCTGTACCTTAAGTCTAGTGTTTCTTTATTTTTGTTTTTTATCTCAACAGCCTTTTTGTCATCAAATATTTCAGCTTTTTGTTTAAAGTAATTATTTAATGCAGTAACAGACTCTGGAGTAGATATAACTAAGAAATCATCTGATCCTGGTCTCTTTACTTCCCATAGATTGTCTTCGTTTATTATATATTCTGTACCTTCTTTTCCAGGATAACCAGTAAATACTTTTTGGTCTTTGCTTGTTGATGCGTCCTCCTTGTATGACTCGTTTAATTTAGATACTCTAGCAGGATCTGTAATGTCTTCATACTTAACGAAGTATGACGGTCCCGTTGGAATACCAGTCTTTGGATCAATTTTTTGTTGAACCTTTACCTCTTTTTGTTCTTGCCAAGTTTTTATTCCATCATTATCTACTATTCTAATGTCCTTTGGCTTCTCTTCTTTTTTTGGTTTTACTAGTAGATTTTCTTTTCTTTCGAATATATCTGTATATTGCTCTACTGGTTGAATTACATCGAAGTCTTGTATGTTCGTAAACTTCTGTATTTCCTCCCTTTTTTTTGGTACAGCGACAGCATCGCTCTCTAGCTTCTTGATTCTTTCCGCTACGTTTCCATCTTTTAATTGAATATAGCTAGAACCACCAACTTTTTTAAACCACTGACCGTTCTCTTTTTTATATAACGCATCAACACCTGGATACGTATATAATCCATCAGGAAGACCTTCTGGTGGATTGGTTGTGTTATCTATTAATCTATCAAAAGATGATTGTGAATTTAGTTCTTCCATTTTTTATTTTAAAGATTCAATAGCGTCATTCCATTTTTCTATATTTGATGTACTATTGTACCCAAATGCTGGTCCAAAAGCAGATGCGTCCCAACTTATTTTAGGTACAGTGATTTCCCATCCTGGACTTGGTTTACCAAATTTATCTTTACGATTTGGCTTATATTCTTCTATAGCAAATTCATTTCCAGTCCATTTAACTCTTTTATCAGTACCTCCAATTATTTTATTTAAATTTTTTACAGCTACGTTTGGATCTTCAGTAGACAATGCGCTCTTTACTCTTTGAGCAAGATTTAATGTGTTTTTATCTACAGACATACTACTTCTTCCGCTTCCAGAGCTTCTTCTTGGAGCTCTAGGCTCATCCTCAGTTTGGCTCTTAGGAAATTGAGCTACAATTAGATCTTTTAATATTTCCTCTGCTTCTTGTTGTTGTTCTGGAGTAATAATAGGTTGGTACTTATTACTATTGTCAAGAGTAACTTGAATCAATTTTGCAGACATGTTTTCTGTAAATGTTTTTATTTGATCTTCGTCCAATGGTTTTTTACCTTGAAGCTGTCTAGACTTATTTTCATTTTGAATTTCAGACATTATAATTTGATTTCTTTGTTCTTCAGTCTCATAAAAATCAAAGTCACCATATCTAGCTAATGCCTGAGCAGTCATCCTTGGCGTTCCAGTTAATGATGTAATTAGAGATGCTACAGAATTTGCTACTGAAGCATTCTTCATTGGATCCTTTATAGTTACAGTCCCATCTTCCATTGTATATGCTTGCTTCATACCTCTAGTGGCAGTGACAATTTCTTTCTCAAAATCAAATCGTTGATCCATAATGTTTGATGGATCAGCTATAGACATACTATTTATCACTTGGCTAGGTGTACCAGTAATAGGGTCAATCTTTACCATGTATCCCTCTCCAGTGTTTGGATTAAACTGATACATTGAGTTTCTTAAATCAGCTAAATTAGCATGTTGCTGTGATAAGAAAAATTCAAACTCTGATCCAGCAGGAGCTGATCCATCCTCACCTGGTTGTTGTCTCTTTAATATCTCCTGGTTTGTAGCATCAAAGTTTTTCATATTATTACCCATTGACGACCAGTATGTATTTACATTGTTTATTATGGCCTTGTACTCCTTTGGGGTTATCTGTCCAGACTTTAATCTATCGTTTGCTGACTTTATTGTAGACCTACCATTCTCTGCACCAGCTAATATATAATCATTTAAACTCTGAGTTTTAAGCATGTCAGAGTTATTTATTATATTAAGAGAGTCTGTCATTACTTGGTCTAGAGCTTGCTTTTCTTTTTCTCTTGACTCACCTATGTCTCCTATTGTTTTATATAGACCACCAATAGCCTTTCCCCAGTCAACAGCTTCAACTGGTATGTATGTTCCAAAATTATTTCTACTTGTTGCCATATACTATTGATTAAATAACATTTGTCTTTGTTCTGGAGTAAGACCTTTCATAAATTGTTTAAACTTTTGATTTGACATATTGCCTATTGACTCAAAGTCAAGATCTGTTGTATCACCAACATTAACTCCACCTTTTTGACCAACATTGCCAAACTTAGCAAATTGTTCTGGAGTCCACTGAGTATTTGCCAATTCATTTTGACCTAAATTTTTATTTCCATATAATGGAACTAGTTTACTAGCAGATGTTAACGCACTTCCTGCAAATCCAACAGCACTTTCAATTGCAGCATTTCTATTAGCTTCTGCTTGAGCTCTCCTCATTTCAGCATCTTGTTTTTCACCAAAACCTATCTCAAAATCTCTTTGCTGCTTTCTTGAATTGATTCCTTGTTGAGCTTGAGCCTGCATGGCATCTCTTTCAAATTTCAACTCATCAAGTCTAGCTGCATTCTGCAAGTCTGTTTGTCCACCAGCCATTGCTAATTGTCCAACTCCACCTATCACACCCTCTGCACCTGCTCCTTGCAACATGTTTACTGCTTGAGACTCTCTTTGTGCTTGAGATTGTTGTGCTAGTTGAGTTCCAAGTGTTGGAACCTGTAACTGCTTAAATGCGTTTTGCTCATTGATTGCCTTAAGATCTTGGCTTGCCTTTAAAGATGCTGCCTCAGCTTTCTTCATAGCTTTACCTTGTCCGATAGCTTGAGCTGCGCTAACACCCAAACCACCTAAAGCTACTATTGTTCCTGTTACTGCTGCCATATTATAAAATCTTTATCATTTCTGTTGTGTTTGTAGATCCCTTTTGAAATCCACAGTTTTCGTACATCCCTATAAGTGATGGACTCTTTAGTGTAGAGAATGCATAAAGTAAACCTTTTTGTTTACAAACTTCTAAAAGTGAGTTTATTAAGAACTCTATGGCTTCCTTTCTGTCTTTCTCTCTGTAATGGAAGTTCGATACTATGAACTCAATCCAAGCAACCTTTGAGTTTGTCATGTACACAAAACCAGCGCATACATCTACTCCATTACTTGATACCATAAGTCCTCCTGTGCCACTCTCTGGCAAGAAGTCTTTCGATATGACTGGCCATCTCCAATCCTTCCACCAGTCGCATAACTTATGATAATCGTCTTCAACTAGGTATCGGACTTCCATATCACAAATTTACATAAAACTTTTGAATACTGTGGAGCCTATCTCGAATAATTCAACTGGAGCGCCACTATTATACGTAAGTGTTGTGTCCATGTAGTAACCCCTAGCTCCATAAGACTCAGCCGTTGAGTTTTTAACAGCTAGTATGGTATCGCCAACGTTTGGAACTGCTCCACCAGTAACAAATACCTTTGGATTTGGAGATGAGTTGTCAACGCTAGATACAGTACCAACAAATGTTAATGCGCCACCACTATTATAAACATATAGTTGATCTGGAAAAGCTATGTCTGTTATCTTAAGTGATTGACTTGGATAGCTATTGAACTCTATGTATCCAGCACCTGTGCTCAATACTGAACCTACTCCAAGTACTCTAGTAGACAATGAATCGTCAAGTTGACCTATGTTTATTAATGAAGCTCCAGATAAGTTAGTGTTTCTTCTTACATGACCAAAGTAGCTACCTTCTTTTAACTCAAACCAAGTATCGTCAATATTTCCAGATATAAGATCAGTAAATACGTATACATTCCATGGAGACGTGCTCTCTAGTGATACCGTTTTAAATAGTTTAACATCTAACGGAGCGTCATTGAACGTTGTTCTGACAGAACAAAATGGTAAATTTCCAAATGGTGTGTTTGGATAGTATACAGTTCTTGTAGCAGTTTCATCGTTATGAAGGTATAGATTACCATTCTTGAACGTATAAAAATTGTTTGATGCGTATATCATATAGTCTGGCTTATACGTCCAGAATGATGTCCATCCTTGAACGTCATCAGAATATGATATAGTAAGAGGTGCTAACATAATACAAATTTAATGAAATTAAACCAAACAGCTATCTATTGATTTTAATAGCTTATAGTAGTTGTATGAACACTTATGTTCTGACACTATTTCATTTGAATTAAATGGGTATTTGTCCATATATTTTGCCTTGTGAAACATGCGGTCCTTGTCTGACATTACTCCAGCGTTATGAAAGAAATATACATCGTCCCATCTTTTAATGTTGCAAGTAGCCCAACAGAAGTCAAAATCTTTTGGAACAACAACATCAATTCCTAACTTCCAAGCTGTCCAAAGTTCGGCCCACATGCTTGCCGTCCATGCCTGTATTCCATGATTGCTACCGTCATTTCTTACGTGCTGTAGCTGCATCATGACGTCATACAGCTCGAATGAGTGCTTCTCTACCATCTCCCAGTACTCATGAGTTAGGTTCTTCATCAACTTTTGAGCTCCACCGCTATTATCTTGGTTTGACTTGACAAGCTCTTTAGATATTCCAACAACGTCACACATAGCCTCTAAGACCTCTTCTCCCTTGCTGACTATGTAGTCATGACCTATGTATGAGATAGTGTCTGAGAAGTACCACTTGTCGTCATTTAAGTACGGTGTAAAGTCTAGATATCTAGTGAATATAAAGTCAGCATCAATAAAGAAGTACGGTGTATTGTCTGGATGTTCTTTAAAGTGCTTCTTTAGTATGTGTGCCTGTATTGCAGGAAGATACTTACAGTCACCAAGGGTATCCTCATAAAAGAAAAAGTTAACACTTGAATGCGTTTCTTTTAGTTTTAACCACGACTCTGGTATATCATCTTGATATCCTGCAATAACATATATCTGTTCTGGATCATATCCAGTCAACATGAGGTTCACAATTTGCACCTCAATTTGCCAAGCGTAATAATCTATCGCTGGTTGAGCTGATAGAAATTTAATTTTATTCATTAACAATTTTTAGTATTTCCAGTCCATTCTATACCATCCCACTCGTATGCAATTCCACTTGTAGACAACTTATAGTAGTTTGCAGGAGCTAGATCAGACATAAATATGCTATCGTAAATATTATTTCCAGGTACACCAATTGGGCCATCTATATAAAACGTAACAATTGGAGATGAACACACCTCTGTAATTGAGCCGAAGTTTAATAGAACAGCGTATGTTGGTTTTACCGTAGTTGTTGTTGTAGTAGTTGTAGTTGTTGTTGTAGTAGTTGTAGTTGTTGTAGTTGTTGTTGTAGTACCAACGCAACTTGAACAATTATCAAACAAAAACAATATGTTAGCATCTGGAGTTCCTGGAGTTGCTGATGCTAATATCTCGTAGCAAATACCATCGTCACACTTGACAATTGTTCCAGGATCAAACTCAACTAAGTTTTGATCTGCAATTAAATAAGTCATACCAGGATCACTGCATATCTCTGCTTCGTAGTAGTAAGTAGGTATTGTCGTAGTGGTTGTAGTAGTTGTTACAATACTACAAGGGTTAACATGAAGAACCTGCCCAGTATTTGCTACTTGTATTGCATAGTTATATAGACTATCAGTGGCATAATACCAGTAAAACTCGCCATTGAACGGAGTTGTGCAAAGAGCATCTGAGTATACTATGTCACCTATGAGTGGCATTGAATAGTATCCAAAGAAGTATAGCATAGATCCAGCAGATCCATAAACACATGCCAGATAATCGCTACTGTATTGTACAGAGAGATCTGCATTAAAAGAAACTATAGGAGCTAACGTAGTAGTTGTAGTGCTAGTTGTAGTTGTTGTAGTACCCGTACATGTTGCACAGTCAGCATAAAAAACTACAGGATTTTCCATATAAAAGTATGGGAATCCACCAGCAGATGTTGAGTCTATAGTCCAGCAGTTTCCGTCTTGAGTTTTTACTACGTCACCAATTGATACTGGAGCTCCTGTTATGTCTAGCAATGTAACGGTAGTAGTGTTATCAATGCAAGATATTGCGTTGTAGTATGTACCAATTACTGGTATTGTGGTTGTGCTTGTTGTACTTGTCGTTGTAGTGCTTCCTGCACAAACTGAATAGTCTACCACATATCCGTTGTTATCTATCTTTATAACATAGTCAGACTTATCTATAAAATACCAGAAATCACCTCCATTAAAGTACTCCTCTGCGTTTTGATCTTTATATATTCTGTTTCTCAGTGTAGGCACATTATTTTTTCCGTCTGAATACATTATAGAAAAAGTTGGAGTTATGCTACAACAATCAGCCGATGTCTCTTTATACTGCTCTATATCTACTGAGAATGGTATAAGTCCACTTTCAGATACAAATACATTAATGGTATACGGGTCACTTGTACCAAAACAATTAGTAGCGGTTATATCAAATGAAAAATCTCTGAGCTCTAGTGCTGAACCAGATAAAACACCATTTAAATCTATTGATAATCCTGGAGCAATAGATATATTATTGCACTGACCAAGTAAATTGAATGAACCGTCACCATTCACAATAACTGGAACAGTTGATGAACATATATTTAAATTTTGATTAGATCCTATAGTTACATATCTACTGTTTCCACTGCAATCTGTATAGCTTAATAAACTAGATTTTTGTCCACCATTAAGAATATAGCTGTAACAAGACCCAAGTAAATTAAACGAAGTTGGATTACCTAAAGCAGATATTGGTATACTTATGTCCTCATTTACAGTTATATATATATCTCCCTGCGTTATTACTGGGACAGCACTTTCTGGACAATTACACGTATCAATTAAGCTAACAAATCCATTTTCATTTACCAAAACATATGACTTATCTATAGGACTAGGAACCATACACATCAATATATCAATCATGTGATACGCATCGTTTCCATTATAAGTTGTAGATCCGTATGGATCATTATATATAGTGTCTCCATATTGTGGTGTCAAGTTAAAACCATCGTGATAATATAAAATATCTGGACATTGAGAACAAACATTTGTAAGATCACCATCTGTGATGTCAATATAAAAAGGTGTTAAATATGGGTCAACCTTATTTATAATCCAAGTAGATGTTGACAATGGTGAAGATACAATTATTTCAGCTGTATCAATAGTTGAGTCTAGCTTTTTAAATCTTAGGCTACCATTACCATTATTTACTAGTCCGTCATATGGAGATACAAGTTTTATATCATCTGGATTTACACCTGCCGTTATTAAATCAATATAATTTGTAAGTGAGTTAAGACCAACATATCCAGAGTCTGCTACAATAGATCCATTCAATTTTATTTGAAATCTCGTAGGAGTATCAATGGCATTATAATTAATGCCAGCGACACCAATACCAGCTCCAATAGTCCAGTTAATAATTCTTTCATCTGTAGCTCCAATATAAGATATGTTAGTAGATCCGTCAATAGTGTCTTGATAATCCCAAAATAAGTATAAATAAGGAAAATCATTTGGGTTATTAAATACAAATATACCAGTAAACTCTCCAGAAGAATAAGTTACTGGAATCTCAATAGAGTCTGCCTTTATTACATCCTTGTCATTTGGACCATATAAGACATCTGATACATAATAGTAAAGCTTATTGTTTAATGTAGGTGCTAACTCTTGATATGAACCAGTATTATCTCCTGCCTTAACAGTTACAGTGGAACCATTATAAGGCATATAATCTACACCACCAACGCCAGTTAATTGATCAAATATAGCAATGTTATTATTACTTATAACAACATTATCTATATCATAGACATTACTACCAGTATACTCAAAAGATTGTTTTGTCATCATAATTTATCCGTTTACAATTGGTATTACAAGTGTAGGTGAATTTAAAACACCTTGTGTTAAAATAAAATCTTTAAATAAAGTGCTTCCACAATAAGTAACTCTAAATATAACGCTTCTAGGTGCTCCAGAAATATTAACAGAATAAGAAGCATAAACAAATTGTGAATAGGAACCACTAAATGTTTGACAGTTAACCCAGTTAGTTCCAAATCCATTGTCAACTATAGATATTGTCCATGATGGAGACAATGTGTCTACTGAAAACATAAATACTGGACCATTAGATGGACTAGATGAAACGCTTCTTATTGTTGGACTTATATTTAATTGACAGCTTTGTTTTTGTCTTTCTGATATACTAATCACATACGTTCCGTTATATGGGTCAAAACCACCAAATTTAAAACTATTAACATTGTTTGGATCTTTCATTGTATCAATCCAAAACGATCCCATTCCTTGTGTAGATATAGGGATAACCTCATTTCCTATGAGTTTTAATACGGATCCTCTTTTTTCATCTGCAAAGTAACACACATCGCCCCATGTAACAAAACTTTCTGGGTTGTCGCTAATACCGAATTCACCTGGATATGCTATCTGATTACCTAAAACTTCTGGTATTGATGCTACTTGGCTTCCACCTACCGCATCATACAACAAGTTCTTACCATAAAGAACTGATGTAATCTTATCTTGATGTAAAACAAGAAGATCAGTGTCCCTAGCTTTTAGTTTTTGAACACTTCCATATCTCTTGTCTAAATTCTTAAAATTAGCTAAAGACAGATTGAACTCGTTTAATCTATTTAATGATGTAGAAGCTTGAAAAACACCACTATATGTCAATGATGCAAACTTATATTCCTCCTCATAATCCTCTATAACTGTTGTAACTCTTGGGCTATATTGCATTGTTGGAGCATTAAACGCATCCTTTATTCTGTATGTTTCTAATCCAGTATTATAAGTAAACGAGTTATAGTCACTATTTGGATAGTTTGGATAGTTAATTTGTATCTTGGCTCCATTTGTAACTGATGTTTGGTCTTGTTCATATGTCGTATAAGATACAGAACCAGGGAAAGATGGAGAAGTAGACATAGATGGAGTAACATCTATAGAATATCTATTTGATATATTAACTATTGTGTGTGCTGTAGCAGGTAATACACCATTTGTATTTATGTACACAGTATCTCCAACACTAAAATAATGTGGCCATTCTTTAGTTGATTGAGTTAATCTTGTGCTACTAAATGGACCATTTGATCTACCAGTAAAAAACCATCTTGATATATGTTTACCATTTTTAATTGGATAAGTTCTTGATAGTTCATGAAATATTTCAGTTTCAGTGTCTAATGGAACAGTTTCTAGTATAGGTGCTTTGCTAGGTACAATTTGATCTATTTTTAAAGTTACTGAAATAGTGTTTTGACCATTATTCCCCATTCCAAATCCTTTCAAAAACATTTTTGTATTTACACCATTATATGAATTAAATACCCAATTTGTATAAGGATATCCATTTGGACTATAATACTGAACGCTACTGTAACTTGATGGAACAGATCCTAGTTGAGTTGATCCAGGTGTATTTCTAAACCAAACCCCTTTAGATTTAACATCTACTCCAGAAGAATTTTTTTGAATAAATAAATCAAATGCACCAGACTCAACAAACCATTCCTCTATATTACTATATGTTTGCTGAGATGTAAATAATTGAGTAGATGTATATACATTTGAGTTATTAATGTCTTGATTTATTGTTATTGATATATTTGCTCCAGCATATATAGGTCCATTATAATTTCCATTGACAATAGCAAATCCACCATTATCATCATATCCATTAACTAGTAATCCATTACTATTTGCTATGCCAGAAAAATAATTATCTCCATTTTCAGATCTACAACTTATTTTAAATCTATCACCTACAGTTAATTGATTTGATGTCCACTTTATAGCAAATGCAATGTTTGATGCTCCTCCAGGAGCATTACCAGTCACACCAGACGGAAACTTTATTAAGTTAACTGATCCAACATTTATAGGCAAATTACTTTCAATCCAGTTACTAACACCATATAAATCAGTAGTATATCTAAACCTATTTCCAGACTGTATCTCTATTGTATACCTATAATCTCTTCCATTAGAATTTGCCCAATATCTGGAATTATAATTCTGTATTGTTGCTGAACCAACATTAAATAATCCAACCCACGATGTAGCTATAGCATTAGAATTTGAAGATAATGAACCATAAAAAAATGGTTTAGATATATATGAGTTTACTGGATTAAGATATGCCGAACTTGGTGGTATTGATTGTCCATTTACTAAAACAGGTCTAGTAACAGAAAAATCCTGACCATGCGCTATTTGAAATGAATTACTACCTTGATTTGTAGTTACAATATTTTGAGTTTGATTCTGAGGTAAATAAGACAAATCATTCGATTCTATTTTTATTTTAAAGTATAATCCAGCAGGAGCATTAGGTACAAATGATTGATTTTTAACTTCAAGTTCTAATATTTTAAATTGTTTATTAGAATAAGTAGGCCCATTTCCACCTCTTTTTATTATTATATAATCACCAACTGAGAATTTATCTCTGTCTGTTTCATTTATTAAGAAATAAACAAATAAACCTTGATTAAAATAAAGTCTTGGAAATATATTATAGTACTCTTTTCTGTTCTGTTTTAATACAAGTCTAT
>Ga0315907_10002962_pt1 | contig 20621 bp, 33 predicted proteins | sample LakEriMetagenome_3_FD_203525 | JGI IMG/M metagenome (GOLD analysis project Ga0315907, IMG submission 203525) | Freshwater fungal communities from buoy surface, Lake Erie, Ohio, United States - Buoy 12 MA123 | ecosystem: Environmental > Aquatic > Freshwater > Lake > Lake biofilm | place: USA...
GGTATTGCCCCTGAAATGGTCCCGGAGGTTGTGGACCATTGCACCTATGGGGCCCGGATCAACGCCACCCAAGTTCAGAATGCCGAGATTTACGCCCGAGCCTTTCGGGACTGGGATGCGCTGGTGTATCAGGAGCTGGCGCACCCCGGCACCTATAGCCTGACGGCCTAACCTTCCCGCCGCTCCCCGTTGGCTCTGGCACGTCCGCTAGGGCCACCGGACCGGCTCACCCAACCCCGGAGACTTCCCGCCATGCTCTGTAACTCCTGGATCATTACCCGCACCTCAGACGGTCGCGCCATCTTCGAGACCTATAGCGCGGCAGTGGCCGCGAAGGTCAACCGGGACGCCTACACGGTCGAAACGGCATGGGAATACCTCGCCCGGATCAACCGCACCATACGCGAACAGGGGGCCGCTCATGTCTAAAATGCCCCCCGATTGCACCCAATGCGGCCACCGGCCAGCCGTCGCGGGCCTGGGCGGATGGTGTCAAGCCTGCGAGGATGCCTACGCCGCGCACGCGGAACCGACACGGGAAGAGATGGAAGCTCCCCCGCTCACGCCTGAAGAGCTACGCCAGCGGTACCCGTGGGTGTGGACCGCTGATTATACCCGCCCGCTCCCCTTCTAACCGTTCCCGGAGACTCCCGCCCATGCCGACCTATCGCATCCCCGCCTCCCTCTATGTTGAGGCCGAGAACGTCCACGCGGCCCTGCAAACCGTCACGCAATACCTGGACGATGCCGCGCACGACCTCGCGTCCGAAGCCTACCCCGGCCTGGTCGCCGTGGACGTGGAAGTGCATCAGGCGGAGGAATGCCCGTCCGTTCCGGCGGAGGACTGAGCGCCGGCAACGCGCAACCCCCGGCCTCTGGGGAGAGTCAGAGGACCGGGGGCGCGTGAGTCTGTCGCGTCCGTAGCACGACAGAAAACAGCAGACGTGAGAAGGTTTACCCGTCATCAGTGCATCGGAGAACGGGCAGGACGGATCTGGCCGTAGTGGCTACGCTTCCGGGGAGTGCTTCCGTCAGGTTCTCAGGCTGACGCCCTACACGGCCCGCTGATGCGTATCAGATCAGTCCTGCCAGTCTCTGGGCTGATGACGGCCCCGTCGCTCCTCAGCGTTGCGGGGATTGGTTCGCCAGAAACCTTCCTCCCGTTGTTCGTGGCTACGCTACGGACGCACCCACAGGGAACGGTGTCAGAAACCTGCCCCAACATAGGACAACCCCCCGCACAACGCAAACCCCCTCTTGCGTCCCCGCTCGCCCGCTGTACCTTCACACCCGTAACGCGAAACTGTCTCACCAACCAACCCAAAAGAGGAACCCGCCACCATGCGTACCCCCCGCACCCGTTTTACCGGCACCTCGGGCGATCATGCCCGCTGGGAAGCCCTCGCCCGCACCGCCAGCGATCACGACCTCGGCGAGCATCACCCGGGCGTCAGCCACGGGGCCATTCAGGATACCGCGAAGGCGCTGTATGTGGCCGAACTGGCCGTCCGGCAACTGGCGCTGGCCTTGGAGGATCTGGCCGAGGCGGTGTATCTGGACCTCCCGCACACCCATGCCCAAGCGAACGTGCATCCGACCAGTTGGTACGCCCAGGTGAACCGGATGAAGCGGGTGGCGGACGAACTAGAAGAGCTGGCGGAGCCGGTGGAGGACGGGGATGATGCCTTTTCATGGCTGGCGGAGGTGCAGGGCCGGTTGGAGCAGTTGGCGGCCATGAATGGCGCCTCCCTGACGCTGGCCCGGATGGATGCCCGGAAGGCCGTCGAATCGGTCGGGCAGCGCCTCGGACAGACCATCCCGGGGGCCGCATGAACCTCACCAAAGCCATTGCCGACCACGGCCCGCAAGCCTTGGCCGACATCGACGCCCGCATCTCGGCCCTGCTGAAAGAGCTGGCCGACCTGCAAGCCAAGCGGGTGAATATCGTGATGCATCTCTGCGTGGAGGAGGCCCTGAACGGCCTCTCCCCGATGGCCGTGATTGAAGGAGGGGACGATGTATGAACGGCTGATTCTGGTGGCCTTCCTGTTCTGCTGCCTTGCGGCAGTGGGCGTGTGGGGGCTCTGCATGGCGATCAAACAGGACATACTGGAAGCGGATCGGGATCGGCTGGATTATGACCCTGGCTGCGATCCGGTCAGCTTGCGGAACGCCGGACGGCAGGGGAGGGACGCATGAGCGAATCCCCCCAGCTCCCCAACCTCTCCCCGGAGCAGATTCGGCGCTTGCTGACCCTGAATCGGGCCTGGAAACACCTGCTGGACGGCCCGGCGATGGACGCCGCCGCCGATGCCATCATCGACCTCGCGCAGGACTTTCTCGGCCTCATCCAGCAGTCCCCCAACGTCAAACGGGAACGCCGCATCCTCGCCATCACCCTCGCCACCGCTGCCGTGGCCGCCGCCCGCCAGGCGGCCATCATCCACACGAAGGAGGTCCAATGAGTAGCGCCCCAACCGACTGCCGTGTCCCCGATCCCTCCGACAAGCTCGACGCCAAGGCGGACGGCCAGTTCCAGCAGGTCAACCGGCGGGCGGGGTACGGGGACGACCGACTGGACCGCATCATCGCCACCGCCCGGAAAGGCTGGACGCTGGCCGCTGGCGAGGGGCTGGTGCTAGTGCAGGAGATCGACCGGCTGCGGAAGGGAAAAGAGATCGTCACCTCGATGCTGTACGAGCAGGTCCCGCTACTCAATCAGCTACAAGACGAGAACGCCAACCTCAAAGCCATCCTCGCCGCGCTCCGGGAGCCGAGCGAGAAGGTGCTGCTCGCCGCTGTGGAAGCCGTGCGCTATGGCGCATCCTATGCCGCGCTGATGCACTGCATACCCGCCGCCGTCGAGGCGGCAGAACGGGAGGCCAGCGTATGAGTGATATTTGGAAGTTTGTTCAGCGAGCGGCCCATCATGTCCAACCAAAGAGTCCGAAAGCACAAGCCGCTTCGGATGAAATGGAGCGCGACCATCACGAAGCGGTCGGTCTTGGACGCTATACGTTGCGCGAACTAGCGGAACGTGCCGCCGTCGCGGCAGCGGAACGGGAGGTGGGCGCATGACCACCGACCGTTCACCGCTCATGCATCGTGAACGCGAACCCGGTAGCCCGGAAGCCATTGCCAACGGCTGCACCTGCGCGGCTGACGACAACGCCCACGGGCAGGGCGTGATCCTCAAGTACAGTCCACCGGGCCAGCCGACCCGCGCATGGTGGATCGCCCCCGACTGTCCCCTGCACGCTCTCCCATCATGACCATATGCCTGACAAGACCTACGAAACCTCTGCCCTCCTCATCCTCCGCTCCCTTGCCAACCACCCGGACGGCCAGACGCTGGACGAGCTGGCGCTCGACCATCCCGACAGGCTGACGGAGACGCTGCGAAGCGCCGCCTGTCGGCTGACGACGAAGGGCTACGCGGAGCGGGTCGCGGTCAAGACGTGGCGCATCACGGAGAAGGGGCACCGCCTGCTGGCTGGGGAGGGGCACCTCAACAACTTCCGGCCCCCGACCAAGGAGGAGATCGAAGAGAACAAACGGCCCCCCGCCCAATGGGTGAACCCCATCCGGGCCCGCATCCTGGCCCCCACGAAGCGCATCGCATGAACGATTCTTCATACATTGACCTGACCCGACGAGGGACGCCGCGCCGGAACCGGAAGTATCAGCGGGCACCCAAGGCCGACCGGGAGGCAGCGATCCGGCAGTGCCTCTTGCAGGGGATCAGTGATCCGGTCGAGCTGGCGAAGCGGCTGGGGTGTACGAAGGAGCTGATCCTGTACTACGCCCGCCGGATGCCTGACCTGCAACTGGAGCCGTGGAAACCCCTCCCCACCGTCCGCTGGCGCACCCGCTTGGCCTGGAAGATCGGGGGGAAGAAGGCCAAACGCTGACCCCCCAAACGCCAACACCCCCCGGGGTTGAGTCGGGGGGTGCGGCACACTCAAGGAGGAGAATCCCGCCACAGGATTCACCGGACAATCTAGGATGGGGGGTCGGTCAGCGCAAGAATGGTGACCGTCGCCCCAGCCTTCGTCTTGTCTCTGGGGGCGGTATCGTCGAAGGCCCAGCAGGCTTCCCGGACTTGGCTGTCGTCCCACCAGATGGCCTCCGACTCGGTGATCCCGTCGAGGAACGCTTTCTGGTAGTTGAGATCCCGCCGCCGCCGATCCGGCTCTCGAACCACCACCTCCAGCCGAATCCGCCCCTCCGACCGGGGCCACTTAGCCTTCTTGGCCTCGGACAGCGCCAGCCTCCCGATCAGCGTCTTGGCTTGCCGGTATTGCGTGCTGAGGATGTACCCCTTGATGTACTTCCGGTTGTCAGAGACCAGCGCGGCCCAGGGGACGTTAAAGGTCAGCGAGGTCGGCATCGGCTTGCTCGAAAGGGGCTGGTGACCGAATGAAGCAGGGGGTGGTCGGTCCTACCCACGCTCCCCGCACGTTGAACTCGAAATGTTCGACCGCTTCGTCAAAGGTCATCCCATCGGCCATATAGTGCGCCAGCACTTTATCCAAGGCATAGCATCGGATGGGAAGTTGCCCAAACCGCTCCACCATGCCCACAAAGAATGGCTCCAGATCGGGATACATCACCAGTACATCGCTGGCGTCTGGAAGGTCTGGGGCAATGCGTTCATCGGTCATACGAGCCTCGGCCTGAGCCGTAGGAGGTGAACTTGGGAGTGGACTCGGGCACCGGCTCGGCGACCCGAGGCTCCAGCCGCAGCGTCGAATAATCCCACCGCACCGGAATGTCCATCACCCCGCCATGCCGGTTCTTGTCGAGGATGAGCCACGTATTCGCACAGCTCCCCACCCGCTCGAACCGCGAATGATCGAACAGCAGCACTTGGTGCGAATCGTTTTCAATGGCGCTGCCGCCCATCAGACTCTGCGCCACGGGACGCTCCGCCCGGTTGGCCGAGGTCTGCCGGTTGAACTGGGACAGGGCGATGGTCGTGCAGCCGATGGTCGCCGTCTGCTCCCGCATCCGGTGCGCCACCTCTTCCATCCGTTCGTGGATAGAGTGCTGGCCAGAGGTCCACGCCAGTTGCAGGTAGTCCATCACGACATACCGGCAGCCCTGCGTCTCATGGTAGAACTGCATACACTGCAAGACATCGCTCAGCTTGGACAGCGGCTTCCGGTTGACCAACACATGGCCACCGGTACTTTGCCGGATCTCGTCCATGTATTGCGCCGCCCGATGGTAAGCCGTGGAGTCAAAGTGCGGCCCCTGCTCCAGCGCCCGGACGGACTCACCGGACAGGATGGCCATCAGGCGGGTCGCCAGCTCGGAGCGCCCCATCTCCAGTGAGAGGAAGCAGACCACCTCCCCCCGCAGCACGGCTTGGGCCGCGAGGTTAAGCCCGATCAAGCTCTTGCCCGTCCCGGTGTTCGCCCCGATGGTGACCATCCAGCCGCGCCCTAAGCCGATCCCCCCGCCGTTCCCGCCACAGCAAGTATTCCAGGCGGGGAGCATGGTCGGGATCGCGTCGATGGGCTGCAACTTCTCGTCCAGCATGACCCGCAGCGTGTCACCCGAGATCGAGTCAAAGGCGACCGCTGGCCCTTCCGCCCCAATCGGGATGGCCGTGGAGAGGATGCCCCGCCACAGGCTCTGGAAATCCCCGCCCAACTGCTGCACCGCTTGATGCAGATCCCCGAAGTCCTTGATGACCGGCGCTTCGGGTGAAGGGTCCAGCTTGACCTGCTGCAAGACGGTCGCTTTCGGCAGACTCTTGGCGACCGCCGCCACCAGCGTGGCGCCCCCTTCATCCGGCTCCTGCCAGACGATCACGGGCCGGTTGCCGATGAGCTGCGTGTACTCGGGCCGCCACTGGGACGCCCCCGGCAAGCCCACCGCCAGCACGCCCCGCTGCCAGGCGGCATGACAATCGGATTCCCCTTCCACCAGCAGCACGGCCTGCCCAGCCGGCGCTTTGGCCAGCCGGTCTTGGCCGTACAGCGGCGCCCCTTCCCCGTCCTTGTCCCAGAAGGTGCCCTTCCGGGTGCGGAGCTTGGTGCGGAGGAGCTTCCCCTCCCCGTCGTAGTACGGGATGGCCAGCAGGGTATCCCCGTACTTGCCCGGCTTCTCCGTCACGCCGTAGGACTGCAAAGCCGCCAGCGCCAGCCCTTTCCGTTCGGCGTATTCGTGCAGCGTCAGGCCGTTCGACTGGCTGGTCTTGGCTTCTGGCAGCGTGACGTGCAGCAGATCGGCCAGCGTGTCGAAATGCTCGGTAAATCCGCACGCCGCACATCCCCACTGATAATCCCCCAGCCACGCCGAGGCATGGCTGTCGTTGTGGCGAGGGCAGCGGAACGCGATGGTCTTCCCCGTCTTCTTTGCTCCATAGCGCCCCCGGAGGAGCGCGGCCTTCAGAATCCCGTGGCGGTCGAGATGATTCATGGACTACTCCACACTCCACGTTCGGTCCTGCCGCTTCACCTTCGGCACCCCGTTCACGGTCGTGAAGCTCTTCTCATGCAGCAGGAGCTGATCCTGCGGCACCCAGACGAAACCGCCCGTCATCGTCGCCACCACCCAGAGATGCTTGTGCTGGGCTGGGGTTTTGCTGAACCCATCCCGGACATGATCGACGGCAAACCAGAGATAGCCCAGCACATCAGTCATCCCATGCCGTTCACTCAACACGCTGACCGGCATCTCGTCCAGATAGTCGCACTGGAACACCTCGGCGTCCCAGCCGTAGCTGTCCCAGGTGGCCCCGACATATTCCAACTCATCGGCGTGCGGCGTTGCATCATCCGACCGCAGCGCATGGAGGGGGAGGTCCACCAGCATCGCCCCGTCTTCCAGCAGCACATGACAGCCCAGTGTCCGGTTGGGTTGCACACTGACGCCCCACCAGACCGCCGGAATCAGCGCCTCGCCCGTCGGTTCCGGGCGGACGAACTGGGGCACCACCCAGACATACCGATGGGTTGGGAGCGGGATGTTGTGCGGCATCAGGCTTCCTCCTCGTCAGCCCATCCCATCTGCTCCCACTCCTCGTCGGTGACCCCGGTCATCAGGAACTCCCGATCCGATGGCGACAGGTCGGGGCAAATCTCCTGAATCAGCCGGGTCCGGTAGCCACTGGAGAGTTCGTGCAACTGCTCCCGCGTGATGGCGATCTCTTTCGAGCGGGTGATCCCGCTGATCTTGGAGGTGCGGGTGACTTTCATGCGAGCCCCGCCAGCCGGTCGAACTCAGCCACATCCTGCCCGGACCGCGCCCACTCCTCACGGGTCCGGCCATAGACGGTCACGGCCACATATCGCCGGTAGAGCTTGTCGGTGTAGAAGCGCGGGATGCCAATGCGGAACCGAAGCGGCGACTTCTCCCGCTCACATTCCGCTCGGTAGTTCCGGGCCGCTCGCAGCAAATCGTCCGGGTCGGCCCCGTCCTTCAGGGCGTTGCGGACCCCATCGCGGGCATAGAAGAGGTTGTGGGGCGTATCGCGCTCCGGGTAGAGCGTCAGGATCTCGTCCGTCAGCGCGTTGACGAACTGGTCGAGATCCTTGCGGTCGGTCGGGAGTTGGAAGGGAGGCATCAGCGTTTGCGGCGGGAGTGAGGGCCGGTATTGCCACCCCGAGGACGGAGCGGCACCCCAGCGTCTTTGAGGAGTTTGTGGATCGCTTGATAGCTCACATCAACGGCGGTCGCAATCTGGCGAATGGTCATGCCGTTGAAGTACAGGTCGCACACCATCGCCCGCCGGGCGAGGTCTGGATACGGGCCGAGATGCGGCAACCGATCCCACTGCTGTTTGATGGTCATGGTCGGTCCTCCGGTGGTACCCCACGGGCTTTCTCCCAGTCGATGGTGCGGTTCACGTAGTCGATCCCCGTCCAGGCGGCATAGTCGGCCAGACTCCGCACCGACCCCAGCCCATACACCCCGCCAAAGCCGGGACGGGTCACCAGTTGGCGCTGCCGCCAGTAGCTCCCCTGCTGCCAGATCGCGTGTGGGATGGGTCGCTCCCCCTGCGGATCATCGGACCAATGCACGGGCCGGATGGTCGCGTCCTGATCCCCGTTGTAGATGTGGCCAATCGGGTTGTCCACCGGATGCCAGATGTCCCAGCCGTGCGTGAACAGCCGGAGCGCCAGCACCTGTTCTTCTCCGAGATAGTACATCCACGGGTCATACGGGAACTGCTCCACAAACCGCCCCGGCGCGATCAGTACCGCTGCCGACAGATGATGCGCCCGCATCGGCTGCGCTCGGGTATGGTGCGTGGCCTCAAAGTCGAGATAGATCCCCCGGCTCCCAAAGGCAGCGGTCGCATTCAGCCGGTGCTGGATCACCGTGTTCGGCGCATGACGCTCAATGACGGCCTCCTCGTTGGTCCATTTCATCGACGGCGGATAGGAGGAGACGACACAGTCCGCCCCCTTCGCCATCCGGTCGAACAGCGTCTCGACCACCCACTCGTCCCAGCCCAGCGGGAAGCCCATATGGGCATCCGTCTGGAAATAGATCGTCTCGCCGGCATACAACTGCTGGGCCAGCGACCGGGCAAAGCAACAGCCTCGGGTCATCAGCGGGTCCACCCAGAGGTACTGGATCTGCTGCCCGAGCGTCCCGGTCGGGGTCGGCCAGCGGTCGGCAGGCGCACACTGATCGACAATCCCGAACCGGAGCCGATCCTTCCACTGCGCCTGCTGGATGGCGTGCTGGACGGTGGCCCCCAACTGGCGGTCCTTGTAGGACGCAATGGCGACGAAGAGCGTCGGACGGCTCACAACCGGATCTGCGGGCAAAACGCCCGCACCTCACAGTACGACTCGCACCGCCGGTACTCTCCCGGGCGCTCCTCCACCGTATAGCCTTCCGGCACACTGCTCGGCTCCGGCGGCTCCTCCAGCACCCGCAAGGCCCGCGTATTCCCCGGCTTGACGATGGCGTAGGTCGTGCCGGTGTACCACCGCTCGTCATCCGTGCAGCGGATACTGTGCATCCGGTCATCGTGCTGATGGAGCGTGATCCGCTCTTCGATGAACTCCTCCGCCTCCTCCACCGTCCACATCGGGATGGGGATCCGCAGGATCGGCGTCTGGGGATAGCTGGGCTTCCGCTCCGCTTCCCCCTTCTTCCAATCCCGCAGGATGGCGATGATCTCCAGGCTCTTGACCGCCTCGCCGTTCTGATGCGCCAGCCAGCGCAGGATGTTGAGCTGTTGAGTCCACTTGTCGAGATCGGTCACCTTGGCCGTCGAGGTGACCTTGTAGTCGCTCAACACCCCCGTCTCCAGCGCCATCACATCAAACTGCCCGGACAACGTCCAGCCCTTCACCGTGGCAAAGAGCCGGGTTTCGGCCACCATCCCCTCCGACTGCAGCGCCGCCCGTTCGAGGATGGTATGCACCGCCTGTCCCAAGAGCGTCCAGATGCGCTCCGACACGTCCACCGTGATGGCGTCGGCATGGCGCCTCTTGAGCCGCCGGATCTGCGGGGCGTCGATCAGCGTGGTGACGCTGATGTCGGCCCCGCCGTTCGAGTACGGATCGTTGGCCACGGCCCGCACCAACGCCTCCGGCAAGCCATGCACGTTGGTGACGATGGGCATCAGCTCACCAACTCGCTGGGCGGCTCCTCCAGCAGGTGGCTGCACTTCTCCACAATCGACCGGGCGGTGGCTTCAATCCCGGGCTGGGCCAGGGCGCCGATGAACTCCCGCCCCTGCTCCTCGTTGTTCTGCATGACGGCCACGGCCAACCCCACCAGACTCAGCAGGGTGGCCGCCTCCATGTCCGTCACGGACAGCGTCCGCATCACTTGGTCACCCGGATGAACAACGTGGCCGCCGACGCCTGGATCGCACTGGCATCCAGCGGGATCCCTGACGCAATGCAGGCCTTGCCCAGCGTGGCAATCGCCGCTTCCACGCACTCCGCATAGATCGGCACGGCCTGATCCAACGTCATCCCAACCGCCGCCATCGGTCGAGGCGCCGCAACGGACGGGGCCGACGCCCCCACCGGCGTCCCGGCGCCCGCCACGTCGATGTTCGTGAAGGTCTTGCCGTCCTTCTTGATCTGCTGCAGCGTCAACGTCTGACCGACCGCCGTCTCCGGCGTCAGGTTGAGCCGGGCCAACCCCTTCGCCCCGCTCATCTCGGAGATGTACACGACATCATCCGTGTTGCCCTTGAACACCATCTGCGGCCCGAAGTTACCCTCCGCACTCTCAATCTGGCGGATCACCATCGTGATCGGCCCGTTCGCCAGCTTGTGAATCGCCATACAACCTCCATGAGGGGGAAAACAGAAAGCGGTTGAATCTCCGCGAGACAGAGATACAACCGCTTCAGGAGCTTGTCAACTCCTTTCTTCAACCGCTTCGTGGTCGGGGCTGAAGTTGTTGCAGGACGGCCTGTTGGAAGGCGGGAAGGGCGAAGCCTTTCGGATCGGTCTTGCGCCCCTGGGGAATGGCCACCGCCGCATGGGTGGTGATCCGGCTGGCCGGGATGCCGAAGTGCTTGCACAGCGCCACACAGACGCGGATGGCTTCGGCGTACTGGGAGGCGGGGTATTCTTCTACCCCGTCATTCCGGTTCGCCAAGCAGACCCCGATGCTGAAGGCATTCACATCATCGTGTCCTTCCATCCGGCTTTTCCCGGCGTGCCAAGCCCGCCGTTCGGGTGGGACGGTGCAATACACCGCCCCGTTCCGTCCGATCATGATGTGATACGATACCTGACTCTCTGGGCGCATCACCCAGTCGAGCGAGGAGTCGAGCCGGGAAGCGGCATCGGCGTGCAGCACGATGGCCGACACCGCTTTCGTCCGGGCGTTCTGGTTGGGACTGTTCCGCCGAATCCAGTGCGACGGGATCTGGAACGGCGGGCTCATCCGCTTACGCCTTCTTCTTGGCGAGGTGAAGGAGGAAGGCGACCGCTGCCCCAACCGCCGCCTTCACGGCGTCCTTGTCCAGTGTAGCCAGACAGTTCACGCCCGCGTCGGGGTTGCAGTTGAAGTCCACTCCCGCCCAGCTCCCCAACATGGTCAGCAAGGTCGCCACCACCAACACGGCGATCCGCTTCGCCGTCGCCGGCAGCGCGTCAATCGTGGCGCTGACCGCTTTCGCGCCCTGCATGACGAGGAACGTCAGCGGGCCGACAATGACAGGCAGCAGGATGGGCATCAACAACTTGGACACGATCACCTCCAGGTTCAGGGTTTGTGTTCCAGCCGACCTTCAATATGCGCCAGTTGCGTCATCGTGTCGCGCAACAGGCCGTACAGCTCCGCCGTGTTGCGCTGCACCTGCTCTTCATGGCGCTTGAACTGCTCTTCCAGCTTGTTCACCGTGGTCTTGAGGACGCCATAGCTGATGGCGCCCCCGACCATCGCGGAAAGAACGGGCACGACAAAGGACGCCCCGCTCGGCTGTCCGGTCGTTTGCTGCAGCGCCACAGACCCGATGGCGGCGACAGCCCCAACGGTGAGGGAGGCGGTTTCCGTGGTCATCTATTACTCCTGCGGTGAAAAGAGCCGTCCTGCCCCAAGCCCGGCACCAACTGCTGCGCCACGGCCAAACTGCGCCCCAATCTGTCCCGCTCGCCGCTGGACTGCCATCTCCCGCTCAATCCGCTGAAGCAGCGGGCCAATCTGACGGGCTGGCGTTAAAAACTCCTGCACTTCCTGTCCACGCCGTGCCTCAAAGCGTGGAGAGAGCAGTTGGCTTTCCAGGCGACCCAACCCGCCAAGCACCGTCGTCCGAACTGGCGAAGTGACTGCCTCGGCAAACCGTGTCAGCGGACGAGGCGCTACATCTTCGCCTGCCGCAATGAGCTTGTCCGTTGTTTGTGATCCGCCACGCACAACGCCTGCTCGCTCCACCATCTCCAGTTCACCACGGATAGCCTTGCCAATCGACGGTGCGTCAGCGCCAAAGACAGACGACAGCATATTCTGGAATGCCTTCGTCTTGACTGCCGCCATGCGAAGACGCCCTTCGTCAATCTTCTGGCCGAGTCCATCCAGATACCCGCGCTGGAAATACTCTACCTCGCTGGGATCTAGTTCGGCTACATCCTTGGCAATCTGCCGAGGATCGACCCGCTTGGTGGCAGCTTCTACGCCAGACTCCAGCGCATCACGAATGGCCTTCTCCCCAGCCCATGCGGCCCGCGCTTCTGCGTAGTCCTCAAACTTGTCGTCTACCGCGTTAAGAAACTGCGCTCGTAGCTGCTTGGCTGCGCGTAACTCCCCAGGCGCCAACCCGCCCTGCCCCGGCTGAACATTTCCAAACCGTCCTTCGTAGATGATATCGTCCATCGCCTTCTTGATATCATCCAGCGACTGCGGGAAATGCTTAGCAGGCTTGGCTTCCGTCATGATCGGCTGGCCAAACTGATCGACCATGCTGGTAGGAACGGATGGCTGCTCTGGCTCCATGAAGGTGCGCCGTTCGTTCGCGGCGTTTTTCCGCGCACGATCTGCAACTAGGCGTCCAAATGGCGTTTTCAGGACTTCGTCAACTTCTGGAATCTCTTCCGGCTTCTTGGTGTAAAACTGCTGATATAGCGGGGCAGACTCTTGCTTCCCGCGCTGGATAGAATCTTCCAGCGTTTCCACAATGTTTTCCCGCTCACGCCCCGTTGTCCTGCGCAGTGCCTCCAGCAGGCGGTTCGGTTTGGCCTCCACCCGCTCGGCCATTGCCTGCTCTACCTGCTGTCCAGGCTCACCGCCATACGCCCGAATGGTCCGCAGACGCTTGACGGCGGGTGTCCCAAGCACATCAACTACCTGCGCCTCCGGTACGTCAGCAGCTAACTCTGTCGCTGCTCGCTGGATATCCTCGGGGGTTTTCATTCCGGCTTCAGCCGCTCGACGAGCGACAGAGGTCACCCCAGCCGGAGCGCCAGCGCCAAGACGCTGCGCCCGAGACGCGACCGCCCGTGTCCCAGCAGCCAAGGCTGGTCCGAGGACACCACCGGCCACCGCCCCAGCCGCCCCTCCCATCAGTTGCTGCCCGATATCCCCTTCGGCTGCGCCAATGCCTGACACGCCACCAGCCACTGCTGATCGGAGTGCCGTGCCAGCCAGTGATCGCGCCGCCCCACCGGGAACCGGCGTCAATACGCCACCAGCCAGTGACGCTCCAGCCGCTGTCTTTGGGTAGGCTTCCCGGAACTCCTGCATCTCCCCGCGAATCCGCTCCCGCTCTTCCGTATACGGACGACCGCGCAACAGCGAAGAGACAAGTGCCTCTGCCTCTTCTCCAAATCCCATCATGGCGCCTTGCCCGATGGCTTCCCGAGCGACAGATAAGGCTTTGCCGCGAGGCGACCAGGCTTCGGCTGCAGGCCGTGCTGCTGCTGGAACAGCCGGTTGCCCAGCAAAAATCTCTTCCAGCGTCGGTTGTGTTGATTGGGCTGGAGCCGGTCCAAAGATTTCTTCCAGCGACTTTTTCTTTGGTGGTTGGCGCATCTATCGCCCCCTAGACAGGAAGGATCGAATGGCTGCGTCAGAATGGCCCAGCGACCGCGCTTCTTTAATCTTAGCCTCTTGGCCAGGGAACTCTTGCTCTAACGTCTGAACAGATGGCTTTTGCTGAGCCTGCGCTCCACGGTCAAGACGGTTTGGCACAATCGTCTTCGGGTCCATGCCAAACGATCCAGCCAGCTCTTCGTAGGAGTTGGCAAGCTGACCGTACTGATTCATGGCTTCAACTCGCAAAGCCCGTGCAGTTTGCACCATGTCGGCCCGTTGCTTGGCCGTCAGTGTTTGCCCCTCCAAAACCCGCTTGGCATAGTTGCCGATCTTATCGGTCAGCGCAGCGGCGTTCGCGGCGTTGGCATACTCTGACTCACGAACAACAGAAGTGGGATCTTGCACCTTCACAAACTGATAAACGAGCGCCTGCAAGTCTTGCGGCGTTGGGTTCGGTTTTGTTCCGAGAGCTTCGATGTTCTTCAGCGCATCGTTGATGGTCTTGTACGGGCGCGACTCCGTATTGAACTCCTTGCGGAGTGAGGAGACTTCACCAAAACGCGGCTTGTCGCTTTCCGCTTTTGCCTCTTTCGGTGGCTGCTTGTATCCCGGAATGTTGAACACTTCCCGCGTGTCCAGATTGATAACCTGCCCGGTCTTTTCGTTAAGCTGAACACGCGGCTGACGTGGTTCACGTGTCTGCAGGACGTTGGCCGGGATCACCTTGCTGGCCCGAGCTATCGGCTGCAGCTCCGCTGGCAACTGCGCCACGGCGTTCTCAAAGTCCTGCTCGGTTCGCATCTTCTGGGTGTTCGCCAGCCGTTCCTGCCGTTCCAGCGGCGTCTCCCGCAACGTCAGAGTCTGGCCGCCAATCGTCACCGTCCGGTCAGGACGGGCCGTCGCGTACCCTTCCCCAAGCGCCTTGAGATCGCCCGTGATGGGTGTAGGCGTCTGCCCAGACGCCGCCTGGAGCGCCGAGACAATCGCAGATCCGGCAGCCTGTCGAGCGCCCTGCTGCCGTTGCATCACGGACTCGGGGCGGTCAAACCCCTGCAGCATGAGGTTGGCGATCCCGGCTTGTTGCGCCTGCCTGGTCGCCTCCTCTTCCCGCATCCGCTTCCGCTGCAGCTCCTGCATCTGCGCGTATCCTTCCAGCCCGCCCCCGACCGCCCCAAGGGCGGCCCGGAGCGCGGTCATGCCTTTCGAGAGTGCCATGTCATCGTCTCCGGGATGTTAGAAAGAGAACGGTTCCCACCGACTGCCGGTCCACCGAACAGGCTGGTTATTGATTGTCGTGGCGTATCCGGAGTAGACCGTAATCGTTCGTCCATCCGGCAACTGCACCTGTGAGGTCGGCGGAGGAGCAGGGGCGTTATACCACTGTCCGTTCTGGAACAGCGCCCACCCGGATGGCGAGAACTGCGTTGACTGATACTGCCCACTAAAGGCTCCCGACACGCCAAGCGTCGAGATCGCACCGGGGTTAAAGGGCGTAAGCCCAGGAATCGTCGTCGGCGTCACCGGCTGAGTGGTCGGCGTCACCGGCTGGGTCGTCGGCGTCACTGGTTGAGTGGTCGGGGTTCCCGGTTGGGTCGTCGTAATATCCCGCAGTTCACTCGACCGGGTGGTCGTGGTCAAGTCTTCTGACCGTCCAGCCTGTGTCGTGGTTGCGCCGGGGTTTCGGCCCAAGAGCTGCGCGATCTGATCCGGCGTTAGGTTGCCCAACGACTGCGCCAGCGCCATCAGGATGTTGCTGCGGGCGATCTGGCCCTGCACCGTCTCGGTGCGCGGTCCCATCATCTGACCCGTCGCCGGATCGTAGACGTAGCCCGTCGCTTCCGACATGCCCAGCGCCTGCCGCAGCCGCTGATCCAGCGCGGCCATCGTCGGCCCCTGCTGCAGATCCACCGGCACGTTCCCTCGGGTCTCATCAATCCCGAAGACCCGGCCCAACTGCTGCGTCAGGAACTGCGCCTGCTGGATGTTGGCCTGCCGCTGCTGCTCGGCCAACTGGCGAGCCGCCATCGTCTGTTGGCCACCAACCACCCCCGTCAGTTCACCCAAGCCCAGTTGCTGCCGGAGGGCGTTCTCCAGATTGAACTGCCGCGCCTGCTCCGTCAGTTGGGTATTCAGTCGGGCCATCTGCGCCGTGTTGTCCGCCGCAGCCAAATCCCGCTGTGCCTGAATCCGCGCCTCGTCCACCCCGATCTGCCGACCGGCAATTGCATTCTCGTTCTGGACTTGCGTGGTCCGCAGTGCCAGTTCGGCCTGCCGATAGGCTTGATCGTTGGTGATCTGCTGCCCGCGCTGGGCGAACTCTTGCTGGATCTGCGTGGCGCGGAGGTCAAGCTCCCGGCTGTTGAGGCCGAGCTGTTGCGACCGGAAGGCCCGATCATCCGTCACCTTCTGCTGTTCCAGATTGTTGATCGCCGCGTTCTGCCGCTCCTGCGCCGACAACTGTTGTCCAAACTGCGCCGCTTGATTGGCCACCCGCTGGGATTCCAGCGCCAGTTCTTGCGCCGTAAACCCACCCTGCTGTAGCCGTTGGGCCTGCTGCTCGGTCAACTGCAGCCCAAACTGCCCGGCCTGATTCGTGATGCGCTGCTGCTCCAGTTGGTTCTGCGCGAGGTTCTGGGCTTCGGCAATCGACATCTGCCGTCCCTGCAACGCCGCTTCCTGCTGGAGTTGCTGGCTGCGAAGCCCCAGCTCCTGCACGGACAGGCCATACTGTTGCAGTCGAGCCGCCTGCGTCTCGCCCAACTGAAGACCAAACTGCTGCCCCTGCTGCGCGAGGCGTTCCCGTTCGATCTGATTCCCGGCTTGGTTTTGCGCCTCGGTGATCGACAACTGCCGACCCTGCAACTGCGCCTCCTGCTGCAGTTGCTGCGCCCGCAACCCGAGTTCCTGCTGCGTGACACCAAACTGCTGGAGCCGGGCCGCTTGGGTTTCTCCCAGTTGCGCCCCGAACTGCTGCTGCTGCTGTGCCAGCCGCTGCGTTTCCAACTGGTTCTGGGCAAGATTCTGCGCTTCCGCAATGGACAACTGCCGCCCTTGCAGCGTGGCTTCCTGCTGAAGTTGTTGTGACCGAAGTCCCAGCTCTTGCACCGATAGCCCATACTGCTGCAGACGGGAGGCTTGGGTTTCCGACAACTGCAAGCCGAACTGCTGCGCTTCCTGCTGGAGCTGCTGGTTCCTGAGCCCCAGTTCTTGCTGGGAGATCCCCAACTGGGCGGCGAACTGGGCCTGCTGCTGGGCTTGGGTCGCGCCAAACTGCTGCTGCTGCACCTGCAGCCGTGCCTCTTCCAGCGAGAGTTGCCGACCTTGCGTGGCCGCTTCCTGCTGCAACTGCTGGGCGCGGAGATTGATCTCCTGCTGCGACAGCCCAAGCTGCTGCAACCGGCCCGCCTGCTGTTCCGCCAACGTCTGCCCGAACTGCGCTTCCTGCGCCGCCTGCTGCCGCTCCTGCAGTCCCAGTCCACCCAGCCCCAGCACCTGCCGGAGCCCCTGTTCGATATTGAACTGGCGCTGCTGCTCGGCCTGCTGACGGGCGGCAAGGGTTTGCGCCCCACCGATCTGCCCGGTCATCTCTCCCATCCGCAGCCCCAGCTCCTGCTGGAACTGCCGGGCCGCTTGTTCCGCCTGCGCCCCTTGTAGCGCCTGAGCGCCACCGGCCTCGAACTGCTGCTGGCCGAACTGGGCGGCGCGGAGCTGGTTCTCGAAGGTCGCCGCCTGCGCCACGCGATTGGCCTCGAACTGCTGCAGATCCTGCGCGGAGGCCAGCTCGGCCAGCCCTTGGCTCGCCGCCAACAACTGCGCCCGATCTTGCGCCTGCGTCTCTGCCGCCTGCTGGAGGAGCTGGGCGTCGAGGGTGGCCAAGGCACGGGCCTGCTGACCTGCCAGATCGCCCATCCGGCCCCCGCCCACCGATGAGGCGGACAGGCCGCGACGGGCCAGCTCTTCGTTCAGTTGCTGCTGCTGCGCCCGGTATTCCGCCTGCAGGTTGGCGGCTTGGGCGCCACGGACCTGCTGGAACTCCGCCGTCCCAAACCGGGACGGGGCTTGTCCGAACTGCTCCAGTTGCTGCTGCAGCCGCTGGCGCATCTGCTGCGCCTGCTGGCTGCCGCCGTACTGGGCGAAGGGTTGGGCTTGAGGCGCCGTTGGCGGAGCCGGACGGGCCATGCCCTGCCGCTGCAACTGGGCAAAGGTCTGCCCGGCCTGGGCAGGCGGTCGGGTGGTGGTCGTCTGGGTGGTTTGCCCATACGTCTGCTGCTGGCCACCGCCGGTCGTGTTGGTGGTGCCCAGCATCTCGTTGTAGCCGGGAAGGCTCCCGAACGCGGTGTTGTAGGTGGTGGCCATAGGAATTCCTTACCGTCCGCCGAGGTATTGCGGGAAGTTTTGCTGCATGTAGGGCATGAGCAGTTCAGCAATCCGCCGCTTGCGCTCTTCTTCCATCTGGAACCGGCGCTTCTCTTCATCAAACTGCTGCTGCGCCAGTCGCGTCTGGGCATCCATCGCCGCTGACTTGGCGTCTGGGAGCATCCCCAACAGACCTTGCACACCACTGGCTAATACCTGCGGCTGCTTCATCGCATCACGCCACCGCATTGGCGGGTTAGTTGCCGGAGGTGGAGTTGTCGGAGGTGGAACGACTGGAGAAGGCATTTCACCGCCAAGGCCAAAGCCGATACCCGGCATACTGCCCACCCCACCATAGCCGCCAGCCCCAGCCCCAGCACCAGCGGTCATCCCGCCAAACGCCGGATTCGCGGCAATCTGCTGGTTTGCCTGCCCGATCATGCCGGATGCCCGACTCATCGCGCCAGAAATGTCAGGGGCTTTTGGGGCCAGTAGCCCCTTCACGCCACCGGCCACTGCCTGTGTTCCCTTGCCGATGCCATACCCTTCTACCGCGCCACGCAACGCGCCGGGGATATTAGACAGGTTGAAGAAGTTCCGCCCTTCCTTGTCCGCCCCAAACGCGGCACCAGCCGCTGCGGCCAGTGGTATCCCCACGCCAGGGATAAACGACAACCCAGCCGGAACGGCCTTTTTCAGCCATCCCTTATTCCGGTCGTAAAACCCCGCGACTCCGCCACGCTTCCGTGCCATGAGCTATTCCTGCGCCGGGGGCGCGAGCTTGGTGTACTTGCCAGTGAACGTGTCAAAGCTCCACTCGTTCGGATCCATCTTGTCAGACTGGAACGCGATCTTGGCCAGCTCGTCCCGCTCCGCGATGAACTTCTGCGCGAACTGATTGCACAGGAACTGCACGGCGAGACAGGCGTCCTTCGTTTCGGGCTCGGTCATCCTTTCCTCTTCATCACGGGTTTACGCTTCTCCGGGAGCTTGGCAAACGCCTTCTTCGGCGTCGCCTCAATCATCTCCCGGGCGACCTTCTTGGACGGGCCGTCCTTCACGTTGCCAGCGGCGGCGGCATACATCAAGCGTTGCTGCGCCTTGGACTTGATCGGCATCCTACTTCCCTCCCTTTCGCGCCACGGCGGCGTTATCGACGAGATTCGGCCAGGGTCGGCCCGCCGCCTTCGCTCGGGCCTTGGCCTGCGCCTTCTGCTTGGGAGAGAGCGTGGTTGGCTTCTCCCCCTCCGGCGCGGGCTTCTTCCAGAAGGCGACCTTCCGCTTCTTCACGGATCAACGACCGGCGCCGCCGGTCCCGCCGCGACACTCACGTCGGCTGCCGGCACGCCGAGCGCGGTCGCCACCGCTGCGCAGAGGTCCGCGTCCGTCCAGTCATCCGGCAGGCTGGCCGACTGGAGCACGACCACCTGCTGCACGGTGGACGGCCCGACCACCGTCTGCGCCGTGATGACGCAGTGGCATTCGGTCGTGGCGGACGGGTACTGGATCGCGGCGGTGTTGATGACGACAGGGGTGCTCATCGGTCAGTCTCCGGTTGGCAGCGCGGCCCACGCCTGCTGCGCGAGGGTGAGGTAGTACGGCTCGTCCAGTACGGACGCCGCGTTGGGATCGTTCGGGGTTAGCACGCAGCGCCAGTAGCTTTGCGAGACGGACACCCCGTCGCGCAGGATCTCGGTCGTCTTGCGGACGTGGATGGCGCCGGTGGACTGGATGTCAAACTGCGAAATAAAGGTGCGTTCAGTGAGGGCCATGAGAGGGTCCGGTTAGACGTAATACGAGACAGTGATAAAAATCTTGGAAGTGGCCGCGATGGTCCCATTGTTGTAGATGGTCGCAGACGATACCTGCAGGGCGCTACTCGCCGTGGTCGCGTTGTTCCCCAAAACGCCCATCTGTCCCTCTGCGGCAGGCGCGGTAAATGGCAACCCAGCACAGACAACAGAACCGGCGGCAGCCAACTCGACACTAGTCGATCCGGCGACATACCCATAGGCGTGTACCAACCGACCGACTTTCGTGTAGCTGCCAGCCGATGAGAACGTGCCAACGAGCGTAATCCCAGCACCTTGCGTCGGCGTCCACGTCCCTTCCTCGTAATCGTCCAGCGTGTTGGCATCGCTCGACGCGCTCTGCGTGGCCGGGAACGTGATGCCCGCGCCCGACGTGGACGGCGTGGCGTTGCCGACCGAGACGCACTTGACCGACTGCACGCTGTCAGCGGTTGCAGCTCCACCAACCGTCAGCGTCCCGCTGCCGAAGTAGTTGCGCGGTCTGGTCGCCCCGCTGGCCCCGATGTCGTAGGTGGCGTCGGTACCGGCGAGGAGGTGGCCGCTATTGCTAATACGCCATGCTTCAGCAAACGTAATGGCATTGCCAGCCGTTCCGATCGCCGCGACATACCAGCGATGCGTGCCTGATGCCTGCCCGTAATAAGCTGCCGTGCGTGACTGCCTGTAAATCCAATTGGTCCCGTCAAAATAGGCATTCGCCGCTACATAAATTTCACTTTGCGAACTGCGCGTTGAAATCGTTGCTCCGCCATCGGACAACTGAATGGCCGTCCATCCAGCACCCCATGTATTTGGGGTTGTGCTAATACCAACGGTTCCACTTCCATCTACCCGTACCCGCTCACTGCCGTTCGTGCTGACGGTAACCACGTTCGCGCCCGTCGCGGCCAAGTCCAGCGTCCCCGCGTTCGTGACGCTTGGCGTGACGACGGAGGTCGATACATACAGCGAGCGCGGCCTCGTCGCACCCGACGCGCCGATGTCGTA
>Ga0315907_10002965_pt1 | contig 20612 bp, 17 predicted proteins | sample LakEriMetagenome_3_FD_203525 | JGI IMG/M metagenome (GOLD analysis project Ga0315907, IMG submission 203525) | Freshwater fungal communities from buoy surface, Lake Erie, Ohio, United States - Buoy 12 MA123 | ecosystem: Environmental > Aquatic > Freshwater > Lake > Lake biofilm | place: USA...
GCCATTCCTCCCCACGGATTACGTGCGAAATGTTCATCGTATAATCATCTACGATGTTCGCTAAATGGTAGGTAGGCATGCCATCACTTTTAAACAACACTTTGTCGTCCAAGTTGTTGGTGTTTACGACCACCCATCCACGGATGAGGTCATGAAACCGAACATCTTCATTGCGCGGCATTTTCATGCGAATCACATAGGGGTCTCCATTGGCTAAGCGTTGTTCAACCTCGGATTGAGGTAAGGTTAAAGAGTTTTTCATCGATGCCCTGGTCACGCTATTGTATTGCCAGTTGGGCATCCCCATTTGTTTAGCCTGTTCCCGCATTTGTTCCAATTCTTCTGCGGTATCAAAGGCATAATATGCATGTTCTTTTGACACCAACTTCTCCGCATACGGACGATACATGGCTTGTCGTTCCGATTGCACGTAAGGACCGAAATCTCCACCCAATCCAGGTCCCTCACTGGGCATGATACCACACCAAGAAAGCGCATCCATAATGTAGTCTTGTGCACCGGGTACAAAACGCGTTTGATCCGTATCTTCAATGCGAATTAAAAAGGTTCCGTTATGTTTTTTGGCAAAGAGGTAATTATAGAGAGCAGTTCTTACCCCACCCATATGTAAAGGTCCAGTAGGTGAGGGGGCAAAGCGAACGCGAACAGGTTTTGACATGAAGTTATTTTTTTGCAAAGGTAATGAATAGGCTTAAATGAACGAGTCTTCGGGAGCGTGATGTTTGATTCTCACGTAATCGGTTAATTTAGTCTGTATGACAAGCCGACCTTTTTATTAGGGTGTCTTTTATAACGGTTATTTTTATTGGCTTTTCTTTTCCATCTTTCCTACCTTTGGAGTATGAAATATTGGATCCCATTTCTTTTTATTCTTGTGCTTTCCTCCTGCGTTAATGTGGATTACCTGCCGCACATCATTAAGATTACTCAAAAGCACCATGCTATCGCGGTTTTACCGCCTCGGACAACCATTGAGCGCAAAATTTGGATGAGCGACGACCGCTTCAATGAGCTTACGCTACAAAAACAGCGTCAAGTGCAAGAGCAATTGATTCGTTCCTTTGCTCGGCGCATGAATGAAGGGAAGTGCTTCGTTGAAGTATTGGATATTAATTATACCAACGATATTGTACTCCCTGCCGGCTATAATGAGGGTAGAATTTCTCCGAAAGAACTGTGTAAATTACTCAAGGTGGATGCTGTGTTGGAGTCAAATGTTCAAATTCTTGAACCCGTTTCAGAAGCAACAGCCATTTTCTTTCAACAGGCCACCGGAACCACATTAATTACCAATTCGATTACGCTTCGCGCCTCCTTAGTAGATACCTTTGGGAACGCTCCGATTTGGAATCTAACGGCCATGAAAAATGGAAGCTTAGGTTCGCTTAAACAGGTGATGATGAATAAGGTGATTCGTCGAACTACCAGAAATACGCCATACAACATCAAAAAGAATCCTTACCGAAAGCTGTATGGGAGTTACCTCGAAAATAGGGGGGATTAATTTTGGGATGATTATTTACAAATCAGAGACTCGCTACAAAAAACAAAACTGTTAACTGCGCAATAAAAATTAAAAGACCAAATAACAATCCTTTCCTTCCGGAAATCAGCAGTTCTTTTAAATTCACATTCATTCCAATGGCGGCCATCGCTATCGTGAGTGCAATCTTACCAAACCACTCGTTCCATTCAATCAATTCGCTTGGAATCTTGAATATACTTACAAAGGCCGTAATGAATAAAAAGCCATAGATGTACCAAGGAATCTTAACCTTTACTGGCTCAGAAGCGTTGTTTTCACGTCGATTCATGGCAACGATAACCAACAAAGCTGGGGTTAGCATGGCAACACGTGCCATTTTTATCGCCAAGGCTTCATTTCCGAGCGCATCACTAAGACCATATGCAGCACCCATTACATTCCCCACAGAATGCAATCCTCCCCCTAAGATTAATCCCCGGTTTATTGAGTCTAACAAAGGAAGTTGGAACAGTAGGGGAAGTAGGATCATACCGAGAGCCCCCCATAAATTAACTACAGCTAAGGATATCCCAATGTCATCTTTGTTTTTTGAAACAAAAGGTGCCGCAGCAGCAATTGCCGAGGACCCACAAATGGCGGTCCCAATACCAATTAACCATCCTGCCGAAGCCGGACAGTTAAAGCGTTTTACCAGGATTTTGGTGACGATTAATACTGCCGTGATGCTGGTCAAGATCCCGAGAATTGGTATCCATCCGATATTGATTAAAAACCGATAGTTAATCCCAAAGGCAAGGAAAAGTATCGAATATTCCAACGCTTTTGAGCCTATGGTCCCTGCCGGTTTTTTTACTTCTTGCTTAAATTTTATGAGCGTGCCAAGAATGATTCCAATAAGGAGTGCAAGCATGATGCTATTCAGTGCACTTGGGGTATACGGGGCAATAAACCATGCTGCTGCACTGATACCTCCAACCCAAATCACACTGAATAAGCGCTCTTGATTCATTATTTTTGCGAAAAGGGGCCTGTCCAACCTGAAATCCCGCCTTGTAAATTATAGATACTAGTAAAGCCGAGTTGCTCCATAGCATTCGCCGCTTTTCCGCTTCGATTACCAGAATGGCAATATACAATATAGGTTTTAGTTTTATCTAATTTTTGAAGTTGATCTTGGAAATTTCCGTCGAAGAAATTAATGAATAAATCCGTCCCAGGTATAAATCCATTCGCTACTTCCTCCGGGCTACGAACATCAATAACTACCGTGTTTGTATCTTTTTCTTGGGTGTTAAATTCGCTCGCTAAAAGTGTTTTTATACCCCCACCTGCAGGGCTTTGAATTTCTGTGCCTTCCGAACCTGTTGATGCACATGAATGCCCAATAAAGGCAGTTAAAATAAATGCTATTGCATAAAATGTATTTTTCATAAGATTTTCTTTTTTTACAAAGGTGTGTGTTTCAATCTTAATGTTGTGATACCTAAGTTACATTAAAGGCGATTAATTTCGTCAAGTTACGGCTTCTCGATAAACATCTCCGCTAAAAACCTTCCCTTGGCTGTTGGAAAATCAAGGCGCATCATCTTAGCAATGGTTACAGGGATGTCAATCATTTCCGCTTTTGCACTTATTTCTCGGTTTTTAGGAATGTCCGGCCCCAAAACCAATAAGGAAATATGCCGACATCCATCACACCCATCCCCATGGTTAACAAAGCCGTTTTTATGACCTTCCGTGTGCCGACCATGGTCGTTCGTGATAAATAAGGTGGTTTTATCTTTGAGTAAAGGATTCGCTTGAATTCCATTCCAAATTTCAAGGGCATACGCGTCTGTATACTTGATGTTATCCAGGTATTTTTTCCAGTCGTTGCCATGCCCATTTACATCTACACCTAATAAATTCACCAGCATTAAATGTGGCGGGGTCGCAGACGACAAGGTTTCTTTTACTTTGACCATCGTTTCACGGTCAGGACCATAACTCAACCCGTTGCCATTGGGTCCGCAGTAGGAATATGGACGAAATTTATTTTTCCACTGCCGGTCTTTTGTATTGGATAATACATTCAATTTTCCTTTACTAGCAATGATTTGAGCATCGGTGTTTAAGGCATGACGTTCCTTGATATAGTATTGAAACAAGGATGGATTTCTGGGCAATCCTGCACCTACATTTGAGATTCGTTGGTAAATTCCTGTCATTAATGCGGTATGTCCGGGTACGGTATAGGTTGGTCCGTTATTCCGAAAGTTGGAAAAGAAGGTGCCTTCAGGCATCAATGAGTTGCAAATATTGGGGATATACGTACAACTGGTGTCACCATAGGTTTCTGTATATCTGGGCCCATCAATGACTAAAATGACAAAGAATTCTGACTTAAATTGAATGTGCTTTTCTTGAGAAAAACCAACCATGGAAAGACCACAGAAGAACAGTAAAACAGGCAGGGTGAGTTTCAACATATGACAAAGTTAATTAAACCCTGACTTTCCCTGCAACACTTTGCGAGATTGGTTGTTTTTATTCCTATGCAAGTGAATATTCTATGGTTTAAAAGGGATTTACGCCTTGGTGATCACTTGCCGCTTAAGCGAGCCATAGAACAAGGGCTCCCCGTTATTTTACTGTATATTTTTGAGCCTGAATTGATGGAGGCCGCAGATTCAGAGGTGCGTCATTGGCGTTTTGTTTATGAGTCCTTGAATCAATTAAAACAGGGATTACCCAATCACTGCGTTACCATTGCGCACTGCAGTGCTGATTTAGTGTTTGAAAAACTGAGCACCCAATTTGAGATTCAAGGCGTATTTTCCCATCAAGAAACGGGGAACTGGATTTCGTACGATCGCGACAAACGTATCGCGGCCTTTCTAAAATTGAAGCAAATTCCGTGGTACGAATTTCAAAGCAATGGCATTATTCGAGGACTGAATCACCGTAAAACTTGGGACAAAGAATGGCTGAAATTCATGCACGCCCCGATGGAAGAGCCGCCACTCGAACAGCTAATTTCTGTTGATGTTACTTGGGATATACCCAACGAGGCTTCTTTACCCGAAGGAATTAGAACGTCAAATAAAACCTTTCAACCTGGAGGGATATTCAATGCAAAACGCTACATGGATACTTTTTTTGAAGCGCGCCATCGAACCTATTCTTTACACATTTCTAAGCCTGAGGCGGCGAGAAAATCCTGCAGTCGATTGTCACCCTATTTGGCATACGGAAACCTATCTATCCGCTGCGTTTATCAGGAGGCCCTTAACGCCAAAAAGCAGGGTGGGAATGCGCGTTCGCTGGCTAATTTTATTTCACGGTTGCATTGGCATTGCCATTTCATTCAAAAGTTTGAAACTGAATGTCGAATGGAATTCTTAGCCGTTAATTCGGCATTTGAGGACTTAGGAAAGGTTAAAAATGACGCGTTTATAGCCGCTTGGCAAGAGGGGAAGACCGGAATTCCCTTGGTTGATGCCTGCATGCGAAGTGTCGTTGCTACTGGCTACCTAAATTTTCGAATGAGGGCCATGGTGGTTTCTTTTTTTGTGTACAATTTATGGCAGGATTGGCGGGACCTGCATTTTTTAGCGCGGCAGTTTCTGGATTATGAACCGGGTATACATTATCCTCAAATCCAAATGCAAGCAGGATTAACAGGTGTAAATACCTTAAGAATTTACAATCCTATTAAAAACTCGGAAGCGCATGACCCGGATGGGGTTTTCATTAAAAAGTGGATACCAGAATTAGGCGATGTTCCCCTTACCTTCATCCATGAACCGTGGAAAATGAGTGAAATGGACCAAGTCTTTTATAATTGCCGTTTGGGTATGGATTATCCGTTTCCTATCGTCGATATCGAGGTATCTCGTAAACATGCTTCCGACATCATGTATGGCATTAAAAAATCACCCAAGTCCAGAACACTAGGTAAAAAGGTCTTGGCCAAGCACGTTTCCCCCAATCGAGTTCAACATGAAAAACGTTAAAAAGACGAATCTTCCTGAAAAAAATTGTCCCGTGTGTAAGCGGCCCTTTGCGTGGAGGAAAAAATGGGAACGCGTGTGGAATGAGGTAATTTATTGCAGCGATCGCTGCAGAACCAACAAGAATTCATGAAAATAAAAGAAATACGCCTGATATTAGGAGATCAATTAAACATAAATCACTCGTGGTTTACTAAAATTGATCCCTCGGTTTTGTATGTGTTGATGGAAGTAAAAACAGAATCAGCCTACGTTACTCATCACATTCAAAAAGTAGTTGCAATTTTTTCTGCCATGCGAGAATTCGCATCGCTTTTGAAAGATAAAGGACATCAAATCCGATATGTTAAGATCAACGATTCCGACAATCAACACGATTTTATTAAGAATTTGACGGCATTGCAACAGGAATTTAGTGCTCAAATAATATACTACCAACTCCCAGACGAATACCGACTGGATGCCTATTTTAAGCAGGCTGAAATCCCCTTATCACCCGTAGATTCTGAACATTTTTTAACGAAGCGGGAAGACCTTTCAGAACTGTTTAAGGGAAAGAAAACCTTTCTCATGGAAACGTTCTACCGGCACATGCGAAAGAAACACCAGGTTTTGATGGAGCAAGATCAACCGGTGGGAGGCCAATGGAATTTTGATCAGGATAATCGAAAAAAACTTCCGTCGAATGCAGCAATTTTTACCACCGCACTGGAGTTAACAGACCAGACAGCAGTGTATGAGGAAATTCAGCGCGCGCAACTTAAAACCATCGGTGAGATTGTTACAACTGAATTTTCATGGACAGTGACCAGAACCGCTGCACTTGAGCTCCTCCAAGCCTTCGTGGATCAAGCCTTGCCTTTATTTGGGACCTATCAAGATGCCATGACCACGCAGCATTGGTATCTGTATCATTCGCGTTTGTCGTTTGCTATGAATGTTAAGTTGCTGAGCCCCATAGAAGTCATTCGAGCGGTAGAGCAAGCCTATATTAATAATCCAACAGGCTATGCGTTAAATCAAGTGGAGGGTTTTATTCGCCAAGTGCTCGGCTGGCGAGAGTACATGCGCGGTATTTATTGGGCTAAAATGCCTGAATTTTCTAAACTCAATTATTTTGGAAATGAAGCGCAGCTGCCCACATGGTATTGGACGGGTGAAACAAAAATGAATTGCCTATACCATTCCATCAAGCAATCCTTAGATCATGCCTATGCGCATCACATTCAACGCCTGATGGTTACAGGTAATTTTGCTTCCTTGCTTGGCGTGCATCCCGATGAGGTAGATCGTTGGTATTTGGGGATTTATATCGATGCCTTCGAATGGGTAGAAATTACGAATACCCGGGGAATGAGCCAATTTGCCGATGGCGGAATTGTGGGTTCAAAACCGTATGTTTCTTCCGGAGCTTACATCCAGAAAATGAGTAATTATTGTGAGGGGTGTTTTTATAATTCAAAAGAAAAATTTGGAGAAAAGGCTTGTCCATTCAACACGCTTTATTGGGATTTTTATGACAGAAATCGCTCCTTATTGGAGCGCAATCCAAGAATAGGCATGATGTACAAGGTGTGGGATAAATTGGAGCCCGCACAAAAACAATTAATTTTAGAAAAAGCACAAGAAATTAAACAAAACATAGAACAGGTATGAGACGCGGATTGGTATGGTTTACCGAAGATTTAAGGCTCGATGATAATGAAACATTATTGAAGGCCATTGAAGAGAATGAGGAAGTACTTCCGGTCTATTTTTGGACTGAGCACGAACAAAAGCCCCAATTTGGGATTCCCAGACTCGGGGACACACGAAAGGCATTTATTCAAGAATCGTTGTCGAATTTACAGCAGCAATTGCATGCCATAGGAGGATCATTATTGGTGTTGAATGGCTCCCCGGAAGACCAAATAACAGAACTTTGCAAGCAATTTGGCATTCGAAAAGTTTATACAAAAAAGCAGGTTGGAAGCGAAGAAAAAACGTCTCAAATCCGCGTAAAAGAGCGTTTATTGGCGATTGCTGTGGATTTTGAAACCTATTCTTCCAGTACCCTTTTTCACCCGGATGATTTGCCCTTTAGTGTGCGGGATATTCCGCTGTTATTCACCAAATTCAGGAAACTTGCAGAGAAAGAATCTGTCGTACGTTCACCCTTCAATCCACCGGAGCGCATTATTGTGCCACCCTTCGAGGAGGTGATCATAGCGCGAACGTTGTCTTCTAAGCCCACTTGGCTTCAAGGGGGAGAAGACCATGCCTTGGAACGCTTGCATCATTTTATTTGGGCGCATCAAGCCATCAAGACATACAAAGAAACCAGAGATCAACTCTCAGGCTTGGACTGCTCTACTAAGTTCTCCGCTTGGTTAAGTCAAGGCTGTATTTCACCGAGGCGCATATACAGTGAAATAAAACGTTTTGAGCACGAAGTATTGGCCAACGATTCCACCTATTGGGTGATTTTCGAATTGTTATGGCGTGATTTTTTTCGTTTCAGTTTCAAGAAATACCCCAAGGCATATTTTCAACTGCATGGATTGGATCAACAGGCGCTTTACACCCAATTTGATCCAAACAAATTTGAAGCGTGGACGCACGGTAAAACTAGTGAATCCTTAATCAACGCAGGAATGAATGAGCTACGCGAAACGGGCTTTGTTTCAAACCGCATGCGACAAATCTTGGCGAGTTATTGGGTGTTTGGAATGAAACAGGACTGGCGTTATGGCGCAGCGTGGTTTGAGCATTGTTTGGTGGATTATGATGTGGCTTCCAATTGGGGGAATTGGGCCTATATCGCTGGTGTAGGCAATGATAATCGAGGTGGACGAGAATTCAACATCGAAAAGCAAACGCAGTTGTTTGATAAGGATGGGGCGTATAGAGAAAAATGGTATTATTTTGATAAAAGTGATATTTAATGTGTTAAATCGAAATTTTATCCTATCGTCTTTAGATTTAAACTTTCCTTCTTCATTGCCAATATCGGAATGAAGATAAAAGGAAAAAAGTCTAACCCAAACGCGAATGATTGTTTAAATCCGATTTTATTACTGATAGTTATTAAATCACATAAAATAAAAATAATTAATACTGAGGCAGATAATAGATAAATAGCAATAAAAATCAGTGAAAATGATATGATTGTCATGACAATTTGAGAGGCGAAAGTTGAAATTGCCAATACTCTTGTTACACCTTTGTACAGCACACTTCTGTTAAGTTCACTTTGAAGTGTAAATCGGCCAAGATTCGGTATTTAAAAGACAATCTTATTCTAAAAGTGATTTATTATTTCTAATTCCTTAATACCAACTTTTCCAATCCAGAGATTATCTATAGCTGATTGTTTGAGATTTTTAACCTTCATATAACCTGATAAATAAAGCGAATCTTTTAAGAACCCTCCAACTTGGCTTGTATCTTCTAGACCTCTTTTAACTCGCAAAGTTAGATTCCAAGAATCATCAACAGAAATATAATTATTCAAAAGATTAAATAATTCATAGAATCCCTTACTCACAGCCCATTGACAAGCAATAACACGAAGTGCATATTTCCTCATGTCATCTTGTGATAAGACTCCATTTATTTCTTCATTATAAAGAGCTAATCCCTCTTCTGTTTCTAAATAATTTGAAAATCCATATTGAAAAATTTTATACTTCTGTAATTTACCATTTTCAAATCTTTGAATGTGTGTATGAATCTCATGAACCTTCAATCTTTCTATTTCGAGTCTAGAAAAAGAGGCATTCTCATTGATAATTAATTCGTTTTTTAAACTTGAAACCATCATTTTTGCTGTAATTGGTTTTATTATTACTTTCCAATTCGTAAAACCTAATTTTAATAATTCAGGCTCCAAAATATTTTTCACCTCCATGAAAGAAAGCTTTTCATTCTCATCATTCGGATAAATTACTTTTTCGGATTTTAAAATATTTAAGGCTTCGTTTACTGTTTCATTCGTAGGAGCAGGATATAAATTTGAAAGCATTAAATGGAAACTTGGATCTTTTCTCATTGCAAATGTTCGTATCCATTGACATTGTTCGTTAAAATGATGAAAATAACTACCCTTTATAGCAGGATCAATGGGGGTAAATTCAAATGCACTTTTTAATTTTTCTAAATCACTTAAATCCCTTTTATCATAAACAAATTGAGGTTCATATTTTTTGCCTTCCGTCAAAGATTTGAAAAAAGAAAATTTTTCTTCATTCGAATTAATTGGGGTTACGTCAGAGAATAAATTCAATTCTTTTAGTATTTCCCAATATTTATTTTCCATTTTCGATCATTTTAATAAGTGATTTCCCTAATAAATTTATTGTTCTGTAATATGCCTCTCCATTGTCCTTTAATAATTCAGCAGAAATTGCAAGTTGAAAAACGTCTTGTTTAACTTCTTTCTTTATAAATTGTGTTGTATGAAAATCAGTGGTGTATCCATAGTCATGATGCATCCCTATAGATTGTTGGTGCTCAGATATTGAATTTTTGAAATCATTAAAAAACGTTTCCAAAATGGCGACGTTATCAAAAAGCGAGTTCTCAATTTCTATTGAATCTTTACCTATTTTACCCCCATTTAGAAGTTCAAAAGTAAAGCCTTTAGAGGCCTTTGGAAGAATGAATAGTGTAAATCTAGAACTTAAGGATGCAATTTGAATATCTTTTGCGAAATCATTTAGACAATTAGCTGGGTTTTCTTGCTTGAACAAATTTGGGTTATCTGTAAAATCAACATTTTTTCTCGGGTCAAAATTATTTCTAGAATATTTTTCTACGCTAATCAAATTTGCTTCTGTAAACAAGGCTAGTGAATAACAAAAATGGCTCATAAAAGGCTGATCTATGGAAGAACATGTAACTATGTTGAATTTTCCATTTCGATTTATGAAAGTTCCATAACTCGTGTTATCTTCAAAGCTCTCTGCGATTACATTCTCTATTTTTGTACCATCTGGTAATATTGAGTTATATGTTCTAATTCTTAGTCCTTGATTTTTATCAATTACAGCTGAGATTGATTCATCAGTAAAATAGAGTCTGTACTTTAAATCATTGACTGAAATGAATTTTCTTTTTATTTCCACAAGATCATATTTTTTTTTAATTCTTAGGGTGGCTGCCAAATGATCATTGTCAAAAACAGATTTTATTAAATCCAAATTATCCGAGGTCGCTTTATCTTCATTTCTTTTTTCAATTTCCTCAACAAAACCCGAACCAATTATACCAGCAGGAAGTGCAAAAATTGCAATGCCTAGAACGCCATTTAAAGTTGCTAGGATCTTACCGACAGAAGTCACTGGAGTGAAATCACCATAACCACCAATATCTCCAACAAATTTCGCAATAGACCACAATAGAGCCTGAGTTATACTTGTGAATTGTGATTCCACATTGTTTGACTCCGCATAATACAAACCGATTGATAAGAGCAATGCTAAAATGAAAATGGTTTGCATAGAAATAATCAACTCACTTCTTTTGTTTTTAATTGATTCTTGAAGTAAATTCATAGAAGGTAGATATCTCATTATTTTTAATATCCTAAAAACGCGAAGAGCTTTTAAGAAAGCATAAAAATGAATTCCAAACAATCCTGCTAAAAAAGGCAATATTGCAACAAAATCAATGAGATTATAAAATTCAAAAATGAACTTAAACTTTCCGCTTAACCCCTTATATTTACTAGATATAGAAAACGTTAATCCCAGTCTAATCAAATATTCTAATAAAAACAAGAAACTCGTAACATAATAGGTTACTTCCAAATAAAAAGAATATTTGGAAAAATTATCATCGGAACTAAGCACAATCTCAATTGTTGAAGCGATGATTAAAAAAACAATAATTGAATTAGTGTATTTAGCAGCTTTATTTTGTGAAGTATTTTCACTAAAAAATCTATCTAGAACAGTGTATAATTTATTCATATTTATAATTTACTTTTTTAAAGTTAAGTCGGTTATCAAAACTAGAATAATTAATCCTAAAATAAAAAACCACACTCTTTTCCCCAATTCAATGACTTCCAAATCGTGAATTCGATCGTCAGAAATAGAAAATCTCAATATTGTTATTACGGAATGAAATCCTTTAAAACCGCATGCACCTGGGTTCATCCGTAACATGTTGATTCGTTTATCCATTTGAACCAAGGTAATGTGTGAAAGGATAACTGTTTTCGAAAGCAAAAAAAATAACATTGTAAAAATGACAATCTATGTTGGAAAGGCAACCCGAAATTCCGCTTGCCGTTATGCGACATATCAGGGATTGATTGGAATTCCAGGCGAAAAGCCTTCCGCGCGCAAATTAAACCACTGATGTCTTGTTTAACCTTTTAAATTCTACTGCCATGAAAACAAACATCATGTTATGCCTTGCGGTATCTGCAGCCGTTTTATTCTCATGTAACAAGCACCGAACGCCCACCTATGAGGTCGGACAAGAAGCCTTTGGAGGTGTAGTTATCAAACTGGATGCCTCGGGTGAACACGGGGTAGTCGTTGCCAAAGAAGACCAAGTCACCATTTCTACGGGGAATAACTACAGCGAATCCGTATCCATCGTAAGTTCATATAGTGCCGGGGGTGCCGGGTGGCGCTTACCTTCTAAAGACGAGTTACTTGCGATTTACAGCATGAAAGCAAGCCTAGGGCACTTTCAGTCTTGGCACTATTGGTCTTCTACTAAAAACGGGAGCCAAAACTATACGGTGCACTTTGGTACTGGTGCTTCAAATTGTTATTGCAATGGGAATTCTAATTTTTGTTCTCGAGCAGTGAAAGATTTTTAGTCCCTTATTTTTTGTAACAAATTTAAACGCATGGGTTGTAGGGTGAAATCTACCTCATGCGTTTTTTCATTGTGTTCATTTCGATGGCGTTGCTCCATCAAACAAGCGCTCAAGCCTACATGCGTAAAAAGCAAAATATAGGGTTCTACACCGGAGGAACCTTCAAGGACGCGCAGTTCAATACCGCTTCGATGGGGCTAACTCGGTCCGTTTTCAACTATTTTGAACCGGAAATCGGGCTTAGAGCGACACTTCCCTTGGTTGCTCCCGCGGATAATAGTCAAATGCATCATGTCTACTTGACCACAGGGTTGAATCTCCGTAAATCCTTATTCCCGATTAATCAACGGAAAAAAGGACGCTCTTGTCGCGGAGAAATCATCGAGATTTTCGCTGCTCCGGAGTATAATTACTTGATTAAAAGCAATACGGATCGATACGATAGAGGTCAGTTTTCCGTTCGTACTGGACTAGGAATCTTTCATTATCAAACTGGATTCTCCAAGCGCAGTAAGGCCTGGAATGTGAAGGCGCAGGTTTATTTCCGCTACGTTCCTGGACCAATTACAAATACCATGTCCATGAAGAACGAATTCGGCATTCAATTGCGGGTTTTCAAATTCAAAACCTATGATTTTGTGAAGTAGATTAATTCACTTCGTATTCCAAACGGATCGTAATGTGTGCAGTTTTTCGACGCGATGAGGTGTTAAAACTACCGCCCCAGGCATAATCTTCAGAACTATTTTCAGCAGTAATTTGAAAAACTCCCATTTCGGCATTTTTCATGCTACCCAAACTACCTCCGCCATTTTCAGCAATTTTTTCAGCACGCATCCGTGCATCGCTTGTTGCTTTTTCAATCATTTTAAGTTTTAAATCAGCCATTTTGGTGTAATAGTATTCTGGAGATTGAGAATTGAGTTCGATCCCTGTATTGATGAGCTCAGAGACTTCTCGCGAAACTTTCTCCACTAAATTCACATTTTTTGATTGAACTTTTACGCTTTGCGTAATGCTGTATCCATCAAAGCTCGTAGAAATCAAATTGCCCTCATCGTCATAATCATAACTGTATTGCTTTTCAATATTTGCGGCTTCAATGATGATGTCTTTTGAGTCAACGCCCTTCTTTTTTAAGTAACCCTTGAGTTCGTTTAAATCTTGGTTCAATGAAGAATATGCGGATTTTAGGTCATAATCGTTTCGGCTAAATGAGGCATTCCACACGATTAAATCGGAATCAAACGATTCTTCGCCCATTCCAACGACGTTAATTTTAGGATCGGCCTTTCCTTTTGCCAAATAGGATCGGCCAAGGATTAACCCAGTAATGATGACCGAAATACTGATTAAAAGAATCGAAAAATTTTTCTTTAGAAATTCCATAGCTTTTTTTGTTCGAAAATAGGTTAATTTCTTATTTAATCAACACAATGTGGCCTGTTATTCGTTCTTTTTTAGCCGAATCCTTATAACCAAAGGTGATGTTGTAAATATAGACCTCATCTTGAACCGCAATTCCGTTTAATCCATACGTGCCATCCCAGCCAACCGCTGCATCATAGCTTTCCCATATAATTTCCCCCCATCGGTTATAAATAACGGCATGATATGCTTGCGGATTGAGCCCCTCCGTAAACACCGGCTGCCACACATTATTAAATTGATTGCCGTCAGGAGTGAATGAATTTGGTACATAGAAGGCCAATTCTTCCGTTATCTCAATTTCTTGATACGTTGTATCTGCGCATCCAAATTCATTGTAGGCAACGAGCATTACTTGGTAGGAGGCACCTTGATTATCCGGGAAATTATGGTAGGGTTCGTCTTCGTTGCTCGTGGGACTGCCATCGCCGAAGTCCCACAGGTATCCACCAGCTCCGCTGCTCAAATTGGTAAAAGTTCCCCCGAAATTGATGGTGGTTAAGGGTTGTTGAGGCAGATCAAATTGCGCGATAGGTAGCGGGTTGGTGCACACGGCATTGGTTTGAGTACTTGAATAGGTACATCCAAGGGGGGTGCTTAACGTGAGCGTAAGATCAAAACAACCCACTTCAGTGAATAGGAGCTGTGCGGAATCTCCGATCTGAATATCCCCGGTGTTTGAAAACCATGTGACTTGGGTAAAACTATTTCCTGTAGACATGTTGAATAAGCTAACTTCCAACGGAATGCATCCTGTGCTCGGACCGGCTATAAAATCCACCGTTGGAATGGAGTCAATACCTATGTGAATGCTATCAACTGCCACACATCCGTGTTCGCTGATGCCCATGGCACTTAATGTTTGGTTTGTATGAATAGGGATTATACTTCCATTGCCAACTTGATTAGACCACAGAATTTGTGGTGCGCCCGTCGCATGAAGTGCTATGGTAGTCCCTGCGCAAACGGTGGTATCGTTTCCGGCATGTACTAGTGGTAAGGGATATACTTCAATATAGGTTGAATCGGAAGAGGAACATCCATTGGCATCGGTGCCATGAACCACGTACGTATGTATCCCTACGGTTTCCATTACCCATTGTTGGTCTTGATATCCATTTTCCCACCAAATGCCCTGAAAGGCATGTGCTGTCAGTTGCATGCTATCTCCTAAGCAAACGAACCCCGGAGCCATGGCTTCAACCGAATCGATGTGGTGAATTTGAACTAAAAAACTATCACTTACCGCACATTGTAAACTGTCCACACCAAAAGCAGTAAGGTATTCCGGCTGGATTGGTGTATAAATTTGCCCCTGTGTTAACCCTTGTTCCCAAGTGATGTTGAGTGTACCCTGAGCGTTAAGAACAACACCATTACCCGGACAGATTGCGGTATCATTTCCTGTATGTAAGTAGGGGAGCGGGTGTATTGTCAGGGGCATCCATACCGTGTCTTGACATCCATTCAATCCTACGCCGATAATTTCAATCGTGTACGCTCCAGGGTTGGTATATTGATGTGATACCTGAGCCCCTGAGGAATGGGAAGAATTATCGCCGAAATCCCAAGTAACTTGTGTTATATTCGGGTTTCCGAGTAAAGAGAAACTGGTTTGTTGTTGAATGCAGGGAGCATCAACGGTTGGTGTAAGATGTGGAGTTGGGAGCACATTAATCTGTTGCTGAATGGTATCGCTACACCCGTTTGAACTGCTCGTAATTAATTCAACGAGGTGATTGCCGGGCGCGTTAAAATACGTGTTAGGCGTATTCCCGGAGGCTGAACTGGGGCTTGCATTTCCAAAATTCCATTGATAGGAAAGGCTCACATTTGGTGTATTTGTGGTTATCGTTGAATTTGCCTGAAAGGTGAGGGGTTCGTTTTCACAGGTGGCGGTATACGAAAAACTTGAATTTACCAAGGTTGGACTTGCCTGAACACTTAATTCCACAGCACAGGTTCCTTGGTTTGAATACGTAGTCATGGTGCATGTATAGGTTTGATTAAGGCTATGGTTTTGGATGGTAACTTGCTGCCCGCTTAAATTTCCAGGGTGCCAAACGTACGATTGGAATCCACTCGGGGCGGTTAAAATGAGGGGTTGATTTCCTCCACAATAATTAACATCGATGGACAAGGGTAAACATTCTGCGGCTAAGTAGGCATATCCAAAATGTGCTCCTTGTGCGCAATCCCACGTGGTGAATTCTACTTGAATGCTTTGCCCCATATAGGGCGTTAAATCTAATCCGACCGTAGTCCATGGAAGCCATGTTTTTCCTGCACATTGCTGAAAGTTCTGTCCGGGCTGTCCCCCATATACCGTGTAGGTTCCGCAACCACCCCCAATTGGCATTCCCAACGTATTTAATATTTTGGTTTCAAACTTGGGTTGTTGCGCAGGAATGTGACCAGGGTTTTCCAACACCACGGCATACTTATAAATGAACAGGCTACTTTGTGGGGTAACTTGAATGGCATACACCAAGCGCTCTGATTGGGCACCACTTGACGGATTTCCAAGTTTAATGGATTTGGTATGCCCACTCGGAATTAAAGAAAGCTGATTGCAGGTATTGGGATCTGTCCCTTGTTGGGAAATAATGGTATGCCTGCCGTTGACAATTCCAAAGGCGGTTCCCGGGGAATAATAACTGCCCGTATATCCGTTCCAATTTGTGAAGTTGCCCTGCGATACATCTACATTCGGACAAGCGTTCTGTTGTGCGTGTATGAAAGGCAGGGTAAAAAATACAGCAAGGGTGCAGGCAAGACATTTAAGCATATGACAAGAAGGTTTTGGGTTGATGGCGGAAAAAACGAAGTTCTCTAATGTTTTGATGTATCCTGTGGAAAAATGGCGTTTTTGATTACTTTTGAGTATCTGTATCCATGAATTGGCAACCCTTTGGATAAAAAAATCGTTGTGTGAACAAAAATTTATAAATTCGAACAATAATTTACCTTATGAAAAAATTAATTTTATTTTCCGTTTTCTCGTTAGTCACTTGGATCAATCTCGATGCACAGGTTTATGCAGTAGCTGCATCAAAAGATGTGTTTGCTTCTCAGAAGGCCAGTGGTGTAATCACTTTTCAGTTTGGCGCGGATGTTTTACCAGAAACTGTCTTAACCCAAGGTGAGAATTTTACGGAGAATTTTACTACGGCGTTCGATGCGGTATCGTATGTTGGAACATTTACCATGAAAGAGAATGTTGAAATGAATCGATTGATGCTTGGCCGTTTATTGATTGGTTGTGGTGTGGAAGTCATTGAATTTGAAGGAGTTCAACTTCCCGTGTATCAGTTTTCCAATGAACAATTGAAATAATTAACTCCAATCCCGCGAAAGCGGGATTTTTTATGTCATATAATTTCCCCAAAATAGAGTTGCACCTACACATTGATTGTTCCCTGAGCTTTCAGTTTGTATCGAAGTATGTCCCAGGAATCAGTAAAGAAGGATATCAAGCAGTTTATAATACGCCGGTAAATTGCTGTTCCCTAAATGATTACTTGGCATGCGCACAGGCCGCAATTTTATTAATGCAAACCAAAGAACAATTGGTTGATGCAACCTTAGATGTGATTCGTCAACTGGAAGCTGATCACGTAATTTATGCAGAATTGAGGTTTGCGCCACTACAACATTTAACCCAAGGCTTAACGCCTGAAGAGGTAGTAGAGGCTACCTTAGAGGCAGTGCATTCCTATACTGGACCGGTAAAAGTCAATCTAATTCTTTGCACACTTCGCCATTTCACTAAAGAGCAAAGCGACCTCACAGCGGATTTAGTCATTAAGTATGCTGCTGAAGGAGTCGTAGGATTGGACTTGGCAGCAGATGAGGCAGGATTTGGTTTGGAGAATCACCAAGAAGCATTTGAACGAGTCAATTCTCATGGAATATGCTGTACAGCCCATGCAGGAGAGGCGAGGGGTGCTGAATCGGTAATTGAGACCTTATCCTTGCTGGGAGCAAAACGCATCGGGCATGGCATACGCAGCGTGGAGGATTCCAAGCTCCTAGCAACGCTTAAAAAAGACGATATCCACTTAGAAATTTGTCCAACAAGTAATCACATTACACGTGTATTTCCAGAGGGAGCAGAATATCCAATCAATCATCTGTTATTGAACCGCCTTTCCTTTGGAATTAATACCGATGGAAGAGCTATTTCTAATGTGACCTTAGCCGATGAATACCGATGGCTTAAAGAAACTAAAGGTTGGGATGTTAAAGACATGTTCTATGTGAACGAGCGAGCACTTGAAGCGGCATTCATCTCTGACAAGGAAAAAGAAATTCTTCGAATTAAATTGCACGAAGGATTTGAGCCTTTTACCGGTTCTTTAAGTTAAATATTAAAGAGGCACTTAGTCTGTAATACGTATCCTTTTGATTCAAATCTCCCCTGCGACTTCCCGGTAGGAATTGTTCTGGCTCAAGGCTTGGATTAGATAAGTAAACTGCTGCAGGATCGGTCAAGGTTCCGGTTTCCGGATAAAACGTAGACACATCATCCATGTAATCCGTAAAGGTTTTAAAACATGTGGCCTCAAAGCCTATTCGAATTTGTTTGGTTAATCCAAGTCGCATACCAAATCCCAATGGCATGATAACGGTGGCTTTTCCGTAGTGAGTGGTCTGTCCCTCTGTTTTTAGCGGACGAAGTTCGATTAAGGTGCCATTATAATTGGCCTTTGGATTGAAGGTTGCAAAGCCCATTCCTCCAAAAGTATACAATTGAAAATTTGACCCTTTGTGACGAGCTCTGGACGTAAGGTTGTAGAATTTTCCATTGAATTCTTGGGCTAGAAATATAAATTCAAGGCGTTGACTGAATTCGAAATTATAACTTTCAAAACTCAGGTTTCTAGCCCTGCGTTTAGCATTTTCCGAAAATGCATCGCTTCCTTTAATCTGAAAATAACTGAATTCTGATTTTGTTGCAAGATAGCGATTGAATCGAAACTTGAAAGCCACTTGAGCCCCTTTTCCTAAGGCCTCTTTATCCATGTCTTTCATCGAATAGTCAATGCCTTTACCCGAACCCCCACCTAAATCTCCTGTAAATTGGGTGGCACAGAAACCGGCTTGAATTTCCAAGCGATTGGCACGCCAGTTAGCCCGATTATTAAAGTTCTCCCATTTAATACGTTGAGCAACCCCTATTCCACTGAGGAAGATACATACCCCAAATGTTAACAGTGTTTTTTGTGACATCGATAGTAGGCTGAAGATTAATTGGTCCGTTTAAATGTTATAATTACTTGTGCTGCGAATAAGCCGATTATTGTTCCCATAAACATTGGAATAAAAAGACTCATCTTACTTCCGCTACAAGATGCCTCACAGGGGGTTAACGTATGATATAACCATCCGCCAATTGCTCCCATAGCTAAACCGATAAATGTAATCCAAAAACTATTAAATTTCATCCTACTAAATTACATATTACTTCAGCCGAATAGAAATAATTCTAGGAGATTATTGTTGAAATGATTTATCTTTGTCTTGTATTTATGCCCACGTGGTGAAATTGGTAGACATGCCATCTTGAGGGGGTGGTGCCAACAGGCGTGCTGGTTCGAATCCAGTCGTGGGCACCAAATCAAAAGTCTGTTAACGCAGACTTTTTTTTTGCGGCAATGATGAAAGCTAGCTTTTAAACGTTAGAGCGAAAATAATGGATGGGCGACCTAAGGAGTTAGACTTTTGATTTGTATAGCAAAAAAACCTTTTTGGTTCATGGAGTAATCCAGTCGTGGGCACCAAACCAAAGCCTAGCATATTATGTCAGGCTTTTTTTATCGCATTGGATCAATAGTTTGGTTTGATTAACGAAAAATTCTTTTAGCTACGGGGTTGAACGGTCGAAAGAGCGAAATGAAAGCCTGGTAGAAACTACGAGGTCTTCTTATTTAGAATCTTTTCAAGCTATACTTAAGAAGGTTCTATGAAAAACGTTAATCACCTTAAGACATTAAGTTTTTATAGGTAAATCAAAAGTACCTTTGTACTTGGAAAGTAATTAAATCACAAAAACTAGTGTTTTACATATTTCTTCTATATTGTCCTCCAACCTCAAACAATGCCTCGGTAATCTGTCCCAGCGAAGCGTGTTTACAAGCTTCCATTAATTGTTCAAACATGTTGCGGTTGTTGATGGCCGCTTCTTGCACCTTTCTAATGTGGCCCTGTGCAGTTTCACCGTAGGTTCGATGTAATTCTTCCAACATGTGGATTTGATATTGTTTTTCCTCCTCCGTTGCTCGAATCACTTCTTTAGGCAAAACCGTTGGAGATCCTTTAGAACTTAAAAAGGTATTTACACCAATAATCGGAAATTCACCGGTATGTTTCAAGGTTTCATAATACAGCGATTCTTCCTGAATTTTAGACCGTTGATACATGGTTTCCATGGCACCTAAAACGCCACCGCGCTCCGTGATTCGGTCAAATTCGGTAAGCACAGCCTCTTCTACCAATTCGGTTAATTCATCAATAATAAATGATCCTTGAAGTGGATTTTCGTTTTTCGCTAGGCCTAATTCACGGTTGATGATGAGCTGTATTGCCATGGCTCTGCGCACGGATTCTTCTGTCGGAGTGGTAATCGCCTCATCATAGGCATTGGTATGTAGGGAATTACAATTATCGTAAATGGCGTACAATGCTTGCAGGGTCGTACGAATATCATTGAAATCAATTTCTTGTGCATGCAGCGATCGTCCAGAGGTTTGAATGTGGTATTTCAACATTTGCGCTCTGGCATTTGCACCGTATTTTTTTGCCAAGGCTTTTGCCCAAATTCTACGTGCAACTCTTCCAATCACCGCATACTCAGGGTCGATTCCAT
>Ga0315907_10002967_pt1 | contig 20605 bp, 20 predicted proteins | sample LakEriMetagenome_3_FD_203525 | JGI IMG/M metagenome (GOLD analysis project Ga0315907, IMG submission 203525) | Freshwater fungal communities from buoy surface, Lake Erie, Ohio, United States - Buoy 12 MA123 | ecosystem: Environmental > Aquatic > Freshwater > Lake > Lake biofilm | place: USA...
TCAGGCCGAATTCGACCGTGTACCAGTACAGGCGGGTCAGTTGCGCCAGCGCCTCGGGGCCGAAGCCGTGCGCACGCAGGCCGCCTTGGCCATAGGCGCGCATGTAATCGGCGAACACCGGATTCATTAGCAGCGGCACATGGCCGTAAAGGTCGTGGAACACATCGGGTTCCGACAGGTAATCGAGTTGCTCAGGCCGGCGAATCCACCAGGTCACCGGGAAGCGGCGGTTGGCCAGATGCTCGAAGAAAACCAGTTCCGGCAACAGACCTTCGACGCCGATGATCTGCCAGCCGGTGGTGGCCTGCAGAATCGCGTTCAATTCGCTGAATCTGGGGATGCCGGTCTCACCCATGCCCATGGCGGCGGTGGCATCCAGGAATTCGCGGCAGGCCTGCTGGCCCAGCTGCGCCTGTTGGCGTCGGAATAATGTCCGCCATACCTCATGATCGGTTTCGCTGTAGCTGTCCCAGGGTTGTTCAACCACGCCCGTGGTGTATACCGGTACGGAACCCTTATCGGTCTGCTGGTGTTCAACGCGTTGCGGTGTGGTCATGGCGGATTCCCGATGCTTGGAGGCATTTTACTCCGCTTGCCGCCCAAGGGAATGATTCCGATCAAGAATCCGGGCGCCGGAACGGCAGTACATTATCCCCGCCGCGGGGTTCCGGTCGGTGCCAGAGCACCGGTACGTTCTGCGGTTTCTCCAGTTGCAGTTCGGCGTTTGCATCATCCGCCTCGGGCTCCAGATCCCAGCTATACAGACGCACGGGGGCCCGCTCATCCCGCCCGGCAAAGGCCAGCCCGCACAGGAAACCGACGACCGCGCCGGACAGATGGTATTCCCAGGACACCCCGGCCTCTTGCGGCAGCACCGACAGCACCATGCCGCCGAAGAAGAACAGCGCCAGCATCAGACCGGTCAGGGACATCCGATCGCGCCGGCGCAGGCCTTGGGCAATCAGGAAGAACATCAGGCCGACGGTGACCCCGCTGGCGCCGATGTGGTGGCCACCGAGACTGATGAACCAGGTGCCCAGACCGGAGCCGATCCAGACCAGGGAAAGCGCCGCCCGGCTGGCCCGCGGAAACAGACTGCCGGCGATGGTGCCCAGAATCAGGATGGCGAACGCATTCGAAGCCAGATGCTCGAACGAGCCGTGCAGCAGCGGTGCAGTCAAGATTCCGATCAGCCCGTCGATATTCTGGGGTTGGATGGCCAGAGGACGGGTCGCGAACCAGCGGTCCTGCATCAGGAATACCGCGAGCAGCACGGCAACCCAGCAAAGGCTGAACGTCAAGGCGCGGTTGAACTGCTGTTTCACGCGCCCGAGATAGGCGGTGCTGCGGGTCTGGTAAAGGGTTTCGGCATCCATTCACAGGACATGGGGGCTGTACCCGAAAGCACAAGCCCCGTTTTCCGGCGAGGCGGGATTATTCGTCCTTGAGCAGGTATTCTTCGCCGACCACGGCCTTTTTTTCCTTCGGCTTGAACATCAGGCTGAACGCCATGGCTGCGGTAATCAGCGCCGCCACCACGCCCAGCGAAATGCCGACCGGAATCTTGTAGAAATCCACAATCAGCATTTTCACGCCGATGAACATCAACACCAGCGCCAAACCATAGGCCAGTAGATGGAATTTCTCGGCCATGCCGGCCAATAGGAAATACAGGGCGCGCAGGCCAAGCACCGCAAACACGTTCGAGGTCAGGACAATGAACGGATCGGTGGTGATGGCGAAAATGGCCGGAATCGAATCGACCGCGAAAATGACGTCGGTGAACGCGACCATCATCATCACCACGAACAGCGGCGTGTATTTCTTGATACCGTCTTCGCGCACGATGAAGGATTCACCGTGGTAATGACGGGTCAATGGCAGGTGACCGGTAATCCAGCGCAGAATCGGGTTTTTCTCCATATCCGGCTCTTTTCCGGCCGCCCACAGCATTTTAGCGCCGGTGGCCAGAAGGAACAGACCGAAGAAGTAAAGGATCCAATGGAACTGCTGGATCAATGCGGCACCGATGAAAATCATGATCGCGCGCAACACGATGGCACCCAGGACGCCGTAGATCAGCACACGCTGTTGCGAAGGTGCCGGCACCGCGAAGTAGGTGAAGATCATCAGGAACACGAAAATGTTATCGACCGCCAGGGCCTTCTCGACCAGATAACCGGTCAAAAATTCCATGCCAATCCGGTCGGCATCCGGGCTGCCGCTGTCTTTCAGGTACCACCACAGGCCGGCGTTGAAAATAAAGGCCAATGCAATCCAGGCCATGCTCCAGATCAGGGCTTCTTTGGTGCTGACCTTATGCGGCCCATTGGCTTTAAGCACCAACAGGTCGACGAGTAGCGCCAAGATGACAAATAGTGTGAAAACCGCCCACATGGTGGGGGTGGCAATGCTGATCATGCAAAACTCTCCATTCGCAACAAAATAAAACCCCGAGGGCATCGAGGTGCTGCGAAGGTCTTGCTTGCAGATGAACTGCCTATCGAACCGGGGGCGGCGGCCCCGTGCTGACGACGCGATAGCGGGAGCTACTCCCCTTCGACTCCCATCATAGCTGGATAGCCCGGAAAAGTCATCTTGCGCGTTTACGCTTACAATACAAATATGAACCTGAGCACCGAGTTACCCTTCGTCCGCTTGAAGATCGAGCGCAAATCGACCCACCCCTGGATTTTCCAGAAAATGGTGGAAAAGCCGGAGCAAAAGCCGCGCCCCGGCAGCGTGGTCGATATCGTGGATGCCACCAACCACTGGGTCGGCCGTGGCTTCTACAACGGCCATTCACGCATCGCCCTGCGGGTGCTGACCGAGGATTACGAGGAGGCGGTCGATGCTGCTTTCTTCCAGCGCAAGATCGCCGAGGCCGTGGCCCTGCGCCGCGAGGTATTGAAGCTGGATGCGGTCTCCGATGCCTGGCGGGTGGTGCACTCCGAGGGCGATGGCCTGTCCGGTCTGGTGGTCGACCGCTACGGCGATCTGCTGGTGGTCGAGTTCTTCTCGGCCGGCGCCTTCCGCCACCGCGAATGGATCTACGAGGCTCTGCGCACCCAGTTCCCCGGTTGCCGTTTCTACAGCTTTGCCGAAGAACACGTGCAGAAACAGGAAAGCTTCGACTTCCGTGCGCCCGATGCGCCCGAGCCGAGCGTGATTACCGAATACGGCCTGAAATTCCGCGCAAGTCCCGGCTCCGGGCACAAAACCGGATTCTTCGCCGACCAGCGCGACAACCGTGAATATCTGTCGCAGCTGGTCAAAGACAAGACCGTACTGGATATCTGTTGCAACTCCGGCGGCTTCGCCATTTACGCCAAGGCCCGCGGTGATGCCAGTGAGGTCACCGGCATCGATCTTGACGAGGAAATCCTCGAGATCGCCGGCAAGAATGCGTATCTGAATGACGCCAAAGTCAAGTTCGTGCAGTCCGATCTGTTTCCCTACCTGCGCGATGCCGCCGCCCGCGGCGATGCCTGGGATGTGGTGATCCTCGATCCGGCGAAATTGACCCGTGACCGTGACCAGGTGATTTCAGCGCTGAAGAAATACAATGACATGAACAAGCTGGCGATGAGCGTGGTCAAGCCCGGCGGCATTTTGTTGACCTGCTCGTGCACCGGTCTGGTCAGTGAAGAGGACTTCCTCGACATGATCCGTCGCGCCGCGTTCTTCGCAGGGCGCCGTGCCCAGATCCTGAAGGTGTCCGGTGCCGGCGCTGACCACCCGTATATGGCGCATGTGAAAGAAAGCCGTTACCTTAAAGCCGTGTTCTGCCGCATTTTCTGACCCGGCCCAGAAGCCCGCCATGAAAAAAATCCTGCTCGCCACCGCCCTGACCCTTGCCCTGTCTTCCCTGCATGCGCAGGCCGCGCCGCAGGCCATGCCGGCCAATACCCCGAGTGAAGCGCTCAAGCCCGGTCAGTGGGTATGGTATGCCGAGGCGGTGCCGCAAGGTCCGATGCTGATGCTAGTCAGCATTACCCAGCAGAAAGCCTATCTGTACCGCAACGGCGTGCGCGTGGCGGTAACCACGGTCAGTACCGGCATGAAAGGCCACGACACCCCGACCGGTGTGTTCACCATTTTGCAGAAAAACAAAGATCACAAATCCAGCCTGTACAAGGATTCGCAGAACCGCCCGGCGGCCATGCCTTACATGCAGCGCCTGACCTGGGACGGCATCGCCCTGCACAGCGGCAATCTGCCGGGCTACCCGGCCTCGCACGGCTGCGTGCGCATGCCCGATGGTTTCGCCCGGCGTTTGTTTGCCGAAACCGAACTGGGCATGACCGTCATCGTCAGCAACGACAAGGTCACCAGTCCGCAGAACATGGTCGATCCGAACATGTTTGCGCAGTCGGTGAACGAGAAAGGCAAAGTGGTGCCGGTTGAGCCGCTGTCGGCGTACGAAGATTACCGCTGGCAGCCGGAGAAATCACCGTTCGGCCCGGTCACCGTGCTGATCAGTACGCGTAACCAGACCGTGATTGCGCTGCGTAACGGCATCGAAATCGGCCGTTCGAAAATCGGAGTGGTCGGTGGCGAACCGTTCGGCAGCCAGGCCTATGTGGTCATGGACGGCGTCGGTACCGAGCCGAGCCGGATCGTGCCGGATGAGATGGAACTGAAATGGCTGCGGGTGAATGCCTCGGCCAGCGGCGTCGCGCCCACTGCCGGCCTGGATCCGGCCGCCATCCGCCGCATCGCGGTGCCGGTCGATTTCGCGCGCCTGCTGTATTCCACCCTGCAGCCGGGCAGCTCGCTGCTGCTCACTGATGAGCCGATCAACCTCGATGGCGTGCGGAACATGACCGTGCTGACTGACGAGCCGGATACCGTACACAACGCCGAACGCCCCTGAGGAATGCCTGTTTCTGGCCATCGCCATGGGCCTGGCCTAGCGCAAAACCGCATGGATGAAACCTTCACAGCCTTCAGGGCATAATGTTCCTATCCAAACGAGGAGGCATCATGGCCGCCAAGAACAAAGCTCCAGCCAAATCTGCCGCCGTTTCCCAGGCGCAGGCCGAAGACGCCATCAAGCTGCTGCTGCGCTGGGCCGGCGATAACCCCGAACGCGAAGGGTTGCTCGATACGCCCAAGCGTGTGGCCAAGGCTTACAAGGAATGGTTCGGTGGCTATGAAATGCACCCGGAAAACTATCTGAAGCGCACCTTCGAGGAAGTGGAAGGCTACGACGAGATGGTGATCCTGCGCGACATCGAATTTGAATCGCACTGCGAGCACCACATGGCGCCGATCATCGGCGTGGCGCACGTGGGCTACATCCCGAACGGCCGCGTGGTCGGCATCAGCAAGCTGGCGCGGGTGGTGGAAGCCTACGCCAAGCGCCTGCAGGTGCAGGAAAAGATGACCGCGCAGATCGCGCGCTGCATCCAGGACGTGCTCAAGCCCAAGGGCGTGGGCGTGGTGATCGTGGCCAAGCACGAATGCATGACCACGCGCGGCGTGCACAAGACCGGCGTGAGTATGGTCACCAGCAAGCTTCTGGGCAGCTTCCGCGACGATGCGCGTACCCGTGCCGAGTTTTTACAGTGTGTGGGCATGAAGTAAGCTAGCATCACGATAGCTAAAGTGAAACGCCTCCATCCGGAGGCGTTTTCATTTCCAACATTCAGCAGCGCTTACGCAAACTTCGCTATCAACTCCGCCCACTGCGCTTTCACTTTGGCCATATGCTTTTCCTTGACGTGTCCGAAGCCGCGGATGTGCTCCGGAAGACGCGCGAATTGCACCGCCTGCACATGATTGCTGACTGACAGCTGCGACACGATGGTTGTGATGTTGCGCTGGTAGTCTTCAATCAGGGCGCGTTCCATTTTGCGTTCTTCGGTTTTGCCGAACACATCCAACGCGGTGCCGCGCAGGAACTTCAGGTGGCGCAGAGTTTTAATCGCCGGCAACGCCCAGGCACCGTATTCCTGCTTGATCAAATGCACATCCGTGCCGGCTTCACGCGCTGAAAAATTCTTGCTTGCGCGCGCGCGGCAGTTTCTTCAGCGCTGCTTCGGCTTTCGAGGCGCTGGAACGGTCCGGGTAAACACGCGAGGCCAACACGCGGATCGGCGGATGCGCACGCGTGTAACGGGCGCCGGTGCCGGCCGTATGTTCGGCGTAACGCCGGTCCAGGTCGGTGGTGATGCCGGCATACAGGCTGGTGCCGTTGCCGGTGCGGCATTCCAGCAGATACAGATGCCAGACCGTGCTCATGCCGCCCGGGCAGGGCGATTCAGCCAGGCCGCAAACAGCCCGGCGGTAATGAACATGCTGATTGAATAGAACGCCGCGGGAACCGCCAACACGCTGTTGTCCAGTACTGTGAATGCCACGAACAGGGCCAGGGTTCCGTTGTGGATGCCGATCTCCATGGCAATCGCGATGGCCTGCCGGCGCGGCAGCTTCAGGGCGAGCGGCACCGTGTATCCGATCAGCAGGGAAAGCACATTGAACAGTACGCAGGCCAGTCCGATGATCGCCGCATATTCGGCCAGCAGCTGCCATTGTTGAATCATGGTCAGTGCCACCAGCAGAGCCAGCAGCAGCACCGAAAACACACGCAGGGGTTTCTCGACGCGGTCGGACCACTGCGGCCAGGTGCGCCGGATACCCATGCCGATGGCGACCGGCAGCAGGATGATGACACCGACCTCTATGATCTTGGCGAACGGCGGCGGCACCGCCTGATCGGCCGCCATGAAATAGGCCAGAGAGAACCCGACGATCAGCGGCAGGCTGAGCAGACACAGCAGCGAATTGACCGCAGTCAGGGTGATATTCAGCGCCACATCGCCGCCGGCCAGATGCGAATAGATGTTGGCGCTGGCACCGCCCGGCGCGGCCGCCAGCAGCATCATGCCCACCGCCAGTTCCGGTGGCAGCTGCAGCAGCAGACACAGACCGAAGCAGATCGCGGTCAGCAGCAGCATCTGCACGCCCAGCCCGATCAGTACCGCTTTGGGTTGACTCAGGATGCGGCGGAAGTCGGCCGGATGAAGGGTCATGCCCAGACCGAGCATGATGATGCCGAGCGACGCCGGCAGCAGGACGCCGCTGACCAGAGCGGTGTCGATCATTTGAAATGCATCGCGCAGTTCAAGGCGACGGTGATGCGTTCGCCTTCGCCGTAGAACGGCATGACCTGATGCTGCACCCAGGACGGGAAGATCACCAGCATGCCCGGCTTCAGGTCGAATGCGTAATTGCCGAGCTGGTAGGGAAAGCCCAGCTGGGAATTGCCGGCATCCAGATACATCTGGGCCATCGGATTGATGAAACTGAGCCGGCCCGAGTCGGGTTGGTCGGCATCGTGCTCGCCGGCGCTGACGCAGTACACCGCCGACCAGGACGCCATGGGATGGTTGTGCACGCCGAAGAAACCGCCGCGACGGGTGATGTGGAACCAGGCATCGGTGACGATCTGCAGGCGCGCCATGCGAGCCGCATCGTAACGGTTGAGTTCGGCCACGGTCTGCACGATCCGCGACAGACAGAATTCGCTCAGTTCGGCGATGCAGGCTTCCGGCCAGCTGAACAGGTCGAAATTGCTTTCGAACAGCTCCTTGTTGCGCGGCGTGTACGGATTCGGATTGGCGAAGCGCGGGCCCTGGGCTTCGCGGCGGATGAACAATTCGCGCAGGGCCTGATTTAAACTGGCACAATCATCCAGTTGGTCGAAAGCGAACGGAACGCTGAAAATCGGGTTGATCTGGGCCATGGCTACCACCGGAGACGTTATGACATTGTGCCAAAAATTAGGCTTGCTAGGTGTTCTGGCCGCTTCCGGTCTGCATGCCGCCGATCGCATCACCGGGCCGAGCTTTGCCATGCGCAGTGAAGTATATGCGCCGAAGGCGATGGCCGCGACCTCGCACCCGCTGGCGACCCAGATTGCCTTGCAGACCATGCGCGAGGGTGGCAGTGCGATGGACGCCGCCATTGCCGCCAATGCCGCGCTCGGGCTGATGGAGCCGACCGGCAATGGCATCGGCGGCGACCTGTTCGCCATCGTATGGGATCCGAAAACCCGGAAGCTTCACGGTTATAACGGCTCGGGCCGGTCGCCGAAAGCGCTCAGCCTGGCCGAGTTCCAGCGCCGCGGACTGGCCGACATCCCTTCACATGGCCCGCTTCCGGTGACCGTGCCGGGCACGGTGGACGCCTGGTTCGCATTGCATGCCCGCTTCGGCAAGCGCAGCATGGCGCAGAATCTGGCACCGACCATCGCCTATGCGCGCGAGGGTCACCCCGTGCATGAAACCATCGCCTACTACTGGGGCCGCAGTGTGCCAACCCTGTCGAAGTGGCCGGGTTTTTCCGAACAATTCACCGTGGACGGCAAACGCGCGCCACGCACTGGCGAACGCTGGCGCAATCCGAATCTGGCCAGCACCCTGGAAATCATCGGCCATGAAGGACGCGATGCGTTCTACAAGGGTGCCATCGCCCGGAGTATTGACACCTATTTCAAGGCCAACGACGGCTTCCTGCGCTATGAAGACCTGGCTACGCATCAGGGCGAGTGGGTCACGCCGGTCAGCACCAACTACCGCGGTTACGATGTCTGGGAGCTGCCGCCGAACGGACAGGGCATCGCTGCGTTACAGATTCTGAATCTGCTCGAGCCGTATGATCTGAAAGCTTACGGCTTCGGCAGCACCGAACACATACACCTGTTTGTCGAGGCCAAGAAACTGGCGTTTGCCGATCGTGCCGCGTCTTATGCCGATCCGGATTTCTACAAGACCCCGGTGGCCCGCCTGATCTCCAAGGACTATGCGCGCGAGCGCGGCAAATTGATTTCGATGGACAAGGCCATGAAAGCGACCGAGCCGGGCATCATTCCCGAACTGAATGAAGGAGACACCATTTATCTGACCACCGCCGATGCCGACGGCATGATGGTCTCGTTGATCCAATCCAATTACCGCGGCATGGGTAGCGGCATGGCGCCGCCCGGACTCGGTTTCATTTTCCAGGACCGCGGTGAACAGTTCGTGCTCAAAACCGGCCATGCCAACAGCTTCGCACCGGGCAAGCGCCCGTTCCACACCATCATTCCGGCCTTCATCACCAAGGATGGAAAGCCCTGGATCAGTTTCGGGCTGATGGGTGGCGCCATGCAGCCACAGGGCCACGCCCAGATCGTGATCAATCTGGTTGATTTCGGCATGAACCTGCAGGAAGCCGGCGATGCGCCGCGCATCCAGCATGATGGTTCGACCGATCCGGCCGGTCAGGCTGTGGCAATGGCCGATGGTGGCGAGGTCGATCTGGAAACCGGATTTGCCTACAGCACCATCCGCGCCCTGATGCGCAAGGGGCATAGCGTGCGTTACGCCGACGGTCCGTACGGCGGCTATCAAGCCATCAAGGTCAATCCGGAGGGTGGCTACGTCGGCGCCAGTGAAAGCCGTAAAGACGGCCAAGCCGCCGGGTACTGAGCCATGCTCAACAACGCCATCGATCTGAACCGCTACCGCCAACAGCTGGTGCAGCACACGCGCGTGCAGATTCCTGATTTTCTGCAGCCCGGTGCCGCTGAAACCCTGCACCGCTGTCTGCGTGACGACATTCCCTTCGCCTTGGCCGAGCGCTCCGGCGGCAGCTCACACACCATCGATGCGGAAACTTATGCGGCCATGGACGAGGCCGCCCAGCAGGCGCTGCTATACAAGGCGTATGCGCGCGCCAAATCCGAATTCCAGTTTTCCTACGACAGTTACATGATCGTGCGTGCCATGAAAGAGGGCTGGGCACCGAATCCGCTTCATACGGTGCTGGAATTCCTGAACTCAGCCGAGTTCCTGATGTTCGCGCGCCGGCTGACCGGCGAGCCGACCGTGAACCGCGTCAGCGCCCAAGGCACGCGTTACCGCGCCGGCCAGTTCCTGACCCGGCATCAGGATCGCGAAGACAACGAGAACCGGGTGTGTGCGTTCGTCATCAATCTCAGTAAAAACTGGGACAGCGATTGGGGCGGCCTACTGCAGTTCCATGATGATGCCGACCGGCTGGTTGACAGCTTCGTGCCGTACTGGAATACGCTATCGCTGTTCCGCGTACCGCAATCGCACACGGTCAGTCTGGTGGCGCCCTGGGCCGGCGCCGACCGGCTGGCGATTACCGGGTGGTTTTTGGCCGATTAGCGCTCAGGTGCGCCGCATTTCGAAATGCGGAATGCCGTCTTCGTCGTATTCATCACCCACTTCAACAAAGCCGAGCGCCCGGTAGAAATTCAGCAGATAGGACTGCGCACTGATGCGGATGCCCTGACCGGGGAACAGACGATCGCAACCGGCGATGCCCTCGCGCATCAGCTGTTGGCCGAAGCCTTTGCCGCGGAAGGCCGTCGCGGTCAGCACACGCCCGATCGAGGGTTCGGCGTAGAACGTGCCGGCATGCACCGATTTGCGGCCCGGATCGACCACGCGCAGGTAAGCGGCGAGAAGGCCGTCGCAGGTGCCAATCAGGTGCCAGGACTGCGCATCGAGCGCATCGGCATCCTGATACGGACAATTCTGTTCGACGATGAATACCGCTTCACGCGCAGCCATCACGGCGTGCCACTCCGGGGCGGTCAGTTCGTGCAGGCGGGCCCAGCGGAAGATGAGTGCGTTCATAGAGGCTAAGTAATTGTTGAAATTGATTATCTAGGGTGACAGAATCATGCCTGTTCGATAAGCCCATGCCAAACGGTTTGTGCGGTGCCATGAGGACAAGGGGAAAGCCAAAAACGGGAATTGTTAATTTATCATTAAGTATTAAAAAATCGTTATTTTAGAGTATTTACATTAGTACATAAATTTCGTACTGTGACCTAACTATGCAACTTCTAGATTGCAGGTTTTTGGTTGGTTTGCAGTTGTCATGCAAGGGGCAAGTGCTTTCATCGGGGTGCTGTCGTTCATTGATTTAATCCTTTAGGAGATAAACGCAATGTTACATAAAAACAATTTTATAAAATCAATTGGCAAGTCGGTTTTTTCACTCGCTCTTATCCTTGGTGCGACACAGGCTTCAGCCGGTGAGTCATCCGTTCTGAACAGCGATGATTTCGTCGGAATTTCCTTCTGGCTGATTTCGATGGCACTCATCGCCTCCACGGTCTTCTTCTTCCTGGAGCGTGATCGTGTCTCACCAAAATGGAGAACATCCCTGACCGTATCGGGACTGGTCACCCTAATCGCGGCCGTCCATTACTTCTACATGCGCGATGTCTGGGTCACCACGGGCTCCACACCAACCGTGTTCCGCTACATCGACTGGCTGATTACCGTGCCCTTGCTGATGGTCGAGTTCTATCTGATTCTCTCTGCGGTCACCAAGGTGTCTTCCGGTATTTTCTGGCGCCTGATCATCGGTACCATGGTGATGCTGGTCGGTGGCTATTTAGGTGAAGCCGGCTACATGCAGGCCATGCCCGCATTCATCATCGGTATGGCCGGTTGGTTATACATCCTCTATGAAATCTTCATGGGTGAAGCCAGCAAGGTCAACGCCAACAGCGCACCGGCTTCCGTCCAAGCGGGTTTCAAACTGATGCGTTGGATCGTGACCGTGGGCTGGGCTGTTTATCCGCTTGGCTATTTCCTGGGTTATCTCAACGGCGGCAGCCCGGCAGATACCGCCAATGCGCTTAACATCACCTACAACTTCGCTGACGTCCTGAATAAGATTGCCTTCGGCCTGATCATCTGGTCGGTCGCAGTCAGTGAATCTGAAAAACATTAACAGCTGGTAATCATGACCACGCTTTCCCTGCCTTTCGAGGCAGGGGAAGCGGCGGTCTGTGGCAGCAACCCACTCTAGCCGGAAATGCGCCATGCCCGGAACCCTATTGAATTTCCCGGAAGCCCCATCGGCAAAACTCGCCCAGTTGCTTGAGGGCGTTGATGACCGGATGCGGATGCTGACCGGGATGCACGCTGAATGGGTTTCCGATGCCGACCCCGGCGTTTCCACGCCTGCCGAATACCATCTTCGGGCGGGCGGCCAGAAAGTAAGGGCGCGTCTCGGCCTCAGCTCGGCACTGGCCCTGGGCCTGTCCGAAAGCGAGGCTATCGGCATCGCCGCCTGTGCCGAACTGCTGCACAATGCTTCGCTCATCCATGATGATCTGCAGGACGGCGACCTTTACCGGCGCGGCGTCCCGGCGATCTGGAACCAATTCGGAAAGAACACGGCGCTGTGCTGCGGCGACCTGTTCCTGTCCGCTGCCTATGCCGCCCTTGGCGGTATCGGCAACCATCCTTTACTCCCCGAAGCCCTGGCCCTGACACACCGGCGTGTTGCCCGTGCCGTGCATGGACAATGCGCCGATCTTGCCGAGCGGCCTGAGGGCGAGGATGCCGTCGAACAGTACCTGGCCATCGCCAAGTCCAAGTCGGGTGCGCTGCTCGCGCTACCGATCGAACTCTCCCTGCTGCTTTCCGGCAATGCGCAAAGCATTCCGCTGGCGACGGCAGCCTGTGAAAATTTCGCGATCAGCTATCAGGCCCTGGATGACATCCAGGATACAGCCATCGATGCGGCGCGTCCCGTGCAAACCGGATCTGGTGGGATCGCCAGCGCACCTGCACTCAACATAGTCCTGATCATGCAGAACCGCGGTCTGCAGGCCCGTGCCCTGCCGATGGCTGTTGCCTTGGCCGCGAGCCATCTGGATCAATGCGAAGCAGATGCGGTGAATCTGCCCTGCGGCGCGGGGCGCATGCTGCTCGCCTACTGTGCCGGGATGCGCGCCAAACTGGATGATGCAGTATCCGTCCTTGAAGCCTGCTGATGCACGCCATCGTCGTCGGTGCCGGGTTCGGTGGCATTGCCGCGGCCCTGCGCCTGCGTGCCAAAGGTTATGAAGTCACTCTGATCGATCGTTGCAATCACATCGGCGGCCGCGCCCGTGTGTTCGAACGCGAGGGTTTCCGGCATGATGCCGGGCCGACGGTCATCACCGCACCGTTCCTTTTCGAAGAACTGTTCGCGCTGTTCAACGAGAAGTTCTCCGATCATGTCCGGCTGGTGCCGCTGACGCCCTGGTACCGCTTCGCATTCCGTGACGGCAGCCGGTTCGATTACGGTGGTACGCTTGAACAGACGCTGGCTGAAATCCGCCGCATTGAGCCCCGGGATGTCGAGGGTTACCTGGCCCTGCTGCGCCATTCCCAGCGCATCTTCGATGTCGGCTTCACCCAACTGTCCGCCCAGCCGTTCCACCGGCTGTGGACCATGCTCCGTCAGATTCCAAGCCTGCTCCGCCTGCGATCGCACGAGACGGTATGGCAGATGGTGTCCCGCTTCCTGTGCAGTCCGAAGCTGCGCCGTGCGTTTTCGATACAGCCCCTGCTGGTCGGTGGCAATCCGTTCGACACCACTAGCATCTACGGTCTGATCCATTATCTTGAACGCGCCTACGGCGTCCATTTCGCCATGGGCGGAACGGGAGCCATCACCCGCGCGCTTGAAGACCTGATGCGGCGCCAGGGTGTCCGCATCCTGCTCGACACCACCGTATCCGCCTTGCAGGTTTCCGGAAAGCGGGCCGAGGCCGTCATCCTTGCCGATGGTACGGTGATGGCGGCGGACGTGATCGTGTCCAATGCCGATCCAGCCTTCCTTTACCGCCAGATGATTCCGCACCGCAAGCAGTCACTGCCAGTGCGTGCCAAGCTGGCCGCGGCCGAATATTCCATGGGTCTGTATGTCCTGTATTTCGGCACCACCCGGAGCTATCCCGAGGTCGTGCATCACACCATCTGGATGGGGGAGCGCTACCGCGAGCTGCTCGCGGATATCTTCGATCACAAGACGCTTTCGGAGGATTTCTCCCTGTATCTGCACCGGCCCACGGCCACCGATCCGAGTTTCGCGCCGCCCGGCTGCGACAGTTTCTATGTGCTGTGTCCGGTTCCGAATCTGCTCGGCAAGATCGATTGGGACACTGCAGGGCCACAGCTGCGCAATCGGATCGTCGCGGCCCTGGGCGAAACCCTGCTGCCCGGGCTCGAGCAGTCGATCACCGCCGAGTTCGCGATGACGCCGGAGGATTTCAAGGAAGACTATCTGAGCGAACAGGGTGCCGGTTTTTCCATCGCGCCGATTTTCCGCCAGTCGGCATGGTTTCGATTCCACAACAGAGCCGAAGGAATACGCAATCTCTATCTGGTCGGTGCCGGCACCCATCCCGGCGCCGGCGTGCCCGGTGTGCTCTGCTCCGCGAAAGCGGTCGACGCCCTGATTGCACCGGCCGCCGATGTCTGACAGCCATTCCCGGGCGGCCGATGCGGTGCTGTCCGCGAAGGGACGGAGTTTCCATTGGGCCCGCCGGTTTCTGGGCGAGCGCCATGCCGAGCGGGCCACGCGCCTGTACATGCTCTGCCGCTATGTCGATGACATCGCCGATGAGGCCGACTCCGGCTCTGATGCGCGGCGGGCTTTGGTGCGGATGAAACAGGACATTCGCGCGGGCCGGAGTTCAGATCCAATCGTGGCGGACGGCATCCGTCTGTTTGCAGAGTGCGGCATCGAACCGGGCATCTTCATCGAACTGATCGACGGCGTCGAATCCGATCTCGGCACGGTCCGCATTCCCGACACCGACGCGCTCATCCATTACTGTTACCAGGTCGCCGGAACCGTCGGCCTGATGATGTGCCGGATCCTGGATGCGAAAGAGGCCGCAGCCGATGCGCACGCCATCGATCTGGGCATTGCCATGCAGTTGACCAATATCTGCCGGGATGTCGTTGCCGACGCGGTCCTTGACCGGCGTTATCTGCCCGCCACGCTGGTCGGCGAGCTCGCGCCCGCGTCCTTGCTGCAGCCCGACACCGGCACCGATGCGGTCGTCCGGTCGGCACTGTCCAATCTGCTGCAGCTTGCCGACCGCTACTATCAGAGCGGTGAGTCCGGTCTGGCCTATCTTCCGGTAGCCTCGCGGGCCGGCATTCTGCTGGCGGCACGGGTGTACCATGCCATCGGCAGTACGCTGCGGCGAAATGATTTTTGCTTCCAGAGCGGACGTACCGTGGTGGGTACCGGCCGCAAATCAGTCATTACGCTGCAAACGCTCGCTGAATTTGTTCTGCACCGCCGTTACCGGCAGGTTCTGGCAGCGCATGATGCCGTTTTGCATGAACCGCTGCGTCGGACAAGCGTGCGCATGACCCCATTGAACACGCGTCATGTCGACTGACGCCGACGTGATCATTCTGGGCGGCGGCTGTGCCGGCCTTGGGCTGGCCTGCCATCTCAGCCAATACGGCGGCCGCGCACCGCGCACGGTCGTCCTCGAGCAGAGGAATGAATACCGGAATGACCGCACCTGGTGTTTCTGGGGCGATGATGCCGCGCCGTATGCCCGGCTCGCCGGCCATCAGTGGCGACATCTGCGTGTTGTCGGTGGCGGCCGATGCATCGATTTCGATTGCGGAAAAACACCCTATCGCATGCTTGCTGCCGATGCCTACTATGCAGCGACGCTGCAGGCCATCGATGCCAATCCGCAGCTGTCGCTGCATCTGGGCCACAGCGTGCTGTCCGAACCCGAATATGCCGGCGGCGTCTGGCGCATCGAAACCAGTCACGGCAGCATCAGCGCCGGATCGCTGGTGGATACCCGCCCGAAGTCGGCATCCGAACAGAGCCCGGCTTTACTCTGGCAATCGTTTTTCGGTCATGAAATCGAAACTTCGGAGCCCGTGTTCGATCCGCTCATCGCCGACCTGATGGATTTTCCGGAAAGCGGTGACCATCAGATCGCCTTCATCTACGTGCTGCCCCTGACCGCAACACGGGCCTTGGTCGAGTACACGGTCTTCACCGAATCCCCCTTGCCGGCACCGGCCTTGCAGAAGGGTCTCGATGCGGCTCTCGAAAACCGCACCCGCGGATCGGCATACAGGACGCTGCGCAGCGAATACGGATGCATTCCCATGGGCGGCAACGAGCCAGCGCCGGCTGCCGGGCCTGCAAATCCTTCCCGCGTCCATGCCGGTCTGTCGGCCGGTGCGGCGCGCCCCGCCACCGGCTACGCGTTCCAGCGCCTGCAACGCTGGGGCGCGCTATGCGCGCAGGCACTGGTCGCAACCGGGGTGCCGGTTCCGCAGGCGCCGGATCGGCTCATTTCAAGGGCGATGGATCGGCTATTCCTGCACGTCCTGCGTGCACAGCCCGCGCTGGCACCCGCCTTGTTCAGTGCCATGTTCGCCGATGTCGACAGCCGTCGTCTGATCCGCTTTCTGAGTGATAGCGGCAGCCTGCGCGATCATGCCGCGGTCATCGCCGCCTTGCCTGCCGGTCCGTTCCTCAAGCAGCTGTTCACCCGGAAGCCGTCGGCATGAACGCCATCGATACCCAAGGGAAGGGATTCATCGCTGCGGTCATGCTCAGTCTGGCGGTGTCGCTGTTCGTTCCGTTTCCGACTCTGGAAATCCAGCTGCTGATCATGCTGATCCTGGTGATTGTTCTGGGCGTTCCCCATGGCGCCCTGGATCTGATTTTCGCCAAGCGCCTGCTGGCCCTGCGCACGCGTACCGGCTGGTCGGTTTTCCTGATCGCCTATCTGGGATTGGCCGCGCTGGTGGTGCTGGTCTGGTGGCGTTTTCCATGGGCTTTCCTGCTCGGCTTTCTTGCCATGTCTATGTTTCATTTTTCAGGCGACCTCAAAGGTCGGGCACCCCTTCCACTGCGCCTGCTGTATGGCGGCGGCATCATTCTGTTTCCCGCCGTATTGCATGCAGAGGCACTCGGGCAGTTGTTTTCAATGTTGATCGGCGGCCTGCAGGGTCAGCTGATGGCGGATGCGCTGCATGTCCTGGCGTGGCCCTGGCTCGCGCTCACCGCCGCCGTTGTGGTCTGGAATCTGAAGCGCCATCCGGTCGCCGCATGGGAAACACTCGGCGTTGCGGCAGCACTGACACTCCTGCCGCCCATTCTCGGCTTCACGCTTTACTTCTGCCTGATGCACAGTGCCCGTCATGTATTGCGGACCAAGCAATTCGCGCAGGCCTCCTGGCCGAGCCTGTTATGGATTGCTGCAGGGCCGGTCATCGGCACTCTTGCGCTGGGCTACTGGGGCTGGCAGGGTCTGGCGGAATCCGGATTGACGGCCAAGATTGTTCAAATCGTTTTCGTCGGACTGGCGGCGCTGACGGTGCCGCATATGGCCTTGGTCGAGCGTGTCCGATGGCATGAGACTGGCCGAGAGTGATGCCTCAGCGGCAAGGTCAGGTCCGCTTGTGGCTGCCGTCGCACAGGGGGGCGTTATTCGTCGCCTTGCAGCCGCAGAAATACACGGTGCCGGTTTTTTCGGCATGATGCTTCATTGGGCTGAAACTGCTGCCTTTGTGTGAGCCATCGCAGAGCGGCTGGTTTTTGCTCAGACCGCAGGCGCACCACCAGTAATCCTTGCCGGCTTCCACGTCAACGGCAATGGGGGTATCCGATGCTCTTGTTGCTTTTTCCATAGTTAGCTCCGATTGGGCCAGAAAGCATTCGCGGCCAGCATGCCGCGCTCTGCCCAGTGTACCCAAATCCGGGGTGCCTTAGGCACTTTTCTCCACGGCCGGCAGCCGCAGCAATAAATTCGGATCCGGGCAGCGCGCCAGCCATTGCGCCGCTTCCGATGGCCGGCACACCCCGGGATAATCACCGATGTAATCCAAGAGATCAGTGATGATCTGGAAATGCAGATGCGGCGGCCAGCCCACGTTCACCTCTGGTGCGCCCAGCCAGCCCAGCACATCGCCGGCCTCAACAACACGGCCGACCGGTGAAGCCTCCAGGCTTTCGCGCGCCAGGTGTCCGTATAGCGTGTAGAACAATCGGCCGCCGAGACTGTGTTGCAGTATCAATGTCGGGCCGTAATCGCCGAAAGCGGCGTTGTTCTGACAGGAATGCACGCGGCCGGGCAGCACCGCATGCACGCCGGTGCCGGCACGAAGCCACAGATCCACCCCCAAGTGCAGTGTGCGCGGCTCGCTGCCATCGCCCTGCGCCGAGAACACCGGGCTCATGGCATACAGGGTGCGGTTCTCACCATAACCGCCGGCCGCATAGTCCGCGCTCGCAGCAGAAATCTGTTGTTCAATGAATGCGCTGAAGTCGGCGGTCACGCCCGGATCGAAACCCTGCAGCGCCGGGTTGCCATCGCTCAAGTCCAGTCGACAGCAGGGCCGGCTGTGCAGCGCAAAAGGCAAGGGACTGGCGCTGGGCAAGTCAGCCAGAAAGCCGTTCCAGTCTGCGGTGACTGTCATATGTTTAATGACCCAAACAAGCGGCGTCTGCCGCGGACTGCTTGAGTGTAAACGGAAAAAGATGCAAGAACTGACCGGCCTTTAGAACATGCAGCTGTTCAAGTAGCCGCTCCGGACGCGAGGCAGAGTCATTGGCGCCCCACCACGCGCCATCTTCCGAGGGGGCTGTATCAGTTTCAAGAAGTGATTTGGCGCAGATGGCGTCCTAGTGTAAAGTGGTATAACTGACTAACTCTTTATCATTGAGCAGGTTATGAGTCTTCAAGTTAACAAGCTCCAACAAGCTGCTTTCGATGTTCATTCAAGGAATTCAAAATGCTGGGCGTGTAGTCATGGCTAACGCACTGCCAAAAGTTACGGACGTTGCATCATTGCGTGGACATTGGTTGGTTCAGGCGGCGCTTGCCGGCGAACCAGGACGGCAGCTGCCCACAAACGTGCAGATCTCCCCTACGCTCATGCCCGCTTGGCGACAGGTTGCGAAGTTGTTCGCAATTACCGCCGATGAACTAAGTCAACGCGTTGCTACGGCCTATGGTCTTCAAGTCACCGATCTTGCGGATTTTCAGCCGAATGATGGCAGTTTCCTTCCGGAAAAACTTTGCCGCGATATGGGTCTGGTACCGCTTCGCAGAACCGTGGAGGCGGCCTATGTAGCCATCGCAGATCCTAGGCTGACTCAGGATCAATTGAACGTACTGAATTTCGCTGCCAAGAATCGGGTTATTCTGACGATACTCTGTCCGGAAGATATCGATACCTGCCAGATGCGTTTGTTTTCCGCATCTACCGATTCACGCGAACACGTTCCGCAAATCGATCTGCTAGCAGGCTCTGTTTCGGGAGAAGACAGGCACGTGGTAAGGCTCATGAAGGCCATCTTCCGGGCCGCCATCGACCAAGACGCTTCCGATGTGCATATCCACCCGTTCGTCGGCGGCGGGGCTGTCCGTTTCCGGATTGACGGCATCCTGCGCCGAATCGCCACCATTCCCGCGGAAACATTGGCTGAGATTCCACGCTATCTAAGCGCCAATGCCGGTTTAGAAGTTAATCCGCTGAAACCCCGAGATGGACGCCTTCGGCTCAAGTACGGCCAACGCGTAATCGATCTGCGGTTGTCTGTGTTGCCTGTACATGATGGTGAACGTATTGTCTGCCGACTACTTGACCAGGGCCGATCTTTTTCACTGCGACAAAGCGGCCTTGCACCCAGCGATGAACACGCTCTGCGCAGGATGGTTGCAAACAGCACCGGCATGGTTTTGATGACAGGTCCGACCGGATCCGGAAAGACCACAACGCTCTACGCACTGCTGACATCGCTCAATCGGGTCGATGTTAATATCATGACCATCGAAGATCCGGTCGAGTACGTCCTGCCGGGTGTTTCCCAGGTGCAGGTCAACACCAAACAAGGCCTTTCATTTGCCGATACGCTACGTTCCATCCTGCGCCAGGATCCCGACATCGTGCTGGTCGGCGAGGTCCGCGACAGTGAAACCGCACGCATTGCCGCGCAGGCGGCACTCACCGGACACCTGGTGCTCTCGACCCTGCACACCAACGACGTGCTGGGCACGGTGCCACGCCTGCTTGATCTTGGCTTGGAAGCCAGCACGCTGGCCGACGCGCTGATTGGCGTGGTGTCGCAGCGGCTTGTTCGGAAACTTTGTGAGCACTGCCGGCAACCCGCAACTGCCAACTACAGCCCGGGTGAAGCCGAGTTCCTGCGTATCGTCGGTGAGGCACCTGCTTTCCGTTCAGTGGGCTGCGAGCACTGTGATTTGACCGGCTTCAAAGGGCGATTGCCGGTCATTGAGCGCTTAGAGATCACCCCGGCAATTCGCCAGAGCCTGCTTTCCGGTATCTGGGGGAGGGATGCGCTGCTCAAGGCGGCGGACTCCTCGCTCAGGAGCATGGCCGCCAGCGCCCGTGACTGGATCGTTTCCGGCAACACCAGCCCGGAAGAAGTCCAGCGTGTTCTGGGCATCGGATTCTGGAATGGTTTGGGTACCGAATACGGTATCAACCCGTCCAACATGGCTGTTGTGGAATCCGATAACACTACCAACGAGGGTAGGCTCAGCCTTCTGCTGATTACCGAAGATGCGTCGCTTCCGGCCCTGCTCGCCGACCGATTGGACTATTCGCTGGTATGCGCGTCTTCCGCAAAGGAAGCTCAGCAGATTCTAAAATCAAACCGCAGCATCGTCGGGTTGATTATCGACGGGCAATTGATAACCCGTCCTGAAGAGATGCTGGCCTCGATACGGGCCGAACTGGCTTGGAGCGGTCTGCCAGTGCTGTTCATCACG
>Ga0315907_10002968_pt1 | contig 20594 bp, 17 predicted proteins | sample LakEriMetagenome_3_FD_203525 | JGI IMG/M metagenome (GOLD analysis project Ga0315907, IMG submission 203525) | Freshwater fungal communities from buoy surface, Lake Erie, Ohio, United States - Buoy 12 MA123 | ecosystem: Environmental > Aquatic > Freshwater > Lake > Lake biofilm | place: USA...
TTGGCTATCGCGCCGCGCTTGGGCTGCGGGCGCCGGCTGCGGATGCCGCGGCGCGGCGCCTGGAACGTGATTCCGGCCTGGCGCATCGCCCCCTTGCCGTGCTGGCGGATCGCCCCGCCGGTGATGATCCAATGGCGCAGGCGCTATGGCAGGCGCATCGGGACCGCGCGGCGGCACAGCTTGGGCAGTTGCGCGTGGCGCGGCCCTCACCGGGGTTGGCCGCACGCGACCCGCGCGCCTTGCGCGCCGCTGTGCTGGTGGCGCTGGTGGCGGGGCTTGGCATGGCGGGGCGCGAAGCACCGGAACGACTGCTCGCTGCGCTCCTGCCCCCCTTCGCTGAACCCGCTGCCGCGCCAACGGCTTTGGCCGCGCGGTTTGAAGCCTGGGTAACGCCCCCCGCCTATACCGGCGCGCCGCCTCAATTCCTGAAGGCTGAAGGCGGCGCGGTGGCAGTGCCGGCGGGTAGCCGGCTGCATATGGTTTTCTCAGGCAGTGCCAATCCGCCGGAATTGCGCCTGGGCAGCGCTGCCCATGCTTTTGCGCGCATGGATGCGCAAAGCCATGCCCTGGAGCTGCCTTTGACCGAAGGTGGCGCCCTGGTGCTGAAGCGCGATGGGCGCGATGTGGCGCAATGGGCGCTAACCCTGACCCCCGATGCGCCGCCGCGCGTCATTTGGGACCCCTCGCCAGCGCGTGCGGGCAGGGGGTTGGGGTTGCGTCTGCCCTGGAAGGCTGAGGATGATTGGGGGCTTGTTGCGCTGCGTGTGGAATTGCGGCTGAAGCAAAGGCCATCTGCCCCGCCGGTGACGCAGGATATTCCCCTACCGGGCGGCGCACCGCGCCAGGCGCAAGGGGCGGCGCAGCATGATTTTTCCGCGCATCCCTGGGCCGGGCTGGAAGTGGAAGCGCGGCTTTTTGCGCGCGATGGCGCGGAACAGGAAGGCAAATCGGAAGGCGCGTTTCTAGTGCTACCGGAACGGCGCTTTTCGCACCCCGTCGCGCAGCAATTGATTGCGCTGCGGCGCGCGCTGTCGCTTGATCCTGGGGCGCGCGACCCGGCGCGGCGTGAATTGGACCGCATCAGCAATGCGCCGGAAGCCTTTGAACATGATACGGGCATGTTCCTGACGCTGCGTTCTGCCCGGCATCGGCTGGGGCGGGATCGGCGTGATGAAGCCGTCCCGGAAGTGCAGCAGATTTTGTGGGATGTGGCGGTGGCCTTGGAAGAAGGCCGCACGGACCGCACAGCGCGCGCGCTGAACCAGGCGCGTGAAGCCCTACGTGAGGCTTTGGAAGAAGCCCGGCGCGACAACCCGGAACGCAGCCCCGAACAACGCGCCGAATTACAGCGCCGCATTCAGGAATTGCGCGAAGCCATTCGTCAGCATCTGGAAGCACTCGCTGAGCGCATGCAACGCGAAAACAATGAAGCGCTGTCCTATGACCCACAGCAGCGCGTTTTTGATCGCCGTGAATTGGAACGCCGCACCCGCCGCCTGGAAGACGCGGCGCGCGATGGCCGCCAGGAAGATGCCGAACGCGAAATGGCCGAACTTGAGGAAATGCTGCAAGCGCTGGAAGAAGGCCGCACCAGCCGGGCCGAGGATCGCCAACGCCAACAGCGCCAACGCGGGCAGCAGCAGATGGGCGCTTTGCAGGATATGGTGCGTCGAGAAGCCGAAATGCTGGACCGCGCGCATCGCCGCAGCGGAGAGCAGGACATCAACCGCACCGATTCGCGCCGCCCCCCACCGCCCCGCCCGCAAACACCCGAAGCGCGCGAAGAAGCCGCACGCGATGCGCGCACGCAACGCGCGCTACGCCGTGCGCTCGGTGAATTGATGCAGCAAGTTGGCGAATTGACCGGCGATGTGCCAGCCCCCTTGGGTGAGGCTGATCGCGCCATGCGCGACGCGGCGGAGGCTTTGGCCGAGGGCCGAGACCCGCGCGGCGCACAGCAGCAAGCCATTCGCGCGCTGACCGAAGGCGGGCGGCAAATGTCACAACGCATGCAACGCCAATTCGGCCCGCCGCAGCCCGGCGAAGGGGAAGGCGAGGGTGAGGGCGAAGGCGAGGAAATGGCCGGCGGCCAGCAGGGCAGCGAGGGTCAGGAAAACCAGCTAGGCGAAGGCCGCGATCCGCTAGGGCGTGACCGGCGCGAAACCGGCGGGTCAGCGCAGGATAATGCCGGCGATACGCTGGTGCCAGGGGAAGCGGAACGCCTGCGGTCGCATCAATTGCAACAGGAACTCCGCCGCCGTGGCGCGGAACGCGAACGCGCGCCGGTGGAGTTGGACTATATTGATCGGCTGCTTAGGCGGTTTTGAATAAATTGTCCAAATCTTCTCCAATCACTTCCGAAACGAGTGACGCTGCTTGGCTAAACGAACGGGTTCGACAAATCATCAGATGGTCTGGATTGTAGAAACATCCATCTCAGCATCGCTTAAGAATCTTTATGCCCTTCACGGTTTGGTTACCCTGAAATATTGATTGGCTTCAACCGCCTCAATCTTTCAATCTTCCTTCAGACAGGGCGGGTTCGACCATTCTAGCGGTCGTCAGCCAACTCACAATGAAATTATACAAGGAGCAAGATGTCACATGGCCGCCTTCGTGGAGGATTCTATGTAATCTAGGCAGATTATAGTAAGGTATTGAAGGCGCCAGATGATGCTCGGCATGATAATTCATGTTCGCGTAGAGAAAGCCAATGAGTTTTGGTAGTAAGACGGTCCTACTATGCGCAAGCGGGCCATCCGATTTGAAGGCGTCTAGATTGTGGTGTTGGGCCTTTGCCAAAACTTTGTTGAGTAAGGTCCCCGAGAAAGGGCTTAGAAAGACGATCGCGGTTATAAGCAAACTGTCCGACACAGCATAAACCGAAAGTAAAAATAGCGCGTTTATGAGGAGAATTGATCTTGCGCTAGAAACGATGCTTTTATCCTGAATTTTTGTTAGGTTCGGGAAATAGCCGACGGCATTGAGAGCTGCGTATAAAACTCTTCGCTTCATGAGCCTGAAATCGATTGATGCATACGCCACCAGGTTAATCCACGACCAGGATTGTTCAGAATGGGCTTCAAAGTCGTCCTGGGCAAAGGTATTCTTGTGATGATACAAATGCGATCTTTCGAAAAAGGCGCCGTTGCTCCAGGTAACCGCGGAGCAAAACACAAAAAGCCAAGCATTCAGCTTTTTGTTCGAGAACACCTTCTTGTGGAAGGCTTCGTGGCCCAGGCCCGCGTAACCCCAAAAGGATAGTTGGAGAGCGAATAAATACCAAACAATTATTGATAAGACGGGATGAGTGGGAAAACTAGCGATGATGGCGGCCAAGAAGCCCACAAAAAGGGAAAGCCTGACCAGTAGATCAATACCTGCCCTTAAGTCATTGGGACGATTCAGCTCGTGAAATTCCGAACTTCCTATGTATTTGGCAATTGTCATGTGCGCGCCTAACCCTGATATCCGATAAGCTCAAAAGCACATAAAGAACCAAGAACATGAAAGATCTTTCGGCCAGTTTCGGCAGCGAGGAACGTTGTGACGTCTCCATGAATCTTTGACTCATAATCGTGCCAAATGATCACGCCTCGCTTCACAATACCACGCGCATTCAGGGTATCTTGACTTATCGTTTGCATGTCATGGCCGCCATCTATGAACACGAATTCCGACGAACCAAATTCGCGGCGAAAATCCATCTTAGTAGAATTTTTCTTGATTAGGAAGATTCTTTGCCTTTCAGATTCCGATAATTCACCAAGATATTTCTCGCCCTCAATATATTGCTTACTGCGAAGAAAATTGTCGTTGTCTTTATCATTTTGATAGATTTTCTGCTTGTCGAATTGCCATGAATTATTCTCGGCGTCTCTTGGTAAGTCGATCGAAAAAATACTCGCATTTGTAACATTCATTGCCAATAGCGCTGTGGTATATCCCAAGTAAGTTCCGATTTCGACGATTTTCGATGGCCGCACCAATTCCGCCAGGGCAAGAAGTACGATTTGATCAACCAACGTAATGCTCCCAATTTCAACCGGGGGAAACAGCGTCGTATATCGTGAAGATGTGGTTATCATATTACGTTGCTCTAACAGAACTTTGAGCTTTATGGCATTAACGCCATCAATTGTTTCCCTGAAAAATCCTTCAAACATCACTTCTCTCTCCCTGCTTGAACCAGAGGAAGTCTACAAAGCGTTGGAACTGCGCATTGAAGCACATTTTTTCCAGACTAGTTGCCGAATCTCGACCAGCCCGTTCGTGATTCGAAGCTCTCGGTGGAAACGTCTTCGTCATTCAGGTTAATCGCGCGGAACCTCCCTTGGGTGATTTAGATTATCATAAAAAGTGTAGCTCCTCAACACTCACTTGCGAAACTAACACAAAACCTATCGCCGTTCCTGCTGCTCCATGCTAACGATGTTGGCTTTAGCCTGTGTGGTAGAAAATCGATGGATTCTTAAGATGCGCTGACTAAAACTCGAACCGTTTACCGTGACTATGCTTGTGGGCCAGCAGACAGATGAGAAAAATCTGTTCGATCTAACCTGCCACGTACCACCACGCGGAGCGTGAACGTCCACCGGTGCAGTTGGTGTAATAGATCGATTGCATAAACGCTTCTGAAGCGAGCGTAGGGTTCACTCAAACACCCGCGCCCAATCTTCCCGCATGGACACCACCTGCCAACCACGCGCCGGCGCGGCATCCAGGGCGCGCGCCAGGCGCCCGATATGGCTTTCGCGGTCATAGGCGAATTCTCGTTCAGCATCATCATGGCGAATGATCATGCCAAAGCGCTGCCCCGATCCTTCCGTGGTGTAGCGCAGCATCTCAAAATCACCATCGGAATTGCCGAAGGCCGCAATCGGGCGCCGGCCGATATGGCGTGCAATACCAATCGGCTTGCCCGGGCCATCATCAATGAAATCCACGCGCGGTTCGCGCAGCAGTGTCAGGCGCCCAGCATCTTCCATCACCTTCAGCGCAAAGCTCGACCCCACCACATGCTGCGGGGGAATGCTGTATGTTTCCTCAGAAAAGGCGCGTACGAATTCCACGCCACCGCCGGAGACAATGAAATTGGCGAAACCCGATGCGCGCAGAAAGCGCAGCACTTCCAGCATGGGCTGATAGACCAGTGCGGTATAGGCGCGGTTCCATCTTGGGTGCCGCGCAGTCTTCAGCCAATCAGCGGCGATTTGCTGGAATGCTTCTGGCGTATTGCCGGCCATGGCAGCGCCCGCCAGCCGCATCAGCCCCTCATTGCCGCCCGCCATGGCGCCATGCAGATCACCCGCAATGGCCGCGCGAAAAACCGCATCCTGCTGCCAGGCGGGGTTTTGCGGCGCCAGACTGCGAATGCGATCCAGGATGAAGAAAAGCTGCGGATAGGCCGGCTGTTCCACCCAAAGCGTGCCGTCATTATCGAACACTGCAATACGCTCGGCGGGCGGGACAAATCCCACGCTGCCTTCACGCATGACGGTCGCGACAAAATCCAGCAGTACGCGCTTGCGCGGCCCCTCGCGCCAGGAAGGCAGAGGGTCCGCGCCTTGTGCCTGTGCGGCAACTGGCAGCGCGAAAAACAGCGCTGCCAGGGAGCGTCTTTCGATCACGCCGCTTGGCCTAATTCGCCGAACCCCGCCTCAGGCGTTCCATCGCATCGCCCAGGCTGAAGCTGCCCGGCCGTTGGCGCGGCGGGAAATCCTTGAAGCTTTCGAGGAAGCGTCCGACATAGGCCTGCGCTGGCACAAGGGCAAAAATCCGCTCCATGCGCCAATGATCATAGCTGACAGATTCAGTGGCGCGTTCAAACGGGTCGGCACGCAAATTGAACAGCATCGGCACACGCAGCGTCGTGAAGCTTCTTTCCCAGACTTTGAAGCCATGATTCTCCTGAATCATGAAATGCAGCTTCCAATGATCGTAGCGGAGCGCCGCCAAATCGCCATCATCGGTGAAGTAGAACATCTCCCGCCGCGCCCCGGGGCCGGAACCCGTCAGCAAGGGCAATTGGTTATAGCCATCCAGATGCACCTTGTAGCTGCGCCGCCCTGCCTGATGACCCGCGAGCAGCTTTTCCTTGATCTGCGGCTCACCCGCGGCGGCCAGAAGTGTGGGCAACCAATCCTGGTGAGAGAATATGTCATTCAACACCTGCCCAGGCGGAATGCGCCCCGGCCAGCGGATCATGCTGGGCACGCGGAAGCCGCCTTCCCAAGCGGTGGCTTTTTCGCCGCGGAAGGGCGTGGCGCCGCCATCGGGCCAGGTCATTACTTCTGCGCCATTATCGGTACTGTAGATCACGATGGTATTTTGCGTAATGCCGAGATCATCGAGCTTCTTAAGCAATTGCCCGACATGCCCATCATGTTCCACCATGCCATCAGGATAAACGCCAAGCCCGGTCTTGCCCTTGCTTTCCGCCTTCAGCCGCGTCCAGATATGCATGCGCGTGGAATTGAACCAGGTGAAGAAGGGCTTGCCCGCGCGGTGCTGGCGATCAATGAAATCCAGTGACGCGGCCAGGAATTCCTCATCCACCGTTTCCATGCGCTTCATGGTCAGCGGGCCGGTGTTTTCGATCCGCTGCGTGCCATCCGCATTGGCCCAGGTCTTCAACACACCACGTGGCGCGAAGCGATCACGAAAGCGCGGGTCACGCGGGTAGTCTGGATTTTCCGGCTCATCTTCCGCATTCAGGTGATAGAGAGAGCCGAAGAATTCATCAAAGCCGTGCATGGTGGGCAAATGCTCATCACGATCGCCCAGATGGTTCTTGCCGAATTGGCCGGTAGCATAGCCCATCGCCTTCAGCAGTACGGCAATGGTCGGGTCTTCCGGGCGCATGCCTTCCGGCGCGCCGGGCAAGCCCACCTTGGAAAGGCCCGTGCGCAAGGGGCTTTGGCCGGTGATGAAGGCGGAACGGCCGGCGGTGCAGGAATTCTCGCCATAGGCATCGGTGAAGATCGCGCCTTCGCGTGCGATGCGATCAATATTGGGCGTGCGATAGCCCATCATGCCCATGTTATAGGCCGAGATATTGGACCAGCCGATATCATCGCCGAAAATCACCAGAATATTCGGCTGGCCTTGTGGCGCAGTAGCGGCGGGGGCGCGCGCCGGTTGCGTCTGCGCTTGCGCCATTTGCACGCCACCCAGCGTGCCGGCGGCAAGCCCCGCGGCACCACCCAGCAGCATGTCGCGGCGTGATGGGCGTTGATTGTCCTTGCTCATGTGATCGGTTTTCCTTCTGGTTGGATCATGGGCGGCGGATGCAGCGAAAGCCGATATGGCTCATGCCTGTGTCCACCATTTGGGCGTGACGCGCGGCGGGCCGATACCGCCGGCAATAGGATGGCGCGCAAAGGAAGGAACCGCCCTTCACGACCTTACGCGGAATGCGAATGGCCGGCTGCAAGGGATCGAAAGATCCAGCTATATCTGCGCCGCGCGGATTTTCAGCGACGCAACAGGGGCTTTCAGGATCGGCGGCGTGTTTGGCGCCCCACCAATCCGTGGTCCATTCCCAGACATTGCCGCACACTTCAAACAACCCGTAGCCATTGGGCGGGAAGCTTTTCACCGGGCAGGTGCCGGTAAAGCCATCGGTTTCGAAATTGCGCCAAGGGAAGGGGCCCTGCCAGGTATTGGCCAGATGCACATCGCCCGGCGCGAATTCATCACCCCAGGCGAATTCAGCGCCATCAAGCCCGCCGCGGGCGGCAAATTCCCATTCCGCTTCGGTCGGCAGTTCCTTACCCGCCCAGGCGGCATAGGCGCTGGCATCTTCAAACGCGACATGCACCACCGGGTGATCATCCCGGCCTGCGATGTCACTGCCCGGCCCTTCCGGGGCGCGCCAATGCGCACCTTTGGTCCAATGCCACCAGTTACGAATATCGCGCGTGTCCACCGGGCCATCCGTCATGCGGAACACCAGCGCGCCGGGGGCCAGCATTTCTGGCGGCGCGCCGGGATAAAGCGCGGGATCAAGCGGGCGTTCCGCGACGGTCTTATGGCCAGTCGCTGCAACAAAACGGGCGAAATCCCGATTGGTCACCGCCGCCTGGTCTATCCAAAAACCCGCCACCGAAACGCTGTGGCAGGGCCTTTCCTCGGGATAATGCCGATCCGAACCCATCAGGAAGGTGCCGCCCGGAATCCAGGCCATGGCTGCCTCTTCACCACCCTGATCGGGCCTGCTTGGCCCTTCCATCATCGTGAAACCATACCCTTGCAGCGTGAGCGTCTTTGCAGAGACTGCCATCTTTGCGACAAGCGGGGCCAATACCTTTTCGACAATCTAAAATTCTACTGGTGGTATATGATCGAGGTTCGCGAGTTACGGCTGGTCAAGGCCATTGACGAAAACGGCAGCCTGGTGCGGGCCGCGCGGGTGCTTGGCATCGCGCAGCCCGCGCTGACGCGGGCGCTGGCGCGGCTGGAGGCCAGGCTGCGCGGCAAGCTGTTTGAACGCAGCCGCCGCGGCGTGATCGCAACCGATCTGGGCCGCGCCATCATTGCCGAAGGCAGCGCCATTCTGGATAGTCTGGAACGGCTGGACCGGCATTTGGCGGAAGCGCGCGGGACCCAGACCCATGATTTGGATGTGATCGCCGGCGCTTACATGGCCGAGACAATCTGCCTTTCCGCTGCGGCGCTTATGCTATCCGCCTTTCCCAACACGCGGGTCCGGCTGGTTTCCGCCAATTGGACTGAGGTGCCGGCTGCTATCCTGGAACGCGAAGCCCCCATCGGCATCATGGACCTACGCGGCTTCGTCGCCGACCCGGGCCTGACAGTGGAAAAGCTGCGCCCGCAGCCCGCGATTTTCGTCGCCCGAGCGCGCCACCCCTTGGCTGAGCGCGACAGCGTGAGCCTGGCGGAGATCATGTCCTATCCGCTGGCCTTTATTGGCCGCGCACCGCGCGAAGTGCAGGCACCGCATGTCGCCGCGCGTGAAGAAGCGCGCCGCCTGGGCCAGCCGCACCCGGCCTTCCCAGCCCTGGTGCATGAAAGCCCAACCGTGACGTTGAAGCTGTTGCCGCAATGCGATGCGGTGGCAGCGGTGAGTGTCACCATGGCGATGGAGGCTCTGCGCCACGGCGATATCGTCGCACTCCCCTGGCAGCGCGCGCCTTGGGCTTCGATCCATCCCGGCATCATCACCCTGCGCAATCGCGCGCTTGGCGCGGCAGAGCAAGGGTTTTTGGACTTGATCCGCGCGGCGGATCAGAAGGCGGCGGAAGAGGCGCTGGCCTGGTGCGAAGCGCAGGGTGTGCCGAGTGCGTGTGGGTGATTGGGGGCAGAGGTCCCTTCGTTCCCTCAATTATCCAAGAACGACCTTAGCTTCCGGCTGCGGCTTGGGTGTTTCAACTTGCGCAGCGCCTTGGCTTCAATCTGGCGGATACGTTCGCGCGTGACGTTGAATTGCTGGCCCACTTCTTCCAGCGTGTGGTCCGTATTCATGCCGATGCCAAAGCGCATGCGCAGCACGCGTTCTTCGCGGGGCGTCAGGCTGGCCAGCACGCGCGTCGTTTGTTCGCGCAGGTTGGATTGGATCGCCGCATCAATCGGGATGATCGCGTTCTTGTCTTCGATGAAGTCGCCAAGGTGGCTATCTTCCTCATCCCCGATCGGGGTTTCAAGGCTGATCGGCTCCTTCGCAATCTTCAGCACCTTGCGCACCTTTTCAAGCGGCATGCCGAGCTTTTCGGCCAGTTCTTCCGGCTGAGGTTCGCGCCCGATTTCATGCAGCATCTGGCGTGAAGTGCGCACCAGCTTGTTGATGGTTTCAATCATATGCACCGGAATGCGGATGGTGCGCGCCTGATCCGCGATGGAACGCGTGATGGCCTGGCGGATCCACCAGGTGGCATAGGTGCTGAACTTGTAGCCGCGGCGATATTCGAACTTATCCACCGCCTTCATCAGGCCGATATTGCCTTCCTGGATCAAATCCAGGAATTGCAGGCCGCGATTGGTGTATTTCTTGGCGATGGAGATAACAAGGCGCAGGTTCGCCTCAATCATTTCCTTCTTCGCCTGGGTCATGTCGCGTTCGCCGCGCGACACGGTGGCATAGACGCGCTTGAATTCCGCAACCGGCAGGCCGGTTTCATTCGCGACTTCGCTGATACGCGAACGGATTTGTTCTACTTCCGCGCCGTATTTCGCAACAAAGGGCTTCCAGCCCTTGCCCGGCAGATTGCCAACACGTTCCAGCCAGGCGGGGTCCATTTCGCTACCGCGCCATTGCGCCAGGAATTCATCGCGCTTGACCTTCTGGCTATCGGCCAGGCGCAACACCTGGCCTTCCATTTGGGTCATGCGGCGGTTCAGCGTTTTCAGCTGATCCACCAGCTCTTCGATGCGGTTATTGTGCAACTGCACCTTTTCAACCAGCGTGATCAGTCCACTGCGCAGCTTTTCGTAATTCTTCTCCCCGCGCGTCGCCAATTCCTCGCCCGAGGTAAAGGCTTCCATGCGCTTGGAACTGAGCTTCGACAGCTTCGCGTAAATCGCTTCAATCTGCTCGAAATTCGCGAGCACTTCCGGCTTCAGTTTTTCTTCGAGTGCGGAAAGCGAAAGCCCAAGGCCTTCCCCTTCCTCACCTTCTTCGAATTCTTCAACGGCGGCCGCGGAAACTGCGGCGTCGGGATTGCCGGCGGATTGGGTTGCTTCCAGGTCAATAATGTCGCGCAGTAGCATGCGGGGCGGTGTCTGGCGCACGGCTTCATGCCAGCGCAGGATGGCCTTGAAAGTCAGCGGGCTTTCGCACAAGCCGCCAATCATCATGTCACGCCCGGCTTCGATCCGCTTGGCGATAGCGATTTCGCCTTCGCGGGACAGCAATTCAACACTGCCCATTTCGCGGAGATACATACGGACAGGATCATCGGTGCGCCCGACGCTTTCCTCATCCACATTGCCGCCGGCTTCTTCTTCGTCTTCGCCATCCGCGCGCGTCACGGGCTTGATCAGCGCGCCTTCGCCTTCTTCGGCTTCCTCGGCTTCAGACACGGTGATGCCGGCTTCGCTCAACATCGCCATGGTGTCTTCGATCATTTCTGAAGACACTTGTTCTGATGGCAATACAGCGTTGATTTCGTCTACCGTGACATAGCCGCGTTCCTTGCCGCGGGCGATCAGCTTCTTCACCGCCGCCGATTGGATGTCGAGCATCATGCCCTCCACCTGTTCGTCGCGGGCTTCGACTGGTTCCGCCCCTGCCGCCGCTTTAGTCGCCATGCCGTGTCACTCCATCCAACTGCAACAGGCACCCGGCGCCCCGGATGCCCGCGCAACTACCCTCTACTATTATGGCGTTGCCGCCGTATCTTCGGCCATATCGGCCCCATCTTCACCCCGGCGCAAGGCGCCAAGGGCTTCGGTCAGGCGGATCAGCCTTTGCTGCGCCGCCGGGTCATTCGTGGCGGCCAGGCTTTCCTGCGCCGCCTTCTGGTCTTCAAGCAAAGCCGCCTCTCCGCGCAGCCGCAGGAAGAAATGCCAGAAGCCTTCCTCTACCTCCCGCGGGAGCGCATCTGGGCGCGCCGCTTGGGGCAGGGCCTCAGCGCCAAGCGCCCAAGCCGTAGCATCTGCCAGACCTTCAGTTGCGAGGTGGGATAGCAATGCCTGAGAGTCAAGGCGCTGAGAGTCCATAGGCCAAGACAGAATGGCGCTTTGCAGCAGCCGCGCCGGGCCTTCGGGCAGGTCCAGCAGGCCGAAGGCTTCCTCGATCTGCGGCAGCAGCCAGGGGTGGCGCAGCAGAATGGCGAGCAGAATGCGCGCCTGGGCGGTGCGAATGGTGGGTTCCACCAGGGCAGGGCGGGCCAGGCGCTGGGTGGGCACCGCGCGGCCCGACTGGCGGCGGGTGGTTGTGGCTTCGAAAAAGCGTTTTAGAAGTTCACGACGATATTGGCGTGCCAGAGAAGGATCGGTGATCGTTGCGGCGGCAGCCAATAACCGTTTTTCTGCTGTTGCGCGCTGTTCCGGAGTGCCCATCGGCCGACCTTCCAACAGCAGGCCGTATAGCGCTTCTGAAAGCGGGCGCGCGCCATCCAACACGGCCTGGAAGGCCGCTTTGCCGCCCTTGGCGATCAGCGTATCGGGGTCTTCCCCCGCCGGCAGGGAAGCGAGCTTCAGGCTGCGTTCGGCGCTGATCAGGGGCAGGGCGGCTTCCGCCACGCGGGCAGCAGCCCGGGCGCCGGCGGCATCACCATCAAAACAGAGCACCGGTTCGGGCGACAGGCGCCATAATTCCTGCAGCTGATCTTCCGTGAGCGCGGTGCCAAGCGGCGCCACCGCCCCGGTAAAGCCGGCCTGATGCAGCGCAATCACATCCATATAGCCTTCAACGGCGACCACCGAGGCACCGCGAAAGGCGCCTTCCCGCGCGCGGTCCAGCCCGTAAAGCGCGTAGCGTTTGCGAAAGAGCGGCGTTTCCGGGCTGTTGATGTATTTCGGCTGGCCATCCCCCAGGATGCGTCCGCCAAAGGCAATCACGCGCCCACGCCGGTCCCGAATGGGGAACATGACGCGGTTGAAGAAGAAATCGCGCGGCGCTTCATCGCCTTCGGGCGCCTTCAGCAGGCCGGCTTCGATCAATTGGCTGGTCTCAAACGCATCCTGCTTCAAATCCGCCTGCAAGGCGCCGCGCCCGGACCCAGCCCAGCCGAGGCCAAAGCCCTGGATGGTTTCCTCGGTCAGGCCGCGGCGGCGGAGATATTCCAGCGCTGGCCGGCCCTCCGGTAGCCGGAGGCGACGCTGAAACGCCTCCATCGCTGCTTCCATGACCGTGTAGAGGTCCCGCGCCTGGCGGGCGCGTTCGGCATCACGCGGGGCGAGTTTGGGGACATCGAGCCCAGCCTCATTCGCCAGGCGTTCCACCGCTTCCATGAATTGCGCGCCTTCGGCCCGCATGACGAAGGTAACGGCATCCCCATGCGCGCCGCAGCCGAAGCAGTGGAAGTGGTCGTCATAGACATAGAAGGACGGTGTCTTTTCCCCATGAAACGGGCAGCAGCCCTTCCAATTGCGCCCGGATTTGAGCAGCCGCGTCTTCCGCCCGATCAGACCGGGCAGGGGCGTGCGGGCGCGAAGCTCATCAAGGAAACCGGGGGGCAGGGCCATGGCGAGGGATCAGACTATACCTTTGCAGGGAAAAGTGGACTCAAGCTGGGGCGCGAAAAAACTCCCCCTATAATAAGGGGGGGTGTTTTGGTGCCGTCGCGCGGGTTTGCGCGCTGTCACCAAGGCGGCTATCCCGTCCCACCGAGTTTTGAAGGAACGCGACCATGACCCCCGCCGAACGCGCCGCCGTGCAGGCGCATCTGCGCAAGCTTTTCAGCAACCCCCGCATTCAGGTGACCGCGCCGGACCGCCCCAAGGGCAGTGTGGAGCTCAAAATCGGCAATGAGTTCATCGGCACCGTCCACCGCGATGCGGAAGATGGCGATGTTTCCTATGCCGTGCAGATCGTGGTGCTGGCGGAAGATTTACAGGATAGTGACTGAAGCGCCTGGGGGCGCGAGCGAGGGTTAGCCCCCCAGCCGCGCCTTCACCATCGGCCCGGCCTTGGCCATATCCAAAGCCGCGGCGTGGCGGGATTTCAGCACCGCCATCACCTTGCCCATATCCTTGATGGAAGCCGCCCCCGCTTCCGCCACCGCCGCATCCACCGCGGCGGCCATGGCGGCTTCATCCATTTGCTGCGGCAGGAAGCTTTCGATCACGGCGATTTCCGCTTCTTCCTTCGCCACCAATTCGGGGCGATTGCCCTGGCGATACAAATCCACACTTTCGCGCCGGGATTTCGCCATGCCGCGCAGCATGGCGATGATCTGATCATCAGGCACACCCGGGTCCTGCGGCGTCTTGCGCGCGGCAATATCGGTATCCTTCAGCTTGGCCAGGATCATGCGCATGGTGGAGGTGGTGGCGGCATCCTTGGCCAGCATCGCGGTCTTCAGGGCATCGGTGAAACGGGCGCGGAGTTCCATGGGGTGTTCCTTCAAACTAGGTCGCGCTTATAGCAAAGCGGGGCGCGCGGGCCAGGGCCCTAACCCTCCCCACCCTTCGCGCCATAGAAAATCACCCAGGTCGCGAAGTCAGCCGAGGTATCCTCAAACCGATGCGCCTCCCCCGCGCGCACAAAAAGCGCGTCATGCGGGCCAAAGGGCACGCGCTCAGCGCCACGGCGAAACCAGCCGGTGCCGGAGGCGATGATGTAAAGCTCATCCTGGTCATGCGGTGTTTGCGTATCCTCGCCCTTGGGGGCGAACCAGCGGAGCTGCATGGTGCCGTGTTCAAGCAGCAGCGCGGAAAGCCGGCCGGGGGCATTCGGCGTAGCGGCGGCCTCGGCCGCCGTGATCAGGGTGCGTGTTTGGGTTTCAGACATGCTGGTTCACCTCAATCATATTCGCGGCTGTGTCGAGCACGTAGATCTGATGCATCCCCGCCATGGCATAAACCCCGGCATCCGAGACCAGCACACCCGCCGCCTCCAGCCGCGACTTCACCGCCTGCACATCCGGCACGCAAAAGGCCGGGTGCCCGCCAATGGAAGGGTTATGCGCGAAGCGATTGCGATACGCGAAGCCAGCATCCGGGCGGATGATGTGCAGCCCGCTATTGTCATCCGCAGTGGTCAGCACGGCCAATTCAGCCGGGTCTATGCTGAAATCCCCGCACTTGGCCGCGGCACGCCAGCGCCCTTCCTTCAGGCCAATGACGCCAGTGTAAAACGCCACGGCTTCCCGCACTTTTTCGGCTTGCAGATTGACATGGTGAATATGCCAGGGCGGGGGCGCTGATGGCGCAGCGCCGTCCGCTTGCAGCAAGAGCAAAAGATTGAGCGCCGGGTCCAACGTATAGATCGCCGGCTGAGCAAACTCCCCCGGCAAGGCGGGCGCATAAGCAAGCCCGGCCCGATCCAACCGCGCAAGCACCGCATCCATGGAAGCCACTTCAAGCGCCACATAACGCGCCCCAATCGGGCCGAGCAGCGCAGCGCCGGACCGTGCCAGCGCCGCATCAGGGCGATGCAGCCGTAAGCCGCGCCCGCCCTGGCCGATGAAGCGGGTGCGCGCATCCGGCGCCTGAGCGGCACCCAGCCCAATCAGCGCGCCGAAGAAATGCGCTGCCGCATCCAGATCATGTGCAATCATCGATACGTGATGGATGGACCAGGTCATAGTGCCCTCACCCAATCTTGAACCGCGTCAAATATTCCGGCGGTGTCGCCACACTCCCGCGCGCATCCGGAATGGGCGGTAGGGTGCGCATCTCCAAGGGCAATACGCCCGCCCAGACATCCTGCATCAAATCCTCATCCGGATCGCCAGGCGGGCCGCTTCGGATTTTCGCCGATGCCTCATTGATTTCAATCGCGAGCACCGTGGTCGCCTTGGCTTCATAAGGCGTCATGGCGCGCAGCCTGTCCCAGCGGCCAGGGAACATCCCCTCCACAAAGTTCCTCAGCCGCGTTTCCTTTTCCGCCGGGTCGCTAATCAATCGCGCGCGCCCAAGCAGCATCACCGAACGATAATTGACCGAATGGTTATAGGCAGACCGCGCCAGCACCAGCCCATCCATCAGCGTGACGGTGACACAAACATCCGCTTCAATGCAGGTTTCAATCATCCGGCTGGCGGCCGAGCCATGCCAATACACATGATCGCCTTCGCGCCATTGCAGCGTCGGCGTCACGAAGGGCGCGCCATTCAGCACATAGGCGATATGCGCGAGCGGTTGCGCATCCAGAATGGCGTCAATGCTCGCGCGGTCATAGGCGCCGCGTTCATGCATACGCTTGACGCGGGTGCGCTCAGACGGCGCTGCGCTGGGACGGGCCATGAGACCTCCTTCTCGGCTGGCTTCAGGGATCATGCGATAGGGCCGGGCCGAGGGAAAGCGGCGGCTTAGGTCCTGAAATCGGGAGGAAATTTCCCACCCCGCGCTTTTCCCTTGCCCTGGGAATTTTTTTCCCGGATAAGCGCATCTCATGCGCAGCGTCGAAGATATCATCGCCCTTTTGGGCGGTTCTGAAGCCGCGGCCGAGCGCTGCGGCGTCGGCACGGAAGCCATTCGCAAATGGCGGCAATCCAAGGCCATTCCCGCCAAACATTGGCCCGCCATCCTGACCGCCACTGGCCTGACCCTGGCCGATATGCCCGGCGCCCCTTCTGACACCCCGAAAACGGAGCCCCTTCCCATGGCTGATACCGCCCCCCCTGGCGCCACCGCCTGCCTGGTGCTGGCTGATGGCAGCGTCTTTTGGGGCCGCGGCTTCGGGGCCGAGGGCAAGGCGGTGGCCGAGATCTGCTTCAACACGGGTATGACAGGCTATCAGGAAACCCTGACCGATCCTTCCTATGCCGGGCAGATCATTACCTTCACTTTCCCGCATATCGGCAATGTCGGCACCAATCAGGAAGACATCGAAGCCCTCACCCCCGCCGCGCGCGGGCTGATTGTGAAGCAGGATGTCACGGAACCCGCGAATTACCGCGCCACGCGGCATTTGCACGCTTGGCTGGTTTCCCACGGTGTTCCCGGACTTGCCGGCATTGATACCCGCGCACTGACCGCGCGCATCCGCGATGGCGGCCCGCCCAATGGCGTTTTGTGCCATCGCGTGGATGGGAAGTTTGATATCGCGGCACTCCGCGCCGAAGCCGCAGGCTGGCCTGGGCTGGAAGGCATGGATCTGGCGAAGGATGTGACCTGCCGACAGAGCTATCACTGGGATGAAACCGAATGGGCCTGGCCCACCGGCTTTGGCCGCCAGACCGCGCCGAAATACCGCGTTGTCGCGATGGATTACGGCGCCAAGCGCAATATCCTGCGCTGCCTGGCTTCCGCCGGCTGCGATGTGGTGGTGCTACCCGCAACCGCGACCGCTGAGGAGATTTTCGCGCAAAAGCCGGACGGTGTGTTCCTGTCCAATGGCCCTGGCGACCCGGCGGCGACAGGCACTTACGCGCTGCCCGCCATTCGCGCCGTGCTGGACAAGAAGCTGCCGGTCTTTGGCATTTGCTTGGGGCATCAATTGCTGTCACTCGCGCTTGGGGCGCGCACCTTCAAACTGGCGCGCGGGCATCGCGGCGCCAATCAGCCGGTGAGGGACCTCACTACCGGCAGGGTCGAAATCACCAGCCAGAATCACGGTTTTGCCGTGGACCCGGAAAGCCTGCCGGGCAATGCGAAGGTCACGCATATCTCTCTGTTTGATGGCACGAATGAAGGCATTGCGGCGACCGATCGCCCGGCCTTTTCCGTGCAATACCACCCGGAAGCGAGCCCCGGCCCTTCCGACAGCCATTATCTGTTTCATCGCTTCGTTGAAATGATCGAAAGGGCCAAGGCATGAGCAAGATGTTTGATCTGACCGGCCGTGTTGCGCTGGTCACGGGTGGCAATGGTGGCATTGGGCTTGGCATGGCAACTGGCCTGGCCAAGGCGGGCGCGACCGTGATGGTGGCCGGCCGCAATGCCGCGAAGAATGAAGCAGCCGTGGCGGGCTTGCGCGCACTTGGCGCCAAGGCGGAAAGCATTGCGGTGGATGTGACCGATCCCGCTTCGATCACCGCCATGGTGGAAGAAACCGCGAAGCGGTTAGGCCGTTTGGATATTTTGGTGAATAATGCGGGCACGAATATCCGCAATCGGCCAGAGTCCTATAAGCTGGAAGACTGGCACACCATCATCAATACCAACCTGACCAGCGGCATGCTGGCATCGCAAGCGGCCTATCCGTATTTGAAGGCGCATGGCTGCGGGCGCGTGATCAATAACGGGTCCATGCTGTCCATCTTCGGCCTGCCTTTGCATGTGGCTTACGGCGCTTCCAAGGGCGGCGTGGTGCAGATGACGAAATCCACCGCCACCGCCTGGGCGGCCGATGGCATTACGGTGAATGTGATTCTGCCTGGCTGGATTGATACGGACCTGACACGCAAGGCGCGGCAGGATATGGCCGGGCTGAATGACAATGTGCTGGCGCGCACGCCTTCCAAGCGCTGGGGCGAGGCCGGGGATTTTGAGGGGGTTGCGGCCTTCCTTGCCTCCGATGCCGCGGCCTTCATCACCGGGGTCGCGATTCCGGTGGATGGTGGGTATTCGGTGCAGGGGTAATTCGACGTGACTAACCCGCAAAATCTGAACGCTACAGAAACCATGGTTTTGCGAGCATGCCAGTCGTATTTTGAGCAGAACCCCTACAAGACAAAGCTTCACTTCGATGAATTGGTAGAGGCTCTTGATGGTCGTTTAGTGGCTGGTAAGCTTAAGCCGATTGTGGCGCACTTAATTCATCTGGGATGCTTGTGGGGCTCCACAAGCAATACACTAGAACTAACCGCGCGCGGTCTATCCTCGGTAGACGCAGTTAAATTGCCCACCGAACACTCGTTCTCCTACTTCTGCGAGTTACTCTTGGTGGCATTGGCCGATCATGACAAGCGCATAAAGGAGCGAAACCTGGATTTTGGCGGTTTCGATCTTAGTGAGGTTGCTAAGCTATATGAGCTGTCTTTCTCACGCGGGTGGATTGAGCGTGCAAGTGAGGTTTTTCAGGCTCGCCAATGGGCTAGAGTCACCGGCTTTTTTGAGTCTGGTAAGGATGGGCTCTTCTCTGCAGCCTTGACCGGACCGGGTCTTCTGGAAGCTGAGCGCCTGAGAAATGAACTTCGTGAGAGTGGCATCGCCCCGCCGACCTATCCGCCCTTGGACAGTTTCGAAAACATAAAGACTTCAGCCGCGCCGTCTGCCGGGACTGCTCCTACATTCATCAGCAGCGACTTAGAGGCGGGTTTTTCAGTTAAAGCGGTTTCGATCCCAGCCGCCGATCGCATTGTTTGGCTCGATGATAATGCTCCAGGCAGATTACAGGCTATAGAGAATCTCGATCAAATCGAGAAATTGCTTGGGTCGGGAAATAATGAGCTAAAGCTCACGGCAGACGAGCGAACGGTGATCGTTTCTGAAATCAAGCCTCTTCGCGAGCGATTGATGGAAAGACGTGTTCGTGTTGGAGAGATATGTAACGCCGTAACCAAGGGTAGCCCTCTCGTTTGGCTTCTCGATAAGGTTGGCGGTACAGCGGTTGGCGTTGCAGCTACTGCGGCAATCACTGCCTTGTACATGTTAGCGAAGGCATTGATCGGGTAATGCCCACCCTCGAAACCCTGCTGATCTTCGCTGCACTTTCGCTCGGCCTCGCGGCGACGCCGGGGCCGAATATGATCTATCTTGTCTCGCGTTCACTCGCGCAGGGTGTTGGCGCCGGCATGATTTCGCTGATCGGCTGCCAATGTGGCTCGCTGCTGATCATGCTTTGCGCGGCGGCGGGGATTACGGCGGCGCTGTTTGCCATTCCCTATGCCTGGGATTTGCTGCGCATTGGTGGCGCGGCGTATCTCGCGTTTCTGGCGTGGCAGTGTCTCCGCCCTGGTGGGCAGCCGATTTTCGCGGCACGCCCCATGCCGCGTGAACCGGCATCGCGCCTCTTTGGTGTTGGCTTCGCCACTGCCGCGCTCAATCCCAAAGTCGCGATTTTCTATGTGGCCGTACTGCCCCCCTTCATTGATCCCGCGCGCGGCGATGTTTTTCTGCAAGGCATCGCACTCGGCGCGGTGCAGATCGCCATCGCCATCATCTTCGATGGCTTATTGATTTACGGCGCCGCCGGGGTTTCGCGCTTCCTCAGCGAAAACCCCACATGGATGGTCGCACAGCGTTGGATTTTGGGCGGTGCGCTTGCGCTGATTGCGATCAAGCTCGCCACCGAAAGCCGCGCATGAAACCCCTTCTCACCCTGCTGCAAACCTCAAGGCCCTGAACCATGCCGAAACGTACAGACATCAAATCCATCATGATCATCGGCGCCGGGCCGATTGTCATCGGCCAGGCCTGCGAATTTGATTATTCCGGCGCGCAGGCGTGTAAAGCGTTACGCGCTGAGGGCTATCGCGTCATTTTGGTCAATTCCAACCCGGCGACGATCATGACCGATCCGGGGCTGGCGGATGCCACCTATATCGAACCGATCACGGTTGAGATTGTTGAGAAAATCATCGCCAAGGAACGGCCTGATGCGCTGCTGCCGACCATGGGCGGGCAAACCGCGCTCAATACCTCGCTCAAGCTCGCGGAAGCGGGTGTGCTCGAAAAATACGGCTGCGAATTGATTGGTGCGAAGGCCGAGGTGATTGATAAGGCCGAGGATCGCCAGAAGTTCCGTGACGCCATGGCGAAAATCGGCATTGAGAGCCCAAAAAGCGAAATCGCCCATACTATGGCCGAAGCCTGGGACGCGCTGAAAATTGTTGGCCTGCCCTGCGTCATTCGCCCATCCTTCACGCTTGGCGGCACTGGTGGCGGCATTGCCTATAACCGCGAAGAATTCGAACAAATCGTCTCGGCTGGTCTTGCCGCTTCCATGACCACGGAAGTGCTGGTGGAAGAAAGCGTGCTGGGCTGGAAAGAGTTTGAAATGGAAGTGGTCCGCGACCGCGCGGATAATTGCATCATCATCTGTTCCATCGAAAACCTGGATGCGATGGGCGTGCATACGG
>Ga0315907_10002970_pt1 | contig 20575 bp, 19 predicted proteins | sample LakEriMetagenome_3_FD_203525 | JGI IMG/M metagenome (GOLD analysis project Ga0315907, IMG submission 203525) | Freshwater fungal communities from buoy surface, Lake Erie, Ohio, United States - Buoy 12 MA123 | ecosystem: Environmental > Aquatic > Freshwater > Lake > Lake biofilm | place: USA...
CACTTTTAATTCCGCTGCTGTTTTTACCTCCCGCTGTAGCAAAGAAGGGTTGTCCGCCGCCACCGCCTTGTATCATTGGCGCTACTTCTCTAATCCATTGGGTAGCGTTCCACGACTTGGATGCCACTAAATCATCGGAGATGATTACGCTTAGCCCACATTTATCGCCATCAATATTTCCTATAATACCAACAAAACTTGGGTATTGACCTTTAAGCTGAAACAAAATGTCTTTTACCGAATTACTGTCGATAGATAACTCTTGACATACGTATGGAATTCCATGGTTTTCTTCAAGCTTGCTTTCCAACTCACGTTTAATCCCTTTATTTCGCTCTTTGATTAATCCTTCGATTTCTTTTCCTAAACCTTGGTTCTGGTCCATTAAATCTTGTATGCTTTTGATTACATCTTTTGGATTTTTGAACATCGTTCGTACCTCAGTCATTAAGGCAGATTCCTGTTTGAAATAGGTTTCGGCCGCTTGACCGGAAATTACTTCAATCCGACGAATTCCCGCCGCTACAGCTGCTTCAGATTGTAAATGAATTAATCCGATTTCACCAGTTGATTTAACATGGGTTCCTCCACACAATTCAATCGATTCTCCAAATTGAATCACACGAACCAAATCACCATATTTTTCGCCAAATAGGGCCATTGCACCCATTGCTTGCGCTTCACTGATTGGGGTATTTCGTTTCTCGTTCAACGGAATGTTCGCCGAAATTTGCTGTTCCATGAGTGAAATAACCTGTTCCATTTCTTCTTCGGTGACCTTAGCAAAGTGCGAAAAATCAAACCGTAGGTAGTCGGGGCTTACTAAGGAGCCTTTTTGCTCCACATGGGTTCCAAGTACAGTCCGTAATGCGTGGTGCAATAAATGCGTGGCACTGTGGTTTTTTTGAATGTTTATTCTTCGGTTTAATTCAATTTGTGCGCTCAATGTTTCGCCTAGACTCGCTGGTAACGATTCGCATAAATGCACAATTAAGTTGTTTTCCTTCTTTACATCGAAGATTCGGGTTTTATTTCCCTGTGAATCGATTAACCAACCGGTATCACCAACTTGACCGCCACTTTCGGCATAGAATGGTGTTTGACTAAGCACCAACTGATAGAATTCGCGTTGTTTCTGAGTTACTTTTCGGTATCTAATGATGGTCGTATCGCATTGAATTACATCATATCCAATAAATTCCGTAGGGTTTTCTTCATTTACTTGCTGCCAGTCGTCGGTTTCAATGCCTGTAGCAGCGCGCGAACGCTCCTTTTGTTTGCTTAATTCTTGATTGAATCCAGCTTCATCTACTGAAAAACCATGCTCTCGGCCAATAAGTTGAATAAGGTCTAGTGGAAACCCATAGGTATCATACAATTCAAATACAGCAGTGCCTTCAAGGGTATTATTGTGTTGACCTCGTGTCGCCTCCATCAAAAGATCCATTCGTTTAATGCCTTGCTCTAAGGTCCTGAAAAAGCTGAGCTCTTCCTCGCGGATAACTTTGGTGATTAAGTTTTCTTGAGAAACTAATTCCTTATACGGATGTCCCATTTGTTCTACGAGCACCGGAATTAAGGTGAACAGAAAGGGTTCTTTCAATTCAAGGGTTTGGTATCCGTAGCGAACGGCACGACGTAAAATTCTTCGAATCACATAGCCCGCGCCATTGTTTGCGGGTAGCTGACCGTCTGCAATGGAAAAAGCAATCGCTCGAATATGGTCGGCAATAACACGCAAGGCAATATCAGTTGATTCCGTTTTGCCATAAACTTTTCCGGAATGCTTTACCATGTGCTGAATAAGCGCTTGAAATAAATCAGTATCGTAATTGCTTTGTTTCCCTTGAAGCGCCATTGCTAAGCGTTCCAAACCCATTCCGGTATCTACATGCGTTGCTGGAAGTGGTTCTAAACTACCATTTGCCTTACGGTTAAACTGCATGAACACCAGGTTCCAAATCTCAATAACTTGCGGATGGTCGTTATTGACAAGTGATGCACCGGGAATGTTGGATTTTTCTTCCGTGCTTCTTAAATCTACGTGTATTTCTGTACACGGACCGCACGGACCTGTATCGCCCATTTCCCAGAAATTGTCCTTTTTAGACGCTAATAAGATGTGTGAAGGGTCAATCAGTTTTGCCCACAATTCGTTGGATTCGGAGTCCATTGGAACCTTATCTATTTCGTCTCCTTCGAATACGGTAACATATAAATCTTGAGGATTTAGTTTGTAGACTTCTGTCAACAGCTCCCAGGCCCATTCGATGGCTTCTTTTTTGAAATAATCACCAAACGACCAATTACCGAGCATTTCAAACAAGGTATGATGATAGGTATCAACCCCAACTTCTTCGAGGTCATTGTGCTTTCCCGATACACGCAAGCATTTTTGGGAGTTGGCAATTCGCTTTACCGGAGCGGATTCATTCCCTAAAAAGTAATCTTTAAATTGATTCATTCCTGCATTGGTAAATAACAGGGTAGGGTCGTTTTTAATTACAAGCGGTGCAGAGGGAACTATAGCGTGTCCTTTACGTTCGAAAAAATCAAAAAACTGTTGGCGTATTTCAGAAACGGTCATATGGGTGTACAATGAACTACAAAGGTAAGATTCATTGATAAAACAAGAAGATAAAAATTCGAAAATTACCTTGTTCTTGTTTTAAGGGCAATTTTTCTTTGGATTGGTTTGAGGTGCTGCTCGTGGTGCCGCACCCTTCGCTCCGCCTCCGCCTAGCTGGAGGAAGGGAGGAATTGGTTTCCCTCCTCGAGGAGGGATTAAGGGAGGTGACTAATATAAATTATCATGTTTTTTATAATACTTAAAGGGGTTTTCTACTTGTTGAAGTCATCCCCTCAGACGGAGTCTGATACTCGTCAGAGTCATCAGACCTTAATCCCCCTTCAAAGGGGGAAATGTTTTTTCTGGAAACTGGTAGTTGACTTAATTCTTGATTTTCTTGTGATTTATCAAAAAAATATGCTATTTAAATTTTAAAAAATATATTTTTACAAAAACGATAAAACTATGAAAACTAATACAAAATTTTTATTGGGATCGCTAGCGATAATTTTGGGGCTAAATCCCATAATTCAAGCCCAAACAGTGACCATTGGTACCCAAGTATGGACAACGAAGAATTTGGATGTTTCTACCTTTCGCAATGGGGATGTAATTCCCCAAGCAAGTACAGATGAAGCATGGAAAGCTGCGGGAGAAAACAAGCAACCCGCTTGGTGTTATTATGACAATGATCCAAAGAATGGCACTAAATACGGTAAATTGTATAATTGGTATGCGGTAAACGACCCCAGGGGCTTAGCGCCAGCGGGCTATCACATTCCTACGGATGCAGAGTGGACCGTGCTTACCGATTATTTGGGTGGTGAAGCCGGTAAAAAAATGAAAAGCACCACTGGTTGGGATAGCTATACAACAGGTGGGTCAAAGACCTGTCCAAATTGTAAAGATTGGAATGCTGAATACCGAAAAAAGGTGCCTTGTCATACGTGCAAAGACACACGAAGTGTTCCAGCTCCAACGGTAACCCATTCAGGAAATGGTAGCAACAGCAGTGGTTTTTCAGGTCTTCCGGGCGGCATCCGTTACCTCAGTGGTACTTTCGGCTACGTTGGCAAGTTCGGTTACTGGTGGAGCGCCTCGGAGTATGATCCGTACCTCGCCTGGTTCCGCTACCTGTATTACCCCAATGACAATGTAAACAGGAACGGCGATAATAAGGAGAGAGGGTTGTCAGTTCGTTGCCTCAGGGATTAATTTTACCCTGAGTCCGCCATAGGGAAACGGAGGCGGATCGAAGGGTTATTTGATTCATTTGACAATTTGACAATTTTTACCCTGAGCGGAGCTTTAGCGGAGTCGAAGGGTAAAAATTTTTTAAGCTGAGTGGGGTCGAAGGGTTATTATTGGGGTTTGGGGCGTAAGCCCAACAAATTTTTATTTTTAAGAAAAATGGCTCTTTATAATGAACTTCCGGTATATAAGGCTACTTACGACCTGTTGTTGGCTATTTTTCGGTTTACGAAAGATTTTGGTAAGGAGTATAAATATACGGTTGGGGAGAGTTTGAAAAAGGAGACGATTGAACTGCTCACATTGATATACAGAGCCAATGTAAAACGCGATAAGCAAGAGGTGTTACAAGAAGCCCGCGAACGAATAGAGGTAATCCGTTTATTTATCCGTTTAATGAAAGACATGCAGCAGATTAGTGTAAAACAGTTTGTTCATATTAATGAAGTTGTAGAAAATGTATCTAAACAATTATTGGGATGGCAGAAAGCGGTGAGTTGAAAAATAGTTTCCGGCCAGAGTTCTGAATGTTACGGCAAACAGGAGCGAGCCTATTAAATCCGGTAACCCGCTGCATGAGTAAAGACCAATGCAATAATATGAAGGGTATTGTGTAGCTAAAACAATAGGGGTTACTATTACGTCAGGTCTTCCGGGCGGCAACCGTAACAACAATGGAACATTCAACAACATTGGCAAGAACGGTTACTGGTGGAGCGCCACGGAGAATGATACGAACAACGCCTGGAACCGCAACCTGAATTACAACAATGACAATGTAAACAGGAACAACAATAATAAGGAAAAAGGGTTGTCAGTTCGTTGCCTCAGGGATTAAATGGAAACGAGCCCTCGGCTAATGTCGGGGGCTTATTTTGAATTATGCAACTTGATTTATTTTCACACATTAATTATTCTCAACTCACGGAGGAGTTATTTTCGGCTTATTTTGATTGTCGTAAAAATAAACGCAGCACGCAAAATGCCTTGAGATTTGAAAAACATTTCGAAAAAAATATATTCAAACTGGTTGATGAAATCTATTTGGGAACGTATCAAATTGGTCGAAGCATCGCTTTTATTGTCACACACCCTGTAAAGAGGGAAATTTTTGCAGCTGATTTTCGAGATAGGGTGGTTCATCATTGGTTAATTAACAAGCTTAATCCGCTATTTGAGAATTTTTTCATTCCAGACAGTTACGCTTGTCGGGTAGGAAAGGGAACGCATTATGGAGTAAAGCACGTCGATGCTTTCGTAAAGGACTGCTCTGAAAATTATACGGCTGATTGTTACATTTTGAAATTAGACGTTCAAGGTTTTTTTATGCACATCAACCGCAAATTACTTTACGCCATGCTTGAGAAGTTTATTCATAAAAACTATGAGCTTACCGACAAATTGCTGGTATTGGAAATGACACAAAAAATTATTTTCAATAATCCTATTCAAAACTGTATTATTAAAGGCAACAAAAAAGATTGGTTAGGATTACCAAAAAACAAAACTCTATTTCACAGCCCTGTGGATTGTGGTTTGCCTATCGGTAATTTGACATCCCAAGTTTTTGCTAATTTCTACATGCACTCATTTGATGCCCATGTAATGGAAGAATTAGGGCTGCAATTTTATGGACGTTACGTTGACGACTTTATTATCGTACATCAAAATAAAGATTATTTGACATCGCTAATTCCCCAACTTTCTGACTTTTTACTTTCCACTTTGCAACTCACACTGCATCCCAAAAAAATCTATCTGCAACATTACAGCAAAGGCGTAAAGTTTTTAGGGACCGTCATCAAACCCAATAGAATATACATTGCCAACCGTACCAAAGGTAATTTCTTTAACGCCATGGAAAAGCAAAACAAGGTGATCCAACACCACAAACCTACAAAAGAAGAAAAAGCGGCATTTTTGAGCAGCATGAACTCTTATCTGGGCATAATGAAACACTACATAAGCTACAAGCTGAGAAAGAAAATGATATTTAAAAGATTATCAGGTTATTGGTTTAACCACGTAAATCTAAGTGGTGGGATCACCAAATTTGTTTTGAAGTCTCGTTCGCTCAAAAAAACACACAATTATAGGCCGTAAGGTTATCTATAAATAAAACAAAACATGTAGGATATTTTAGTAAGTTTGCTGAGTATGAAAAACAATGAATTCTGTAATATCGAACTCTTTTCTTCGCACCTTTTCTGGGATTTGAATAAAAGCAAGCTTGATTTTGAGAAATCAAAAGCTCAAATTATTTTTCAAGTAGCAGAATATGGTATGATGTCCGATTGGCTATTGGTACAAAAAATTTATCCAAAAGAAGAAATAAAAGAAGTTGTATTAAATTTAAGAACCTTGGATAAGGTAACTTTATCCTATCTATCCCATTTTTTGCAGATTGATAAAACCCAATTCAGATGCTACACCTCAAGTCAATCAGCCCGGAGCTTCTGGAACTCTTAACCCAATTGATGCACAATGATGTGTTTAAGCATTATAACTTGGTTGGAGGGACTGCACTGGCGCTACAAATAGGTCATCGGGTTTCTATTGACATTGATTTGTTTGGTAATTGCGAAATAGATGAAATTACAGTTCTCGATCAATTAAACGCCTTTGGACCCGTTCATGTGCTAAAAAAAAGTAAGAACATACTAATTTGTTCAGTTCAAGGTATTAAAGTTGACATTGTAAATTATTCATATCCCATACTGGAAAACACCCTCATCAGCGATGGCATTCGAATGGTGGGTTTGAAGGATATTGCTGCAATGAAAATGAATGCAATTGCAGGCCGCGGAAGTAAGAAAGATTTTATTGATGTGTATTATTTGTTGCAATACTTTACCCTTGAGGTAATGATCGATTTGTATCTACAAAAATATAGCAATGGCTCGGAGTTTTTAGTGCGGAAAAGCTTGACATTTTTTGACGATGCGGAGGATGAAGAAATGCCTGTAATGTTAGGGGATATAAGTTGGGATCGCATCAAAGAAAGGATATTAGAGGTTCTATAACGTAAAGAAATTTGTTTGTCTTTCCATGCGACTGTTTTTATAGCAAGAGGAGCGAATTTACTTAAACCCTTCATCGAGCTTTTTGCTGGTTAGACGCACCCTGAGTAGTCCAAAGGGCGTATCGAAGGGTGCGGTAAAAAAGTAGGGGGAACGTTCCCCAGACAAAAGAAAATTAAAATGGGAGAGTTACTTTTCCATTCCATTCAAGAAAGCAATACCTTTGCCTCATGAACTTTATTTCACCGGAACTAGCCCATTACGCAGGAATCCATACAAGTCAAGAATCCGAGTTGCTTGCGCGGATTAATCGAGAAACCCACCTGGAAGTCCTTCAGCCGAGAATGTTGAGTGGTCACCTACAGGGGCGCTTGCTATCCTTGCTTTCCAGCTTATTAAAACCAAAACGAATTCTTGAAATCGGAACCTACACCGGATATTCTGCCTTGTGTTTGGCGGAAGGATTGCCTAATGACGGAAAGTTAATTACCATCGATGTAAATGAGGAATTGCAAGCTCGAGTTCAAGGGTATTTTAATGATTCAAGTTACAAGGGGCAAATTGAATATCATATCGGGGATGCCATGGAGTTAATTCCTACTTTACCTGATATATGGGATTTAGTATTCATTGATGCCGATAAAAAAAACTATTTAAATTATTACGACCTAGTTATTGAGCGAATGAATCCTGGTGGAATCATTTTAGCGGATAACATTCTATGGTCCGGGAAGGTGATTGACGAAGCAGCACAAGATCGCGAAACGGTCTTGTTGCGTAAGTATAATGAACGAATTCAAGCCGACGAACGGGTAGAGAATATCTTGTTACCAATTCGCGATGGAATCATGGTGGCTCGAAAAAAATGAAAAGAACCCTGACTAAGACGGCTGACGGTTCCTATACCTTGTATGTTCCAGAGCTTGACGAACATTACCATTCTATTCACGGGGCGCTTCAAGAAGCAAACCACGTGTTTATTAAGCATGGACTAGAACCCATTAAAGATAGGTCCTCGATTCGTGTACTTGAAATGGGATTGGGTACTGCGCTCAATGCGTACTTGAGTTATCAATGGGCAAGAAAAAACAACATTACGCTCTGGTATAGTGGGGTGGAGGCCTATCCGGTTGAGGGAGAGATAATAACCACATGTTTAAAAGAAATTGGGGTTAATCAAGTACAGGATTTGCGTTTTTTTAGCGAATTTATTTATGGTTTAACTCAAGTGTTGGACAGCTTTACGCTTGATCCAATTCATGCCTTTTGGGCGGATATTAATTTCAAGGAAGCTTATGATGTTGTTTTCTATGATGCGTTTGGTCCAAGAGCGCAAAGCGAATTATGGACCTTGGCTAATTTTCAAATAGCCTTTGATGCCTTAAAGCCAGGCGGGACCTTGGTTACCTATTGTGCCAAAGGACAAGTAAAGCGTGATTTAAAATCGGTCGGGTTTACGGTTGAATCTAGGCCGGGGCCTCCCGGGAAACGCGAAATGATAGTGGCATTAAAATAATATGTATTTTAGCTAAAAAAATTTAGTATGAAAAAAATTTACTTTTTGTTCGGCACACTATTCATTCTAACTGGATGTACTTTTTTTGAGAAAATTAATAAAAAATCTGACCCAACTGATCCTAAAGCATTAGTGACTGCTGAAGTTTTAAATATCCGAAAAGATCCAACAAGAAGTTCAATGGTTCTTTTTCAAGTCCACAAGGATAGTATTCTGAATATTGAGGATTCTATGGTTTCAAGTGATTGGTGTAAAATTTCATTCCATAATCGTATAGGTTATGGTTCGAAAAAACATATGATTCCATACGTGCAACCATCCAATTGGTCTATATTTTGGATGGTTCTTGGTATTTCGTTTGTTATATTCTTGGTAGTAATTGGTGGTATAAAGACACAGATTCCGGATGGGCGTTATTCGGATGGAACACGTGATGGGGATGCTGCCTTTGGCTGTGGTACAATTCTCTTTTTTAGTTTAGCTCTATCAATCACAACCGCAGTCTTGTGGATAATATATATTGTTTAAAAGCTTAACATTCTTTAAGAATGATTGTTTTAATTAATGAATTGCAGCAAGTACATTTGTTACACTATTCATAGTAGTTAGGTTTAATTGGTTTAGGAAAGCCGTTGATTCGTCAACGGCTTTTTTGATGCCATTGCATATAGCTTGTCTTCAATTGGTTCAAAACCAAGGCCGTGGCGCCCCAAATCCAATGTGTTTCATGAACAAATCCAGGGACTTGGCGTGTGAATAGCGAATTTTCTTCAATTTCTAGGGTACGGTGTTCAATGGGGAGTTGATGGGCGAGTGCGTCCAAGCTTAAAGGGATAATTTGCTGAACCTCTCGTTCATTGTGCGTTGTAATCGGCTGGGTATCGTGATAAAAGAAATAGGGATTCATCTTAAAATTGGATACCGGAATATAAACCGGACTCAAGCTTCGAATGTACTCCCCCTCGTGCATTGGGATCCCCACTTCTTCATAACATTCTCGTCGTGCGGTATAGATTAAATCCGGATCATCTGCTTCCATTTTACCGCCTGGAAAGGCAATTTGGCCGCTATGTTTTCCTTGGTATTCACTTCGTTGAATCAGAAAAATCGAAAGTTTACCCGCTGCGCAAGGGAAGCAATGAATACCTACTGCAGATTCCCGCGGGGATTTCATGGTTTTTAAGGCTTCACTTGATCGTGCGCGTCCCATCGGGAGCATCGGCAAGTGGTCATCTTCCGTGAGTTCAATGTGCTTGAAATACGAGATGAAGTCCATGTAATTTAATCGAAATGTTGTAAGATGCGTTTGAAATCATCCGCAAGATAGGCATTGGCAATTTCTGACCCATACCATTGAATGACCACAAATTCATTTCTTCGCTGCATCACCGCAAGAAATCCATTGCCGCTGGAATAATAGTCTTCAAGCGGATCAAGCGATAAATGATACAATTCAATTTTAAAACCATGCTTGTTCTTTACTGGTTGTGGTATGCTATGCCTAAACACACTTTGATTGTTAGATGCTGCTAGTCTATCTAAATAATGTTGCTTCAAGGAAGCGAATTTTGTTCCCTTACCTTGCATAAAATGAACTTCATCCAATTCCTCGGTATTAAAATCCTCTATGGTCATATATAAACTCAAAGATTCTATGGTATATCCTAAGTTCTTTCGAGCAATACATAGTGTCTTAAGATCTGGATATAGATAGGGATCGTTTGTCTCTTGTTTGACAAACCAACTTGACATAGGCCAAGAATGACCCAGCCCATAATGCGTTTTAATATCTGGAAGATTGTGCTTGTTTTTGACGAAGGTCCGAAGTTTAATCTCCTGGTCACCTGCGCAGGAAGTGAAGAATAAAGCAATTCCAAGAAAATAAATCCATCGCATACACAAAGGTACAATTATCTCAAAGTTGAAAGATATTTAACGTAAAATTCATTTTTTCTTTTTATACCCCTAAAAAATAGGGGGTATGTTTAAAAATTGTCAATAATTTTTACGTCATGGATTAAAAAATTGGGGTAATTTTGTCAAAAATTAAAAATATGGCAACAAAGCGACTTAATGCGTACAATGATGTGCTCAATAGAACACCAAAATCGGTAGAATTAGATGGAAAACTTTCTGATCTTTTTGGTTCCCTGGTTTTTCACAGTGATGTAATGCGAGAATACTTGCCATCAGACACATACAAGTCTATGATGGATGCCATACACACGGGAGCGCGTTTGGATCGTAAATTAGCAGACCAAGTGGCTACCGCCATGAAAGATTGGGCCTTGTCTAAAGGTGCCACCCATTATACCCATTGGTTTCAGCCGCTAACCGGTACAACAGCCGAAAAACACGATGCCTTTTTAAAACCCATTGGACCCGGACGAGCCATTGAACGATTTGACGGCGACATGTTGGTTCAACAAGAACCTGATGCATCTTCTTTTCCTAACGGAGGAATCCGAAATACTTTTGAAGCACGCGGATATACCGCATGGGATCCCTCTTCACCTGCATTTTTAATTGGAAAAACGCTGTGTATTCCTACCATCTTCATTTCATATACTGGAGAATCCTTGGATTATAAAACACCGCTACTTCGTGCCTTACATTGTATAGATAAAGCGGCAGTTGATGTGTGTCAGTATTTTGATAAGAACGTAAACAAAGTAATTGCAACCTTAGGGTGGGAACAAGAATATTTCTTGGTTGATCAAGCCCTATTTAATGCTCGCCCGGATTTAATGATGACCGGACGCGCGCTTTTTGGTCATGCACCGGCTAAAGGACAACAGTTAGAAGACCACTATTTCGGGTCAATTCCTGAGCGCGTAAATGCATTCATGCGCGAGTTTGAAATGGAATCTTTGCGTTTAGGTATTCCTGTGACAACACGTCACAATGAGGTTGCTCCAAATCAATTTGAATGTGCGCCAATTTTCGAAGAGTGTAATTTGGCTAATGATCACAACCTGTTGTTGATGGATTTAATGGAGAAAATTGCGCGTAAGCATGATTTTCGAGTGTTACTTCATGAAAAACCGTTTGCAGGAGTGAATGGTTCGGGTAAACACAACAATTGGTCTTTGGGAACGAATACCGGGGTTAACCTATTGGCTCCTGGAAAAAATCCAAAGAGCAACCTACAGTTTTTGACCTTTTTTGTGAATACCATCATGGCAATTCATGATAATGCAGATTTGCTTAGAGCATCGATCGCCTCTGCGGGTAATGATCATCGTTTGGGAGCGAATGAAGCACCGCCAGCGATTATTTCAGCGTTTATTGGTAGTTCACTAACCACCCTGTTAGATGACTTAGAGAAAAACATCAAGGCGGGGAAAATGACCCCTCAAGATAAAACAGAACTAAAATTAAACATTGGTAAAATCCCACAGATTTTATTGGACAATACCGACAGAAACCGTACCTCACCTTTTGCTTTTACTGGGAATAAGTTTGAATTCCGTGCGGTGGGTTCTTCAGCGAATTGCGCTTCGGCTATGATTGTAATTAATACCATTGTTGCGAATCAATTAATCAAATTCAAAAAAGCTGTTGATGCTCGTATAAGTAAAGGCGAAGGAAAGGATGAAGCGATTCTTAAAGAACTTCAAGTGTTAATCAAGGCATCCAAAAAGATTCGTTTTGAAGGAAATGGTTATGGCGACGAATGGGTTAAAGACGCTGAAAAACGTGGCTTAAGTAACCGAAAAGATACCCCACGTGCACTTCAAGCATATCACGATAAATCTATCGAAAAGTTGTTTGAATCGATGGGCGTTCTTTCTCCAAGAGAATTAGAAGCACGGCGAGAAATTGAATTCGATGGGTATGTTTTGAAAATTCAAATTGAATCTCGTTTAATGGGAGATTTAGTAAATAATAATATTATTCCTGCGGTACTAGAATACCAGAATAAACTAATTCAGAATATTCAAGGCATGATGTCTGTTTTTGGAGACAAGGAAGGAAAAGTAATGGCGAGTACGCAAATTGATATCCTAAAACAAGTAAACCTGCATCTAGCTGCAATGAAGTCAGCCTCTGAAAAAATGCTCGCTGAACGGAAAAAAGCTAATTCCATAGAAGATGTGGAGGAAAAAGCTTTGGCGTATTGTGATCAGGTTAAAGTGCATTTCGATGAGATTCGTTACCATGCAGACAAGTTAGAACTTATTGTAGAAGATGAGCTTTGGCCTTTACCTAAATTCCGTGAATTACTTTTCATTCGCTAAGTAGGTGCGTATCTTCGTCTTATTGCTCTGCATAGGTGCGCTCAATCTTTTTTCCGCTCAGGAACTTATTGAATTAGATACGGTTTCGCATACAGCACATGCCAGAGCCTTAAGATGTCACTCCGCGTTTGTTTATGTAGGGGATAATCAAGGACGTTGCTTTTCTTACAGTCCATATACGAAAGAACTCGTTCTTATGAATATCTTACAGCCTGAACTCAGGGATGTAGAAGTGACTAAACTCGGTGTGCTTTGGATGCAAACGGGCGATACCGGTAAAGTGTTTCTGAATGCGGGCATTCAGCCCGTGTTGTTTCCTCGTCCAAATGGACTTGGGGTATTCCTAGACGGTATTGCGGTAAAAGATTCCTTTGTATTTGCCATGGGAGACCCAATTAATGGAGAATTCCCCTTGTTTTTATCTCAAGATTATGGCCTTACATGGAAAGCTATACCAGGAATTAAGGCAGAAGCGTCTGAAGCGGGATATGCGGCGAGTGGAACCACTGTGCAAATCGCAGAAAACCGCCTATTTTTTGTAACCGGCGGATTAAGTTCCCATATTTTTATTGGTAAACGCCTTGGTAAAAAATGGAAGTCCTATACGCTGCCGTTTAAATCCGGAGAAGGGGAGGGTCCTTATTCGCTTTGCGTGATTGACCGTAAAAACTTAGTTGTTGTTGGAGGGAATTATCAATTCCCTGATCGACGAACCTCGGTGTGTTTTATTTCCAACAATGGCGGCAAAACATGGAAAGAATCTGCTGAGCCGCCCTTTGGATATCGTTCCGATGTAATTCACTTTCAAGGAGTAACGTATGCCTGTGGTTCTAACGGCATTGATTTTTCAACGGATCATGGAAATACCTGGGTGAAATGGTTGCTAGGCAGCTTTTTAGCGATGGATATTTCCGCTGACGAAAAACTTTGGATAACGACAAAAAGTAACTTGGGGTTAGTTGTGGTTGAGCCTGTCCGAATTGCCGTGCTAATTAACGATTAATCTTGCTGAAACTGATAGGCGTTGGCCATGGTAAGTAAAACCCTAAAGGTTTCAAGCCTAGCGTTCGTACCAGGTTTGAATTTGATGCAAACACGTTGGATGTCCTTTATACACTTGCTTTTTCTTGGTGTATCTGAATAACACAAATCGTTTTCGCAGGTCATATTCATATTAATGGATTCAACGGATTGCGAAAAATCTTTGAGTGCACGGTATTCTGGAATAAGCTCCAACAATCCACCTTTCCATCCTAAATCCTTGATTTCTGTTAATACCCAAGGCTTACCAATCATAGAAAATGCGGCATTGGTCTCTGATAGTTCTGCCTTGTTTTTGCCAATAAAAATAGTGGAATCATTAATTGATTTTAGGCGATACCGGGCTCGATTTAAGTAGATCCAATCCGAATCTACCCGAACGTCTTCTTTTGCCACCTTGCGCAGAATTTTCGTTAGTTCTGTAAGTTTAGTTTTTTGCGAAAAATTAAAAAGTAAATCAAACTCTGGATCCAAATAGGTTCCTTTCTCCTCACTGTCAACATATTTAGCGCCGTAATACGTAAAAGAAAAACCGGCTAATTTATCTGTAAGTACTTTCAGGTCTGCATATTTCTCAGGTAAAAAACTTCCTTTGTTTAACCGAGTCGATAGGTTGAAATAGCTTCTAGTGCTATCGGGAATTAACATGGTAGAGCTTCCTTTCTTCTTGCTACAGATAATTAATTCTTGCTTGTTTAATGAAAAGATGTATTCGTTTTTAACCTGTTGATGATCAATGAGTTCATAGGTTAAGGCCTTCCGTGAATTAAAGGGTGTGGTAAACCAATCGTGGCTAAGTAAATAGGTGTTCAGACTGCTTGATTCTTTATTGCTTCTACTAACGATTTCATAGTAAAAACCATTTCGAATAAATCCCTTGCTTTTAACTTTATTGTCAGTCGATTTGCCGGCGAGTGCCCAAACAATTTCCTGATTCACTTTTAATTTAATTAAACAGAAGTTTTCAGAGAAATCAATTGGAACACGTGCTGAACTGGTGTCCTGAACCCAATTTTGATAATATTCAGAAACCGTCTTCATCATTTTAGCATCCCCGTTTCTGAACGAGTAGTCGAAGAGTATTTTTGAAAAGATGTCTCTTGGATTAATTTTTACAATGCCTATGGTTTCTTTTGGACACGGTATGGATGAAACGATACTCTCTCTATTCAGAAAGTTAACATATCCGAATACCAAAATCCAAATGATGAAAATAAGAATGATTGCAATAAATCGTTGAGCGACTTTCATTTAAGCAAAGGTATAGAAAAGCCTTTTGATTACATTTGTACTATGCGAAAATTAGTTCATAAGTTTCTTTTGCTTTTTGGTTGGAATATTTCCTTGTGGAAACCTGAAGGAATTAAGAAAGCGGTAGTTGTTATGGGGCCGCATACGTCCAATTGGGATTTTGTCCTTGGTCGCTTAGCGTTTTATATGATGCATTTGCAGGGCAGATACCTTGTAAAGAAAGATATTTTTTTCTTTCCATTGGGATTGATTTTGAAAGCGTTAGGTGCTATTCCGGTTGATCGAAGCAAGAACAACAATATGGTTGATTATGTTGCCAAGCTATTTAAAGAAAAAAAGGAGCTTTATGTGGTTTTTACACCGGAAGGAACCCGAAGCTATAACCCAAACTGGAAAAAAGGATTTTACTACTTAGCGGTGAAGGCAGAGGTCCCAATCTTACTAGCTTATGTTGATTTTCCTTCAAAAAAAGGTGGATTTCTCGAGGTGTTTTATCCTACAGGGGATGTGGATGCAGACATTCTGAAAATCAAACAAAAACTCGGACAATTTAAAGGTAAATATCCTGAAAAAGGAATTATTTCTTAATTTCTCCTGTCTTTGGATTGTAGCCATATGGACAATGTTTGCAATTACTTTTGCAACAGTATCCCCTTTTAAGATGGTACGCTTCCTTAAAAACTATAAATCCTTCTTCACTAATGTAATAATCCTCATCCGTAAGCTTAGAACGCTTACTAAATTCAGAATAATCCATGTCTAATTCCTCCTTGCCATCCATTGAAAATAGTATAATTGAGTCGTTTAATCTACCTCAAAACATACATGGACATGAATTGTTCATTCTTAGAGAAGATTTAATTCATCCATTGATTTCTGGTAACAAATGGCGCAAACTTTTCTATGTGATTTCGGAGGCGAAGAAGTTAGGGGTTCATGGAATTATAACCTATGGAGGGGCGTTTTCAAACCATCTGGTGGCCACTGCTACAGCCTGTAAGTTATTTGATATTCCATGCATTCTCAGGGTAAGAGGCAATGAGTTGACTTCCGATTCGAATGCGTATTTAAAACATTGTGAATCCGAAGGTGCCTCGCTCGAGTTTCTGGACCGAGAAGCTTACAAACATCAAAAATATTCGGATGAACTTATTTCCTATTTGAATAAAACATGGTTGAGTGTTCCTGAAGGTGGGGCAAGCGAACTTGGGTTAAAAGGGTGCTTGGAAATTATTTCTAACGACATGGATTTTGACATCATTGCCTTGGCTCAAGGCACTACAACAACCAGTTTGGGTGTACTACTCAGCAGTAAACATCCTACGGAAGTATGGGCTTTTCCTGTGTTGAAAGGATTCGATTCTATAAGCGAAATGGATGCACTTGCGCGTAAGTTTAATTATACAAACGAATGGTTAGTTGCTAAATCTAGATTGAAATGCTTTGAAGCCTATCATTTTTCAGGGTATGCCAAGAATCAAGAGGCACTGAATACGGCAATAAACGATTTGAAAATTCAAGGGAATTTTACCTTAGATCCCATTTACACGGCGAAAGCCTTCATTGGTTTGATTAGCGAGCTTCAACACATTAAACAGCCGAAAAAGGTCCTGTTTATTCACACAGGAGGCGTTTTGCCGGTTTGATTATTTGACTTTCGTCTTTTTCTTACCGTATAGGTGTGTGGATTTGAAGAATAATTCAACCGACCCTAATCCTTTATTTGCGTTGCTTAATTTCGAAACCGTAACATCAACCGCCAATCCCATTCTGAAGTTAAGCACTTTATAGTTAAAGTTTAAACTTACGGCATCATTCCATCGATAGAATGCACCATAATTAATGGACTTAGACTTAAGGATATTGGTGATATCAGAACCATTACTCATGATGTTTTCAAACATTACACCCATCATTAAATTGGTGTTTGGTCCGTTTTTAAATGCCATTAACTGCGGTTGAATTCTCAAATCACGTCTACGTGTTGTGATGTCCGCCCCAACGTTCATTGTCATTTGCATAAACATTCGTTCTCCAGTTTCGTTAAAGGTCATTCGTGGTTTGTTCAAATGATTTAGAGCCAATCCACCAAAGAATCTGGATTTATTACGCATTTGATATTGATATTGTACGCCGGTATTTACATTGAAAGCTGCGTTCGATGAACGGCTTAAAGTACTATTAAAAAAGGTAGGGTCACCAATAGTTCCATTGTATGCCCATCCATTCCAATCCGTTTCCCAGGAGGGTAGGGTTGGGTCATAACTCATCAGAATCATACCTGGAGAAGCCCCCACTGAAAATTTTGAAAATTGATTCAACTGCATGGTGTAACTAATCGGCATATTAACTTCTGTAGCCATTAATTTACTTTCTCCTGTTTGCTCATTTTTAACAGTGAAACCAAGTCCAAAATTGTTTTTACTCATCGGACCATCAGAGATTTTGAATTCACCAATTAAGGCATTGGTGCGCATCGGAGTTCCCGACATTGTAAGGTTTTGCATTTTAAAGGCCGTGCAAAACGAAAAATCTTCAGTACCAGTGGCAACACTAGCTACATTGAACAATGCAGGAGTTTGATAAAACAAACTTGAATTATAGGCATATTGCGATGAGGCAATGTGTGTAATTCCAAGAACAGCAAGAAATACGATCTTTTTTATCATCTTACTCATTATTTATATAAGGTTACATTCCCATTCAGAGAACCAGCTAACCCGTTAATTAAACGATATTCTAACTTATAGACAAAGGTTCCTACGTTCAGAACTTTTCCTTTGAATGTACCATCCCAACCTTCTTGTGGGTTCGTTGTTCTGAAAACCATTTGACCGTAGCGGTTGTAGATTTCAAAATTCATTGAAACTATTGCTCCACCATCGCCTTGGAACCCATTTTGGAACCCATTTGGGAACCCAGAGTTGTACATGTCTTTATCAACATTGGTCACTACCCTTAATACATCATTAAATCCATCCCCGTTAGGTGAAAAGGCATCGGGAACAGAAATTTTAACAGAATCTCTAAACAATACCTCAACAAATACGGTGTCCGATGCGATGCATCCTTCTGGCGAAATATTATTTAGAATGTAATAAGATGAGTAAAACGGGGCAACAATTACCGTATCGCATTCACCGGCTGCATCACCAAAACAATAGACGTCATCGCCACCGTTTGGTGTAACCCATACCAAGGAATCTCCGGGAACAAATCCACTGGCTACGATAACAGCACCTGAATTAATTTGTCCACTTGGCCATACGCCACCATACATTGGTATAATCGTATCATTGATAGGAACACCACCAATGGTATCCAATAAGCCAATACTGATCATAGGCATTGAACCTACTGTCAATACTTGGCTCGCTGAGCTTGTAGCTCCATTAGCATCCGTTACCGTCAAGGTTAGGGTATAAGTTCCTGCGGTACTAAAACATATTTGACCAGGATTCATACCACTGTAGAAAGATGGCGTTCCACTTGGGAATGACCAACTTGAAGACACCACATCGTTTGAAGAAGTATTTTCAATGTCTATACAATCACCTTCACAGATTACATTGTCAGAAAGGCTGAAACTGGCAGTCGGTTGAGCAAATGCTGTTAAGGAAACGGCCACCACAATTAAGAAAGAAAGAAATTTCATAATTTCAAATTCATTAAGATTGCGACGAAGTTAAGAAAATCCTTTCAAAAATACACAAATCACTCGGTATTAAGCAATCGAATGATTTCAGATGCCTGCTCTGGGTCGTGTACCCTTAAGAATGTGGCACCGTTTAAAAGTGCATACGTATTCAGCGCAGTTGTACCATTGATGGCCGTTTCAGGATTTTTATTCAGCTTCTTATAAATCATTGATTTTCTAGAAATACCGCAAAGAATCGGTGTTTCGAATAATTGAAAAAATCTGAGATTGTTCATTAATTCATGGTTTTCTTCAAGCGATTTTGAAAAACCGAACCCTGGATCAACGATGATGTCTTTAACTCCTGCATTTCTTATTTTAACAATAAGTTCGGATAATTCCTGAAGTACTTCAACCGTTACATTTTGATAGGAAGTTGCATCGTGTAAGTTATTTGCCTCACCTCGGGAATGCATTACGATATATGGCGCATTGTATTTAGCGCAAATATCCCATATTTCAGGATTATTCCGGCCTCCCTCGATATCATTGATGAGCTCTCCGCCATGCTGCAAGGCCCAATCTGCCACCCGTGGACAACTCGTGTCGATAGAAACATAAATCTCGGGAAATTTTTCAATTATAAATGAAAGTACAGGTTTTAATTTGTCAATTTGCTCATCGCTATCTACTATTGAAAATCCAGGCCGGGTAGATTGCGCGCCAACATCAATAAACCTTACACCAAGGGATTTACATCGATTTAAGTAGGCTTCTATGCCCTCTAGGGAATCAAATCTGCTCGAGGAATAAAATGAATCCGAAGTTATATTCAGTATGCCCATGACTTGGGGGCGTTCCATGCTTACTAAATTATTACGCAAGCGAATGGACCCGATTGAACGAAAATGCTTAACTTCGACCCCGTAAAAATTACTTTTTGTCATGTCCGATACCTTGGCTTCTTTCACAAATATACTTACAAAATGTCGGGAAATTTATATTGCCAAGACAACGGACTATGGAACGGCATGGCGTATCCTACGGCCAATTGCCCTAGCTGATCAGTTGTACATAAAGGCAAACCGAATCCGAACCATTCAAGAAAATGGTGAAACAAAAGTTGGGGATGGTATAGAGGGTGAGTTCATGGCCATAGTAAATTACTGCATTATGGGTTTGATTCAAATCAATGAATCCGAAGATTTACCCATGGAATTGACAATGGAAGACGCGGTTGCGCTCTATGATAAATATAAAGATGAGTCCGTTTCATTAATGTTAAAGAAGAATCATGACTACGGGGAGGCATGGCGCGAAATGGCCATTGAATCGCTTACTGATCTCATATTAATGAAGATTTATCGGATAAAACAAATTGAAGGAAATCAAGGAAAAACCATAGTGTCAGAAGGAATTGATGCCAATTATTATGACATGTTGAATTATGCCGTATTTGCATTAATTCTAATGGATGTTAAATAAATGTTAGCATTTTTCTAAAGCAAAATCCTCGTGTTATTTTCGTTGAAAAATACGATATGAACTCGATTAAGAAGTATGCTCCTTGGACAATAAGAATTCTAATCTCTTTTGTTTTCTTTCTTTCCGCAATTGCAAAATTGTATCCCAATCCATCCTACGCCCTAACATATTTTGAGGTTCATCAATTGGAACCAATGGGTATTCCTCTGAGTGTTGCCCAGTATTTATCTAGAATTTTAATTGGGGTTGAATTCGCGATTGGTTTTCTCCTGTTGTTGCCATTCTTTCTCAAACGAGTGATTATACCCGTTACTATATTCATGCTCACTGTATTTATCGTTGAATTAGGTCTTGAAATCATTTTCAAAGGAAATGCAGGGAATTGTGGTTGTTTCGGAACACTTATAGAAATGACGCCACTCGAAGCGATGTTAAAGAATATTGTTTCCATCTCTTTGTTAGTATGGTACTATTTTTTAACCAAGAGTACTGCGACATCTGATGCATTAATTGACCAGACGGGTCAGACGAATACCAGGGAGGAGCTGTTTGGTACCCTTCAAG
>Ga0315907_10002972_pt1 | contig 20574 bp, 14 predicted proteins | sample LakEriMetagenome_3_FD_203525 | JGI IMG/M metagenome (GOLD analysis project Ga0315907, IMG submission 203525) | Freshwater fungal communities from buoy surface, Lake Erie, Ohio, United States - Buoy 12 MA123 | ecosystem: Environmental > Aquatic > Freshwater > Lake > Lake biofilm | place: USA...
AATCTAAATGAACTTGATAACACTACTATTAATGTTGAGCAATTAACGAAAGGAATTTATTTTCTGAAAATATCTAGCAACACTGGAATTAAGTTCATAAAAGAATAAAAAGCAATCAAGCGGTCTCAATACAATCGTTGGTTTGTTGTATAGGCATTCCAACGCTTTATTAAACTTCTACTCCAGATTCTAATTTAAATTAAAAAGAGCTTCTATCAAACAGAAGCTCTTTTTATTACTTCAAATCCCCTAAACTATTGACTGTCAAATATCGTTCTACGGTAAAACCTTCAGCGTACTCCACTCCTACTAATCTTCCTAAATCTTTTGCACGGTATTGAATGCTTTCTAAAAAGTTTTTAGAAGCAATAGGCGTAACAGGCTCATTGGATTTAGGATCATAAAATTGTGAGCCATAAGCTTGAACAGCCTTCATTTTAATATCGATAAATTGAGATATATCCACAACAAAATCAGGTTCAATAGTTTGCCATTGAATGTAATGATACACTAATTTTGGTCGCCATGCGTGTTGTGCTTCTCCGTTGATTTCCGTTTTAATTTGAATCAATCCCGATAAAAAACAAGCATCACTAACTAACTTGCTTCCTTTTCCATGATCAATGTGTCGGTCTTGTATGGCGTTGCACAATACAATTTCGGGCTGGTACTTGCGTATCATTTTTATGATTTCCAATTGATGTGCTTCATCATTCACAAAAAAACCATCACGCATATCCAAATTCTCACGCACTGAAACACCTAAAATTTCTGCCGCCTTAGCAGCTTCTGTATTTCTAATTTCAACGGTTCCCCGCGTGCCTAATTCGCCTCGAGTTAAATCGATAATGCCTACTTTTTTACCTAAAGAAATTTCTTTGGCAATCGTACCCGAACAACCTAATTCTACATCATCTGGATGTGCTCCAAAAGCTAGTATATCTAATTTCATATCTTTTAATTTTGCCACTAAGTCACTAAGTTTTTTCTGAACACTGATTACTGACCACTGAATACAATAATATTTCGCATCGTCATGGATTTATTTTCTGTTTCCAAAAATTCCATCTCAGGATTACTATCTTTTGTAATGCCGCAACCTACATATATATTTACAACATTATTTTCAACTTCTAAACAGCGTAAATTTACGAATAAATCAGTTTGATTGTTTGAATTATATTCGCCTAAAAATCCTGAATAATACGTTCTAGTAAATGCTTCATTATTCAGAATAAAATCTAAAGCACTTTCCTTCGGAAATCCACAAACTGCGGGCGTTGGATGTAAATGGGTAATCAAATCTAATGCCGAGAAATCATCAGAAAATTGTCCCGAAATTACTGATTTCAGATGCGCTAAATTACCTGCTTTTATTGTTTCAGGTTCAGAAACTACTAAATTTTCTACTTTAGATGCAATTTCAGAAACAATAAAATCAGTTACAAATTGTTGTTCTTCAATTTCTTTGGTAGTCCAAATTATAGATTCAGAAAATAATTGTGTTCCAGCTAAGGCAACTGTTTCAAACTGATTTTGATTTATGGTAACCAATTGCTCTGGAGTTGCTCCCATCCATAAGCCAATTTTCGGATGAAAAAATAAATAGCGAAACGCAGTAGGATAAGTCGCAATTAAGTTCTGAAAGGTTGCTACAAGCGCTATTTGTTCCTTCAAAACGATTTTTCGCGATAAAACTACTTTATCGAATGCGCCTTTTTGAATCGCAGCTATGCCTTTGGAAACTAAATTTTCAAAAGCATCTTTTTGATTGTCTTCTGAAGTAAAACTATCAGCTAATTTTTGCTCTAAATTTTCAAAATTTCCTTGTGAGAAGGTACTAATTTCATTTGGAATACACACTTTAATTCCCGCATCAAAAGGAACAAATACAAATCCCGATTGACCTGAAAAGACAATGATTTCATTAGTTTGTTGTACTTGTAAGTTCCAAAGAGATTCATTTGGTTTAACATAACAAACAAAAGTCTTTTGTCCTGATAAAAGCGTGTTTATTTCTTCAAAAAGTTGCATTATTGTCTTCTGGATAAAACCATATTAGTCAATTTACAAAGCGAAATTAATTTACCTTCTTCATCTACGATTCTAATTTCCCACAAATGAATACTGGCGCCTTTATGAATAATTTTAGCCGTAGCCGTTACTATTCCTTCTCGTTTGCTTTTTAAATGATTTGCTGAAATTTCAATTCCGCGTACTTCTTGTTTTTCAGGATTAACAAACATTAAAGAAGCGGCACTTCCTACACTTTCTGCTAAAGCCACTGTAGCACCACCGTGTAATAACCCCATTGGCTGATGCACTCTAGGATTTACAGGCATAGTTGCCGTTAAAAAATCTTCACCAGCATCGGTGTAAACTATATCTAATGTGTTCATTAATGTGTTTTTACTCCATTCGTTACACAATTGCAACATGGTATCTCTATCAAACATGGTATTATTTTTTTTGGTAAAATTAATCATAATTGCTAGAATAATATAGAATATTTTTCGTTTTAGTAGATGATAATTGCTGATTTATTTTTTAAAAAATCAAATTAATAAGTACATTTACAAAAATTACACCATACATGCGTCGTTTATTACTTTTAATCTTAGTTGGATTTGCCGTATCGTTAACTTCATGTCGAAATGATTTTGAATTTGAATCAAGTACTGGAAACCTTCGTTTTTCAAAAGACACCGTTTATTTAGATACTGTTTTTACTAACATTGGATCAAGTACTTATACCTTAAAAGTATACAATAAAAGCGATAAAAATATTTCGATTCCAAAAGTACAATTAGCCAAAGGTGAAGCATCAAAATACCGAATGATGGTCGATGGAATTCCTGGAAAAGTTTTTGATAATGTAGAACTATTAGCAAAAGATAGCATGTTTATCTTTGTTGAAGTAACCGCTAATGTAATTGATGCTAACACTACTGATTTTCTGTATACTGACCAAATATTATTTGGAGAAGGGTCAAACACTCAAAAAGTGGAATTGGTTACTTTAATACAAGATGCTTATTTTATTTATCCTGGAAGAGTTCAAAATCCTGATGAGAGTTATACGTATGACGAACTAGACTTAGGTCTTGATGGTGATGGAAATCCAGTAACAATTCGGGGTCGTTTTTTAGAAGAGAGTAATCCAATGAACGGAAATGAATTGCATTGGACCAACGAAAAACCTTATGTTGTCTATGGTTATGCTGCTGTTCCTTCTAATAAAACATTGGTTGTTGATGCGGGTGCTCGAGTTCATTTTCATGCCGAATCAGGTTTGATAGTGGCTAATAATGCTTCCATTCATGTAAATGGTACACATTCAACTACTTCCGATTTAGAAAATGAAGTAATTTTTGAAGGCGATCGTTTAGAACCTGATTTTTCGGAAATTCCTGGTCAGTGGGGAACTATTTGGCTCAGTCAAGGAAGTACTAATAATCAACTATCAAATTTAACGATAAAAAATGCTACCGTTGGATTATTGGTTACTGGGAATGATGGTACTTCTTCTCCTACTCTATCTATTGAAAATACTCAGATTTATAATTGTTCGAATGTTGGAATTTTAGCCCGAACAGGTATTATTGAAGGAAAAAACGTAGTAATCAACAAGTCTGGTCAAGCATCTTTTGCAGGGAGTTTTGGGGGTAGTTATGAATTTGTTCATTGTACTTTTGCAAATTATTGGTCGCGTCCTAACCAAACGGCTGTTGCATTAGACGATTTCATACAAACTTCTTCTGGATATATAATTGAACCTCTGACTAAGGCAAATTTTAAGAATTGTATTATTTATGGTTCGAGTAATCTTGGCATTAATTTACAAAAAAGAGGTACTTCAACAGCATTTAATTATAATTTTGATCATTGTTTACTCAAATTTATCGATTACAACAATGCATTATCTTCAAATCCTTTGTATCAATTTTCAAACACTAATTTATACACTTCGTGTCTCATCGCAACCAATAGCTCCATAAATAAACCTGATTTTGAAAATCCTCTCCAAAATAAATTAATTATAGGACAAAATTCGGCAGCAAAAGGAACTGCAAAAACACAATATTCCACTTTTAACGATCTTTTAAATCGGAATAGAACAAGTCCAACGGATATGGGTGCATACAATTGGACATTATTTGATTAAATTTTATCTATTTCGTAGGCGTTAAATTTTGTTTGTTCAAACAATTAAAATAAATTTGCACTTACAAACAACAACTCACCCGAGGCGAAACCGAACTGTACGGAGCGCAGCGGAATAAAATAACTACACAATGATTCATTTCTTCGGAAACCAATCCAATACTGTTTTTGCGGTACAAACGCAACACAACTTATCGACTGAAGACATCAATAAATTAAATTGGCTTTTTGGCAATGCGCATAAAATAGAAAAATCCGTACTTGCGGATTTTTTTGTTGGACCTCGTGCTGCTATGATTACTCCTTGGAGTACCAATGCTGTTGAAATTACACAAAACATGGGTATTTCAGGAATTATCAGAATTGAAGAATTTGAAAAAGTAAGTTCAGATTTCAATGATTTTGATCCAATGTTGTTTCAAAAATATGCAGCATTACATCAAGTTATTTTCACCATACATATTCAACCTGAACCTATTTTAGAAATTGACGATATTGCGGGATATAACAAATCTGAAGGTTTGGCTTTAAGTCCGGAAGAAGTCGAGTATTTAAATAATTTAGCTACTAAATTAAATAGAAAACTAACCGATTCTGAAATATTTGCCTTTTCACAAGCCAATTCAGAACACTGCCGTCATAAAATTTTCAACGGAACTTTTGTTGTAGATGGCGAAGAAAAACCAACATCGCTATTCAAATTAATTAGAAAAACATCTGAAACCAATCCTAATGATATCGTTTCAGCATATAAAGATAATGTGGCTTTTGTTAAAGGTCCAAAAGTAACACAGTTTGCACCTAAAAGTGCTGACAAACCAGACTTTTACGAAGAAAAAGAATTTGATTCGGTACTGTCATTAAAAGCAGAAACACATAATTTCCCTACAACTGTTGAGCCTTTTAATGGCGCTGCAACCGGTTCTGGAGGAGAAATTCGTGACCGTTTAGCAGGTGGACAAGGTTCGTTACCTTTAGCAGGAACAGCCGTTTACATGACATCATATTCTCGATTAAATGAAGAACGCCCTTGGGAAAACGATATGGCAGCTCGCCCTTGGTTGTACCAAACGCCAATGGATATTTTAATTAAAGCCTCAAACGGTGCATCCGATTTTGGAAATAAATTTGGACAACCTTTAATTACCGGTTCTATTTTAACTTTTGAGCACGAAGAAGAGGCTCGTAAATTAGGATTTGATAAAGTAATCATGCAAGCGGGTGGAATTGGCTATGGAAAATTAGACCAAGCCATTAAAAAGAAACCAACAGCAGGTGATAAAATTGTCATTCTGGGTGGAGAAAATTATAGAATTGGAATGGGTGGTGCAGCCGTTTCTTCAGCAGATACAGGTGCTTTTGGTTCAGGAATTGAATTAAATGCCATTCAGCGTTCCAATCCAGAAATGCAAAAACGTGCTGCTAATGCCATTCGTGGCTTGGTAGAAAGTGATAACAACCCGATAGTTTCAATTCACGACCACGGTGCAGGTGGACATTTAAATTGTTTATCGGAATTGGTGGAAGAAACAGGTGGTTTAATCGATTTAGATAAATTACCCGTGGGAGATCCTACCCTTTCTGCGAAAGAAATTATAGGAAACGAATCGCAAGAAAGAATGGGCTTGGTTATTGGTCAAAAAGACATCGAAACGTTACAACGCATTGCCGATAGAGAACGCTCGCCAATGTATGAAGTAGGAGATGTAACCAACGACCATCGATTTACTTTTGAATCAAAATCGACAGGTGAAAAACCTATGGATTATGCTTTAGAAGATTTCTTTGGTAGTTCGCCAAAAACCATCATGAACGACAAAACAATTACAAGAAAGTATAGTAATTCAGAATATAAAGCCAGTGAAATTCCAACCTATTTAGATCACGTTTTACGATTAGAAGCCGTGGCTTGTAAAGATTGGTTAACCAATAAAGTAGACCGTTGTGTGGGTGGAAAAGTAGCCAAACAACAATGTGCAGGTCCGTTACAATTACCTTTAAATAATGTAGGTGTAATGGCTTTAGATTATAAAGGAAAAGAAGGAATTGCGACTTCCATTGGGCACGCTCCTATTTCTGCTTTAATTGATCCTGTGGCTGGAAGTAGAAATGCTATTGCTGAAGCGCTATCAAATATTGTTTGGGCGCCTATAAAAGACGGTTTAGCATCGGTTTCATTATCGGCAAACTGGATGTGGGCGTGTAAAAACGAAGGCGAAGATGCCCGTTTATACGAAGCTGTAAAAGGATGTTCTGATTTTGCTATCGAATTGGGAATCAATATTCCAACAGGAAAAGATTCCTTATCCATGAAACAAAAATATCCAAATGACGAAGTTATTGCACCGGGAACGGTCATTATTTCAGCAGCAGGAAATTGTTCGAATATTACTAAAGTAGTAGAACCTGTTTTACAACGTAATGGCGGAGCAATTTACTACATCAATTTATCACAAGATACATTTAAATTAGGAGGTTCTTCATTTTATCAAACGCAAAATAAAATTGGTACTGAAACACCAACTATTAAAGACGCTGCATTCTTCAAGAAAGCGTTCAATACGTTACAAGATTTAATAAATGAAAGAAAAATAAAAGCCGGACACGATATTGGAAGTGGTGGTTTGATTACTACTTTATTAGAAATGTCGTTCGCTGAAATTGGTTTAGGTGCTGCATACGATTTAAGTGTTTTAGGTGAAAACGATACCGTTAAAACCTTGTTTAATGAAAATATCGGAGTAGTTTTTCAAGCTGATGCAGAAGTTGAAGCCACATTTAAAGCAAACGACATAACCATTTTTAAAATCGGAAATGTTACTGAAGGCGATATCGTTTCCATTTCTAATTGTAGTGATTCGTTTAACTTCTCGGTTACAGAAACTAGAAAAACTTGGTTTGAAACGTCTTATTTATTAGATCAAAAACAAACGAAAAACGGCAAAGCCAAAGAACGCTTTGAAAATTTTGATAAACAACCATTAGAATTTAGTTTCCCGAAACATTTTACCGGCAAACTCTCCTCACCCTTCGGGGGAGGTCGGGAGGGGGCTCCTAAAGCAGCTATTATTCGTGAAAAAGGAAGTAACTCCGAACGAGAAATGGCAAATGCGATGTTCTTAGCAGGATTTGATGTAAAAGACGTTCACATGACCGATTTAATTTCGGGAAGAGAAACTTTAGAAGATATTCAATTTATTGGTGCTGTAGGTGGTTTCTCTAATTCAGATGTATTAGGTTCTGCAAAAGGTTGGGCTGGTGCATTTTTATACAACGAAAAAGCCAATACCGCATTAAAAAACTTCTTTAAAAGAGAAGACACACTTTCTGTAGGAATTTGTAACGGGTGCCAATTGATGATGGAATTAGAGCTAATTAATCCTGACCACGAGGTGCACGGAAAAATGAAACACAACGATTCTAACAAACACGAAAGTGGTTTTACTTCTGTGAAAATTCAGAAGAATAATTCGGTAATGCTTTCTACACTAGAAGGTGCTACTTTAGGAGTTTGGATTTCGCACGGTGAAGGAAAATTCAATTTACCAATGCCAGAAAATCAATATAATATTGTTGCAAAATATGGTTACGAAGGCTATCCTGCCAATCCAAATGGATCGGTTTATAATACTGCGATGCTATGTGACTCAACGGGTCGTCATTTAGTAATGATGCCTCATATTGAGCGTTCTACTTTTCCTTGGAATTGGGCAAATTACCCAGACAGAGGACAAAAAGATGACGTTTCGCCTTGGTTAGAAGCCTTTGTGAATGCTAGAAAATGGATTGACAACAAAAAATAATTTTATATTTTCATTATTGTAATTCAAAATCATACCCTATGAATCACTCTCAAAAGTGTTTAAATTGCGAATCGGTAGTTAATGGAAATTTTTGTGCTTACTGTGGGCAAAAAACAGCTATTCACAGAATTAACTTTAAAAATTTTATCACGCATGATTTTTTACATGGATTGTTTCATGTTGAAAAAGGAATGCTATTTACTGCAAAAGAGTCGTTGATTAGGCCTGGAAAAGCTGCAATTGATTATATCGAAGGGAAAAGAATACGCTATTACAATGTTTTTTACTTTATATTAGTCCTTATAGGTATCAATCTTTTTTTGGGTAATTATTATGACCAACTTACCGAAATTTATAGTATTCATCATACAAAAGATGTAAATGATGCTCTTAGTACTAAATTAGAACATTTTTTTACTGATTATGCTAAAATTATTATTTTTTCATTTGTTCCTTTGTTTGCAATAAATAGCTTTATTCTGTTTAGAAAACGTAAATTAAACTTTAGCGAACACATAATCATTGCTGGTATTACATTTCTAGGCATACTATTAATCAATACGTTTGATACACTAGTATCATTTTTGGAATTTACGGCTTATTTTGATTCAATTTCCGATATCGTTTCAGGAGTTTCTGGTTTACTTATTTTTATTTTACCAATATATAGTTATTATCAAACATTTAAAGATTTTTATAAGAAAGCTTCTTTTTCTTTAAGAATGATTCTATTCACATTACTTATGTTTATCGAACTAATTGCTTTTATGTTGATTACTGTAGGAATATTGAGTGATTGGAAATTTGGTAGAGTATCCTACAATATGTAAAATTACTGAACGCAGAAAATTATTTTAACGTATCTTTTCTTCTTTGATAATTATGTAAAAAATCACCTTTAGATTTTCCTAAATCAAATGAACTCCATTTTGTAAACAAACGGGTACTTGTTCTCGCTTCATCTCTATCCATATTTTCATACTCTATTCTGTAAATTGCAGAGTACATTTCGGCTCTTCCCACGCCATGATAACAATGAATTAATACTGGATAATTTTTAGGATCATCCATTATTTTGAAAAAAGTATCTAGATTATGTGGTTTAGGCACCTGATCAGAACCATTATTAAAGTAGTTTACACCATTAATTTTTGCAATAGCTTCTTTTTCGGCAGTAAGTTCCGCAGGAATTTCAGGATTATTCACCTCGTCACCAGTACCAGGAAAACGCAAATCAATAATGCTTTTAATTTTATATTCCTTTACATAATCTTCAATTTCATCTGGAGGTATTACGCCACTTTTATATACTTTACCTTCTGTAATTGTTTCAAAATTATGATTAATATGCATATCATATACATATTTTCCAACACCCATTGCTATTATTAAAATAACAAAAAGTCCAATTTTCTTTTTTAAATTCATCTACTGAATATTTAATTTTTTATCAATAATTCGATTGTAATAATCTTGTAAAAAAGCCTTACAAGATGTTTCTAAATTATTCATTTCTTTATTTCTAAACTGAATTAAATTTTTGGTCAATTTTCTATCAGATGCAGCATAAAAGCCTATAGCTTTCTTTCCGTCAAAAGTACAAATATACTTTCCTTCTGCATAATAATAAACCCCTGAATTATAATTAATAACAAAATCTTTATGATTTTTATCTAGCAAACTAGAACCCCAACTTCTGAATGGATCTTTATAACCAATCATGTCTAAAATTGTAGGATAAATATCAATGTGTTGCGCTAAGTCAGTATTTTCTCCTTTATACTTCCCATTAGGATCAAAAATAAGAATAGGTATGGCCAAACGATTCATTATTTGTTCTGAATAATAATTTGTATAATCGACTTGATTACAATGATCTGCAGTTATAATAAATAGTGTGTTTTTATACCAAGGTTCCTTTTTTGCAGCTTCAAAAAACTTTTTAAATGAAAAATCCGTATACGAGATACACTGGTGCATTGGAATATTCCCTTTTGGAAATTTATTTTTATACTTATTAGGAACGATGTATGGTTCATGAGACGATACAGTAAACAAAGTAGTAAAAAAAGGTGCTTTTTTAGTATCAATAGTCTTCTTCATAAATTGCATAAAGGGTTCGTCCCAAATACCCCAAGCTCCATCAAAATCATCTTCATTTCCATACTCTGTCATACCATAGTAATGATCAAAGCCTAAAATATTTCCAAAACCCAAAAACCCCATAGAACCATTAGGCGCACCGTGAAAAAAAGATGTATCGTAGCCTTTATCTTTCAATGTAGAAACTAACGATTGAATATCTTGCTTCGCATAAGGTGATGAAGTAAAAGCGTCTTTGAATGAAGGAACTCCAGACAAAATTGACGACATTCCGTGAATAGATTTATATCCATTAGCATAAGCATTAGAAAAAATTAAACTATGCTGAGCCAATGAATCAACAAATGGTGTATGACTCACATAATCCTTAATGCCAGTATGTTTATTAAAAGCACCAGAATATTCTCTTCCAAAACTTTCTGTAATAATTAAAACAATATTAGGTTGGGTTGAAGGATTATTATTGTATTGTTTAATCGGACTAAAAGTAGCATTAACAAATGATTCAGGAATATTAAAATTGGTTTTTTTAAAACTCTTAACTCCTAAAGTTCTTAAAAAAGCAAAAGGTGTATTTAAAACTAAATCAGCTTGTTGTGGTTTTTTTACAAATCTATTGGCGTCTACTAAATTGATTGGTCTTGTACTCTTTTTAAAATCACCTCTTATGCCTCCAATAGATAATGTAGCAACAATTAATACTCCAATAGTTGAAGATAATAAATAGGGTAATACTTTAGGTTTGATTTGAACTTCATTAACCTTTACTTTCTTATATAAAAATATCCATAAAATTGAAACAACTATGTATAATAAAAACACTAACCAATAGGTAGATAGAAACCTAAAAAACATAAAAGTTAATGACTTTTCATTTTTCAAAATATCTACAACAGCCATAGTTGTTCTGGCAAAATTATATCTGTAGTAAATTAAATCAACAAAATTTAATGAATAAAAAGTCAAGTTGGTGACCATATACCAGTAAAATAGAAATTTTTGATAAACTGGTTTTGTATTGACCCAAAATGGAAATATTGATAATACTATGAAAAGTGAATTAATGTAAAGAATTGCTGTTGTATCAAAAGCTAAGCCATGATAACAAATTGCAAAAAATGCACTATAGCTTTGAATATCTAATAAATCATTATTGTAATAGAAAAATAAAACTCTAGCTACAAAATACATGATATAAACCAACAGTAATCTGTAGGCTAAAACTTTATATTCATTAACTCTAAAAAATCTATACATTAATTTAAATTTTTAATTATATTGCACAAATGTAACTAAAATTTCGATTAAAAAAATCAATAATGTGGTATGTTATATTAAGTATTATTTGTAGTGTTTCAGTAGGAATATTGCTCAAAATTGCAAAACGTTTTCAGGTGAATATTTTTCAAATCATCACTTGGAATTATGCTACAGCATTTGGTTTAACATATATCTTTTTCAAACCCCAAATTAAAGAAAGTATTGTAAAGATTCCAATAGAATTATTACTAAGCCTTGCAATACTTTTACCAATTGTATTTCTTTTTCAAAATGCTTCAATAAAAAATTCAGGAATTGTAAAAACCGATATAGCTCAAAGATTATCACTTTTTATACCCATTTTAGCATCCTATTTTATTTTTGCCGAAACTTTTAATAACTATAAAATTATTGGCTTAGTATTTGGATTTTCTGCTATATTTTTTACACTATCAAAAAAATCGGAACATAAAAATTCGGAGGTAAATTGGATTTATCCTACACTCGTTTTATTCGGATTTGGAATCATTGACACGCTTTTTAAAAGAGTGGCTATCCTAAACGCAGTTCCTTTCACCACCTTATTATTTTTTATTTTTTGTGGCGCTCTACTCCTATCAATATTAATTGTTTTATATAAAGTTATCATTCAAAAAGAAACAATAAAATTAGAAAACAGCTATTGGGGAATTGGAATTGGTATATTGAATTTTGGAAATATCGTATTTTATTTAAATGCACACAAAGTACTTCAAAATAATCCATCTACTGTATTTGCAGGAATGAATATGGGAGTCATTATATTAGGCAGTATTGCTGGAATTTTAATATTTAAAGAAAAACTTTCACAACTAAATTATATTGGAATTTTTCTTGCAATTCTTTCAATTATTTGCATCACACTATCCCTATTAGAATAATTTATTGAAGACATAAAAAATATCAATAAATCAAAATTGCTTTTTTAATTTTATTTTTTTAATTTGCAAGAAAATATTAATAGTGAATTATGACAAATATTACACGTTTATTCGACTTTCCATATTATCAATTGGAAAAACACAATTTATCTGACGCACTTGTTACAAAATACAATAACGAATGGGTTAAAACATCAACAAAAGAATATCTTGAAAAAGCAAACGCTATTTCTAGAGGTCTTCTTCGCTTAGGGGTAAATAAAAACGATAAAATAGCCATTATTTCATCTAACAATAGAACCGAATGGCATATCACCGATATTGGAGTTCTTCAAACGGGTGCCCAAACGGTTCCAATGTATCCAACAATAACTTCAGAAGACTATGAATACATTTTAAATCATTCTGAATCTTCATATTGTTTCGTTTCCGATCAAGAAGTATATGACAAATTAATTGCTGTTAAAAAAAACATACCAAATCTGAAAGAAATTTTTTCTTACAATTCAATTAAAGGTTGTAAAAATTGGCAAGAAATTCTTGAACTTGGAGCAGATGAATCAAATCAAGATGTTGTTGAAGATCGAAAAAATAATGTTGTAACGACCGATTTAGCTACTATAATTTACACTTCTGGAACAACCGGAAAACCAAAAGGTGTAATGCTAACACATCAAAACATTGTATCCGATGTTTTAATGAGCGCACCAAGAGTTCCATTAAGAGCAGGAAGCACAAGAGCATTAAGTTTCTTACCTATTTGTCATATTTTTGAACGAATGCTTACCTATTTGTACCAGTATTATGGAATATCAATCTATTTTGCAGAAAGCATCGAAAAAATATCAGACAATTTAAAAGAAGTTCATCCACATGTAATGTCGGTTGTTCCTCGTTTATTAGAAAAGGTTTATGATAAAATATATGCAAAAGGTGCTGATTTAACGGGTGTTAAAAAGAAATTATTCTTTTGGGCATTAGATTTAGGTATGAATTATAAGCCCTACAAAGAAAACGGCTTTTTTTACGAATTTAAATTAAAAATTGCACGCAAATTAATTTTTTCTAAATGGCAGGAAGCACTTGGTGGAGAATTAGAATTATTGGTTTCTGGAAGTGCCGCTTTACAACCTAGATTAACCAAAGTATTTACTGCAGCTGGAATACCAGTGATGGAAGGTTATGGTTTAACCGAAACTTCTCCTGTAATTTCGGTAAATGACATGAGAAATAAAGGATTTAAAGCAGGAACTGTTGGAAAAGTTCTAGATGGTGTAGAAGTTAAAATTGCAGCAGATGGAGAAATTCTTTGTAAAGGTCCGAATGTAATGATTGGATATTACAAAGACGAAGAACAAACCAATGAGGTAATCAAAAAAGGGTATTTTCACACAGGAGATATTGGAGAAATTGATGGCGAAGGTTTCTTAAAAATTACAGATCGTAAAAAAGAAATGTTCAAAACTTCGGGAGGGAAATATATAGCTCCTCAATTACTTGAAAACACATTCAAACAATCTCGATTTATTGAACAAGTAATGGTTATTGGTGATGGAAAAAAAATGCCAGCTGCATTTATTCAACCAAGCTTCGATTTCATTAAAGAATGGGGATTAAAACATCCTGAAGCAAAATTAGGGACTACTAATGAAGAAATAATAACAAATCCGGCTTTATTAAAGCGAATCCAAGAAGAAGTTGAACAATACAATGAACGATTTGGAAATTGGGAAAAAGTAAAACGTTTTGAATTAACTCCAGATATATGGTCAATAGATGCAGGACATTTAACACCTACAATGAAATTAAAACGAAAAGTAATAAAAGAAAAATATAACGATTTGTATATTAAAATATACGGAGAACAATAAAAATAAGTCTGCCTTTGTGCAGACTTATTTTTTAAAATGTTAAATTTTTTAAAAATTCATAAATTATTCATAAAATACTATGCATGCATAGTATTTTTTTTTATATTTGAAAAAAATATAACTATGCAAGACAAAACAATAGATTATATATTACGATATACTTGGCAAGCCGTCGCAAGAATGTACAATGAAGAGGCTACAAAATATGGCGCTACAATGGCAACAGGATTTGCCTTACTTAGTATTGATAAAGAAAAAGGTACGCCCTCAACTACTCTTGGTCCAAAAATGGGAATGGAAGCCACTAGTTTAACACGTACACTTAAATCAATGGAAGATAAAGGATTAATTTACCGAAAAAAAAATCCTGCTGACGGAAGAGGCGTTTTGATATATCTAACAGATTTAGGCAAAGAGAAACGAGAATTATCTAAAAATACAGTACTGTTATTTAATGATACTGTAAAAGCTAACTTATCCGAAGATCAATTGAAAAATTTCTTTGAGGTTTCTGAAATAATAAATCAATTAATAAATGATAAGAAGGTATTTAGAGATAAATAATTTCCAATAAAAAAATAATAACAAAACCCTATATAAAAACATAAAAATGAAACGTAGCATTAAAAAAGTAGCAGTTATTGGCTCTGGAATTATGGGAAGCGGTATTGCTTGTCACTTTGCGAATATTGGTGTAGAAGTGTTACTTTTAGACATTGTTCCAAATTCGCCTTCAGAGGCGGAAGAAAAAAAAGGACATACACTTGATCACAAAGAAGTAAGAAATCGTATTGTAAATGAGCATTTAACCAATGCCTTAAAATCAAAGCCATCTCCTATTTACCACTCAAGTTTTGCTTCAAGAATCACGACAGGAAACACTACTGATGATATGGCTAAAATTGCCAATGTAGATTGGGTAATTGAAGTAGTTGTGGAACGTTTAGACATCAAAAAACTTGTCTTTGAACAAATTGATAAATTCAGAAAACCTGGTGCTTTAGTTACTTCAAATACTTCTGGAATTCCAATTCAGTTCATGAGTGAAGGAAGAAGTGACGATTTTCAACAACATTTCTGTGGAACACATTTTTTCAATCCTGCGCGTTACTTAAAATTATTTGAAATCATTCCTGGTTCAAAAACTTCAAATGAAGTATTAGATTTCTTAAATGGTTATGGTGAAAAATTTTTGGGAAAAACTTCAGTAATTGCTAAAGATACTCCTGCGTTTATTGGTAATAGAATTGGAATCTTCGGAATTCAAAGCTTATTCCACCAAGTTAAAGAAATGGGATTAACCGTTGAAGAAGTGGATAAATTAACAGGTCCTGTTATTGGTAGACCAAAATCGGCTACTTTTAGAACAGTTGATGTCGTTGGTTTAGATACTTTAGTGCATGTTGCTAACGGAATTTATGAAAATTGCCCTACTGACGAAGCACACGAATTATTCAAGCTTCCTGAATTTGTCAATAAAATGATGGAAAACAAATGGTTAGGAAGCAAAACAGGACAAGGTTTCTACAAAAAAGAAGGAAAAGAAATTCTAACTTTAGATTTAAACACATTAGAATATAGAGCCCATAAAAAAGCCTCTTTTGCAACGTTAGAATTAACAAAAACAGTTGAAAAACCAATTGATCGCTTTAAAATATTAATTACTGGAAAAGATAAAGCAGGCGAATTTTACAGAAAAAACTTTGCTTCAATGTTTCAATATTGTTCTAATAGAATTCCTGAAATCACTGACGCTTTCTACAAAATTGACGATGCGATGAAAGCAGGATTTGGTTGGGAAAACGGACCATTCGAAATTTGGGATGCCATCGGAGTGGAAAAAGGGATCGAATTAATGAAAGCGGAAGGTTACCAACCAGCTTCTTGGGTTACTGATATGATAGCTGCTGGAAACACTTCTTTCTATTCGGTTAAAGATGGAGCAACACACTTCTACTCTATCACTAACAAAAAGGTAGAGAAAATTCCAGGTCAAGATGCCTTCATTATATTAAATAATATTCGCGAAAGCAAAAAAATATGGAATAATTCTGAAAGTATCATTACCGATTTAGGTGATGGAATCATCAATTTAGAATTTACCTCAAAAATGAATTCTATTGGTGCGGGTGTTTTACAAGGAATCAACAAAGCTATTGATATTGCTGAAAAAGAATACAGCGGCTTAGTAATTGGAAATCAAGGTGCGAATTTCTCTGTTGGAGCTAATTTAGGAATGATTTTCATGATGGCTGTCGAACAAGAATATGACGAATTAAACATGGCCATCAAAATGTTCCAAGACACGATGATGCGTTGTCGTTATTCTTCAATTCCTGTTATCGCTGCTCCTCACGGAATGACCCTTGGTGGTGGATGCGAATTAGTCATGCATTCCGATAGAGCGGTTGCTGCAGCAGAAACATACATTGGACTGGTAGAATTTGGTGTGGGTGTAATTCCTGGCGGTGGTGGTTCTAAAGAAATGGCATTGAGAGCATCTGATTTATTCCGTAAAAACGATGTAGAACTAAACGTTTTACAAGAATATTTCTTAACTGTAGGAATGGCAAAAGTAGCTACTTCGGCTTATGAAGGCTTTGATACCGGAGTTTTACAAAAAGGAAGAGACATTGTAGTTGTAAACAAAGACCGTCAAATTGCAACAGCGAAACAAGTAGCTATACAAATGGCAGAACAAGGCTACACACAGCCTGTTAAAAGAAAAGATATCAAAGTATTAGGAAAACAAGCTTTAGGTATGTTCTTAGTAGGAACTGACCAAATGGAAGCTGGTAAATACATTTCTGAACACGATAAAAAAATTGCCAACAAATTAGCCTATGTAATGGCGGGTGGCGATTTATCAGAAGCAACTTTAGTTTCTGAACAATACTTATTGGATTTAGAAAGAGAAGCATTTTTATCACTAACAGGTGAAAGAAAATCGTTAGAAAGAATTCAGTATATGTTAACCAAAGGGAAACCATTAAGAAATTAAAAAATGAAAACAGCATATATAGTTTCGGGTTACCGAACCGCAGTAGGAAAAGCACCAAAAGGAGTATTCCGATTTAAAAGACCAGACGAATTAGCTGCAGAAACCATCGAACACATGATGGCGCAACTACCTGATTTTGATAAATCCCGTATAGATGATGTCATGGTAGGAAATGCCATGCCTGAAGCTGAACAAGGGTTGAATGTAGCTCGTTTAATTTCATTAATGGGATTAAAAATCACAGATGTGCCTGGAGTTACAGTAAACAGATATTGTGCTTCTGGAGTAGAAACCATCGCTATGGCAACCGCTAAAATTCAATCAGGAATGGCAGATTGTATCATCGCTGGAGGAGCAGAAAGTATGAGTTATATTCCAATGGGTGGCTACAAGCCTACTCCCGATTATAAAATTACAGCTGCTGGTCACGAAGATTATTACTGGGGAATGGGGTTAACGGCTGAGGCGGTAGCTAACCAATTCAACGTTTCTCGTGCCGATCAAGATGAGTTTGCTTTTCAATCGCATATGAAAGCTTTAAAAGCTCAATCAGAAGGTAAATTCGATAAACAAATTGTGCCTATAACTGTCGAACAAACATTTGTAAATGAAAACGGTAAAAAAGAAACCAAATCATATATTGTAAATAAAGACGAAGGACCAAGAGCTGGAACTTCAGTTGAAGCTTTAGCAGGATTAAAACCTGTTTTTGCAGCTGACGGATCGGTTACCGCAGGAAATTCTTCTCAAATGAGTGATGGCGCAGCTTTTGTATTAATTATGAGTGAGGAAATGGTGAAAGAATTAAACTTAGAACCCATTGCAAGAATGGTAAGCTATGCCGCATCAGGTGTAGAACCAAGAATCATGGGAATTGGTCCGGTTACCGCCATCCCAAAAGCATTAAAACAAGCAGGATTAAAGCAAGACCAAATCGATTTAATCGAATTAAACGAAGCCTTCGCTGCACAATCATTGGCCGTTGTTCGAGAATTAGGTTTAAATCCAGAAATCGTAAACGTAAATGGTGGTGCCATTGCTTTAGGCCATCCACTAGGTTGCACAGGTGCTAAACTATCGGTTCAATTATTTGACGAAATGCGATTAAGAAATAGCAAATACGGAATCGTTTCAATGTGTGTTGGAACAGGTCAAGGTGCTGCCGGAATTTTTGAATTTTTGAAGTAAAGCCCCCTAACCCCCAAAGGGGAAACTTGGTTTGCTGCTATACTTCATACTGAAATACTATAAATTATTATATTGTAAAATTTAAAACCTATTGACCCCTAATAGGTTCCCCCTTTGGGGGATAGGGGGCTAATTATGTCAGATATCATTAGAGGAGGACAATTCCTTGTAAAAGAAACAAAATGCGAAGACATCTTCACACCCGAAGATTTCAATGAAGAACAAATCATGATGCGTGATTCGGTTATCGAATTTGTAGATAAAGAATTATGGCCTCACAAAGAACGTTTTGAAAAGAAAGATTTTGCACTTACCGAAGAAGTGATGCGTAAAGCAGGTGAATTAGGGTATTTAAGCGTTGCGGTTCCTGCTGCTTATGGCGGAATGGAAATGGGATTCGTAAACACTGTTTTAGTTTGCGATTATATTTCTGGTGCAACAGGTTCGTTTTCAACTGCTTTTGGAGCACATACAGGTATTGGAACGATGCCAATTACGCTTTATGGAACTGAAGAGCAAAAACAAAAGTATGTACCAAAATTAGCTTCTGGCGAATGGTTTGGAGCCTATTGTTTAACTGAACCTGGAGCAGGTTCAGATGCCAATTCAGGAAAAACAAAAGCTGTTTTATCAGAAGATGGCACACATTATAAAATTACGGGTGGAAAAATGTGGATTTCAAATGCTGGTTTCTGCAATTTATTGATTGTTTTCGCACGTATCGAAGACGATAAAAACATCACAGGTTTCATCGTTGAAAATGATCCGTCAAACGGAATTTCAATGGGTGACGAAGAGCACAAACTAGGTATTCGTTCCTCTTCTACCCGTCAGGTTTTCTTTAATGAAACAAAAGTACCCGTAGAAAATATGTTAGCTGGTCGTGGTGAAGGTTTTAAAATTGCGATGAATGCCTTAAATGTAGGACGTATTAAATTAGCTGCAGCTTGTTTAGAAGCACAACGTAGAACTATTTCTGGAGCAGTGCAATATGCCAATGAAAGAGTTCAGTTTAAAACTCCTATTTCTAGTTTTGGAGCAATTCAGGCGAAAATTGCAGAGATGGCTACCAACTCTTATGCAGGCGAAAGTGCTACTTATAGAGCTGCCGCAGATATTGAAAATAGAATAAACATTAGAGTTAGTGAAGGAAATTCGCATCAAGAAGCAGAACTAAAAGGAGTAGAAGAATTTGCAATAGAATGTTCTATCTTAAAAGTTGCCGTTTCTGAAGACGTACAAGCGTGTACCGATGAAGGAATTCAAATTTTTGGTGGAATGGGATTCTCAGAAGACGCTCCAATGGAAAGTGCTTGGAGAGATGCTCGTATTGCAAGAATTTATGAAGGAACTAACGAAATCAACAGAATGTTATCAGTAGGTATGTTAGTTAAGAAAGCCATGAAAGGACATGTTGATTTAATTGGTCCAGCAATGGCAGTTGCTGAAGAATTAATGGGAATTCCGTCTTTTGATATTCCTGATTATTCGGAATTATTTGCTGAAGAAAAAGAAATGATTGCCAAATTGAAGAAGGTGTTTTTAATGGTTTCTGGTGCTGCGGTTCAAAAATACGGCCCAGAATTAGAAGCACACCAACAATTATTAATGGCCGCTTCTAATATCTTGATAGAAATTTATATGGCCGAAAGTACCATTCTGAGAACCGAAAAGTTAGCTAAGAAAGTAGGTCAAGAGAAAGTTCAAGAACAAATTGCAATGGCTCAGCTATATTTGTATCATGCTGTAGATATTGTAAACCAAAAAGGAAAAGAAGGAATCGTTTCTTTTGCAGAAGGCGACGAACAACGCATGATGTTAATGGGATTAAAGCGATTTACAAAATATACGAATATGCCTAATGTAATTGGACTTCGTGAAAAAATTGCTGCAAAAATAATTAGCGAAAATAAATACGCTTTTTAAGCAGTTATAATTGGTTTAATTTGTAAAAAAACCATCCGATAAACGGATGGTTTTTTATTATTTTAAAATCTGAGCAGCGTGTGCTTTTGTTTTTACATCTGAAATTACATCTTCGATGCTACCATTTTCATCAATAACAAAAGTAGTTCTGTGAATACCATCAAATTCTTTCCCCATGAATTTCTTTGGACCCCAAACACCAAAGGCTTGAATAACCGATTTATCTTCATCGGCTAATAAAGGAAAAGGTAAATCATATTTTTCAACAAACTTCAATTGCGCTTTAGCACTATCGGCACTTACTCCTAACAAAGCATAATTATTGGCTTGAAAACGAG